>ORMF010988428.1_pt1 | contig 10511 bp, 4 predicted proteins | sample 1779871 | NCBI WGS metagenome assembly ORMF01 (sample SAMEA104232316, study PRJEB22302) | groundwater metagenome | biome: forest; feature: aquifer; material: groundwater | place: USA | collected 2011-08-07 | depth 5.4 m
GCCGGTGCCGCCGGCCGCGCCGCGGCCGCACGCTGGCGAATGGTTGCGTACATCGGCCCCTTCGGCCCTCCCATGTCCGCCAGCAGCTCGCCCTTCCAATCGGGGGTGTAGCGAACGAAGCCGCCAGAGTGAGTGTCGCCGCCGTTGGGCGTCGGGATATACGCTGACACTTTGTGCGTGTTCAGATTCAGCACGATCATTTCCCACCCGTTCATGTTGCTGATCCACAGCTCGTTCACATTCGGATCCGGGTGGAGGATGCCGTGATCGATGCTGGAAGCCGACCCCCCCAGTTCGATCGGCAAGCTCTGAAACATCTCGCGGGGAGGGGAGAACGTCACGGCGTTGATCACCCCGACGACCGAACCGATATTGTGGCCGCCCTCGCCCTTCCCGATCGGGTAGAGCAGAGACTCGTCCCAGTTCAGGACGAGACCGTACGGGCCTGCCACGCCGGCGCTGGTGTGGCCGACCACCGTGTTCGTCGCGTCGTCGATCTTGAAGACGCCGCTGCCTTCCGAGTCGTTGACGTACGTGAACCTGCCGTCAGCCGTGTGGGCCATGCCGATCGGGTTGTCCCCGACGAAGGGAATGATGTTGACGGCACCCGTTTCCAGATTCAGTTTCGCAATCCCACCGGTGTTGTGCAGCTGCGCGCGCCAGGGCGGGGCGATGATGGACACATAGACGAACTTGCCCGTCGGATCCACGGTCGGGTACGGATGGCCGATCTTGAATCCGATGTCCTCCATCGTAATGGCCCTGACGACCCGGTTGTTGTCATTTGGATCGAGCAGGTAATGCGGGGCGCCGCCCGGCGTGCGCCCGAACGCCACCAGCACGCGGTCGCGCCCCCGCCAGTCCTTGAATCCGGTGATATGGTGGAACCAGTCCACGCGCGCGGTTCCTTCCAGAACCTTGTCCAGCTTCAGCGTCCTGGCGTTCACGATCAGCAGTACGGTCCTGACCTGACCGGTGGCGCGGACCCGGTGCATCTGGCCGAGGTACAACCATCGTCCGTCCGGCGAGATGCCCACGCTATGGGGATTCTCGGTGACCTCCTCTCCCAGATCGAACAACGCTGACGCGATAACCTTTTTGGCGTAGGCGTCGATTACCTGCACGCCTGACTTGCGTGTACCGCGTTCGACGCCCTCGCTGGTGAAGAAGACCATCGGATGCGAGGCCGCATCCCAGGCGTCAGGACCGCTCGAGTCGTAGGTCGCCAGCAGCTTCAATCGGCCGCGAATCGACTCCGGCGTGTCCCAGCCCGTCGGCGGGGCGTCGGCGGGAGGAGGCGCGAGTTGCCCCGCTTGGACCAGCGCGGTCGGCGCCATGGATGCCAGTTGCTGCTGGAGCGCGGCCTTGTCCGCCTTGAGGGTCTCAATTTCAGATCGGGATGCTCCCTCGACCGAGCAACCGGCCATCGTCAGCCCACCCAGGATCAGGACTGCACCTGAGATTCCCCGCGTTCTTATCGATCCTGTCATAGACCATTCCTTCCGATAGAGAAGACCCCGATCACCGTGGGCCGATGCCAAGCTTCCGGCGAACCGTCGCTGGCACTGAGATCTGGCCTTGCGCGGTGAGCTTCGAGTGAGCGCGCGCCATATCATCAAACTACCATGGGAATGCATCGGAGGCGACCGCGCAGCGCTCGACGCAGCGATGCGGCTGCTGGCGTCGAACGGAGTTCCCTCACGCCGTGGAGGCAGGTTGGAGGCGGCGAAAGAGCGAGATCGAGAACGTCCGGCGGGAGAACGAGTTAAGTGGGGTGGGTGACGGGTTTCGAACTCTATGGGCGCGTGTTTCTAAACTGGTGACTGCGCGTGACTTTTGGCGATAAGGGTTTGATTCTCGACGGGTTGTGCAACTCGGTTCGTCCGCTCACGTGCGCGCGAGTGCTCGGGAATCCTCCCTGGTCGTGGAGACATTTTGGAGACGGGTCCCTTCCCAAACCCCGAGATGAGGAGTCGTGCGCGGGGATGCATGTTCGCGTGGGCATCGACTCGCACGGCCGTGGTCATTGACTACTACCACTCGTATTGACTGACCGCAGGGGTCCGGCTCCGCCGTCCGGACTCCAAATCCGATCGCTGCTGAAGACGGGCGGACGTCGCCTGAACAAGAATTCAGAAACTCTTCAGTTGCGGCTCCTCAGTGGCCAACCTAACGTGCTTCGGGGTACCCCTCCAGTCACATGACGTGGCGCGAGGTGCTCAAGGAGCGTATGCGAGCCCTCGTACTTGCTGCTGCGTTTGTGGTCATGGCCTCCTTCTCCTTGGTCTTGGCTCAAGGTGGTGGAGCGGGACGTGGCGCCGCCCCGGCCCAGGTGCTCGCGGTTCCGAACGAGCCGTTGCGCGTCAGCGTACTGCCGGGCGATCCCCAGTCTGGTGCTGCCGTTGAAGCCGTCAAAGAACTGATGCGTGACCCTGCCCTGTCAGGGATCCGCTTTCAAGTTTATCCAGACCTTGGCCTTGCTGACGCCGACCGCCGCTTCTTGGCCTCATCGGACCTCATCGTCATCACTCCGATGAATGCCCGCAGCGTTGCCGATCTGACTGGCGCGGACGTAAAGGCCGCGCTGGCCTCGGGTGGTCGAGCGTTTGCGATTGGCACCGGCTTGCAGCCGCTGGAGGAGCTTGGCGCCCGCTCTGAGGCCGGTCTGATTCCCTACGCCAGCGCCGGCGGTCGTTTCAATATGGTGCAGTTGCTTCGAGCCGCGCTTGCCAGAACTTTTCGGCCAGGTTTGACCTTCGCGCCGCCTGTCACGGTCCCCACCAGGGGGTACTACGACTCGGTGAGCGAGCGGGTGTTCGATACGTTCGACGCGTTGTCAGCAGCACAGTTCGAGCGAGATCCAGCCACACGCGGCCGTCCTTGGGTGGGCGTGGTGTTCTCGCGCACCAGTATCACGGGCGGCGACCTCGGGCTCGTGCGCGCGGTAGCGACGGCGCTCGAAGAGAAGGGCCTCAACGCGTTGCCCGTGTATTCGTACCCAGTTGACACCGACATCGACGACCTGCTGGTAGAGGCGTCGGGCACGAGCCGAGTTGATGCTGTCGTCGCGCTGTCGATGAAGCTGGGCAACATTCCAGCGAAGGGCGTTCCGCAGATGCTCCGAATCGGCGCGCCTGTCATCAACGCGATCACGCTCTATGCGCAAAGCGGCGCTGAGTGGGAAGCCTCCAAGGGCGGCGTCGACATCGCGGAGCGGGCCTGGCAACTCGGCGGGCCAGAGCTGATCGGTGCGGTGGCGCCCACGGTGGTGGCGTCGAAGGAACGCCATGTCGATCCCGAAACGGGGATTGCGTACGTGAGCACGACGCCAATCCCTGGGCGCGTCGAGCTACTGGCGGCACGCATACAGAAGTGGGTCCACCTCCGCGTCACACCCCCGGCGGAGAAGCGCGTGGCGCTCGTCTACTACAACTACCTGCCGCCAGGGCCGAGCGGCGTCGGAGCGTACTACCTCAACGTGCTGCCGAAGTCCCTGTGGCAAGTCGAGCAACGCCTGGCGAAGGACGGCTACAGCATGCCTGGCGCGCCGGAGTCCGAGGAGGAACTGTTCGCGGGTGTGCGCGCGTACGGATTGAATCCCCTGCCCGACGAAGACCGGGCCGCGTATCTCGACGCCATCGTCAAGGCGGGTAAGGCCCAACTGGTGGCGGTGTCGGACTATCGCACGTGGTTCGACGCATCGCCGCAGAAGGTGCGGACCGAGATGGTCGCGCAGTGGGGCGAGCCCGAGGACAGTTCGATCATGACGTGGCGCGACCCACAGGGGAAGCCGTACTTCGTCATCCCGGGCCAGCGCTGGGGCAATGTGTACGTTGGACCTCAACCCACGCGCGGCTGGGAGCAACTGGTATCGGCGGTGCTGCACAGCGTGGCGCTGCCGCCGCATCACCAATATCTGGCCTATTACCTCTGGCTGCAGAAGACGTTCAAGCCCGACGTCATGATCCACCTCGGTACGCACGCCACGCACGAGTGGCTGCCGGGAAAGGAGGTTGGTCAGAACGCCGACGACTACAGCGAGCTGATGGTCGCCGATGTTCCCCAGGTCTATCCCTATTTCGTGGACAACATCGGCGAAGGGCTGCAGGCCAAGCGTAGGGGAATGGCCACGATCGTTTCGTACATGACGCCCCCGTTCGATCGCGCCGGTGTGAATCCCGATTTGATGGGGTTGTCCGAGCAGATTGCCAGCCTACATGCTGCCCGCGACAAGGGATCTCTCGCGGCGGAAGCCCTGCTCGACGACGTGGCTGCGCGCGCCTCCAAGATGGGCCTGCTCAAGGATCTGTCAATCGAGTTGCCGCCGGGTGCACACCTGACGGACGAACAGATCGAAGACATCGAGCACCATGTTGCCGAGATTCGCACGAAGCACACGCCGTTTGGGCTCCATACCTTCGGCGTCGCACCGAGTGAAGAGTGGCGCGAGAAGACCGCGGAAGCGATCCTCTCGTACGAGCCAGACCTTCAGGGCGAGGAGCGTGCGCGCCGCAAGCAGGAATTTCTGGACCGCATGGTGGCGTCCGGTCCAGCTGAACTCGACGCGTTAAGCGATGGGTTGGCCGGCCGTTACGTGTCAGCCGGTCCCGGCAATGACCCCCTGCGCAATCCGGACTCCCTCCCGACCGGCAAGAACTTCTACGGTTTCGATCCTCAGCGCCTGCCGACGGAGACCACGTATCAAGTCGGAGCTAGGCTCGCCGACGACTTGGTCACCGGGTATCGAACCCGCCACGGCGGTGAATACCCAGACCGCCTGCTGTTCAACCTGTTCGACACCGAGACCCAGCAGCACGAAGGCGTCGTCGAGGGGCAGGTGCTCGCGCTGATGGGCGTACGTCCGACGTGGGACCCACGAGGGCGGGTCACCGGCGTGGAGTTGATACCGCGCACGGAACTCGGTCGCCCGCGCGTGGATGTCACCATCACCCCGTCGGGTCTCTATCGGGATGTCATGGGGGCTTTCCTCTTGCTCATCGACGATGCGGTGAGCGCCGTGAGGGCAGCGAACGAAGACGACTCGCCGTTTGCGCGGAACGTTGCCAAAGTGAAGGCGACCCTTATAGCCCGCGGTGTCGACGAGGAGCAGGCAGGGCGGCTGGCCAGCGTCCGTATCTTCGGCCTCGCGACGGGAACATACGGCTCCAACATCGAACAAATCACGCAAGCCGACAAGGCCTGGAACGACGAGAAGACCGTCGCTGACGTGTATTTCAATCGCATGAGCCACGCGTTCGGGCAGGGGATGTGGGGGGAGAAACCCACGCTCGATGGCAAGGACCTGAATCTCGCCGGCGACCTATTCAAGTTCGCACTCCAGGACGTAAAGGCCGTGGTGCACAGCCGCAGCAGTAACACCACCGCCTCGCTCGACAACGACGATTTCTACCAATTCCTCGGTGGCAGCGCACTGGCGGCGCGGCAGGTGAATGGCAAAACGCCGGAGGTTCTCGTCAGCGACCTGCGCAATCCCAAGGGGCCCGGCAAGATGATGACGCTTGACCGCTTCATGGGCGAGGAACTGCGGTCTCGTTATTTGAACCCGACGTGGGTGCAGGAGATGTTCAAGGAAGGCTACGCGGCAGGCCGTTTTGTGGAAAAGGTGACCGACAACCTCTGGGGCTGGCAGGTCACCGTACCCGAGGCTGTCGATGCCGCCAAGTGGCAGGAGATGTACGAGGTCTACGTCAAGGATCGCTTTGACATCGGCATTCGTCAGAAGTTGGCCGAGGCGGGCAACCTGGCGGCGCTGCAGGCGATTGTGAACCGGATGCTGACGGCTGTGGACAAGAACTACTGGCAGCCGCCGTCCGACACGCTGGCCCAACTGCGAGCCGTGCAGGCGGAACTGGTTCCAGCCGTCAGGGCCGAGGCGTCGGCCGCCATGCAGCGAGCGTCCGAGTTGGACGCCGCGCGACAGAGTCGGTCCCAGACGGCGCCCTTACAAGCCGCGCCGTCGGTGGCTGTGTCGTCTCTTGCGCCAGGCGCGTCTCCCGCTCCCCGCTCTTCCGCGTCGCGATCTGTCCGGCCTCGGACCGCTCAGGCGGCCCAACCTGCCGCGCCGCAGGCACAGCGCGACACGGTCCAAGGTCGCGTGATGGAAGAGGTCGCTCGTTCGGCAACGAGCACACCCGGGCGGGTCCTCCGTTGGTCGTTGATGATGCTGGTCGCCCTGGCCGGTGTCGGCGCCTTGTTTGGTGCCGGGTGGTGGCAGGAGGGGCGCCGGTCTTGACCCTTTTTCGCTTCAACCGAAGGTGGATCCGATGCGCGTGATGTTCGTTGGTCGATGGCTTGTGCTCGCGGTCTTGATCGTGGCACCGACGCACCTCGACGCGCAGTCAACAGCACAGGCCCCCGTTACGCAAGTCCAGGCCCAGCAGCCGACAGCTGACCCCGCTCCGGGGGCGGAGCCGACATCTGAGGCACCACCCTCGATCGCCATCAGCGTCACGGTCACCGCCACCACGCGCGACAGTCGCATCGCGGATGCCCCGTCGGCGGTCACGGTCGTGGAGCGTGATGCGATCGACGCACGAAACGTCTCTCGACTGGGCGACGCGATCAATCAAGTCCCCGGCCTGTATCTCGAAACCACAGCTTTCGGAGTGTCACCGGTACAGTCCGGGACCACCTATTCACTTCGAGGTCTCGACAGTCGGCGAATTGCGGTGATGGCTGACGGCGTTCCGCTGCAGGAGGCCTTCGCGGGCAGCACGGACTTTCATTCGGTGCTCGTAGACGACATCGACCGAGTAGAGGTTGTGCCGGGGGCGTTTTCGTCCCTGTACGGCAGCAACGCCATTGGTGGCGTGATCAACGTGCTGTCCAAGAAACCGAACCAGCGTGAGCTGACCATGCGCGTGAGGCGTGGCTTTGGCGATGCCCGAGGTACGGATGGCAGCGTCTACTTTCGCAACCAGGTGTTGCCCAGGCTTGGCGTTGCTGCAGGCGTTGGAGTTTCCGACCGGGACAGTTACGTCAACGAAATCACCACTCGACCGGTTGCCGCGGGTGCCCCCGGCATTCCCGTGACGGGTGCCATTCCCACGACCACTCGCGAAGGCCTGCCGGCCTTCATCATCGGTGACCGCAACAGAAGTCCGTTCCAGCAGAAGAATGCCATCGGTCGTCTGAGCTACGACTTGGGGCGCGGCGGGGCGCTTCGTGGAGATGTCAGCTATTCACGTTTCGACCTCGGGTTCACGCCATTCAACACTTACCTACGTGATGCCAACGGCAACCCCGTGTCGAGCGGAACGCTCGGGATCGACGGGACGCGAGTGACGGTCTCAGAAGTGAACTTCGCCTCCAGCACACCAGCGATCGAGGGCAGCCGCCGGTTCAGCGCTGGCTACGAGGGAATGGCAGGGGGCCGTGTGATTGTGTCCGCCGAAGGGGCGCGCATCAATCGCGATCGGTCGTTTGTCGTGCCGGCGGCTGCGGGTGCGACCGCCAGCGGCGGTCTCGGCACGCAGACCGACGTGCCGAATTTCAGCGACGACGGGTCGGTGCGGCTTGGCTTTTCATTCTGGCGTGCCAACTACTTGATGGCGGGCGGGGCCTGGCGACGGGACCATGTGGAACAGCGGAACTATCAGTTGGCCAGCTGGCGGGATCCCGAAACGCGCCAGGGGGTCAACAGCGGGTACAACGGCACCACCACCACCCGTTCGCTTTTCGTCCAAGACGAGTTCGCCCTCAATCCCAGGGTCACGCTGATCGCCGGTGGTCGCTATGACCGAGTCGGAACGGAAGGCGATTACTTTCAGAACGTCGCGCCGCTCAGCACGCTGCCGTTTCCGTTCCGGGGCATGAGCGCGTTCAGCCCGAAGTTGTCTGGTGTGCTGAAGCTGACCGGGTCGCTGACCGGCAAGGTGTCCATCGGACGTGCGTTTCGTGCCCCGAGCAACAACGATCTCTATTCCACGAGCGTGACCCCCTCCAGCAATTCGCTCACGGGCTTTCTGACCACGCGAAGCGATCCGTTCCTGCTGCCGGAAACGGCGACGAATAGCGAAGGAGGTCTCGACTGGAGACCGTCGGTTCGCTTCTTCGCGAGCTCGACGGTATATCAGGTGGATCTCGAGGATCTCATCACGAACAAGAACATTGACACGTCCCTCACACAGCGGATCAACTCCGGGAAGGCGCGTATTCGCGGCGTGGAGCTTGCGACGGTGGTCAAACCGTCCACCTGGCTGGACCTGGGAGCCAACTACAGCTTCGTGGCTTCAGAGGTCCTCAGAAGCGACGCGGATCCGGCCAGTGTCGGCAAGCGCCTGCCGGTGTCGCCGAGGCATCTAGCGGCCTTTTCGTTCGGCGCGCGGCGGGGGCCAATCAGCGGTGTGTTCGATGTGAAATACAACAGTCGCCGGTTCGTGACGTCCGCGAACACCGACGTGATCGAGGGCGTCCCAGGTAGCTACGATGCCTTGACCGTGGCGAACGCGCGAGTGAGTTATCGTCTCAACGAATGGGCGCAGGCCCACCTCGCCGTCAACAATGTCTTCGACGTGAAGGCGTACACGAACACGCTCATTCCAGGAGCCAACGCCACGCTGGAGTTCGTGCTGGGGTTCAAATAGCCGTTCGGACTGAGGGAGTCGATGACCGCTGTTGATCAGTTACGAGAGCTGTTTCACGCCGTTGCCGGCGTGCTGGTGTGGCCTGTGCTCATCGGCCTGCTCGGCCTCGTGGCGTCGATGCTCGTCACGCTCGGCGCGTTCGCGCGAGAGGCATGGGACAGAGCCAGGGGACGCCGCCGCTCGCTGGAGCGTGACCATACCGAGTTAGACGCGGTTGCGCTGTCCTTCGATCGTGAGGAGTACGCCCTGCAGCTCGAGCAACTGCTGCAGCAGGCCGAACGATCGCGCTGGCGCTCACTCACCAGGCTCCGGCTGGCGGTACGCGTCGGGCCGTCGCTGGGGTTGATGGGCACGCTCATCCCGATGGCGAATGCCCTGCAGGGTCTGGCCGAAGGCAATCTCCCGGCACTGGCGAGCAACATGGTGACGGCATTCGCAGCCACGGTGATTGGACTGACGGTGAGCGTTGTTGCCTATCTCGTCGCCGCAGCGCGAGAGAATTGGGTACGAGCCGACACCGAGGCGCTGGCGTTTCACGCCGAGCGGCTCCACCGGCGGGCCGTCGCGGCGCCCGCTCGCCAGGTGAGCTGAGAGGGAGACGACATGCGTTTCGCGCACAGACATCGCATGGTGGCTCACGGCGCCGCTCCGGGATACGACGAAGATCCGCTCGCAGGTATTGCCAATCTGTTCGACGTCAGCGTGGCGTTCATCGTCGCGCTCCTCATCGCACTCTTCGCGCTCTTCTCGGCCGGAACGCTGCTCGATCGCAATTCGAACGTGACCCTCATCAAGCAGAACGACAACGGCGACATGGAAATCATCACGAAGCAGGGACCCGAGATCAAAGTGCAGAAGGTCACGGACAAGATGCTGGCGGGCCAGGGAACACGCCTGGGGGTGGCCTACCGTTTGGCCAACGGACAGGTCGTGTACGTGCCGGAGGGCGAGGCACCGAAGCCATAACCGCGGTGCTTTCTCTACCTCCGCGCGGCACGAGTCTTTGGCTTTAGAGGTAGCGGCTCGGCTCAAGCGTTTCCTGAGTCACCCACCGTCGTGGAGGCATGTTGGAGACGGCCGTTTCCGGTCCGCGATTTATTAGTAGTTAGGGGGGGGGTGACGGGTTTCGAACCCGCGACTTCCGGATCCACAATCCGGCGCTCTACCCCTGAGCTACACCCACCATTCAGGAAGTTGGAAGTTCGAAGTTCGAAGTTCGTTCCACACGAACTTCGCACTTACTTCAGACTTCCAATTTCGACCTTCGAACTTCCAATTATAGACTGTAGCTCCGATGAAACGGAGTCATGACCGCTTCCTGACCACGCACACGGGCAGCCTGCCGCGTCCCGACGATCTGATCCGCATCATGTTCGCGAAGGAGGAAGGCGTCCCGGTACGGCTCCAGGCCCTCAATGCACGCATTCGTGACGCGGTTGCCGAGATCGTACGCCGGCAGACCGCCGCGGGCGTCGACATCGTCAACGACGGCGAAATGTCGAAGCCAAGCTATGCGACCTACATCAAGGATCGGTTGAACGGGTTTGGCGGCGAGAGCCAGCCTCCACCCTATCCCGACCTCGTCGACTACCCGGGGCTCCACGAGAAGGTATACGGCGATCGCGGCCGGGCGCGGCGCAAGATGCCCGGCTGTAATGGTCCGATCAGCCTTCGCGATCCAGAGGCCGTGAAGCTGGACATCGACAATCTGAAGGCGGCGACGACCAGTGCGAACGCGGAGGACGTCTTCATGAGCGCCGCCTCACCCGGGGTCGTGTCGCTCTTTTTCCACAACGAGTACTACAAGACGCACGAGGAGTACCTGCACGCCATCGCAGACGCCATGCAGTACGAATACGAGGCCATCGCGAATGCGGGCTTGGTGCTGCAGCTTGATTGCCCTGA
>ORMF012213314.1_pt1 | contig 10504 bp, 13 predicted proteins | sample 1779871 | NCBI WGS metagenome assembly ORMF01 (sample SAMEA104232316, study PRJEB22302) | groundwater metagenome | biome: forest; feature: aquifer; material: groundwater | place: USA | collected 2011-08-07 | depth 5.4 m
CAAGAGTTAATAGATTCGATCCGTGGCGCACAGGAGATTCTCACGCGCGCTATACGTATCGGGTATGGGTATACGGTTGTCGAGACGGATAACGACCCGGTGAATACCAGTATTACCATAAGCCATCCTGCAAAAATTGGTGTGAGCGATTGTCCCGCAACCCCGCCTTGTTTGGTCACATATTATTGGGCGCAGAACGCCGGTATCGGCGTGCTATATGAGCAAAATGAGCTTGCGACAACAGGTACCCCGATAACCTCAGAACGTATTAATGTGAGCCGCGCCGAGTTTTATGTAACAGGAATATCTTCTGCCGATACAATGCAATCGAGGGTCATGATATATCTGGAAGCGTCACCCATCGGAAGCGCGACGTCGAAGACGATCCGTTTGCAGACAAGTGTTGCGCAGCGGGTGTTGGATATCCCATAAAATCTTTTTATGCGTCGTTTTTCGATAAAGCAAAACAAAAAATCCGGATTTTCTCTTATGCTGGTTATGCTGCTCATGACTGTTTCTATGGGTGCCGTACTTCTCATGGCCTCGCTTTTTTTGCGGGAATTGAAATTGGCCAACGATGTTCGCTTTTCCGTTCAATCATTTTATGCCGCCGAAACGGGTATTGAGCGGTTTGTGTGGGAATATAGGCGTAATAATCTGGTTGGTAGCGATACGTTTTCCTGTACCGCCCCCTGCCTAAGTAATGGTACGACATACGAAGTGGCATATGATTTTCTCACTACGGCAAATATCGTTGCAACGGGCTTTTCGCATTCCGTGAAGCGCGCTCTCCTGGTTTCATTTTAAAATATCCCTGCATGCCGGAGATAATAAAAAAACAAGCCGCAGAACGGATAAAAAAGTTGCGCAGTGAAATTGAGCGCCATCGTTATCTTTATCACGTTATGGATGCGCCCGAGATATCCGATGCCGCGCTTGATTCTCTGAAGCATGAATTATCGCGGTTGGAAGAGCGGTTTCCGGAATTTCGGACAGCCGATTCGCCGACACAGCGGGTGGGAGGCGAGCCACGGAAAGAGTTCGCAAAAATTCCGCATGAGGCGCCCATGCTTTCGTTCAACGATGCGTTCTCGGAAGATGAGATCCGTGCATGGGCAAAGCGGAATAATGACGTTGCGGGGGGCGCGGTACGCGGAGGATGGTATGCGGAGTTAAAAATAGATGGACTTGCGGTTTCGCTTATATATCGGAAGGGGCTTTTTACTGTCGGTTCGACGAGGGGGGACGGTCGTATCGGAGAAGATGTCACGATGAATTTGCGTACCATTGAGGCGATACCGTTGCGGTTGCGTGATCCGAAAGATGTTTATGCGGATCTAAAAAAAGCAGGATTTGTCCGCGCCGCGGAAGCTTTTTCGACCGGATGGCCGGATGAACTTGAAGTGCGTGGCGAGGTTTTCATGACAACGAAGGAATTTAATTCGTTGAATAAACGGCAAGAAAAAGCGGGATTGCCTCAATACGCCAATCCGCGCAATGTTGCGGCCGGCTCCATTCGGCAGCTTGATCCAAAAGTAACGGCATCGCGCCGGCTTGATTCTTTTGCGTACGATCTTGTTGCCGATATGGGGCAGATAACGCACCACGATGTTCATAAGATGCTCCGCATTTTTGGTTTTAAAATAAATACCGAGAACAAATATTGCCGCACCCTCGATGAAGTTTTTTCGCTTCATTCCGTATGGAGTAAAAAACGGGAGCATCTCGCGTATGAAATAGACGGTATTGTCGTGCTGGTCGACGATATTCCCACATTCGTCCGGCTTGGAACGGTCGGAAAGGCGCCACGCGGAGCGATCGCATATAAATTTGCTTTACGCGAGGCCGAAACGGTCGTTGAGGATATAAGAGTGCAGGTCGGGCGGACCGGTGCCTTAACTCCCGTTGCTGTTTTGCGGCCCGTCGAAATAGGCGGAGTTACTATCCGACACGCGACATTGCATAATGAGGATGAGATCGCCCGTCTGGGTTTACGTATCGGCGATACGGTTATTGTCGGGCGCGCGGGTGATGTTATACCAAAAGTTAGTCGTATATTGCCGAATCTCCGGCCTCCCAAAAGCAAAGTATTTGTAATGCCGGGAAAGTGTCCCGTATGCGCAACTGCGGTAGTTCGAAAACGGGGTGATGTTATCGTAAAATGTCCCAATGAAGCCTGTCCTGCGAAACATCGTGAATGGCTCTATCACTTCACTTCGCGCCCGGCGTTTGATATTGTTGGAATGGGCCCCAAGGTTTTAGACAGCCTCCTGGATGAGGGTCTCATAGAAGACGGGGCGGATATTTTCACGCTTTCCGTCGATGATTTCCTGAGTCTTCCACGGTTTGCGGAACGGTCGGCAAAAAAGCTCCATGCCGCAATTGCGGCTCGCACTTCCATTTCGTTGAGCCGCTTTTTGTATGCCTTGGGAATACCAAATGTAGGAGAAGAAACTGCGCGGGATCTTGCCGAATATTTTGGTTCGTTGGAGCGGATCAGTGCGGCCTCCCGGGAGGATTTTGACGCGTTATCGAATATCGGAGACGCGACTGCGGGTAGTATCGCGGATTGGTTTGAGAACAGACGGAATCGGAACTTACTCGAAAAATTCAAAAAAGCGGGGGTCCGTGTTACGCGGGAGGCGCAAAAAGAGAAAGGGAAATTAAGCGGGAGAACGTTTGTTTTAACGGGAGCGCTGGAGCATATGACCCGGGATGATGCTAAGCGGCACATCCGCGAAGCTGGAGGAGCCGTATCGGAAGCGGTGAGCAGAAAAACAGATTATCTTGTTGTTGGGGCCGAGCCGGGAGAGAAATACGGGAAGGCAAAACAGTTGGGAGTTGCTATTCTCACGGAGCAGGAATTTTTGGAACTTATTTCATAAGAAGGTTTTCATGATAAGCAAAGAACAAATTTTAAAAAGCGCTGTGCTTGCAAAATTGCGTTTAACAAAGGCCGAAGAAGATTTATTTGCCGAATCCCTTGCAAGCATAGGTGCGTATGTAGATGAATTAAAGAATGTCGCTACCGACGGGGTGGAGCCGGTCGCTCACGTTGTCGGATATGAGAATTCGATGCGCGATGATACCGTTGAGAACCATTCCCACGACGAAAAGAGCGGGCGGTTTTTAGTCGAACAATCGCCGCGGACGCGAGACGGGTTTTTGGTTGTGCCGCGTATTTTCGGAGAGCTGTAGCATATGAATATTGGAACAATGACCATAGTTGAAATAAAGGCGGCGCTTCAAAGCCGTCAATTAAGCATTATGGATATAGTGTCGTTTTATCTTGGGATGATAGAGAAGGAAAATTCCGATCTGAACGCATATCTTTCGGTTTTCGGTGATAAGGCGATGCGGGAAGCGGGAGCCGCCGACGCTCGCCTTGCCGCCGGTCATGATGCGCGTCCGCTTGAAGGAGTTCCCGTTGCCCTGAAAGATAATATTCTTGTTGCGGGTGAGCGGTGTACCGCCGGTTCCCGTATTTTGGAAAACTATATTGCCTCATATGACGCGACTGTTGTTACGCGTTTGAAGGAAGCCGGCGCCATTATTCTGGGGAAAACGAATCTTGATGAGTTTGCGATGGGCTCATCGACCGAAAATTCCGCGTTTGGTCCCACCAAAAATCCAAGAGCGAGGGCCTATGTTCCCGGCGGTTCATCCGGCGGTTCCGCCGCTGCTGTTGCGGGGAACCTTGCTATGGTCGCGGTGGGCTCCGATACGGGCGGCTCAATCCGTCAGCCCGCTTCGTTTTGCGGTATTGTGGGTATGAAACCTACATATGGTCGCGTGTCCCGTTCCGGGCTGGTTGCGTTGGCCTCGTCGTTCGATCAAATAGGTCCGTTTGCAAAAACCGTTGAGGATGCGGCGTTAGTGTTTTCGGTGATTTCCGGCAAAGATAAACACGATGCCAATACGGCAGCGAATGAAAAATTTGATTTTTCTTCGGCACAAATAAAACAAAGCATAAAGGGTCTTAAAATAGGTCTACCGGAGGAATATTTTGTAGAAGGTTTGGATACAAAGGTGGGGGAGATTACCGAGCGGGCGGCTAAACTTCTTGAAGAGGCGGGCGCCACGCTTCATCCGGTCAGAATGCCGCATACGAAATATGCGCTCGCGACATATTATCTTGTGATGCCCGCCGAGTTATCTGCGAACCTAGCAAGATTCGACGGTATCCGTTATGGGTTTTCTGTTGCGAATGAACGCGATAAAGCCATGTGGGACATATTTTTTGAAAGCCGCTCAAAAGGATTTGGAGATGAAGCCAGGCGCCGCATTATTCTCGGTACGTTCGCGCTTTCATCCGGGTATTACGATGCGTATTATCGCAAAGCCCAGCTCGTGCGGGCGTTGATACGAAAAGATTTTCTGGATGCGTTCAAGAAGGTCGATGTTCTTTTGACGCCAACGTCGCCCATGCTGCCGTTTAAGTTCGGTGATCGCACGAGCGATCCTTTGTCCATGTATCTTGCGGATCTATACACCGTATCCGCGAATTTATCCGGTGTGCCCGGCTTATCGCTTAATGCCGGATTTGTGGGCGAACTTCCGGTCGGCGTTCAGCTCATGGCTCCGTTTAATGAGGAAGAAACATTGTTTAGAGCGGCATACGCTCTCGAAAAAACCTTAACGTAAAATGATGTATTATGCTCGCAGATTTTCTTTATAACACCTTTGCAATCGATATTTCGATGTATACTGCGCAAATATCCGCGCTTATTGATGCGCTGCCTCCCGAAATCCAGCGTATAATTTCTGTTGTTAAATTTATTTCCGGTATAATTTCTCTTGCGTTGTTCGGAGTTGTTGTCGTCCTCATATACCGGCTTAATCGGCTTATGTTTTCTTCTATGTTCCAGAATGTGACAGCGTCTTTCAGCGCCGAATCGTTGCCGACCGATAAGATCGGAAAGCAGTGGGAAAAAGTGCGGGAGCGCGTTGATCGCAATACGGAAGCGGAATGGAAGCTTGCGGTTATTGAAGCGGATAAGCTCGTTGACGATATTCTCAAGCGTATGGGGTATCCCGGTGAAAGCATGGCCGATCGGCTCAAGGCCGTGAAGCCGGAGCAGTTGGTATCTTTGGAGGCTCTCTGGGACGCCCATAAACTCCGTAATACCATTGTGCATGACCCTGAGTTCTATGCCTCCGAGCTTGAAATTAAAAATGCAATAGATCATTACGAAACATTTTTGAGGGAAGTTCAGGCAATAACGTAAATTTTGTTTTCGTTGACTGTCCCGCCGGTCGGTGTACAATATGTCATTAGCGGGGTGGAGGACCGGTACCTCAACGGTCTCATAAGCCGTGGAAGCGGGTTCGATTCCCGCCCCCGCAACAAGGCGGTACTTTGTATGGATTATTTTGTGTATATCGTTCAATGCGCCGATGCGTCTTTCTATACCGGATGCACGAACGATATTCGGCGCCGTCTTGTCGAGCACAATCGTTTGAAGAAGGGTGCCCGGTATACGAAGGCGCGACGGCCGGTAGTGTTGCGGTATTGGGAGCGGCTTGGCACGAACGCGAAGGCAAAGAGCAGAGAATCCGCGATCAAAAAGCTTTCGAGACAGGAAAAACTTATTCTTATAAAAAATGCGCATTTAGAAAAAAATTATGATGTCTAAAAAGAATATTTTTATTGCGTTAAGCGTGCTTGTTGTTCTTGTTGCGGCCGGAAGTGCCGTGTGGTATTTTTTGAATTCTCGCGATACGGATAATTCTACTCAGGTTTCGGAAGAAGATCTGGCTGCAGCTCAGCAGAAACAATACGAAGATGCAAAAACAACGACCATAGATGACGCAAAACGGATTTATGCGCAGTTAAAGAACGCCGGGTTGAATATGACAAACGGACCTTGTTTGAGCAACGGAAAAGAATGGGTGGTGGATGTGGTTCATAATCCTCGTCAGGAGTCGGATAATTCACCGTCAAACCAATGCCCAAATTATGTTTCGGGTACCGCGACTCATTTTGTTGAGCTTGACCCGGACGGCAATCTTGTGCGGGCGCAGTAATATGCGCCTGGGTAGCTCAGAGGTTAGAGCGGTGCTCTCATAAGGCATAGGTCGTGGGTTCGATTCCCACCCCAGGCACCATAGAGGTATGAAGAAAGACGATAAACAGAAAAAGCCCCGTCAAAAAGATCGCCTTGAGCGTCTTTTATTTTATGCCCGCAAACACATCGGCAAACCGTATAAATACGGGGCCCGTCCGTGGCAGGCTCCCCGGAAATTTGATTGCTCGTCGTTCGTTCAATATTGTTATCGTCAGATAGGCATTACGCTTCCCCGCGTCAGTATTGTGCAGGCAACAAAAGGAAAGAAGGTTGGGCAATGGCCCGCGACGCTGCGGGCGGGAGACGCTATCTTTATACGCGGCACGGTGGGGCGTTATAACCGCGATTTTCCCGAAGGAATAGGGCACGTTGCGCTTTATGCGGGAAATGCTAAAGTTATTCACGCCGAAGGCGTTTTGTTCCGACGGGTTGTTGAGGAACCTTTGACGAGATTTTTGAAACGCTCTAAAGTTACTATAGTAAAGCGTTATTTATAGAAATTACGCTTCGTTCTATTTCGATATTTTGGACCGGTAGCTTAGCTGGTTTAAAGCGCTGCCCTGTCACGGCAGAGATCACGGGTTCGAATCCCGTCCGGTCCGCATTGATAAAACCACGGCGCAACGCCGCGGTTTTTTGTTATGCGGGGCGGATGATATAATAGATTGGTATGCCCGAAGCAAAGCACAAAATAAAGAATATTGCCGATATAGACCTGGTTAGCTATCTGGTCACTATGTACTTTGGGCTGCGTTTGACCGTGGTTATTATCGCTTTTGCCGCCTATTTTTGGCTTTTTTTGTTTTCATATCAATTTGTTGGAGCATCCGCGTTTGTGTTGGTCGTGTTCCCGGTTATTCTTTCCTCGATCTTGTTCGGGTTCATCGGCGGCATAATAGTCGGTTTTATGACTTTTCCGATAAATGCGGTTATTACCACATATATTGGACTGAGCGGACCAGCGAATATTTTAAGCGTTGCGTATTTAACGGGAATTTTTATTGTTATAGGTTCGCTTATCGGGTCTTTGCGCATTCGGGAGAACTATTCGCGTTTGCAAAGCAAGGCCGCCGGAGCATTTGCCGAAAAAATTAAAGTTCAGGGCTTGCTTGAGAGCATCGGGGATGGTGTTATCGCTATAGATAAGGAGTGGAATATTATTTTGTGGAATAAGGCCGCAAGCGATATATCCGGATGGGCAAAAGACGAGGTTATGGGAAAACCGTTTCGGAGCGTTGTCCGTCTTCTGCGCACTCGTGACCAGAAAGAAAATATCGTATTTCTCGAAGAGGCGTTTTTGTTCGGTGAGGTCCGTCACATCGAAGAGGAAACTGTATTGGTCGCAAAAGACGGAAAAGAAGTAAAGATATCGGATAGTGCGGCTCCCGTTAAAGATGAGAACAATAAAGTTGTTGGCGTAGTATTCGTTTTCCACGACGCTTCCCACGAAAGAGAAACTTCTCTTTTGCGTTCCGCATTTGCGTATGCGTCACATCAATTGCGTACGCCGGTTAACCAGGCCTTATGGAACGTTGAGAATGCTCTTCAGGAAAAATCTCCCGAGAAGTCGGCAGAGGCCCTGAGCATTGCGTATATTTCGCTGAAGAACGTTAATAAGCTGGTGAATCAGCTCATTGACGTATCCGAGCTTGAGCAGGGTATAGTTATTCCGAAATTTGAGACGGTGCGTATCGGCGAGCTTCTTGGTGAAATAATAAAAACCACGTCGGTTGAGGCCGGAGCGCATAATGTAAATTTTATTTCGGAGCCTATTTCACCGGCTTTAAGCGTCGAAACCGATTCTATTTTATTGAAGCGTGTATTGATAGAGGTAATTGAAAATGCTCTGAACTATAATATTTCCAAGGGCGAAGTCCGGCTTTCTGTGATAACGAAAGAAGGCGGGATAATAATTGAAATAAGAGATTCGGGTCCCGGTATCCCGGAAGACCAGCAGGCCCTCGTGTTTACGAAGTTTTTTCGAGGAAATAATATAGACGCCGCCAAGGTAATTGGTGCGGGTTTGGGGCTATATTTAAGTAGGGAATATATGGGTCTTATCGGCGGGCGGATATTCTTTACGTCTCAAGCGGAAAAAGGGACCGTATTTTCTATTTTTGTTCCCGCGCATACGAAATAAAACCAAAGAAAAACACCGATATATCGGTGTTTTTGTTTTTAGTTTTCACTATCCGGTTTTGGCTGACCCGAATCTGCCACATTTGCTTGGATCCATGCATCTGCGCGATCCAGTGCTTTTGGAGCAGCAAGAATGGCGTTTTGTACGGCGACGGGAAGCGTATAGTCTATCGAGAGTTCGGCATACCTTTGTTCGCCATCCGTGTCGGTGAGCCAAACGCCCCAGCCGGATTCACCGGTTGCTATATTCCCTTCGGCGACGCGGAATTCATACGAATATCCCCGTCGGGATACCAGTGCATACAGCGAATCCAGAAGCGCACACGTTGGTTCCCGCTTGATGAATTTCCATACGATAGGAGAACCGTCTTTGCTGTACCAGGAGAAATGAGACCCAAGAGACCGTAACGCAAGCTCATTGAGTTCGGAACTCGTTGGTAGCGGTTTTTTCGGTACGCCTTTTTTCGAGAAAACGGTCCGGGCTATATACTGGTTGCCGAAAGACCAGCCAAATTCAATGGCGGCATCGTTGTGCAGCATAAAGTGAGTTTCCTCGGAAACCGCGATAGTCCCGCACGCGTCGGTAAAAAGCCGGGCGAGGTCAACATACCAGACCGTTTCGCTCCAATCCGGATATTTATTTTTCCGGGAAACGATAAGCGTTTCATCGAGCGGTTTGGTGAGGTCGAGTATGATGCGCGTTTCTGCGCCGGAATCCGTGTTTATAAGAATGATGTTGTGGATATCGGGTGTTTCGCCGGAACCATTGCAGAGCGGACACGTGGAATCATACGTTCCCGTCCCGTTGCAGCGCGTACAGTTTGGCCGGGCTTTTTTGTCGGTATTTTCTTTACACCAGCAGGATAGGTTTTTAAAGATCTTCCGGCCGTTGCAGTTGTTGCAAATCATGACGGTTCACCCGCGCGCTCAAGTTCGGTTATGAGTCCCTCAAGCCGTTCGCGATGCTGAGAAAAATAAGGTGAGTCGTCTTGAGCTTGGGAGTATTTCGCGAGTTGCTCTTTTCCGATCTTGGCAGCCAGTTCCGCGAACGTTGGTGCCTCGGCAATTACAACATCCCGCATTACCGGGATGATAAGCGTTTGCGATACGCCGTCGCTTTGGATAGTGATGGGACGTCGCTCGCCCGTCATTTCCATGCGCTTGAACACCCACTCTGTCGGTGTTCGCGCTATCGCAAAGTCCGTTGATGCGGCGCTTTGTATGACCCGCGCCGCAATGTCGCATTTCATGGTATTACCTCCGGTTTTCAAAGCGCTTTTTGTATTATGGAGGATAGATTTTTTGTGTCAATTTCCCCCGATTTTCAGGTGTGCTACAGTACAGAATGAAAGCTTATGGCAGTAATTGAATTGCGCGACGTAACAAAAAAGTTCAGCGGGATCGATGCGCCCGTTGTGAACGGACTTACGCTTGCCGTGGAGAAAGGACACGTATTCGGTTTTTTGGGACCCAATGGCGCGGGAAAAACCACCACAATGAAAATGTTGGTCGGTTTGGCGCGCCCCACCAGCGGTTCGGTGTCTGTGCTAGGCGGCATGCCGCAAGAGAGAAATACGCGGGAAAAAATCGGGTTCATGCCGGAGAATTCGGCATTTTATCTCTATCTTTCGGGGAAAGAATTTCTTTCATTCGTTGCTGATATTTTTGGTTTGGATGCCGGTATAAAAAACCGCCGCATTGCGGATTTATTGCGCGATGTGAATTTGGAGCAAGCGGGGGATATTCAGATCAGGAAATACTCCAAAGGTATGGGACAAAGGCTCGGGTTAGCCCAGGCGCTTATTAATGATCCCGAAGTATTGTTTTTGGATGAGCCGTTGGATGGCCTGGACCCGCTCGGGAGGGCGGAAGCCAAAGAAATATTGATGAGATTAAAAAATGCCGGCAAGACAATATTTTTTAATTCGCATGTTCTCTCGGACGTCGAAGATATATGCGACGCAGTGGGGATAATCGATAGGGGAAAACTTATCAAATATGGCACCGTTCAAAATGTCCGGGGGAACCATCCGGATCTTGAGAATGCGTTCGTGAACATCATTAAAGAAGCGCGTCGGTATGAAAAATAGGATTTTGGCTATCGCCGTTAATGCGTTCAAAGAAAGCATGCGTGACCGGATCTTGTTTGCGGTTCTCTTGTTTGCGTTGTTCATTATTGCATCATCGCTGTTTCTCGGGACAATTTCTTTCGATCAGGAACAGAAAATAATTAAAGATTTCGGTCTGACCGCAATTTTTCTCCTGCAGATTTTTATTATTGTTTTTGTCGGAGCGAA
>ORMF010210653.1_pt1 | contig 10501 bp, 10 predicted proteins | sample 1779871 | NCBI WGS metagenome assembly ORMF01 (sample SAMEA104232316, study PRJEB22302) | groundwater metagenome | biome: forest; feature: aquifer; material: groundwater | place: USA | collected 2011-08-07 | depth 5.4 m
CCGAACACGCCGATGTCGAGCACCTGCTTGGCGATCCACTGGTTCATCTCGCCGCCGTTGGGCGGGATGCGCACCATCGGTGTCACCGCCGGCGCCAGCGTGGCGCCCTCGACGATCTGACGGCGGTCGAGCATAAATTGCAGCGATTGGCGCAGTCCGGGAAAATCAAGCGGCGCATGTTCCATTTCAAAGGCGACGCCGTCGAGCTTGGACGCCGCCAGCGCCACTGCGCTCTCGCTATCGACGGGACTAAACGCGACGAAGACCGTTTGACCCTGTTCGAGGGCTTTGATTACACCGTTAAGGCGGGGTATGTCTGGCATATCTTTAACTCCCTAAGAGTCGTTCAAATCGTTCAAAATGTTAAAGCCGCTCAAGTCGTAAAAAATCAAGAGCGGCCTAGGGTAAAGCTTTGAACACTCTGTAGAAGACTGCTATAGCAAAGCGGCGTGAAGCTGACAATCAGTGGCAGTTTGGCGTTTTAGATTTATTCCGTTATCGCGCTCCGCTTTGCTCCGCAACGTTTGAACGGAGCGCAGCGGTTGAACGGCTTGAACCATTTGAACTTTCTAGGAGGTCTCCTATGATCATCGACGCCCATACCCATTACACCACCGCACCTCTGCAATTGCCGGCCTACCGGGGCCGGCAGATCACCGATCTCGGTAAGCCCGTCCGGGCAAAGCTCCAGATCAGTGAAGAGCAGTTGGAGCGCTCGATGGACGGACAGTTCAAGCGCATGAAGGAATCGGGCATCGACCGCTTGCTCTTTTCTCCTCAAGCGTCGGCGATGGGCCATCACTTCGGCTCGCCGCTGGTGAGCCGCTACTGGACCGAAGCGTGCAACGATCTCATCGCCCGCGTGGGAAAGCGCTGGCCCGATAAGATTTCTCCCGTCTGCCAGTTGCCGCAGTCCCCGGGCATTGGGCCAAAGGAATGGGTGGATGAGCTTGAGCGCTGTGTCAAAGACCTGGGCTTCGTCAGTTGCAACGTCAATCCCGATGTCGCCGCCGGCAAGGAGCCGCTCACGCCGTCGGTCGGCAGCGAATGGTGGTATCCGTTGTGGGAAAAGATGGTCGAGCTCGACGTCCCGTGCACGATCCATGCAAGCGCGTCGCTCAATCCGGCGATGCATCTCACCAACGCCTACTACATCGCGCACCATAATTCCGCCGCGGTGGAACTGCTGAAGTCCCGCGTTTTCAAGGATTTTCCGAAATTGAAAATCGTCATCCCCCACGGCGGCGGCGCGATCCCTTCCCAGTGGACCCGCCAGCGGGGCAGGCATGTCAGAGAAGGCCTCGAGCCGTTCGAAGAGGCGACGCGCCGGGTTTACTGGGACATGGCGATCTATGACAAAGAATCGATGGAGCTGTTGATCAAACGCGTCGGCGTGGACAACGTGCTCTTCGCCACGGAGATGTTCGGCGCGGTGAATGCCATCGATCCCAAGACCGGACGCAACTTCGAAGACCTCGTGCCGATCTTTCAGTCCATCGACTGGCTCACGGACGAAGAACGTTACAAGATCACCGAGGGCAACGCGCGGAAAGTTTTTTCACGGATGTTCACGGACGCGAAGAAGTAAGCCTCGCGCTCTTCCATGGACTTTCGGGCGCGTTTAAGGTGCCACATCATGCGTCTCGGCTTATACGGACGAGTCTCCAAATACCGCGTGTCAAATTGTCCAACGACTTTGCCACGGGGCATAGTCGGGGCAAGCGTGAAGGAATTTTCAGTCACAGAAGCCGAAACGAGCTGTCAGAACCAGCCTACACGCCTGCACACAAACCCATAAGATTTTGATGCACAGGTGACAAAGTTTCCCATGATCTGTAATATTTCCGCAGCCGATCTCTCCCGTTGGCCTTCTAAGTTCCTATGTTTGCACGGGTCGCCCTGTGGCACGTTTTCTGCTCTACAGTGACACCATCCCAGGAACGGCAGGAAAGAGTTCAGGGGAGAGAGCACAAAGAAAGTAGAATTGACAATGCATGTCATAAATTCACTGAAGGGGGTCAACGCGACGATGGTAGTTGCGCTGGTCCTGTTCACCCAAAAAGGAGGCCTTTATGTCGATAAATAAGTTGATCGTGCTCGGAGCCGCATTCATCCTAGCGTGTTTGCTCGGGGCTGCGCCCGCATCTGCGCAAGTAACACCGTGCGACCCCAGTCCCATCACCAATCCCGGCGGTGACTGTGACGGTGATGGGATACTAAACATCGACGACACGTGTGACGACCTCGATCCGTTGGGTGACTGCGACGGCGACGGGGTATCCAACGCGGTCGATCAGTGTCCCGCTACGATCGTCGGAGCAGATTTGATCGTCGGCACGTGCACCATCCCGGGGTTAGATATGATATTGCCGACCGGATGCAGCCTCACCGAGGTGCTCACCGACGAACTTGCAGAATGCGAAGATGGCGCCAGGAATCACGGAAAATTCGTGAGCTGCGTCGCCAAGCGGACTAATGCCCTCAAAAAGCAAAAATTCATCACCGGCGCTCAGAAAGGCGAGATCCAGAGCTGCGCCGCGCAGACCAACATCGGGAAAAAGCCAAAGCCAAAGCCAAAACCGTAGATCGTTCCAGACTGTAAGTTTACGGGGCAGCTCCCGCGCACGGGAGCTGCCCTTTTTTTTGTCAAACCGGCGAATGTTCTTGCGGCGGTCCCGTTCTCTGCGGGAGTCGCCGGCACCAAGGCTAAGCTTATGCCCTTCTTGAATCCCGGCCCCGGGTAAGTGCGCCCGCCATTGCTTAACGGTTAGCGCTCGAGTCAGATTTTTTGGCGTTGACATCGCCTCCGGTTCAAATCTATTCTTTCCGCAGGAACGTCATAGGCAATTCCGGATAGCTCGGATAATGCTTATGGGCTCACGAGATTTCCCTTGAGAGCAACATAATCTGGGAGGTAACCATGCCCGGAGCACTCCAAGACCTGCGCGTGATCGATTTCACTCACGCGCTCAACGGACCTTTCTGTACGATGCTGCTCGGCCATCTGGGCGCGGAGATCATCAAGGTCGAGCCGCCGGCCGGCGACGGCTTTCGCCGCTCCTGGATGGCGCGCGATGCAAAGAAAGACGGCTACGAGTTTTTGTGGGTGAACGTCAACAAGAAAAGCGTCGCGCTCAATCTAAAGAGCGAGCGCGGCATCGAGTTGGCGCGCGGTCTAATCGCCCGCGCCGACGTGCTGGTGGAGAACTACCAGAAAGGCACAATGGAGCGATTCGGTCTCGACTACGAATCGCTAAAGAGTCTCAACCCGCGGCTCATCTACGCCTGCTCGCGCGGTTACGGTGAGTCGGGGCCCTACGCGGACTACGGCAACACCGCCCAAAGCAACAACGCGATGACCGGTTGGACCCATACGTCTTGGAAATATAGCGGCGCCCCCGGTACAAAGCCGTTGGGCGTTGGCGACGAGGCCGCCGGGGTCAGCATGGCCGTCGGCATTCTGGCGGCCTTACACGCGCGCGAGCGAACCGGCGAGGGCCAAAAGATCGTCGTCTCCATGCAGGAGGCGGTGCTCGGTTTCATGATCAGCTCGCTGCACGAATTTTTCACCGGGAACGACGTGGGCAACTGGCCGACTGAAGTAGCGGACGGCCACTTCACGCTACGTGTCCCCGATATGAACGACGCGGTATGGGTCAAGCTCGCGCATGTCATGGATAAAGACGATCTAGTTGCAGACCCCCGCTTTGCCACCGCCGCCGCCCGCCGGCAGCAGCGGGGCCAATTGGAGGACATGCTCAAATCATGGGCGCGGAGAAAAACCCGCCAAGAAATATGGGACGCGCTGCGCGACCTGGACTACTTCGGGGCGCCGGTCCTGTCGACCGCCGATGTGCTCGCAGACCCGCATATCAAAGCGCGCCAGGCGTTCATCGAGCGCCATCATCCGACCGCCGGTCCCACGATGTTGCTCGCGCCCTGGATTCATCTGTCGAAAACGCCTGCGAGCATCCACCACGACGCGCCCGCCATCGGCCAGCACACCGACGAAGTGCTCGGCGGCCTCTTGGATTTAAGCGCGGCCGATCTCAACGATCTTCGCGCCAAAGGAATCATCAAGTAGCGGCAATCCCGCATCTTCCATCCTCCCCACCACGTGCCGTTTCATTAAACAATCTTCGGCTTACAGTCGAGGGTTGTTTAATAACTCAAGGTTCGGGACATCGCCGCGGCAACGCCAGAGTTCCAGGCCCAGCCGGCTAGTGCTTCCCCGCAGGGTGAAAAATTTCCCCAAGCCTTCGGCGCATCGCGGCCTCCCCTTCCGGCAGAAGGTCAAACTTTGTGGTGTCGTCGGTGTTCTTTAAGATTCTCCGCCCCTGCTCGTTTTCATGCATCGACAGCAATATCTTCTCGAGGCGTTCAACCAGCGGCGGCGCAAAATCCCTTCGGACGGAAAGAAAATGGCGTGGAACCCGCTCGGTTTGCGCGAGGATCGTGATGGCCGATTTCTTTTTCTCGTCGAGCCTGGCGTAGTCGTCGTCGCTGAAGGCCCCGGCCGCCGCCTGTTTCGCGAGCACCATGTCGACGAGTTTTTCCTGGGAAGAGGCGAAGACATAACCGACCTCAGTCGGTGAGCCATGAGGATCGAACCGGCTCTTGTCGGCGAACTTGAATCCCTTTTTGAGCAAAAAAGATTTTGCCAGAAAGTGGCCTGAAGTCGAACCCGGGTCCTCGAAGACAAGAACCTTGCCTCGCAGATCTTCCAGGCGGCTTACTTCGCCGTTGTTTTTTGTGAAAATTAGACTGCGATATTCGGCCATGCCGCTTTTCCAGCGTCTCAACAGCAATTTCGCGACACCGTGCATGTCGTTGATGAGATAGGTCGGATACGGACTCTCCATGTAAAAATCGACCTTTTTCTGCTCAATAAGCCTGGCGAGCTGAAACGCCGACGGCGCGATCATGATCTTGCCTTCGAAATCCGGCAACATAGAGAGTTTTCCCGCGACGTAGCGCACAAAATCTCGAAAATGTTCCTCGACTTGCGCCCGATGTATCTCTGAGACGAGTCCCAAAGTAACCGTTTGCGCCTTCGTCCTGTCTACCCCGTGCTCAGCGGCATTCACGGTGAGAACCATCCCATAAACAAGCGCAGCGACTGTCGGGAAGAGTGAGAGCAGATGCAGGCGTCTTTCCATGTTCATTTCCACCAAAGTTGAGTGTTCGACGCGAACCGCAGTAAATTCATATATAAGTGGAGGCACCTTGGCAAGCGGCAGGACCACTGATTGAGACCACACTTAGGCCGCCGCAGCGGTCTTGCCACCGGGCTCCCGGAGGCCCTCGGGACTTGAACCGCGATCACGGACGATGGATGATAGGGGAAAGGGGCGACGCATGGGGCGGGGCCCCGAGATATTCGAGGGTGATAAAGTCAAGAATTCTTCATTTTTGCCGATTTTTTATTGAGCCGGTGGTCGACGGTCAGGACAGCCAGCGCGGATAATCGAAATACCTTTTTATTTCGCGCACCGCCGGACCACGAGCCAAAAAAAACGGTGTAAGAGAGGGCAAATTTGGACGGCACGAAGGTCATCGCTTACTTTTCCATGGAAATCGCGCTGCAGGCGGAAATACCGACCTACAGCGGCGGCCTCGGTGTGCTGGCAGGCGATACGATTCGCGCCGCCGCTGACCTCAGGGTTCCCATGGTCGGCATCACGCTGGCGCACCGCAAGGGCTATTTTCATCAGACCCTGGACGCGAATGGCTGGCAAAGTGAATCACCCGAAGAGTGGCTTTTGGAGCGTTTTGTTTCCGAGATGTCGGAACGCTCCACCGTCGCGATCGACGGGCGGACTGTCCCAACGCGCCGCTGGGCCCTCCGAGGGGGGGGCGGAGGGAAATTTCCGTGTTCCCGTTTTTCTCCTCGACAGCGATCTGCCCGGCAACTCCGACTACGACAGAACCCTGACACACTACCTTTACGGCGGCGATCAGTACTACAGGCTTTGCCAAGAAATCATCTTGGGTATCGGCGGGATCAGGGTTCTGCGCGCGCTGGGCTTCCGCGACGTCGAGCGCTTCCATATGAACGAAGGGCACTCGAGCCTGATCGCCCTCGAACTCCTCGACGAGCAGGCGCGTAGCGCCAGCCGAACCGCGATCACCCGTAAGGACCTCCAGGCGGTGCGAGAGAAATGCATCTTTACCCCCCATACACCGGTGCCGGCCGGGCATGACAAGTTCCCGCTCGATCTTGTGTCCCGGGTCCTCGGCCGCCGAGACATCCTCGAGCTGGGGGACATCTTTGGTCTCGAGGGCGCGCTGAACATGACACACCTGGCCCTCAAAGTAAGCCACTACGTCAACGGCGTGGCGAAGAAACACGGCGAAGTCTCCCGGCTCATGTTCAGCGGCTACAACATCGACGAGATTACCAACGGGGTGCATGGAGCGACCTGGATTTCCGAGCCGTTTCAGGAGCTGTTTGACCATTACATTCCCGGTTGGAGGCAGGACAATTTCAGTCTGCGCTACGCCCTAAGTATTCCCCGGCGTGAGGTTTGGAAAGCCCACGCGGTGACCAAGACTTCATTGCTCGCTCAGGTGAGAAAGCAAACAGGGGTGGCCATGAATGTGGAGACGCTCACCCTTGGCTTCGCCCGCCGCGCCGCTACCTACAAGCGGGCCGATTTGCTCTTTACCGATCTTGATCGATTAAAAAGGATTGCCGGTGGCACCGGCCCGTTCCAAATCGTTTTCGCCGGCAAGGCCCATCCCCAGGACCAGGCGGGGAAAGAAGTCATCCACAGCATCTTCGGCGGCATCGCGGCACTGCGAAACGAAGTGAAGATCGCTTATCTCGAAAATTACGACTTGAATTTGGGAAAACTACTGACAGCGGGCGTCGATGTCTGGCTCAATACGCCGCAGCCGCCGCTGGAAGCTTCCGGGACAAGTGGAATGAAGGCGGCTCTCAACGGCGTCCCCAGCTTGAGCATCCTCGACGGCTGGTGGATCGAAGGCTGCATCGAAGGAATAACTGGTTGGGCAATCTCGAATAAGAACGGACACATGGAAGGCGACGAGCGCGCACGCGACGCTGCGTCCCTCTATGATAAGTTGGAAAAAACGGTCTTACCCCTTTACCTGCAAAACCGCAGCGGTTTCATCGACGTCATGCGCCACGCCATCGCCCTTAACGGTTCGTTTTTCAACACCCACCGAATGCTTCAGCAATACGTCATTAAGGCGTACTTCTGAGGAATCGGTACTCAGGACGGCCTGCGGTCCGCGTGCGGGAAACAGGGGCTATGCCGTCGGCGCGGCGCTTGAAGCATCCTTGCCGTGATGAAATGAACGGGCGTCGATCGCGGCGGGGCTGGCGCTTTTCGGAGTCATTAACATATGCAGCAGAATGACCAGCATGCCGTAGCCGATGAACATGACGGCGCCCACGGGCAAGGCCGCTTGGTTAAATTCCGACCTGATTTCTTCATGGAGCAGTAGCGTTGGCTGGTAGACTGCGACGACACCTAGGATATCGCCATTGGCGTCTGAGATCGGCACGTAGGTAGTATATCGCTCCTGAACCTGGCTCTCGGAAGCTCGCCCGGGTTTTTGCCTTTCGATGACGAATCCTACCTCGCCGCCTAGGGCTTCCCGGACTTTTCCATTTTTCGTAGACTGCCGTTGGACCGACTCGCCCAGATTCGACCAGATAGCTCTCCGATCCCGGTCCCAGACTGTGAGTCCGGACAACTCACGCGACTGGATGGAGTCAAAAAACGACTGGAAAACCCGACGTTGTTGGATGGAATCCCGTGCACTGAAAACCGCCGGATCGACCATTGCAGAAACGCGACTCGTCAGGTAATCCGCGGTTGCAGTCTTTTGCCTCTCGATCGCCCCAGTCCTGATTTCGCTGTAGCGGCTGTAAAGCCAAAGGGCAACCACGCCTAACAGCAATAGCCCGAAAGTAACAACGATCCATTTATAAGCAGATTCGTTCATCGAGGTTCCATTCTTTCCCTTTCGCCAATCGCTACTGCCGGCATAAACCTTCTTAGCCTTGAATCCGTGGTCGCGTGTTGGAGCAACCGCGCGTACGGGATTCGCTTCAAAAAAGCATGATTTGTGCCAATGGAATCTCTTACCGAATCAACCTACCCAAGAGGAGCATTCTTGTGAAAAATCGTCCCAAGCCGTAAGCAGACGACCGGGAAAACGTTTACAGCATTGACCAAAAATGTTCTGGAGTCCAAAGCGGTCGCCAACTTTTACGAGCCTCCCCCGGCGGGGCTTGGGGGCATCAGCCAACACGGGCGAGATGCCGGTCACGGGAAGAGTTTCGGCGTAGGCGCGGGAGGGGTCTCGTACGCTGAGCTCTCCATCGACCCAACCTAAGCAACAACCGACTCTCGTGACATGGGGTCTGTCGCAAGGCGTCGATTGCGCGTCGATAGGCGCGGTGATAATTTCTCGATGACGAAACCAATCGAGGAATAGATGTCTAAAATCACCGACCCCTGGGACCACCACGATTGGGACTCGAAGAAGTACGTCGCGGATTGGGCGGCTCGGCAGGATGAGCGGGAGGCGGAGCGCCGGGATGTTTTTGAACTGATCGCGCGCACCCTGCCGTACGAACAAGACGTAGCGATCAATATCTTGGATCTCGGCGCCGGCTACGGGGCGCTGAGCCAGTTTCTCCTTGACCGCTTTCCCAACGCCAGCGTCGTGTGCCAGGAGGGTTCCGAGGAGATGGTCAAGCTCGGGCGCGAGCGGATGGCGCGGCTCAACGGACGAGTGAAATTCGTGCTGTGCGATTTCAGCAAATCCGGCTGGTGCCAAAAGCTCAATGGACCTTTCGAGGGGGTGGTCTCCTCGATCGCGATCCATAACGTGCGCTCGCACGACACCATTCGCGAGATTTACGGCGAAACCTACGCGCTAGTCAAACCAGGCGGATGTTTCGTCAATTTCGACCGGATGACGCCGTCGTTGAAGCAGCAGAAAAAGTGGCTGGCGGAGGCGGGCTTTGAAAACGTGCAATGCTTCCGGGACTGGGGGCGAAGAGCGCTGGTCGGAGGGTTCAGGAGGTAGTTCGATGGCGCAGTTAGAATTGCTCAGCGCCGGCGCGGTAAAGCCCGGCCTCGTCCATGTCATTGACGCTTTCCAGCAGAAAACCGGTCATAAGGTGGATGCCACCTTCGCCACTGCACCGGAGATCCGCAAACTTATCGGCGGCGGCGCGACGGCCAACGTCGTGATTGCGCCGCCGCAGTTGCTCGACGACCTGGTCAAAGCCGGGAAAGCCACCGGGGAACGGGTCATGGTCGGGCGCATCGGCGTGGGCGTCATGGTTCGTGAAAGCGCGTCGTTGCCGAAGATCGATACCGTCGACGAGCTCAGGCAGGCGCTGCTCGAAGCGGATTCCGTGGTCTACAACCACGCCTCCACCGGGATCTATCTCGAAACGCTGTTCGCTCGCCTCGGCATCGCGGCGCAGCTTAAAACCAAAACGACGCGCTATCCGGATGCCGCAGCGGTCCTCGATCACGTTAGCAAAGGAAAAAAGATAGAAATCGGATTCGGCGCCACCACGGTGATTATCGAGGGAAGAAGCAAGGGTCTCATATTCGTCGGTCCGCTGCCGGCGGAAATTCAGAACTACACGACCTACGCCGCGATGATGACCGCCGACGCAAACGCCGCGCGCGAGTTCCTCGACTATCTCGCCACGGACGTGGCCAAGGCAATTCTTGCGGAAGCGGGAATTCAAACCTGACACCCCTGTTCGCTCAGTAGCAGGTCGCTGAAAAAACGATGTCGGAGTCCTTCGACGGTGCTCAGAGCCTGTCCTGAGTTTTTCGAAGGAACGAACGGAGGGGTTATGATACCATCTAGGATTTTCCGTTCATGCTGTCCTGAGCAAAGTCGAAGGGTCGAAGCATTCCGAACCTTTTTTCAGCAACATACTAGTACTACTGTGTCATTAACGTCAGTTCACCACGTTGCAGCAAGGACATCGAGGGAGTTGTCTCACGATGGCGCACGCCAGAATGTAGCGCAGTGTCGCGATGGAATCGGGCACGTGACGTTGCGCGCGTTGACCTCCCGCGAGGTGTGTAATCTGGGGGTAGGGAAGGCGTTTTTGATCGAGTGGAGTTTTTTTTGAGCCGCCATGTTTAAGCCGGTCTGCCAGCAAGAACCCGTACGCCGCAATACACAATGTGGCGTGATGATGAAAGCCTCGCCAGTTTCGTCCCTCGTAGTGGCTTAGGCCGAACTGCTGTTTTGCTGCCGGGTTATACTATCAAAGACGTGGCCCAAGAAACCCACTTGGATTGGAAGACGATCAAGGAGCTAGCCAAGCAATACATGGGGGAATAGCTACGTCGGATAGGAATCCAGCTCCCAAGGTCGTTGGGGGCGACGAGATTGCCATTCGCAAGGGCAATCGCTTCGAGGCGCTCCAGAAGGTTCGCGAGAAACCGCTGAAGCGCTGTTAGATCTGCTCGGCGCGGGCGAAGCG
>ORMF010667564.1_pt1 | contig 10499 bp, 10 predicted proteins | sample 1779871 | NCBI WGS metagenome assembly ORMF01 (sample SAMEA104232316, study PRJEB22302) | groundwater metagenome | biome: forest; feature: aquifer; material: groundwater | place: USA | collected 2011-08-07 | depth 5.4 m
CCTTTGCCTCGTTCGCCCGCCGAAGGACGACCAAGTCAAAGCCCTTGTCGCTCTCTTTGAGCAAGAACGCACCGCCTACGCCGCCAAAGAAGAGGACGCCAAGAAACTCGCCACCGACCCCCTCGGCCCGTTGCCCGATGGCCTCATGCCCGCCGAAGCCGCCGCTTGGACCGCCGTCGCGAATGTGTTGTTGAATCTGGATGGAGTGCTGACGAAGGGATAGTCGCCGCTTGTGGGAAATGCGCGGTTGCTCGGCTTGGGCCTTTAGCTTAGCCTTCCCCAGTCAATGGCTACGACCGTCCAAGCCGCACCACACCGGGCACCGGAGATTCCGGCGGGGATGAGTTACGAGGAGTTCCTCGATTGGCTCGACGAGGATACTCGCGCGGAATGGGTGGACGGCCAGGTGATCCCTATGAGTCCCGCCTCGCGCGACCACCAAACCATTTTCGGCTTCCTGCTCAAGGTTCTCTCCGAATTCGCCGCTGAGCACGACAGCGGGGAGGTCATTCCGGCGCCGTTTCAGATGAAGTTGCCGGTGCGGCCTTCGGGCCGGGAGCCGGATGTGTTGTTCGTGGCGAAGCACCGCTGCGACTTGATCCACGACACCTATCTCGACGGTCCGGCGGACCTGGTCGTTGAGGTGATCAGCAAAGAAAGCCGCGGGCGCGACACGCTCGACAAGCACGAGGAGTACGAACGCAGCGGGGTGCGCGAGTATTGGCTGGTGGATCCGGAGCGACGCGAATTCACCTTGTTTCGCCTCAAGGGGCGGCGGTTCGTCGAGGGACGCCTGAGCAGGGGGCGCTTCCAGAGTGATGTGCTACCCGGTCTGTGGTTGGATGTGGAGTGGCTCTGGCGCAAACCTCCTCCCACTCTTCAAGCCGTTTTGCGCGCTTGGCATCAGGCTGCGGGCGACGCGATGCCCGGCCAGTAACGAGTGCAGCGAAGGCTGATGCCTCGCTCACGACGGCGGCGCCAGCGTCGTCGAAAAAGTGCGCTTCGGTCTGCGCCTTTGCCTCGTCCGCCCGCCGAAGGACGACCAAGTCAAAGCCCTTGTCGCTCTCTTTGAGCAAGAACGCACCGCCTACGCCGCCAAAGAAGAGGACGCCAAGAAACTCGCCACCGACCCCCTCGGCCCGTTGCCTGATGGCCTCAGTCCCGCGGAAGCCGCCGCTTGGACCGCGGTCGCGAATGTGCTGTTGAATCTGGATGGGGTGCTGACGAAGGGATAGTCGTTGGCGAGGCACCGCAAGGACCGGGCAAGCGCAGCCACTCAAGTCATCGCGTCGAAGCTCGGTGGAACAGAACCGTGGTGTTGATGATCAGGCTTTGGCCGGCCTTGATCTCTCAGAACTCATCGGGAGATTGCCAAACCAAGCGACTTGGAGTAACAGATTGAGCGTGAACACGGCCACGACGAACTGTGAAGCCGACATCTGGCTGCGAACCATGCTGCCGGACGAAAGTGAGGTTGTGCCAGCCGAAGCCGGACGCATCCTCAAGCTCCGACTCTCCGCCCGCGACTTGGCGCGCGCCGAGGAACTCGGCGACAAGGCCAACGTCGGCGCTCTCACTCCAATGGAGGCGGACGAGCTGCACTATTACCTGACCGTCGGCCGGACTTTGGAATTGATGCAAGCGAGAGCACGACTGGCGCTTAAGCGAGCTGGTCTTCCCACCTGAGCGCAGTGCAACCGGAGCTTGCGCAGGCGGTCCGGAGGCGGGCTCAGTTCCGCTGTGAGTACTGCCTCTTCCCCCAGAACCTCGCTCGTCTGCCGTTTCATATAGACCACATCGTCGCCAAGAAACACGGCGGGCTGACCCGAATGGAAAACCTCGCGTTCGCCTGTGCCTATTGTAACGGATTCAAGGGAACGAACCTCTCGGGCTTGGACCCTGCCACTGGACAGATGACACGTCTGTTCAATCCACGGACTGACCCTTGGCGCGAGCACTTCGTTTGGGACGGCCCAGAGTTGCTCGGCCTCACGCCGATTGGCCGGACCACCATTGAGGTGTTACGCATCAACCATCACGACGCCGTTGCCTTGCGAGCGGTGCTGATTGAACTCGGCGAGTTCACTCGCGAAACCTGAGAGACCTTTCGGCGGGCGCCCAGCCACGAAGACTGTACCCTCCACGGCGTCCCCCACCAACACGCCCCTCCCGGCTTACGTCACGATGAACGCCCCGTGCTTCGTGGAAGCCGCCCAAGCCCTTGCTCGTCGCCTCGCGAGTGAGGGCGGCATCAGCGTCGCCGACAAAATCCGCTACGGCCTGCGCCTCTGCCTCGTCCGCCCGCCGAAGGACGATCAGGTCAAAGCCCTCGTCCAACTCTTCGAGCAAGAACGCGCCGCCTACGCCGCCAAGGAAGACGACGCCAAGAAACTCGCCACCGACCCCCTCGGCCCGCTGCCCGAGGGCCTGAGTGCCGCCGAAGCCGCGGCTTGGACGGCAGTGGCGAACGTGTTGTTGAATCTGGATGGAGTGCTGACGAAGGGATAGCGCGACTGCGACGTGCTGACATCAACCTCCCGCACGAAGAGCCGACGACCTGCCGGGAGTTTTCCCAGGTCGCCCCCGTCATTCCCCGGCTGATGGGCCACGCAGAATCTCGGCGAACAACTCGCAAACCACCGCGCGCTTTTCGGCAAAGACACAGCGGGCCACCCGCTGGCCGCGGTCGGCATAGAAACGCACGATGACCCGATAGCCGCGCACGCGCAGCCGCGCGTAGCCTGCCAAGTCCGCCTCCAGTTGGTTGAGGTCTCCTTTCTCCTGCTCCAGCCCGCGCAGGGCTTCGCGTAACCGCTTTCTCGGCTCCGGCGCGAGCGCGCGAACGAAGCCCGCGACTTGCGGGTCCAGTTCGACTCTAACTTTCATCAAGGACCGAGAGCGGCAGATACTTGCCCTTGCCGGATCGGTCGCGGCGGATCGCCCGCATGGCCTCAGGGTTGGCCAGGATCTCCATCGTTTCCAGGAGGGCTTCCATCCGGTCTCTGGGCACCAGGAAGGCCACCGTTTCGTTGTTCTTCCGGAGGGAAACGGTCTGCTTGAAACGCACCAGCTTGGGTAGTCGCGCCTGGGCTTCGGCAATGTCGAACGTCGTCTTCACGGAAGGCTTCTAGCACGAAGCCGCCGCGGAAGCAACCGGCGCTTTTTCGAGCGCGCTGATGTCCCCAAGATCACGCGGCAGGGGTCAGTCCGAGTCATCGGCCATTGTGGATTCAACGGCTCCCGGCGCTCGCTCTTTGCGCTGCATCGACGCCTCGGTCCAAGCTCGGCGCGGTGCCATCTCTCACGGATGTCTTTGTGCTCGGTGGGAATGGGACCGTAGGCAACGGCGACCTGCGCTGGCACTTGGCGCTAGCTGGCTCGGAGCGCGGCCCTCACGGATGGAGTCGCTCCGTGAAGGGGGCGGTCCCACAGATGGACATCTCAGCTTCCGTCCCCATCGAAGCGCGGGCTTGCCGCGCAAATACCGTGCGCCTCTGCCTCGTCCGCCCCCAGAGGACGAGCAGGTCAAAGCTCTCGTCGAACTCTTCGAGCAAGAACGCGCCGCCTACGCCGCCAAAGAAGACGACGCCATGAAACTCGCCACCGACCTGCTCGGTCCGCTGCCAAAGGGCTGAACGCCGCCGAAGCTGCCGCTTGGACCGCCGTGGCGAATGTGTTGTTGAATTTGGATGGAGTGCTGGCTTCCGCAGTTGAACAGCGAAGACGCAGAGACGCCAAGTTGGAGCCCAAAGGATTCACACGAAGAAAGCGGGCGGCAGCCATTTACCCTCCGAGTGGTCCCTGCCGATTCCTCGAAGCGCTTCGGCTTCGCGCCTTTGCGGCTTGGTTGTTCAGTCCACCTGCGGCTTTCAGGATGATCCGCAGTTCGGCGCGCGGCCGCTCAAGCGCGTGATTCAGGAGCGCCTGCGCGATCCGCTGGCGATGGAGTTCCGCGACGGCGAGTTCCAATCTAAAAGTATCGGCCGGAATCGTCGCAGGCCGCGCGCAGTTTCCGGAGCGCATTCTTCTCCCTCTCCCCTTGACGGAGGAGTGGGGAGAGGACCGAGGAGAGGGGCAATCCAACGCGGTCGAGACCAACGCGCCTCCTCTCCCCGACCCTCTCCTCCGTCCGAGGAAGTGAGGGAGTTTCTTTGGTTGCGGCTCCGCCGCGCTGTGCTGTCTCGCCGATTTCCAATCGGCAGGCGTGCGAAGATTCGGTGAGGCGGTGGAACTCTTCGAGATGCTGCAGGCTGGAAGTGCTGCGACACAGCAGATTGGAAATCTGCGCCACGGTCCGGGAGCGCCGACAACTCAGGAATGCCCCCCGACGCGCACGCAACGACCGCGGACGAACACCGTTACGGCACTGGGCGGAATTTCCCATCGAGGCCGAGAATCGTCAGGCGCGTGTCGTCAAAGGCCCACCAGCCGTGGATGAGTTGGATGTTCGCGCGGGCCAGTTCGTCGAGTGTGGCGGCCGGCAGACCCGGTTCGAGGCGCGGCTCGAAGATGAATTCCTCGGCGAAGTTGTGATGGAAAGGATGGTAAGTCTGCGAGTAGTAACCGCGCAGAACGATCGGCTCGGTCGTCAGACCTGTGATGCGCGTCTCCTCGAATCGGACCAGCGGGGCGGTGTAGCCGGCTACAGCACCACTCGGCGGGATCGGCCAATAGAATGACGTCTCGACTCTCACGCCGCTCTTCGAGGTGAGCGGGCGAGTCTGCAGGATGCGCGCGTCCTCGGGGGCAGGGCAGGGGGCCAGGTGAACGAGTTCCTCCTTCGTGGTGGAGGGAAGGCCGTCGAAACCGAGCGTCGGCACGGGTGTCGCGTAAGTCACGGCCAACTCCAACGCGAAATCCTGCACGGTGAATAGAGGGGTTTCGGCGAGGCTGACCTTGAGCTTGGTCAGCGTCGTGCGGAGTTCATAACTGCGTTGATCCGGGCCGGCGCCGAAGGCCCAACGATCCTTGGTCGTGAGGCCACTGAAGCCATGCGAAGCGTTCGGCCAGGAAGGCAGTGCTCCGGTGAAGGTCTTGATCTGGCCCGCTTCGTGGAATTCGAGCTGGCTGGCGGCGTACAAGGTTTGCGCCAGGTTCGCGGCGGTCAGCCGCACATTCTGCGAAGCAAGCGCCCAGCGGCATTTCAAGCGGTGATTCGCGAACACCTCGCCTTGTTCGCCCTGGAAGACGCAGTGGTCGGTCGGCTCGTTGAGCAGAAACGGGACGATGCTCTCCGTCGTGTCGGCCTGCGGGATTTCGCGGACTTGCTTCACCTGGAGCACGCCGGGCTTGAGCTTCTTGTATTCGAAGTCGAGCACGGGGTTTGTCTTCCTCGGAAAATAGGCCTGGTAAGCATCGGCCACGGCGAAGAGCAGCTTCGACAAATCGAGGTAGTCCTTCTCCCAGTCCATCACGTAGGCGCCGAGCTGCACGAGGCCGGAGTGCTGGCGGAGGTTTGCGTAGGTGCCGAAGTCGTACTTGTTCACGTGCACGACTTCGGGGCGGGCAGAACTGTCCGGGTTCGCGACAGAGACCGCCCCCAGTTGCGTGACCAGCTCGGCCTGATCGGAGAAATCGGTGGGCGTGACTGTCGCGACGCCGTTGGCCAGCTCGAGGTCGTCGGGCGACGAGTGATGCACGAGCACCGCCATGCCGACCTGGTCTTCATTCACGCCGTGCCGCAATCGCTCGAGGAAGGCGTTGTCGTTGTAGAAGCTCGCATAGACGCGCTTGATCGCCCGGAAGACGCCGCGTTCGTTCGCCTCGGTGGGATCACACTGGCTCGGGCCGGTGGTGTCAGCGTCGGTGTCGTCGGCGAGGCAGCCGCTGAAGCTCTCGTAAAGGCCCGCGCCGGTGAAGGTGTCTGTGTCCTCGACGTTCGTGGAGCTGCGGAAGCGGATGTTGCGGCTCGGCTCGAAGGCCGCCAGCGCGGCTTTGATCGCCTCTTCCTGCGCGGGCGTAAACTGCGCGGTCTGGCGGAACAGCGCGCGGACGGCGGCGAGGTCGGCCCGCAGTGCGGCCAGGTCTGGCGGATAGGAGTAGCGGGAGAGGCGATCGCGGATTTCCTGACGGAGCGTTTTGCCGCCGGGCATTGTCTGGTCGAGGAAATCCTCCCATAGATCGAAGGACAACGCGAGGGCGACGGGGGAGTGCTCCGGGATCGTGCGCCGCAGGAAGCCGTAGTTCGCCGCCTTGCCGCCAAAGTATTTGATGTCGGCCGGGGAAAGGCCATCCGTGCTCGCGCTGATTTTCCCGAGGCGCTGTTTGGGCGTGAGGGCGATCGGCACCGGGACTTTCAGCGCGAGGATGTCGTTGCGGAAGCTCGGAGCGAGCTGGCCCTCGACATCGAACACCTTCGCATCGCACACGCCGAAGCCGGGATCGACGCGGACGATGACCTCGCGTCCAGCGAGCTGTCGGATGCGGTCGCGGTCGGACTGATTCACGAAATAAACGAACGGCACGCCGTAGGAGCGCGCCAGGATTGCGACATGGGAGTTCGGCGTGGCGGGCGTGAGCGAAATGATCCCGGCGACAAACGGCACCTCCGCCGGCACGCCGTCGGTGAGCAAGAGGTCCGTCGGGCGCAACCGGCCATCGGCGTACGCGGCGTCGATGTCAGCGGCCGGGATGAACGTCAGCCGCCCGAGCGCCCAGCCGGTGGAGTAACAACTGTCGCCCGCGGCCCAGTGATCGGCTGAACTGAGCTGGATTCCTCGCGACTCGAAGAACGCGCGGTTTTCCTGCGCCGAGGCCGTTTGCTCGAACGTCGGGATGTAAAACGCCTGCGCCGACGGCGGCCCCGCGACGGTCGCTTTCACCAGATCGAAAAGCCGCGCGACGGTCTCCGGTGGATACGGCTCCAGGCCGACGAACTGGATGCCGAACTCCGGCGGCGGCTGCGCGTCCGGAAACAGCGGCGGGTAAAGCACCGCCCCGAGGACGACCTGTTGATTCGCCGGGTGCAACGCCGCGTCATCAAACGCCGCTCGGCTCATCCCCTTGAGAGGCTCCAGTCGCGCCACGGCGAAGTCGTAGTGGAAAAGGTATTTCGCTGTGAGCTGGAAATACACTCGCGTCGGGTCGCTGGTGAGGATGGCGAACTTGATCCAGCGCGGCTCGTCGCTGCCGAAGGTGGGCGACGACACGAAGGCGTCCTCCGGCAGGAGAACCTGGTTCTTGAAATCGTCGCCGGCGCTCCGCGTCCTGGCCGTGGCGCGATAGAAACGCCGCGCCAATTGTCCCGAGGCCGGATCGGCGAGCGCGATCAAACCGTCATGCGTGACCGCGATCGGCGTCCAAGTCTTCAGGTCGGACGAGGCTTGCAGGGTGATGACAGAATCCGCGACGGGTCCAGCGTCCACGCGGTGCCAGCCGTGGGCGGCGGGCGGAAGGATGCTCAGCTTCGGGGGCGATGGGTTAGCTGGTTTGACCGTCGGGACGAGCGCGAACAAAAACGCCAACGGGAGCGCAAGGCGAGCGCTGTCGCGCGTGCGACGGAGGCCCTGTTCCAATGAGGTCATCAACCCAGCGTGGTTTCTCATAACCCGAACCGGTTCTAAACAACCACGGCGACGAATTCGCGCAAGGTAATTTCGGCCGCCTGGAGCGCGGAGCGTGCCTCCCCAATATGCCGGTGCCAGCATTATCCCGCCGGGAACTGGAACGCCGGATTTATTCCGCAGCGGGCGCGGCGGGACCCCGCGCTGCCGGACGAGTCGGCGTTTCGCTCCGATTGCGACCGACAACAGAGGGATGGGCCGATCTGCTGGAGGAGAGGGAGTATTTGGTTGCGGCTCGGTCGCGCTGTGTTAGTAAGAACGCCGCGTGAGTTCAGAGCAGCAATTTCGTCTCGGCGTGCTGGGTTCGGGCAAAGGCTCGAACATGGTGGCCCTCGCCGAGGCCTGCGCGAAGGGCAAGCTGCCGGCGGCGGTCGCCCTCGTGTTGAGCGACGTGGCAGACGCGGGGATTCTGGAGCGGGCACGGGAGCGGGGGATTGCGGCGCGTTATCTCCCGCCGGGGAAGTTTCGGACGAAGCTGGACGAGGAGGCGGAGCGGGCTTACGTGGCGGCGCTCCAAGAGGCACGGGTCGATCTGGTGGTGCTGGCTGGTTTCATGCGGATTTTGAAGGGCGAGTTTTTGCGTGCGTTCGCCGGCAAGGTCGTGAACATTCACCCCGCCTTGCTGCCGTCGTTTCCCGGTCTGGAGGCGTGGAAGCAGGCGCTCGACTACGGCGTGAAGGTCACGGGCGTGACGGTGCATCTCGTGGATCAAGGCATCGACACGGGGCCAATCATCGCGCAACAGACAGTGCCGGTGCTCGATGACGATACGCCGGAGAGTCTGCACAAGCGGATTCAGGAGGCGGAGTGGGAATCGTATCCGCAGGCCGTGGCGGAGTTGCTGGCGGGACGGGTGGCGGTGCAGGGGAGGAGGACGGTGAAGAAGGCGTGAGTGGGGGAGTGGGTGAGCGAGTGAGTGAGAGAGGCGGGGGCGTGATGCGTGATGCGTAAAACGTAAAACGTAAAACGTAACCTGCGATGAGTTGCGAGTTGGCGGCGCGGCGGAGGGGCGTGTGAAGAGACAGAAGAACGTTTTTCGTGCTACCGGGAGGCAATGGCAGATCAATCCGGGCACGCGGGTGAAGCGTCTGCGAAGTTGTATTCGCGTCCGCGTGTGAAGCAGGAAGAGCAGATTTTGAGTGATGAAAAATAGGGCAGCAGAGAAGAATAAACGAATTTTGCGGCTGGGTTTGCCGACGGGCAGTTTGCAGGAGGCCGCCATCGAGAAGATGGCCAAGGCCGGGTTCAACGTGTCCGTGAGCAGCCGCTCCTACATCCCCTACGTGGACGACGAGGAGCTGGAAATCCGGCTCATCCGCGCGCAGGAGATCAGCCGCTACGTCGAGCATGGGTTTCTCGATTGCGGGATCACCGGCTACGACTGGATTCAGGAGAACGGCTCGAAGGTTTACGAGGTCGGCGAGTTCCTGTTCAGCAAGGCGACGCGGCAGCCGGCCCGGTGGGTGTTGTGCGTTCCGGAAGATTCGCCGGTGAAGTCGGTGAAGGACCTGGAGGGGAAACGCATCGCCACCGAAGTCGTCAACCTGACCAAGAAGTATCTCCGCAAGCACAAGGTCAAAGCGGAGGTGGAGTTCTCGTGGGGCGCGACGGAGGTGAAGGCGCACGAACTGGTGGATGCCATCGTGGAGATCACCGAGACCGGCTCTTCGCTCCGCGCGAACAAGCTTCGCATCGTCGATACGCTCCTCACCTCCACGCCGCGGCTCATTGCCAATCACGATGCCTGGCTCGACCACTGGAAGCGGCAGAAGATCGAGACGCTCGCCCTGCTGCTCAAGGGGGCGCTGGAAGCCGAAGCCAAGGTCGGTTTGAAGATGAACATCGCGCAGAAGAATCTGGCTGCGCTGCTGGAGCGCTTGCCCGCCTTGCGCAATCCGACCATCTCTCAACTCAGCCAGGCCGGCTGGGTCGCGGTGGAAACGATCATCGACGAGCGCATCGTCCGGGAGATCCTTCCGAAGCTCAAGGCCGCGGGCGCCGAAGGAATTATTGAATATCCGCTCAACAAGGTCGTATATTGACCGCGCAGAACAGAAACCTATGGGATCACTGAAAAAACGTCGCAAAGCGAAAATCAACAAGCACAAACGGCGCAAGAAGCTGCGCCTGCATCGTCACAAGAAGCGCACCTGGCAGCAGTAGGCGCGGTCGCCGGATGCCCACTTCACCCGTCTGATCCAGCGCCCTCCTGCGCACACGCGAGGGCGCTGTGATCGGCGGGCTTTCTTTTGGGAAATGAGAGCTGACTTGAATGCCTTGGCGGTGGCCCTGGCCGTGGCAGTCGTGATCGCAAGCGGCTGCCGGACGACGTCACCTTCGGCGCGCACGCCGGGGGAACGCAAGGCTTCCGCCCGGGAGCAGGCCGCCCTCGAACGAGCCGATGAGGCGCGCGAAGCCGCGGTCGAACAGCGCGTCAAGGTGTTCGCCAACTTCGCCACGGGCTTGAGCCGCGAGCTCAACGAGGCCCCGGACGAGGCGCTGCCGTTCTACTACGAGGCCGCCGTCGCCGATCCGACCCAGGAAGAAATGGTGCTGGAGGTGTCCCGGCGCCTGTTACAGAGACAGGAGACCGACAAGGCGGTGGCGCTCTTGGAAAAGGCCAGCGCCCGGCCGACAGCTTCGGGCGCGTTGTTCGTGCACCTGGGGCTGGCCTATGCGCAAGGGAGCAAGACCGAGCAGGCGATCGGGGCGTATCGCAGCGCGCTGAAGAAGTCGCCGCGCCTGCTGGCTGGCTACCAAAACCTCGCGCAACTCCACGTGCAGCAGAAGCAATTCAAGGAAGCCCTTCACGTGCTCGACGAAGCCAGCAAACTGCCGGACCTGGACGCCGGGTTCCTGGTGGACCTGGCCGAAGTTTACGCCTCCCTGACCCGCCAGAAAGTTCCCGAGGCCGAGGCCGCCAAGCCGCGCGCCATC
>ORMF011082071.1_pt1 | contig 10499 bp, 12 predicted proteins | sample 1779871 | NCBI WGS metagenome assembly ORMF01 (sample SAMEA104232316, study PRJEB22302) | groundwater metagenome | biome: forest; feature: aquifer; material: groundwater | place: USA | collected 2011-08-07 | depth 5.4 m
AGGATCAACAGGCTGACGACCACGGCCAGGACCGGCCGGCGGATGAAGATGTCGGTGAATTTCATCGCGACGACCGAGCGGCCCTATTGCGGCGTCGGGTCGGCTGGCGGCTGCGGCGTCGGGTTGCCGGTCACGACGACCTGGGCGCCGCTCTGCACCTTGATCTGGCCGGCCGCCACAACCTGCTCGCCGGGCTTCAGTCCGGACAGGATCGCTACTTTGTTGTCCCAGCGCGCACCGGTCTTCACCGAGGTGCGAAACGCCTTGAGGATCGGATGGCCGGCGCCATCCTTGCCGTCCTCGCGGATCACAAAGACGCTGTCGCCGTAAAGCGTGTAATCGACCGCGGTTTCCGGCAGAACGACGCGATCGGGTTCCTCCGGCAGGACCACCGATGCATCGACGAACATGCCGGGCAGCAGCAACTCGTCAGGGTTGCCCATCGTCGCCTGCACGGACATCGTGCGGGTATCGGCGCGGATTTGCGGCTCGATCGTCGTGATCGTCGCGACGAACACCCGGCCGCGATAGGCGTCGGCGGAAACGTTCACCGACTGGCCGATTTTGATCTGCGACCGCATCTGCGACGGCAATGTGAAGTTGACATAGAGTTGCGACAGATCGGTCAGCGTGACGATCGGGGCGCCGGGCGTCAGGTATTGGCCGACCTCTATCTGCCGGGTTCCGAGCCGCCCGGCAAACGGGGCGCGCACCAATTTCTGGGCGATGACCGCCTCCGTCTTGGCGATCTGCCCCTGCACCTGATCGTATTGCATCTGGTTGCGATCGACCGTTTCCTGCGAGGCGAAGCTGTGGCGCGCCAGCTCCTTGCTGCGTGCCAGGCTGATCTCGTTCATGCGCAGCTGCGCCTCGTACGCGGCCAAATCGCCGCGATCCGGCGCGTCGTTGAGCTGCACCAGCTTTTCGCCGGCGCTGACCGTGGCGCCGGCGGTAAACACGATCTCCGCCACCCGGCCGCCGACCTCGGGGGTGACCGTCACCTGATGGATCGCCGCCAGCGAGCCGATGCCGCCGGCGTAGCGGGGCACCGATGCGGTGCCGGCGGTCACGGCGGCGATCTGCGCCGGCGGCGGCCGGTTGCCGGCGAAATAGGCCGCGACGGCCTGCTCGCGAAAACTGTTGAACTCGTAGAGGCCGCCCAGCACCAGCGCCAGCAATGTGCCGACAATGACGAACCATCGTGCGGTGCGCGGCGGCGGTGCCGGGCGCGGTGCTTCGCCCGCGTCGCCTGCGGGCACGGCCGTCGGTTTAAGATCGCCGTCCATAACCGCGCTTTTGCCTCGTGCTACGGCCGCGCGCTCAGGCCTTCCGGTGCCGCCGACGGCATTCGTCGCTATCGGGCCGGAGGGCAGGCACAACCTGCCCGAGGTAAGTTCTGACCGGACGCCGTTCAAGGGCGGCCGGTTGCCGCATCAGCTACGCGGTTCCGGACGGTAGCGTTGGTCCATCACGCGCAGCCGGCGTGACAGCACCTGCATGACGGTCAATGCGAAATACGGCATTTCGCTGACCAGCGAAAAAAAGCGTGCCTCATCGAGGCACACCAGCTCGCACTCGGACAGCGCATAAACGGTAGCGCTGCGCGGCTTGTGCCGTTCCACCAGCCCCATTTCGCCGACGATGCCGCCGGGGCCGACATCCTCGTAAAGCACACTGCCGCTGCGGATGCGCAACGTGCCCTGCTTGACCACATACATGCAGTTCGCCAGATCGCCCTCGACGAACAGGATTGCGCCGCGTTCCAGCGTGACGACCTGCGGCTCGTCGTGGATCAAGGCGGCCAGTTCGGGGTCTTCCGATGGCGCAATGGCCGGCGGTTCCGCAACCTCGGCCAGCACCCCGCCGCGGAGCTCGGGTCCGGGTGACAATCGAGCCCGGTCGGGCCTGCCTGGATCGCGCATTTCCTACGAACCTCTGTCGAAGCGGCAGGCTGCGGTGGATCGGCGCGAGTCGTCAATCGAATTTTGTCAGCGACTTGGCGGTCTTTCGGCGCGCCCGGCCTGCATCGCAGGAATGGACGCAAAAAAGTGGGCGACCCCCACCCCTAGAGGTCGCCCATTCCCCCTTGCGCAGCACCGGGCTGAGTGGACCCCGGGACCGACGGTCACCGTCAAGACCGTCAACGTGCGACCGCGCCGGACCGAGGCTAGAGACATCTGCCGGGGAGGCAACCCGAGATATAGCCATCGACCCGTGGTATCCACCGGAAAGCGCACTTATCCCCGATACCGCTCCGATTATCCCCGAAATTATCCACAGCGGCCGATGTCAGCGGCGCGCCACGATTGGCATGCCGCGGCCTGACGAGCGATGCATCTTCGAGCGCTGCAGCGCCGGTCCGTCGGCACCGCGACGCGGCGCTTGACGTGCCGGCCGGCAATCTCTACGCCGCACCTCGATCGAACCCCGCCGCATTCGCAAAGTCCCCCGATGCCAGCGTACCAGTACATCTATGTGATAATTAGACTTCCCTAAGCCGCTGAAAACGCGTAGGTTCACAGGCGAAATTCTGATACACAGGCTGTACACAGCCACGAAAAATCAGGCATATACGCCTCGAAAATCCACAGAACGTACACAGAAAGGGGCCGTTCGTGGGGTTTCAGGTCGACACGCAAGAGCTGAAGCGCGGGCTCGTCATCTTCCGCCGAGCGGACGTGAGGCATCAAGGCTGGTATTGCCGCGTCCGGCTCCCCGACGGTCACCGCTATAAGACGATTGCGCTCAAGACGCCTCACCTCACTGAGGCGCGCGAGCAAGCCTTTACGCACGATGCCGAGGTTAACTTCCGCCTCAAGCACGGCATCCCGGTTTTCGAGAAGACCTTCGCCCAAGTGGCGGAGGAGTTCTCCGCCCGGCAGAAAGAGCGGTCGGAGGCGGGCGAGATCAGCTATCACCGCTGGCGGGTGCTGCACTCGCATATCAAAACCCAGCTGAATCCCTATGCCGGATCGGTCGAGATCGCGCTCCTCGGGGAGGAGCGCTGGAAGGGCTATCCGGCCTGGCGGCAGAAGACGGGGAAGGGCCGGTCAGGCGGGCGTGTGAGCGACGGCACCATCCGGGATGAAATGGCGACGTTCCGCGCCATTATGGGCTACGCCGCGAGCAAGCACTATATCCGTACCGATCAGGTCTTCCGCGCACGACTGCCGGTGAGCAAAGCCCGTCGCGAGGAATTCACGCCACCCGAGTACCGGCAGCTCCACCGCTTTGCGCGGAGGTGGATCACCGAGGCCCGCAACGCGACCGGGACCTGGTATCGGACGATGGCCTACAACTTCGTGCTCATCATGACCAACACGGGCATGCGGCCGTCAGAGGCGCGCAACCTGCGCTGGCGCGATGTCGCCATTCAGTCCGATCTGGCGGGGCGGCAGTTCGTGCGGCTCAACGTGCGCGGTAAAGGAAAATTCCGGTCGCTCGTGGCGGCAAACAATGTAGCGACGTATCTCGACCGGATTAGGGAAATCAGCAAGCACACTAAACCGGACGATTACGTCTTCTGCACGGAAGAAGGGGGAATGTCCCGTACCCTTTATTACTCCCTCATTGAACGGCTTCTCGTCGAGTCTGCCTTACAGATGAGCTCGTCCGGCGCGCGTCGCAGCACGTACTGCTTCCGTCACACGTACGCCACTTTCCGCCTGACCGAGGGCGTCGACGTGTATTTTCTCGCCAAACAGATGGGCACCTCGGTCAAGATGATCGAGGATCACTACGGCCACATCAGCCCCGTCAAGAACGCCGACCGCATTCTCCTCGGACTGCCTGGCTGGCAGACCGAAGAGCCGGAGATACGCTGAGCAGGACAGGAGATTGCTGACCCTTGCGCGTAGGTCGATCGCCACCAACGTCTTCGGTCGGAGGCCACCCGGATGCCTGTTCCTTGGCTCGCCATAGAGGTGATTCCTACCTGCGGATTCCCCTACGCACGGATTTCGCACCGGCGGATATGGAAGATCAGAGCGCGATTTGCGCGCCCTACCGTTGGCGGAGTAAGCTGCAAGCCGCTAAATCAACAGGCGAAATGCCTGGACGGGGGGGAGCCTCGGCCGATGAAGGTGGTGGTCTGCCACAGCGGTGGATTGGATTCGTCAGTGTGCGTCATTCGGGCACTTAATCAAGGTCACGAGCTGCTCAGCTTAGGGTTCAACTACGGACAGCGCGCGCGAATCGAGCTGCGCTACGCAAAAAACCTCTGTGATCGATTCGGAGTTGAGCGGAAGGTCTTCCGGGTACCGAGGTGGTCGCGCCCGCCCCGCGAGACACATCGAGATCGCGACATCGAGGAAATTCGGCAGAGACCCTCCCGAGGTTTTCTCCCTGGGCGAAATGCAATCTTTATGTGTCTGGCAGTAACCGAGGCGATCGGCCGCGATGCGGACGAAGTTTGGTTGGGTCTAAATTGTATAGATAGCCCTGGCTACCCCGATTGCCAGCCGGCCTTCGTAGAGGCCTTCGAGCGTATGATGACGGTTGGAACCGATCACCCAATCGCAATACGCGCGCCGCTAATGGATCTGAGCAAACCCAATATCGCGGCCGAAGCGCGCGAATATGGGCTAACACGAGATGACGTTTGGTCATGCTACCGTCCCCGACGGAAACGGGGAGGAAGCTACGAACGCTGTAACAGTTGTGATGGCTGTGGCGTAAGTAATCATGCTTGGGAAATGATAGTCTAAAGCCATGCCCCGAATTTGCCTCGTGAGCTGCTCCAAAACCAAGCTGCAAAAACCAGCTCCGGCAGCTAAACTATATGCTTCCGCCCGATTTCGGTTGGCAAGTAAGTACGCCGACAAAGGCTTTGACGCATGGTATATTCTATCTGCTCTCCATGGTCTCGTAACCTCGGAGCAGATCATCGCTCCATACGATCGTACCTTAAACGGAATGGCTCGCTCGCAGCGGCATGAATGGTCTCTAAAGGTAGCAACTCAAATTCGAGAGAAAGTGCCTGGCGAGGCCGAAATAGTGATTTTGGCCGGGCTACGGTATTATGAGTTCCTGGTTCCACTACTGACTACATTCGGATATCGCGTTTGCACACCGCTGTCCCACTTAGGGCAAGGCAAGCAGCTTCAATGGCTCAAAAGGAAGGCTCATGGCGCCCTCTGATCAAGCAGCCTTGACCCGGTTATATGCATCGGTTGACGAGCTCGACCGAGGCCTTGGCGGAATGCGGCCATTTGGGGAATGCAGCGGTCGAGACCAGTGGCCATTGCGTGGGCTATACTTTTTTTTCGAACCGCGAGAGTACAGGGAGGATAACAGGCATAAATTGCGGGTCGTTCGCGTAGGTACTCATGCAGTGAGTGCAAACTCACGATCAACCTTGTGGGATCGATTAAAGACACATAAAGGTAACGCTGCTGGAGGCGGCAATCATCGCAGCTCAATATTCAGGCAACATGCCGGATTTGCTCTGATTGCGTCGGGCAGATTAGGATTCAATTGCCCCACCTGGGGGGTCGGCATGGTAAAACCAAATCCCACTGCCCTGTGCGAAGATCGGATAGAAAGGGTGGTGTCCGATTACTTACGAACGATGTCAGTATTGTGGATCGCTGTGGATGATCAGCCCGGCCCTCAAAGTGACCGCGCATTCCTAGAAAGAAACATCATAGCGCTGCTGGCGCATCAGAATCTACAGAAGACCAGTGGAAACTGGTTGGGAAATAGTAGCCCCAACGAACACATCCGTTCGAGCCGCTTGTGGAATGTAGATCATGTAAAGCGTCGCTTTGATGAACGGGCACTCAATGTCTTCGAAGATTACGTAGACCTTGCTGTACAGGGGCGACCTCCTCCGGCGTACTCTCTCGCGCCGCTAGGATGGGCACGCTGGGAAGGCGCTGAGCTCCCGTTTGAAGACATTATTTCACCGTCTCCCGGCTCCAGCCCCCTGAGGCAGATTCGTACATGAGGCCAAAGCCTATAGATGGTGCAACCGGGGTGCGCGAACATCGGCCCTACCTCTATTTGGCTGGGCCGTTGTTTAGCCACGCGGAGCTTGTTTACAATAAGAAATTAAAGGGGAAGCTCAACCGATATTTTGATGTCTACCTACCACAAGAAGATGGTGAGTTGCTAGTCGAACTGATCCAAGAAGGGATGCCGCCAAATGCAGCCGCTCAGCGTATCTACAACAACGACATCTTCGCGATTCGTAAGGCAGATATTATTTTAATTATCTTAGACGGCAGGGGAGTAGATGAAGGTGCCGCGTTCGAAGTAGGTTTCGCAAAAGCCCTAGGTAAGCCCTGCTTCGGCCTGCAAACGGATCCAAGACGGTTGTTGCCAATTGGCAACAACCCGATGATCGATTGCTCGTTAGAGCAAATTTTTCTGACGGAGCGCCAGCTGCTCCGCTGGGCAAGCCTATACACGCGCTCAGGCTATTCGGTCAATCGACTGCATATCAGGCCCCGGACAGGAAGGTAGTAGTTCGACAATGGCGCGGTCTAGAGATGCGCTACGGGGAGCGATTAGCGCGCAGCCGCTTTTACCCCTATGGATGAGTCACCTTTGGCAACGGCTCCATGAGCATGATCGCCTCGGCTTGATCCTGGGCGCTGGAGTGTCATACGACGCGGGGTGCCCACTCTGGACCGAGCTGATCAAACAGCTCTCTCGGCGCGTCGCTCGCGGCCAAGGGGCCGCACTGCGGGCGCATCGTAGGTCGGGTTTGCCAGAGACTTATTTAACTCAGATCTTATATCTTCTCCATGGCGAGAAGATGATGGCGCGTTCCCGGGCTCCGACCGATTTGCTTCGTTTTCATGTACGTTCAACGTGGATGGACGTCGTTCACAAGTTGTTATATAAGACAAATGAACGATTATCATTTGTCGACATCTCCGCACGTCACCCGTATCTGAGTGAGCTCGGTGAACTGGTGTGTCGATCCGGCTTTGTAGTGAACTTCAACTTTGACGACATTGTTGACGAGGCAGCTATACGACATGCAGAAGCGGCAATACCAGACCCCTTGCCGCTACCTGAAGTAATTTGGCGTCCTAAAGTAGACACACGTCGGGATGCCGCCGTAATCTACCATATCAACGGCTTTCTGCCGCGAGAGCGAAAGAGGAGACGATCCGACAGCCTAATCTTCACTGAGGAGGCATTCGCCGATGTTCTAATCTCTCGCGATAGCTTGCATGCTGAGTTTACCATGTCCAAATTCGGAAACACGACTTTCCTAATACTTGGCACTTCGCTGACTGACAACTCACTTAAAAGCATGCTGCGCGCAGGGATCCAGCGCAATGCCGCCAACCATCATTATATTGTCTATTGGGAAGATACCACGAAACCCCGCTCAACCGATGAAAAGCGACATATTTTCAACGTGAATCTTGAGGTTTACAATCTGATTTCGATTTTTCTAGACACGGAAGGAATAAGCGAGTTTTTGCGTATTTTGAATCAACCGCAAGACGAGTTCGTATCTCAACTGGCCCATTACGGGGTCACGGGAGACACGCTGAGAAGACGTTATTATCTTGTTGGATCCATCGCGTCAGGTAAGTCCAGCAACTTAGAAGCTTTGCGATGCTTCACAACATATGAAGAATGGTCGAAGCTTCCGCCAGCGATAATGTATCAAGATTTTAAGACACTTACACCAGAGGAGAATGCCGAGGTGAACGCATGGATCTATGGGCAACTTCGGGACAAAAACCAAAAAATGCAGAACTCAAGCATAGGCATATCTGTTATGGATCGCGGTTTCTTTGACTTGTTCGCGTTCTCAAAAACCGATCCCGAGCGACTACAAAAAGCAGACGATTTGGCAACTCAGGTAGTCGATGTAGGGGGACGTCCGCTCACAAGAGGGCATGTATGGTTTTTAGAGGCAGATGCGAGTTCATATCGCGATCGCTTGGCGCGGCGTGGCGTAATTTCTACCTTCGCGAACCGAGGCTACCGGCCCGAGCAACTTGTGGAGCAATCAGCGGTGTTGCGCTCGATTTACAAGCCATTGGACGAGACAGTTGTAAATACCGGCGAATCACCATGCGATGTAACGTCTCGGAAGATTGCGCGGGATATTTTACTGGGAAGTTACGCGCCCTTTGATTTCACAGGACGGCTAAGGAGCATCCGTAGAGCTGGCGGCAATTTGGGTTAAGGCGCTGCAGGCAGGGCCTGGTAATAGGTGGCCGGGGTCATCTTTCTGTCGGCGGAGGTATTCTGAGCGGCAGGCGATTGAATTCCTTGCCTTTTAGTTCCGACCAGATTAGATCTGCGTGATCTCTAATGCGGGTCACATCAGTGCCTTTTTCTCTTAGCTTATCCAGCACGAATTCAACTGCATTATCATAGTTGTTTTTGAACTTTTTGTTTATTAATTTCCACTGAATTCCAGCTAAGTCCCGCACAACCTCTTGGTCGAAGCGGATTTCGCCCAGCGTCATAAGCACGGCAACAATCGGGTAACCCAGGTAACCTTGGTAATAAGAGCCATTGTCATTCGAGATAGTTTGAGATTTATCAGGCGACCACATGACAATATATGCCTTATCGCCATCAGACGATGTGACATCCGCGCGGGTGTCCGTCTTCAGCTCTACACGCCCGTCCGCAATAGCGCTAAGAGCCTCGTAAATCTTAGCTTTCGCCGGTAGTTTCCACGTGGCCATTGCGATCTGCCCCACTAAACTCGGATGCGGCGAGATTAGCACAGTCGCATTCGCCCGCAATCGCGGTGCGCGGCCTTCTCCGTCACCGCTCCGCCCGCGGCGGGTCTGCTGCATGGCCGTACTAGAGCCCCACTCAGCTTCCCGGTGCAGCCTGGTCTCCAGCAAGTAACCTTTCTAGCTTTGCGTATCATAAAGGACGTTATGATACACTAAAGCGATGGAAAACATGGCGGATTTGGAACCGCTGGGGGACGACGCCGAGAACGGGGTAAGGAAAGCAAATCTGCCGGCGATCGTCGGCGCGATGACGATCGTGCCGGCCTTCATCGCCGACGGTGGCGAGCGCGCCGGCTACGCGTTCGTCGATTTCTTCACGGCGCAGATCAGGAACCCGAACACGCGCGCCGCCTATGCCGTTGCGGTACGCGCCTTCTGCGCCTGGTGCGACGTACAGCGCGTCACGCTGCGGACGCTCCGTACCCACCACGTCGCGGCCTATGTCGAGCTGCTCGGCCGGCGCTACTCTCCCCCATCCGTTAAGCAACACTTGGCGGCGATTCGCATGCTCTTTGACTGGCTCGTCGTCCGCCAGGTCGTTGAGGTCAACCCAGCCGCGGCGGTGCGCGGCCCTAAGCATGTCGTCAAGAAAGGCAAGACCCCGGTGCTCGATGCTGATGAGGCGCGCCAGCTTCTCGACAGCATCGATGTCTCGACACCGGTCGGGCTGCGCGACCGGGCGCTCATTGCCCTGCTGGTCTACACCTTCGCCCGCGTCTCCGCGGCGATCGGCATGACTGTCGCCGACTACTACGTCCAAGGACGGCGCTCGTGGGTGAGGCTCCACGAAAAAGGCGGCAAGCGCCATGACATGCCCGCCCATCACCTGCTCGAAACCTACATGGACGCCTATCTCGCCGACACCGGGCTCGCCGGCGACAAGGCCGCTCCCCTCTTCCCTACCGCAGCCGGTCGGACCGGGAAGCTCACCGACCGGCGCATGACGCGCACCGACGCGCTGCGTATGATCTGGCGCCGAGCGAGGGCGGCTGGCATCGCAACCGAGCTTGGGTGCCACTCCTTCCGCGCGACCGGCATCACCGTCTACCTCAAAAACGGCGGACTCCTCGAACACGCCCAGCAGATGGCGGCGCACGAAAGCGCGCGCACTACGAAGCTCTACGATCGGCGCAGCGATAAGATCACGCTCGATGAGGTCGAGAAGATCATTCTGTAGGTGCATGGTACCTTTTCTTCAGAGTTCTCCGCCCTGTCCTCCGGCGCCGGAAATTCCTCGGGCGCCGGTAAGCGGGACGGAGGACCCAAATGCAAAGCCAGTCGGCCGCCGAGAAGCGGCGGGTAAAGCTCGGCCAGCTCGTTGAAGTCGAGGGGTACGACAGCCTCGATGAGCTGATTGCGGCGGCGACGAGCGACAGCGTGTCGCCAGCGATCTGCCTCAACGACGGCGGCGACTACACGGCCGAGATGGAGCCGGACCAGGACCGTGGCTTCTGCGAGGCGTGCGGCACCAACACGGTTGCCTCGGCCCTCGTGCTGGCGGGCATCATCTGATGGCCGCCCGGAAGCCCCTCGATCTCAGCGAAGTCGCTGATGCGCTCGGCGACATGATTGATCTGGCGGACGCCTGGGCCACCTGCGGGCCGGAGGGGTACACACTGGAGGAGCGGCGTCTGTGCAACGACAATTGTGATGGCTGGTTGGCGACAATTAGGTTGTCCGGTTTGTGATTGCCGCGGCGAGCGGCAATCAGCGAACGACAATTAGCGTCGACGATTACGCGCGTGCGGCGGCAGCGGCGGCCTTGGCGCTGGC
>ORMF010714618.1_pt1 | contig 10498 bp, 11 predicted proteins | sample 1779871 | NCBI WGS metagenome assembly ORMF01 (sample SAMEA104232316, study PRJEB22302) | groundwater metagenome | biome: forest; feature: aquifer; material: groundwater | place: USA | collected 2011-08-07 | depth 5.4 m
TCGTCGATCACTTCCTCGGGAAGCACGCCGAACGGCTCGGGCGCCCCCGCCCGGCCATCGACAAGGCGGTGTATTCGGCGTTCAACCTCCATACATGGCCCGGGAACATCCGCGAACTCGAGAATGTCATCGAGCGGGCGCTGGTGCTGGACACCGATGGCGTCGTGACGGTGGAGGATCTGCCAGAGCGCCTGCGGGCGGGTGAGCGGCGCGTGGCCAGGCTTCGCCTGGAGCTGCCCGACGAGGGGTTGTCGCTCGAGGAACTCGAGCGCGAACTGCTGCAGGCGGCGCTGGAGCGGCACCACTGGAATCAGACGCGGGCGGCCGCCTACCTGAACATCACACGCGGCACGCTGATGTATCGCATGCAGAAGCACGGGCTCGAGCGACCGAACCAGACCCCCGCCGCGGCCGACGAGAACGCCTGATCACCGCGGCGCCTTCTTGACGTCACGCTCGAGTTGCGCATACCTCCCGGGATTCCGCTCGAACATCGCCCGGCACGCCTCGCTGCAGAAGTAGTAGGTCCGTCCCTCGTACTCCGCCTGCGCCGGCGCGATCGACTCCTCGACCTGCATGCCACAGACTGGATCTCTCGCCATGGGAACCTCACAGGCTCGATGCATCGGAAAAGGGAAACGGCCCGCCGCGTGGTGGGGAGCGATCCGGCCACCGCGCGACGGGCCGTTCGAGGTGAGCACCTCCCTGGCTCACCAGAAGTACGTCAGGCGCCCCCAGACGGTGTTCGCCGTATACGGGCGATACACGTAGTTCAGCAACATGATAGAGGGCGTCGACGCGTTCGTCGCGCGAGCGACGGCGCCGGGCCCGAGGGCGTAGTCGCTGACGGCGTACTTGTCGTACCAGTACACGACCCCGACGGCCAGTTGCCTGGTCAGGAAATACCGGACATCCATCGTCCCGCGCTGCAACTCGTTCGTGATGGGCGGGAGCGGCACGGGCGCCGCGATGACGGTATTCGCCCCGAGGCCGTAGGTGTACGTCGTGCGGCCCCGGCTCAGGTCGTACGCGACCTTGACGTCGGCCCTGGGCACCAGCTTCAGCAGATCCAGCGAGGCGTTGAACGACCGGATCAGGTCGGCTGCCGCGTTGGTCCAGTCACGGCGCGGGTCATTGAACTGTTGCGTCGGGTCGTCCAGACTGGCACCGGCCGGCAGCGGGTTGGCGGTCCGTGAGGCTTGCCGCGCGTTGTACTTCTCGTAGCCGTACTGCATGCCCACGCTCACCTGCTCACCGGGCACGATGTCGAATCCGACCGTGTAGCCGGTGTTGTCGTTGTCGCGCAGCCCGAAGTTCGTTCCAGGATAGGTCTCACGGCCGATGCTCGTGGACCCGTTGAACGAGAGTTGGTCGATCGGGCTCAGGGTGACGATGGCGCTGAAGCGGTTGCGAGTCCGATCCGAGATGTCGAAGAGCCGCAACGACGGCTGCTCCCCCATCTCGATGAGTTCATCGACCTCCACCGGGGAGCCGGTGCGCTCGGCGCGCTCGAACACCCCGCGGAGCGTGAGCCAGCCGATGCCCGTCAGATCCGCGGAGGTGCGCACGGCGTTCTCGGTCGTCTCTTTCACGATCCGGAACGTGCGGTCGACCGCTTCGCGTCCGTAGCCGACGCGGAACGCCACGTGATCGAACGGCGTCACGCTGCTCTCGGCATCGAAGCTCCGTCGCGTATACCCCACCAGACGCGGCCCCTCGTTCACGGTCGCGACGCTCGTGTCGAAGTTGACGACCTGCTCGACCTCGAAGGGCGTCGAGCGGTTGTCCCACCCGTACTGACGGTAACGCGCCGTGAACGACAGCAGGTCCGTCGGCCGTGACGTCAGCGCGTAGTTCATCGCCGTGACGCGCGCCTTCGCTTCCGCGGTCTGCCGTGGAAGCGGAATCGGCGCGATCGCGCTGTTGACGGTGAACGGGATGAGCGCCGCGTTCTGTGACTGCTCGCCGATCGACAGGTACGCCGTCGCACGGCTCCGCGCCGGCAGCGCCAGCGAGCCGGTGGCGCTCACGGCGTTCGAGTTGCTGTTGGGCCAGAGCGCCATGCGCCCCTGCGACGTGCTCGTGGCCGTGTCGGCGACCCGGATCGGGTTGTCCCACACCAGCGTCGAAATGTTGTTGCGGAAGAACGACCCGTCGTACCCGATCCGCCCAACCATGCGGCCGTTGGAGTATTCCAGCGCGGTGCCGACGTCGGTCGTGCGCTGGTCGATCGGGACCGGCAGCTCGGTTGCGACGGCGCCGCCGATGCCGAAGCTCCCGCCCCAGGGCTGAGCACCGTCCCTCACCGTGTTCTTCACGCGCAGGTTCAGATCCAGGCTCCGCGTGGCGCTGTAGACGAGATTGAAGTCCGCCACGCCGCGCTTGGACCGGAGATCGAATCCCGGCGCGCCGGTGACGGCCTGCGCGAACGGAAGGGTGTTGCCGGCGAGCGCCGCCCGGATTCCGCTGTCGATTCTGAGAACGCCTGGCGAGGCGGCGGCGTAGAGCGACCGCGTGTCGGCGCTGTAGAACAGTGGCACCTGGTTCCACTCGAACGTCGCCTTCACCTTGCCGAAGCGATCGAACGCGCCGGCGATTCGCTGATCGCGGTACCCGATGTGGTCGGCGGACAGCGAGAACTGGTACCGGTCGGTGTCCCTCGTGAACCGCGCGCGGTCCAGGAAGGCGCCGGTCCGCAGGTCACGGTATCGCTGGAACCGCGCGGGGTCGGAATTGGCGCCCACGCTCACGTCGTGAACGCCGATGTTGATCTCGTTGCCGAGATCGAGGTTCAGCCCAGCGGCCGGCGCGCGCGGCACCGGCGTGCTGGTGGGCGTTTGCGCCATGGCTCCCGCAGCGGCCTGCAGGAGCACGGCGACCATGACAGAGCACGTTCTGCGCATCGTCATCCTCCCGCCCTTCATCGAAGGAAATAGTTGCCGGACGGGCTGTTGGAGCCGTGGATCTGTGAGTGGCAGTTCACGCACGACCGTCCGATGACCCGGTTGCTGGAATTGGCGACCTGCGTCGCGTCGTAGATCGTGGCGACGTGGCGGCTGGCCACATGGCACCGCTGACACAGCATCGGCGCCTTGGCGACGAGCATGCGGTCGTTGTTCGACCCGTGCGGATCATGGCAACTGACACAGCTCTCGCGCGTGCCGGCGTGCTCCCACAGGAACGGGCCGCGCTTCTCCGCGTGGCAGCTCGCACAGCTCTCGTTGATGTAGTTGCCGGTCTTCAGCATCCGGACACCGGTGGATCCGTGCGGGTTGTGGCAGGAGGTGCAGTCCATCTTGCCCTCGCGCACCGGCATGTGCGCGGACTTCTGCATCTTGAGCGCCTCGCTCTTGTGGCAGCTCTGGCAGGTCTGGACGACGGAGGCGGTCTTGAGCTGTGCGCCCTCGGACTTCGGCGCGTGCACGCTGTGACAGGTGGTGCAGGAGACGTTGCGCGCGTCGTGCTGGCTGCCCTGCCACATGACGCGCGCACCGCGCGCGTGGCACGACAGGCACGTGGCGTTGACGTCGCGCGGCGGCATCGCCGTGAAGCGCGTGATGTCGGTCTTCGACCCGGAGTCTACGTGCGCCTTGCCGGGGCCATGGCAGGACTCGCAGCCCTGCGTCGCGGCCGGCGGCCGCGGATTCTGCGCCTTGCCGTGCAGCGTCCGCTGAATACCGGCCTGGTTCTCGTGACAGGTCAGGCAGGTGGCCTCGCCGACGAACCCGCCGGCCTGGTCTGTCGCGACGACTGCCGGTGGGCCCGACGTGGCGGCCCCTGATTGCGTGTCCGCCTGACGCGCCGCGGTGCTGACCGCGACGGTCAGGACCAGGACGACGAGCGGGATCAGCACACGTGCCGATCGGTGAACTCCCAACGGATGGATCATGAGCGGCTCCAGAATGAGGGCTGGGAAGGAACTCTGGGGGGACCGCCAGACTGCCGCCGGCCAGTGCACGTCCAGTGCCACTCACGCATTTCTGCCCGAACGCCGACGTATGCCATGGACACCGCGACTGTGGTGTCGGATATCTCGCGTCGTACGCGTGCCGGTGCGACAAATCGAACACCCCTGCGTGCTGACCGGTGCGGTGATCGCCGTCTGGCGGAGGGCGGGTCTCGATCGATGCGAGGCACGAGACTTGCGCTGTGAACCCTCACGTGGCTCCACGGCTCGGCCCAACATCGATTCTTCAGGAGAACTGCTCAATGAGACTTCATGCGGTCGTCGCACTCGGTGCGTTCCTGCTCGTTCCGGCCTCGGGTTGGGCCCAGCATGGCGGTCATGGCGGAGGGATGGACATGGGGTCGATGACGTCGGCGCGCATGCCCGACCCGATGCAGGACGCCCACTTCCTGTCGATGATGGACCATCACTTCCAGCACGGCGTCGATCTGGCGACGCTCGGTCAGGAGAAGGCGTCGCGCGAAGATGTCCGGCAGCTCGCCATGCAGTTGGCCGACGACGAACGGGCCGCGGCGGATCGGTTGCAGGCGCTCCAGCCGCAGGAGGCCGGTGCGCAGCCCGGCGACTCCATGCCGGCGATGTCGGGCATGTCCGGTATGTCAGGCATGAACATGGGTGGCGAGAAGGGCAAGCCGGATCCGATGGCACAGATGCAGCAGCATCTCGACCGCCTTCGCCTGCTCGAGGGCCCAGCCTTCGACGCCGCGTTTCTCCGGATCCTGAAGCAGCACCAGGAAGGCGCGGTCCGTCTGGCCAAGGAGGAAGCGCGTCGCGGCGCGCGCGGCGAGGTCAAGGCGTTCGCCGACGACACGAAGACGCGGGCGGAGAAGGCGCTGAAGGCTGTCCAGCAGCTTCAGAAGGCGGCTGCCGGCGGCAGGCATTGAGCGGACGAGGCTGGCCAGGCCATCGAGATATCGTCGGCACACCGCGCATGAACCGCGAGACCCGGCTCACGCAGGCTCGCTACGACCGCATCGCTCCGGTCTATGACGCGATGGACCGGGACGAGCACGGCCCAGCCGCGCCGGGCAGAGAGAAGAGAGGAACGGCAGCGTGCGAACGGCATCTCGACGTCATGCGAATCCGCTGTTCTCGGCGACGATCGGATTTCTCGCGGCGGGTGCGATCCTGGGACTGGCGGGCTGTGTATCCGTCCCGCCGCGGGATCGCGCCGCTGCGCGTGAGGCGGCGTACTTCGCGACGCGCCCGGAAGTGCCTCCTTCGGTCGCCACGGCGATTCATGAAGGCCACATCGTGCTCGGCATGACCCGAGAGCAGGTGTGGGTGGTTCTCGGAGATCCCGTCTACAAGCGCGTGTTCGGCCGTGCCCGCGCCACCGAGATCTGGCTGTTTCCCGCGCACCGGCTCCACCAGGACCAACTGCGCGCACACGGGATGAGTTCGTTTCGCCTGACGTTCCGTGCGGGCCGACTTGTCGTCATCGAACCGGTGTAAGCGCCTCCTCGACTGGAGTCTCCCATGCGTCGTCTTGTCGCGCTCGTGGCCTGCCTCGTGTGTCTCCCAACCATCGGATTCGCCCAGGTGGGTGCCCCCGCCACCGACGTCGAGGCGCGGCTGCGCGCGCTCGAGGAGCAGGTGAAGGCGCTGCAGGCCGAACTCGCGACGCTGCGCGCGGCGCAGCCAGCGGCACCAGCGCCGGAAGCCGTGGCGCCTGCGCCATCGACACCGGCAGCACCGACTGCGCCGGCCACTCCTCCGCCTGCCGGCGCGCAACCGGCTGGTTCGTTGCCGGTCTATGGCGCGACCCAGGCGGGCAGCAAGGTCTTCAATCCCGACATCGGGATGATCGGGAACTTCATCAGCGCAACGGGCCCAAGCCGGGGTGGCAGCGAGGCACTCGCACCCATCCCGTTCGCGACGCTGCAGGAGAGCGAGGCGAGCTTCCAGGCGATCGTCGATCCGTTCGCGCGCGCCGACTTCTTCCTCGCGATCGGCGAGGAGGGCATCGAGGTCGAGGAAGGCTACGTGAGTTTCCCGACTCTGCCGGGCGGCCTGCTGCTCAAGGCGGGGAAGATGCGCGCGAACTTCGGTCGCCTGAACGCGTTTCACAACCACACGCTGCCATGGATCGACCGCCCGCTCGTCATGTACAACCTGCTCGGCGGCAGCCCCACGGATCCGGATACCGGCATCAAGGACGCCGGCGTGTCGGTGAGCCGCCTGATCCCGGCCGGGCGCGTGTTCGTCGAAGCCACGGGCGAGATCTTCCGCGGTGATTCAGGAACGGTGTACGCGTCGAGCCGGCGAGCGGACGTCAGCACGGTCGCGCACGTGCGCAGCTACGTCGACGTGACCGACGCGACGAATCTGGAAACGGGCGTGTCGTTCTCCCGAGGCCATAACGACCTTGGGAGCGATTTCGTAACGCAGTTGTACGGTGCCGACGTTACCTTCCGGTGGCGTCCGCTGAGTCGCGCGATCTACCACTCGCTCGCCGCACGTACGGAACTCGTGTGGAGCCGGCGCGAGGATCTCTCGACGATGCAGCGGGCCTTCGGGTTGTACGGCTCACTCGACTACCAGCCGGCGCGCCGTTGGTTCGTGGGCGGCCGGTACGACCGATCGGAGCGCGGCCGCGACGCCTCCATCCTCGATCGCGGGTTCTCTGGTGTGGTGACCTTCTGGCCCAGCGAGTTCAGCCAGGTACGCGGTCAGTATCGGCGCATGCGGTTCGGTGATGGCCTGCGCACCGCCAACGAGCTGCTGCTGCAGGTGCTGTTCACGATCGGGGCGCACGGGGCGCACCCGTTCTGAACGGACGAGGAGGTACTACACGAGAGACGATGAGTGCTCCGCGCGTCCCGCCGGAATTCCGGCGGCTCCAGGTCGCGAGGACGATCGGTCGGTGTAAACACGCAGAATCTGGCACCGTGTCAGGCCGGCACGGACCCTGCTCCGCACGACGATGTCCCAGTGTTTCATCGACAGCGTCCCCATCTGTGCTCCCGCTCTGAAACGGCGCCCCCGGTCATGCGCCCTCATGGAGGCTTCATGCGAACGACATCCCTTGGTGTTCTCATTCTCCTCGTGGCGTGCGCCGCACCTGTGCTCGCCCAGTCCCCCACACCGCCCACGCCGCCGCCCACGGGTCCCATCATCGTGGCCGACGAACCGAAGATCGGTTTCGCCGTGCTTGGCGGCATCTCCTCGTCGGAGTCGTCGACGATGATGGGCATGATGGGAGGCACCGTGGGCGGCACGCTCACGGTCGATCTCACCGAACGCGTGGGGGTCGAGACTCGCGGCACGTACGCCCGCCGCGGCTACGGCACCAGCGCGGTCGATCTGTCCGCCAGCCTGCTCGTCAACCTCACCGGCGCGGACCGGCGAGCCGTGCCGTACGTGGCGATCGGCGGTGGCCTGCACCGCGAGGCGTTCGACCTCGGCAACCGTGGGCTCTTCGGGAGGATGGGCGGGAGCTACCCGTCGGGCACAGCCATGGTGCCCGTTCAGGGAACGAACCAGTTCGGGATGATGTGGGGCAACTGGGCGCCCACGTCCGGCACCGGCACGTATCAGTGGGGGTACGGCGGGATGATGGGCGGCACGTGGGGCCCCGGCATGATGTTCACGTCGGGCACGCTCCCAGCCGGCCTTCCCACCTACACCGCCAGCCACATGCCGGCGTTCTACGCCAACCGCATGGGCGGGTTCACGGTCCCGGGCGACGGGCGGTGGGACGGCCGCGCGTTCACCGATCCGGCGCTCACGTTCGGCGGCGGCGTCCGGCTGGACCTCACCGAGCGTGCCTTCGTGAAGCCCGACGTCCGCATGCTGTTGATCTTCGGCGGCGGCGAGTCCTACACCGTCGGGGTGTTCTCGTTCAACGTCGGCTACCGGTTCTGATCGGGCGTGCTCACGCCCACGCCGCCACGACCTCGCAGATGGAGACGTCGGCCCCGCCACCGCGGGCGGGGCTGACATCGCGGTGATGTGATACGGCGAGCCTACTTCGGCGGCGCCGGTCGCCGGCGGCTCGACGTGTGCGAATGACGGATCATCCAGCGCCCGTCGGGCTGCCGGCTCAGAAGCAGCGTCTCGAGGCCGGTCGCGTCGATGTCCTCGGCCTTCAGCCGGGCCTTCAGGAAGTATTCCGACGTCACGAGCGCCGCATCCGTCCCAAGCATCCGCACTTGGCTGTTTCGATGACCGAACTGCAGGTTGGTGAACGCCTGCAGCTCGGGTCCGAGGTGATGATCGCGGTAGTCGGCCCAGCCGTTGTTGATGCCGCCGCCCTCGAAGATCGTCACCGCTGGATCGTAGAACCGTCCCAGCGCGTCGAGATCCTTCGCGTTGAACGCCGCGTCGTAGGCGTGGAGCATGTCGAGGATGGGAGCTTCGGTAGCGCCAGCCTGCGACGTGTTCGGCCGGATCGTCACGTGCGCGGAGGCGATGCCAGCAAGCCCGAGCGCCAGCGCCGCGACGCCGGCGACCGCCCGCGAGCGCGCGGTCACTTGCCGCCCTCCTTCTTCCTGGCCGGCGCGCTCGCTCCGACCATCCCCAGCGTGGCGACCATCGGCTCCTTGTCCTCGCGCTCGACGGTGACGACGACCCGGTCGCCGGGCTTCAGGTCGGCGAGCGCGATCATCGTCTGGCCGCGCATCACCATCGCCTTCTCCGGAACCTCGATCTTCACGGCCTTGCCGTCCTTGGTGGCGATCTCGAGGTGCGGCGGATGCACCGTCGTGACCTCCCCCATGATCTCGTGGCCATCCTCGCCCGGGTGCGCCCAGGCCACGGGAGCGACGAGCAGAACGAGCGCGAACAATATCGACAACGCCTTCAGACGATTCATCAGTGTCCTCCATGCTTCATCGGCGATGGAGACGGCGCGGGTCTGTCACCCTCGCCGGCCAGGAATCGCCGCATCTCTTCGTCCGCCCGAAATGCCTCCGGGCTCCTGGGATTGAGCGCCTTCATCTGTTGGAGTTCCTGCGGCGACAGTTTCGGCAGGTGCCGGATGAAGTGGACGACCTCCCAGCTTCCCCGTTCGCCCTCGGCCGCCCCGGTGCCCCACGCGGGCATCCCGGTCAGCCGGATGCCGTTCTCGATCATGTAGAACAGCTCGCCGTCGGAGAGTTCCTGCGTCGCGGGGAGCCGCATGTCGGGCGCGCGCGGGTACATGTTCCGTCCCATCTCGGTCTGCCCGCTGCCATCGTTGGCGTGACAGAGCGCGCAGTGATCGGCGAAGTGTGCGAGGCCGGCCTCGAGTGTCTCCTTGGAGGCGGGGACCGGGTTCGGACGGTTTCGGGCCGCCGCGGGAATCGCGAGCCGACGGAGCGTTCGCGCGACCCGCGTCTCGATGCGCCCGGGCTCGGGCTTCGCGGTGATGCCGCCGGCGAGCAGCATCACGCCCGCCATGGCCGCCACGAGGCCGACGAGCGCCAACGCGCAGATGACGATGGCAGCAATGGTCCGCTTGGTCATGGCTTCGCCTTCGCGTAGGCGTCGGGGTTCTCGAGGAACTTGTTCCGATCGCCGATCGAGCAGAAGTAGTACATGTGCCCCTTGTGGGGGGCCGACGGCGCCGTCCTGGGATCCGTCACCTTCATCCCGCACACCGGATCGACGGCCTCCGCGGGCACGGGCGCGACCGCGCGCGTGCCCATCCCGGGCATCGTCGAGTGATCCATCCCGCCCATTGGCGCGGCCTGGGACTCAGCGGCACCGTGAGTCGGGGGTGCCGTGCCTGGCTTCGTCGGCGCCGTCGGCACGCACGAGGCCAACGGCAGGCGGAGCGTGCTCAGGTGCGCCCGCACCTCGTCGAGCGCCTGGCGCATGGCGACGGGGCTGTTCGTCTGTCGCGCGTCTTCGAGCCGCGCGTCCAAGGCGTCAAGCGCCGGCACCGCCGCGTGGACGCCGCTGATGCACTCCGGGGCGAGCTGGCCGGCCTGCGGGGATCCTCCCGTCTGATGCCCGTCGTGCTGCGCCGAGGCCGCGCCCGCCGTGACCGCCCAGACGGCTGCGGCGGCCATCACCATCGTGACTGTCTGCTTCATCGTTCCCTCCCGCCTTCCTGATCCTGATCTGGGTCGTCGCCGAAACCGAGGCGATCGGCGGCGCCCAGCGCGCCGCCGACCATGTACCCGCGCAGGCCGGTGGCGGCTCGCCACGCGCGCTCGAGCGCGTCGGTGTACTGCTCGTTCGCCTGAAACAGCGTCCGCTGCGCGACGAGCACCTGCGGGTACGCCGCCGCCATCTCGCGGTATTTCGTGAGGTACAACCGGTAGGCGCGTTCCGCGCGCGGCAGGACCTCCACGCGGTACACCTCCGCGCGCCGGAGGGCCGTGAGGTAGCGCTCGAACCCTTGGGCAACGCGCGACTCGATGCTGAGCTGCACGCGCGTGACGTCCGCTCGCGCCCGCCCCACGCCGGCGGCGGCGGCCGCCACCCCACCCCGATTGCGGGTGAAGAGCCGAATCGGGACGCCGGCTTCCACGCCCAGCTCCCAGCCGACCGGCCGCTGGCCGGTCTCGAGCAGCTCGCGGTTGTAGCGCGGCCCGCCGCGCA
>ORMF010142303.1_pt1 | contig 10496 bp, 9 predicted proteins | sample 1779871 | NCBI WGS metagenome assembly ORMF01 (sample SAMEA104232316, study PRJEB22302) | groundwater metagenome | biome: forest; feature: aquifer; material: groundwater | place: USA | collected 2011-08-07 | depth 5.4 m
AAACGCCGGTGGAAGGCCGCCACCTCCCACCGGCCCAAAACACTACTTCTTCTTCTTCTTGGCCGCCTTCTTCTTCTTCGCCATTTGGAAGTCACCCCCTTTCCTCTGCGATCGTACTGCTTAGTGGCAGGGCGGCTAGTGCCGCTTCCGCCCCTTCGTCGCCTTCCTCCGCTTTGCGCTCTTCTTCTTCGCCTTCTTCTTCGCCATTGGAGGGCCCACCTCCTTCCGGTTTCGCGTCTGGCCGGTCCCGCGTCTGGCCGGTCCCGTGTGTGGACTTCTAGAAACCCATGGCCTCGCGGCGAAGGTGGGCGGCCTGGTCCCGGCCCCGCCGCTCGTAGTGGTAGAGGTCCGCGTACAACTGAGGCAGGGACACGACCGGCACCCCGCTCTTCGTGATCGGCGCGTGGAAGACACCCGGGTCGTAGGGCGCCAGGAGGTGGACGTTGCCCTCGTCCTCGCCGGGCCGCAGCCCCAGGGCCTTCGCCACCGGCTCGGGGTCACCCTCGATGTAGCAGTGGATGGCCGGAAAACGGACATTGGGCGCCACGAGCGCCGCGCCCGCATGGAGCGTGAACGCGAAGCGCCGATCCGCCTCCTGGGCAGCGCGGGCGAGGTCACCGACCAGTCTCCGCGTGATCCGCTCCGGTGAGAAGTAGGTCGCGATCTCGTTGAGGCGATACGTGTAGGCGTCAACCCAGGCGTCGAGAAGGTCAGCCGGCTTACTCAGGTGGATACGCTGCTGCTCGCCCCGCTCGACCCACGCCAGGTCGCCCAGCCGCTTGACCACGTTGTGGGCGTGGCCGAGGCTGACCTGCGAGGCCTTCGCCAGCTCGTCGAGCCGCCAGAGACGGCCGGGATCGACGAGGAGCGTCCGGACCACTCGGGTCGCCCGGGGCGCGAAGAGGGCCTTGAGCGGCCGCGTAGACGGCCTGAGGTTGGGCTTTCCTTCCTTCTCGATCAGGACATTCCCGAAAGCGAGATAGCAGTTCCCGGACAGGTCGAGGTAGCCCAGCCCATTTCGCTTGAGCAGCCCGGCCCCCTGGGGGCTGATGTACTGGGCGACGGCAACAGGGTAGGCTCCGTCCATCTCCGCTCGAAGCTCTCCCAGCCTGGTAATAGCCTCACGGATCTGCTTGGGCTGACCGACGGAAGTGACTTCTAGAAGCAGGGTCTGATCCTGGCCTCCGAGCTTGAATTTCACCAGCAGATCAGTCTTTTGGCCCTTGACCTTGGGGCCGTCAGACTCCTCCCATGCCACAGCTTTAGGAAACAGCTCCCGAAGCAGCTGGGCCGCCGATCGCCTGATTTCCTGCGTATTCTCCATGGTTTCATTGTTTGTACGATTTTCAGCGTACGCTGAAAACATACGAACAATTGAAAGTACTGTCAAGAGAAAAGGTTAGCCATCAGGGCCTAGAACACCCGGGCGGTGTTCAACTACTGACCCTGCTCGATGCCCTCCATCGTGTCGTCGTCCAGCCCGAAGTAGTGCCCGATCTCGTGGATGACCGTGTCCCGGACGAGGTCGGCCATCTCCTCGGCGTCGGCGCAGTCTTCTTCGATGGGTCCCTGGTAGATGTGGATCGTGTCGGGGAGGACGTTGCCGTACGACGTATCGCGGCGGGTCAAATCAATCCCCCGGTAGAGTCCGTAGAGCGTATCGGGCGGCTCGATGCCGACGTCGCGCAGCGTCTCGTCGTCGGCCCAGTCCTCAACCACGATGGCGACGTTGGCGATCTTCTCCTTGAACCGGCGGGGCAGCGTGCGCAGGGCCCGCTCGACGAGGGCCTCGAACTCGGTGTGGGTCACAGCCCTCTGACGCGCTCGACGTTCATCACGTCCTTCACTTCCTGAATGCCCTGCATGATGCTCTGGAGCTGGTGGAGATCCTCCACCTCGATCACGAAGTGGTTGATGCCTTTTCGGTCGTCCGTCACGGTGATCTCGGCCTTCGTGATATTGCCGTGTCGCGAGGAGATGGCCGTGGTGATCTCGGCCAGCAGCCCGGGCCGGTCCCGCCCGATGTAGACGGCGATCTTGACCGGGCGCTTGGTCGGCTCCTCACCGTCCCACTCGACGGCCAGCAGGCGCTCCTTCTCGAGCACGTTCTTGACCACGGTCATGCAGTCACGGGCGTGCACCGTCAGCCCCCGCCCCCGTGTGATGAAACCCACGATGCCGTCGCCCGGCACCGGCGAGCAGCACTTGCCGAAGCGCACGAGGACATTGTCCACGCCGCGGATGCGAACGGCGCCCTCGCTCTTCCGGGTGGCCTTCTGGAGCTTGGACTCCGGCGCGTGCTCCTGCTCGCGGACGACGGTGGGGGCGAGCTTGCCCATCACCTGGTGGACGGAGGCCTTGCCGTAGCCCATGGCGGCGAGCAGGTCGTCCGCGGTGGCGTAGCCCATTTCGGCGAGGAGCTTCTTCATCTCCTCCGAGGCCAGGAGCGTGGACGGAACCAAGCGGTACTTCTTGGCCTCGCGATCGAAGAGATCCCGGCCCAGTTCGAGCGAGCGGGCCCGCTCCTCGACCTTGAGCCACTGGTTGATCTTGGCCTTGGAGCGGCTGGACTTGACGATCTTGAGCCAGTCCCGGCTCGGATGCTGGGTGGGCGAAGCCACCACCTCGACGATGTCGCCCTGGCGGAGCGTGTAGCGCAGCGGCACCAGCTTGCCGTTGACCTTTGCGCCGACGCAGTGATGCCCGACGTCCGTGTGAACGGCGAAGGCGAAGTCGATGGGCGTCGAACCCTCGGGCAGCGCCTTGACGTCGCCCTTTGGGGTGAACACGTAGACCTCGTCCGGGAAGAGGTCGAACCGGACCGTGTCGAGAAACTCCTTCGGGTCCTTCATCTCCTTCTGCGACTCCATCAGCTGGCGGAGCCACGTGAAGGCTTCGTCGAACCGGTCGCGGTCGCCCTTCTTCTCCTTGTAGAGCCAGTGGGCCGCGATGCCTTCCTCCGCCACGCGGTGCATCTCCCAGGTGCGGATCTGGATCTCGACCGGGTCGCCCTTGGGCCCGATGACCGTCGTGTGAAGCGACTGGTACATGTTCACCTTGGGCATCGCGATGAAGTCCTTGAAGCGGCCGGGCACGGGTTTCCAGAGGGAGTGGATGACGCCGAGGGCGCCATAGCAGTCGCGCACGGTCTTGGTCAGGACCCGCACGGCGGTCAGGTCGTAGATCTCGTCGAACTCCCGCCCGCCCTCGTGCATCTTCTTCCAGATCGAGTAGAAGTGCTTGGGCCTGCCCGCGATCTTGGACTCGATGCCGACCTCTCCGAGCTTCTCCTGGAGGAGCGCGATCAGGGAGTTGATCTCGGCCTCGCGCTCGAGCCGGCGCTTGGCCACCCGGCGCATCAGCTCCTGGTAGTCCTCGGGCTGCATTACCCGCAGCGCCAGGTCTTCAAGCTCGGCCTTGACCTTGGCCATGCCGAGCCGGTGCGCCAGCGGGGCGTAGATGTCGAGGGTCTCCTGGGCGATTTTCTTGGCCTTCTCGGGCGCTAAGTAGTCGAGCGTGCGCATGTTGTGCAGGCGGTCCGCGAGCTTGATCATGAGCACGCGCAGATCGTGGGCCATGGCCACGACCATCTTCCGGAAGTTCCCCGCCTGCCGCTCCTCCCGCGAGGAGAAGGCGAGCTTGCCGATCTTGGTCACTCCGTCGACGAGGTCGGCGATTTCCGGCCCGAACTCCCGCGCCAGGTCGTCCTTGGTGGCCCGGGTATCCTCGAGCACGTCGTGCAGGAGGCCGGCGATGACCGTGGTGACGTCCATCTTGAATTCCACGAGGAGGCCGGCGACTTCCAGGGGGTGGGAGAGGTAGGGCTCGCCCGACGCGCGCTGCTGGCCCTCGTGGCTCTTCTCGGAGAAGCGGTAGGCGCGGTTTACCAGGTCCAGGTCGGCACCCGGCTGGTACTTCGGAATCTCCTCAATCAGCGTCTGCAACTGGATCAACCCGCACTCTCCTGAGGTTGACCAGCAATTTTGCCACTGAAATCAGTATTTTGCTACGAGTTTTTGCCTCAGGCCTTCGCCTTCGCTGGGAGCTTGCTCCCCGCCCGGGCGCGTGCCCGGCTCCACGTCTCCCAGTCCATGACCAGGGAGGCCGCGGCGATGGAGGAGTAGGTGCCCGTCACCACCCCGACCACGAGGGCAAAGGCGAAGTCCCGCAGCACCTCGCCCCCGAAGATGAGGAGGACCAGGGCCGCAATGAAGGTCGTGAACGAGGTCAGGAGCGTCCGGGACAGGGTCTGATTCACGGCCCCGTTGACCAGTTCGGCCACGGTCTGCCCCTTGCGGAGGCCCTTGCCGCGACTCTCCCGGATCCGGTCGAACACCACGATGGTGTCGTTGATCGAATACCCCACGATGGTCAGGAGCGCCGCGAGCACCGGCAGCGACATCTCCCGCTGAGTCAGCGACAGGGCACCGAGCGTGACGATCACGTCGTGGGCGATGGCGACCACGGAGATGACGCCGTCGCGGAAGTGGAAGCGGAGGGCGACGTAGATCAGGATGCCCGCCATCCCCGCCAGGACCGCGTACAGGGCCTGGAGCTGGAGGTCTCGCCCCACCTGCGGGCCCACGAACTCGATGCGCCTGATCTCGACCCGGGCACCCACCACCTTCGACAGGGCGTCCTGGACCTGCTTCGACAGCTGCTCGGGCTTTTCCCCGCCCTGGGGCAGCCGGATCAGGTACTCCTGGACGTCGCCGAACTGCTGAATGACGGCGTTCCCGAGCTTGATCTCGTCGAGGCCGCGCCGCACGAGGTCCACGGACGCCGGTTTGTCGTAGCGGACCTGGACCAGCGCGCCGCCGGTGAAGTCGATGCCGTAGTTGAGCCCGCCCACGAAGAAGATCCAGATCAGGCTCATGAGCACGAGGCCGCCGGAGGCCAGGTAGAACCACCGCCGCTTGCCGATGAAATCGTAGTTGGCGTTGACGAAGATCTGGAGCATCGGCGGCCCCTAGATCGAGATGCTCTCGACCCGGCGGCCGCGCATGTAGATGAGGTCGAAGACGAGGCGAGTGAAGAACACCGCCGTGAAGAGGCTGGCCAAGAGGCCGATCGCCAGCGTCACGGCAAAGCCCTTCACGGGCCCCGTACCGAACTGGTAGAGGATAGCCGCGGAGACGAGCACGGTGACGTGGGTGTCGATCACGGTGCGGAAGGCCCGCGCGAACCCGGCCTCGATGGCGGCGCGTACCGTCTTGCCGGACCGCAGCTCCTCCCGGATCCGCTCGAAGATCAGGATGTTGGTGTCCACGGCCATGCCGATGGTCAGCACCACGCCGGCGATGCCGGGCAGGGTCAGCGTGGCGTGGAAACCGGCCATGGCCGCCAGCAGGATCAGGAGGTTGAGCGCCAGCGCCACGTCGGCGACGAGCCCGGAGAGGCGGTAGTAGAGGAGCATGAAGAGCACGACGGCGATGGCCGCGGCGGCGCTGGAGACGATGCCCTTGCGGATCGAGTCGGCGCCGAGCGACGGGCCTACCGTGCGCTCCTCGAGGATCTGCACGGGCGCGGGCAGCGCGCCCGCGCGCAGGACGATCGCGAGGTCGGTCGCCTCCGCGGAGTTGAAGCCGCCCGTGATCTGGGCCTGGCCGGAGGGAATGCGCTCGCGGATCACCGGGGCCGAGTACAGGTTGCCATCGAGGAGGATGGCCAGGCGCCGCCCCACGTTGGCCGAGGTCAGGTCCGCGAACACCCGGCCGCCGGTTCCGGTCAGCTCGAGCGAGACGTAGGGCTCGCTGGTGTTCTGGTCGATCGACACGCGGGCGTTGGCGACGTCCGCGCCCGTGAGCAAAGCCTTCTTCTCCACCACGAAGGGGACCCGGCGCTCCTCCTTGGTCTCCTTGTCGACGCGGCGCTGGTAGATGAGCGCCGAGCCCGGCGGCACCTGCCCCGCGACGGCCTGCTCGACACTGGCGCCGTCGTTGACGAGCTTGAACTCCAGGAGCGCGGTCTTGCCGATGAGCGCCTTCGCCCGCTCGGGGTCCTGCACGCCGGGGAGCTGGATGAGGATGCGGTTGTCGCCCTGCTGCTGGATGGACGGCTCGGCCACGCCGAACTGGTCGACGCGGTTGCGGATGGTCTCGAGCCCCTGCTTCACGAACCACTCGCGCTGCGCCGCCACCTCTCGGGGCCGCATCGAGAGCACGAGGCGCCCCGCGGCCTGGTCGGGTTCCTTGACGTCGAAGGTGGCCAGGTCCTTGAGCACGGTCTGCGCGTCGGCCCAGGCCTGTGGCGACGCCAGCTGCACGGCGAGCTCCGTGACGCCGCGGCGCTCGATGGACTTCACGCCGACGCCCTTTTTTTCCAGCGCTGCCCGCGCCGTGTCGCCGGCGCGCTCCGTCTGCACCTGGAGGGCCTTGTCGAGGTCCACGCCGAGCACGAGGTGGATGCCGCCCTGGAGGTCGAGGCCGAGGTTGATGGTCTTCTTCGGCGGGTAGAGGTAGAAGACCGCGACTGCCGCGACCACGGCGACGATACCGATGCGGAGCCAGAGCCGCCGCGTCATCAGGAGGAGGCGCCGCCCTCGCCCGAGGCGGGCACGATGCGCCCGATTGCCGAGCGGTCGAACTCGAGGCGCACCTGGTCGGCGACCTTGAGGGTGACGCCGTGCTCGGAGAGCTTGACCACGGTGCCGTGGAGCCCGCTCGACATCACCACTCGGTCGCCCGGCTTGACGGCGGACAGCATGGTCCCGCGCTCGCGCTTCTGCTTCTGCTGCGGCCGGATCAGGAGGAAGTAGAAGATGGCGAAGATCGCCGCGAAGAACGCGAGCTGCACCATCATCGAGCTGCTGCCCTGCCCGCTCGGCGCTTGCGCCGCGGCGTACGCGAAGTTGACCATGAGACTCAGGCCTCCGTCTGTGTCGAAGTGGGGTCCGAACCGCCCACGGATTCTACCCCATATCGGTCCAGAAACCGAGAGCGGAATGGCCCGAACGAGCCGTCGGCCACCGCGCGCCGCATCGCCGCCATGAGGCCAAGGTAGAAGGTCAGGTTGTGCAGCGACAGGAGCCGGTACGCGAGGAGCTCGCGCGAGAGGAAGAGATGCCGGAGGTACGCCCGCGAGAAGCCTTGGCACGTCTCGCAGGGGCACGCGGCGTCGAGCGGCTCGGGGTCCCGCGTGAAGCGTGCATGGGTAATGGTCAGCGGCCCGTCGGCAGTGAAGACCTGCCCGTTGCGGGCGTTGCGCGTCGGCAGGACGCAGTCGAAGAGATCCACGCCGCGCGCGACGGCCTCGACCAGATCGTGCGGCTTGCCCACGCCCATCAGGTAGCGCGGCCGGCCGGCCGGCAGGAGGCCGGCGACGAGCTCCGCGATGTCGTAGAGGAGCGATTTCGTCTCGCCCACCGCCAGGCCCCCGATGGCGTAGCCCGGCAGGTCGTAGGCGCAGGTCGCCTCCACGGCGCGGCGCCGCAGCATCTCGTACCCGCCGCCCTGGACGATGCCGAAGAGCGCGCGTCCGTCGCCGGCGGTGGCGTGAGCCGCCACGGAGCGGCCGAGCCACCTGAGCGTCAGCGCCAGGGAGCGCTCCGTGTCGCCGAGGGGCGCCGGGTGGGGCAAGCACTCGTCGAGCGGGTGGAGGATGTCCACGCCCAAGGCGTGCTGGATTTCCACGCAGATTTCCGGCGTCAGGAGCCGCAGCGAGCCGTCGATGTGCGAGCGGAACTCGACACCCTCCTCCCCGAGCCGGCGGAGCTTCGAGAGGCTGAAGACCTGGAAGCCGCCGGAGTCGGTCAGGATGGGCCCGTCCCAGGCCATGAATCGATGGAGCCCGCCCATCTCGCGCACCAGCTCATGGCCGGGACGCAGGAAGAGGTGGTAGGTGTTGGCCAGCACGATCTGGGCGCCCGCGGCGCGCAGGTCGGCCGGGCTCAGGCTCTTCACCGTGCCCTGGGTCGCGACCGGCATGAAGGCCGGCGTCTCCACCGCGCCGTGGGGCGTCGTGAGCCGCCCGGCCCGCGCGGCGCCGTCCTGCCTGAGCAGCTCGAAGCGGACTGGCGCCGTCACAGGATCAGCATGGCGTCGCCGTAGGAATAGAACCGGTAGCCTAGGGCGACGGCGTCGCGGTAGGCGTCGAGCACCCGATCGCGCCCGGCGAAGGCTGAGACAAGGAGCAGAAGGGTCGAGCGCGGCAGGTGGAAGTTGGTGACGAGGGCGTCGACGACTCGGAAGCGATAGCCGGGGTAGATGAAGAGGTCGGCGCCGCCGCGGCCCGTACGGACCCGGCCGGTCTCGTCGGCGGCCCACTCGAGGGTGCGCGTGGTGGTGGTGCCCACCGCTATGACCCGGCGGCCCTGGGCGCGCGCGCGATTGACGGCCTCGGCCGTCGCTGCCGGGATCTCTGCCGCCTCCGGCTCGAGCCGATGCTCCTCAACCGCCGCCGATCGGATCGGCCGGAAGGTCCCGGCTCCCACGTGGAGGGTCACGCGATGGACCTCGACACCCGCCGCGCGCAGGCGCTCGAGCAGCGCCGGGGTGAAGTGAAGCCCGGCAGTGGGCGCCGCCACCGAGCCCTTCGCGGTCGCGTAGACCGTCTGGTAGCGTTCCCAGTCCTCCGGCTTGGGCGTATCGTGCCGCTTGATATAGGGCGGCAGCGGCGGCAGGCCGTGGCGCTCCATCAGCAGGTCGACGGGCCACGGGGCCTCGATCTCGACCACCCGCGCTCCCAAGGCGCGGCGCTCGATCACCGTGGCATGCGCCGCGCCGCCCGCCAGCGTCACCCGGGCGCCGAGGCCGCAGCGCTTCCCCGGGCGCACCAGGGCCTCCCAGCGACCGCCGTCGAGCGGGCGGAGCATCAGGAGCTCCACCGGCCGGCCGTCTCCCTCGAGGGCGCCGAGGAGCCGCGCCGGGATCACCCGGCTCTCATTGACGACGAGGCAGTCCCCCGCCCGGAGCCAGCGCGGCAGATCCGAGAAACGCGCATCTTCCCGCGTCCCCCGCGCCCGATCCAGCACGAGCAGCCGCGAGGCGTCTCGCGGCTCAGCGGGCTCCTGCGCGATCCTCTCCACCGGCAGCTCATAGTCAAACAGCGACACGTCCATATCGTGTGAGTCTACAGTTTGCCGCGCAGCATGGCCAACCGGCCTGGAAGGTGACAATTCACGCATAGGCCGCCGAGCTACCCGATCTTCGAGCCCGGAGTGACGTCGAAGTCAGGACGCAGCAGGATCACGTGGCCCTGCTCGTCGTAGGCGCCGAGCACGAGCACCTCGGAGACGAACGGCCCGATCTGCTTGGGCGGGAAGTTGACCACGGCGATCACGCGCCGGCCCACGAGCTCGGCGGGCGCGTAGCGCTCCGTGATCTGAGCGCTCGATCGCTTCACGCCCAGCGGGCCGAAATCGATCCAGAGCTTGAGGGCGGGCCGCTTGGCTTCGGGAAAGGGCTGGGCATCGACGACGACGCCCACGCGCATGTCCACCCGCTCGAAATCGGCCCACGCGATCGCCATGGGACGCTCCGCCGGCGGGACTACTTCAGCGACGAGATGCCGGTCAGCGAGGACAGCGTGGCCCCCGGATAGTAGTACTGAACGATCTGGCGCGCCGTGTAGCCCTGGTCGGCCATCGTCTTCGCGCTCCACTGGTCGAGGCCGACGCCGTGCCCGTAGCCGCGGCCCGCGAAGCGGGCGTAGCTCTGGTCGACCGAAACTGCGAAGAGCGTGCTCTTGAGCGTGTCGTAGCCAACGAGCCGCCTGAACTCGTTTCCGCGCAGGGTCGCCGACCCGTGCGTGCCCAGGACGGAGATGCGCGAGACGCGGAGCGAGACGCTCCGCTCCAAAACCCGCAGGCCCGTGATGCTGCCCACCGAGACGCCGCCCCGCTTGAGCGCGGCCGCGAGGTCCCCGAGCACCACGTCGCGGCTCCAGGCGTGATGCGGCGAGCGCGAGGGAAACTCCACGCGGACCGGCTGGAGCGCCGGCATATTGGCCGCCGCGAACACCACGCGCGGGTCCTCCGTGTGGCCGCCGCTGTCCGAGTGGTAGAAGGCAGGGAAGAGGTCGCCTTCCCAGAGCAGCACCTGCCCTTCCGTGTCGAGAACCGCGGTCCACGCGGGCGAGTCGGCGTTGACCCGGCCGGCGTACTGCTGGTTCGCCGTGCCGGCGACGATGTGGTACGGCTTGGCCGCGTTGAGGCGGCGGTGGTAGGCCGCGTAGGTGCGGGCGACGATCGCCTGAGCCTTGAGCATCTCCATGGGCATCTTGTCGCCCGCCTCCGCCTTGACCGCGCCGACCAGGTACTCTTCGATGGGCAGCTCGTTGACCACGATCAGCCCCTCGGGCGCGCCAACCACCTCGATGATCCCGGGGTATAGGCGCTGCTGGAAGCGCAGCGGGGCGGCTCCTGCCGGCACGACGCGTATCCTCGCCACGCGCCGGCCGCGCCATTCGACGGCGCCGTCGCTGCGCAGGACGCGGAGCGACGTGACCGGCTCTTCGGCCATGCCGCGCCCGCTGAGATCCTGGACGAGCATCGGCCC
>ORMF010364444.1_pt1 | contig 10496 bp, 10 predicted proteins | sample 1779871 | NCBI WGS metagenome assembly ORMF01 (sample SAMEA104232316, study PRJEB22302) | groundwater metagenome | biome: forest; feature: aquifer; material: groundwater | place: USA | collected 2011-08-07 | depth 5.4 m
AACAAGTCACTGTTGAAGATGCTGTTGGAGCAGATGAAGTTTTTACAATGCTTATGGGAGATGAGGTTCCTCCAAGAAAAAGATTCATCCAAACCCACGCTAAGCAAGCGATTCTTGATATATAAATTGTAAGTGTTTAAAATACAATCTCTGCTCAAAGCTTAATGGAAAATCAATACTTTATCATTGATTTTGATTCTACAATTATCCAAACAGAAGGCTTGGAAGAACTGGCTGAAATTGTTTTAAAGGATAATCCTCAAAAAGAGCAGCTTTTAAAAGAAATTAAAGAAATTACCAATTTAGGGATGGAAGGAAAAATTGGCTTCACCCAAAGCTTAGAAAAAAGATTAAAGCTTTTAAAAATTAATCAAACTCATCTTGATATTTTGGCAAAAAGATTAAAAAAGAAAATTTCACCTTCTGTTTTAAGAAACAAACATTTTTTCAAAACTTTTAAAGATAAAGTTTATTTAATCACTGGGGGATTTAAAGAATTTGTCTTACCTGTAGCTGAAAAATTAGGAATCCTAGAAAACCACATTTTAGCTAATAATTTTACATTTGATAAAAAGGGGACTGTTTTAAGTTTTAACTCCAAAAATCCTCTGTCTCAAAATAATGGAAAAGTTAAAGCAGTTAAAGATTTAAATCTCAAAGGAGAGATTGTTGTTATAGGAGACGGATTTACTGATCTACAAATTAAAAATTTAGGGGCAGCTAAAAAATTTATAGCCTTTATCGAGAATGTAAACAGGGAGTCAGTAACTAAAAATGCCGACCAAATTGTTTCCTCATTTGATGAATTTTTATTTATTAACAAATTACCTATGTCTTTATCTTTCCCCAAATCCAAAATGAAAGCCTTGCTTCTGGAAAACATTGAACCCTCTGCAAAATTGGCTTTGGAAAAAGAAGGCTACAATGTGGAACTTTTGAAAATAGCCTTGGATGAAAAGGCGTTATCTGAAAAAATTAAAGATATATCCATTTTAGGAATACGATCCAAAACCAAAATTACCAAACTTGTTTTACAAAATGCTAATAAATTAAAAGTTGTGGGTACTTTTTCTATTGGCACAGATCAGATGGATCTGGAAGCATTAACAAATCACGGAGTTGCTGTATTTAATGCCCCCTTTCAAAACACCCGCTCTGTTGTAGAACTAGCATTAGGGGAAATGATTATTTTAATGAGGCAAGTGATGGATAAAAATAATAAACTACACCAAGGCATTTGGGACAAAAGTGCACAAGGGTCAAATGAAATAAGAGGTAAAACTTTAGGAATTATTGGTTATGGCAATATTGGTTCTCAACTTTCAATTTTGGCGGAAAATTTAGGTATGAATGTAGTCTACTTTGATAAAGTTGAGAAACTACCAATGGGAAATGCTCAAAAAGTAGATTCATTACAGGAGTTATTAAAAATTTCAGATGTTATAACTCTCCATGCCAGTGGCGAAAAAACTAATACTAATTTAATTGGAGAAAAAGAATTCACTTCAATGAAGGAAGGAGTAGTTTTTATTAATTTAAGCAGAGGATTGGTAGTAGACATTCACGCTTTAGTAAAATATATAAAATCAGGCAAGATTCGTGGAGCAGCACTAGACGTATTTCCCAAAGAACCAAAAAGTAAAAATGAAACGTTTACCTCCGCACTGCAGAATTTACCAAATGTAATTATTACACCTCACATAGCCGGTTCTACAGAGGAAGCTCAAAAAAATATTGCCGAATATGTTTCTTCTAAGATTATTGATTTTATGAACACCGGCAATACTTATTTATCAGTCAATTTGCCAAACATTCAACTTCCTAAACAAGGTAATTCTCACAGGTTACTGCATTTACATAAAAATGTTCCGGGAGTATTGGCTCAAATTAATCAAATCTTGGCTGATAATGATATCAATATTAATGGCCAATATTTAAAAACTAACGACCAGGTAGGGTATGTAATTACTGATGTAGATAAAAAATATCGCCAGGAAATTTTAGAACAATTGAAAAAAGTTACAGGAACAATTAGATTTAGGGTACTTTATTAGCATGCAAAAGAAATTTTTTACAGTCGGGCCATCACAAGCTTATCCGACTTTGACCAAACATATACTAGCTGCTATCAAAGAAAATATCCCTTCTTTAAATCACAGGGGAGCGGAGTTTAAAACATTGTTCAAAAATACTACCGAAGATTTAAAAAGACTACTTAATATTCCAAAAACTTACCAAATATTTTTTGTTTCCTCCGCATTGGAGGCAATGGAAAGAACTATCATGAGTTGTGTTGAAAAAAATTCTTTCCATATAATTACCGGATCATTTGGAAAATCCTGGGCAAATTATGGCAAAGATTTAGGGGTAAACGTCGCCTAAGTTGAATTTGATCATGATAAAGAAATTGATAATTTAAAAATCCCCTCAAAAACAGAAATAATTTGTATTACTCAAAATGACACTTCAACCGGATTTTGGATACCAATGCAGAGTATTTACGATCTTAAAAAGGCAAATCCTGAAAAGCTAATCGCCATAGATACTGTTTCCTCAACTCCTTATGTTGATATTAACTTCAAATATATAGACATTTGTTTTTTTTCCGTACAAAAAGGGTTTGGTTTACCTGCCGGACTTTGCGTTATGATAGCAAGTCCCAAAGCTCTAGAAAAAACTGAGAAACTTTTCAAAAAAGACTTCAGTATTGGCAGTTATCATAGTTTAAAAAACCTCTCGGAAAAAGCCAAAGATTTTCAGACTCCTGAAACTCCGAATGTGTTAAATATTTATCTTCTGGGTAAAGTCACCAAAGATATGTTAAAAAAAGGAATTAAAAAAATAAGGCAGGAAACAGATAAAAAGGCTATAGCCTTGTATAATTTTTTTGACAACCATAAAAAATATCAGCCATTTATTAATGATGTGAAATTTAGATCTCCTACAAGTTTGGTGTTTGATGTAAAAGGAGAATCAGTACTGCTTAGAAAAAAGTTGGCAAAAAAAGGATTCATTGTTAGTGCAGGATATGGTGATAATAAGTTAAACCACATCAGGATTGCCAACTTCCCAGCCCATTCATATAAAGATCTTAAACAGATGTTAAAATACATCTAAGATGTTAAAGGTACACTTTCTGGGAATAGGGGGGAGCGGGGCCTCTGCTGCAGCAGCTTTAGCACAAACCCAGGATTTTGAGGTAAGTGGTTGTGATTTAGAACCACTTAACGAATTCACTAAGGTCTTTCATGATAAACAACTTTTCAAAAACCACTCCTCATCTCATATTTTGGATAAAGAAATAGATATTTTGGCCGTTACTCCTGCAATTTATTCTTTGGATCCAGATAATCCAGAACTTTTGGCAGCAAAGAAAAAGGGTATTACTATTATGACTTGGCAACAATTTTTAGGTGAGTATTTAACCAAAGGAAGATTTGTCATAGCAGTTTGTGGAACACATGGCAAAACAACCACCACTGCCATGATTGCCCAAATGCTGGAAGACTCAAGACTTGACCCAATTGTTGAAATTGGAGCCATAGTACCAAGATGGAAAGCAAATTATAGAGTAGGACAAGGAAAATACTTTGTGGTCGAAGCAGATGAATTTAATGATAATTTTCTGCATTTAAAACCTGACATTACAGTTGTGACAAATATCGAAATGGATCACCCGGAATTTTTTAAGGATTTTGAAAAAGTTAAGGAAAGTTTCAAAAAATTTCTTTTACAAACAAAGGGAACTATCGTAGCAAACTTATCTGATGAGGGAGTAGGAGAAGTTTTAAAATTTGTAATGAAAGAAACATCTACCCCTGCAATTGATTACTCCAAAAATGAATTGGGCCTTAAGTTAAAAATCCCAGGCCAATTTAATCTATTAAATGCTTCAGCAGCTTTTCAGGTTGGATTACTGTTAAATATTGATCCCTCAATTATTAAGAAGAGTTTAGAAAACTATCAAGGAGTTGGCAGAAGGTTTGAATATATAGGAGAATACCAGGAAGCTAAGGTATATTCTGACTTTGGTCATCATCCAACAGAAATTAAAGTTACTGTTAATGCAGTTAGAGAAAAGTTTCCAAAATCTAGAATTTTACTCATTTATCAACCTCATATGTTTTCCCGAACAAAGTTCCTTTTTGATGATTTTGTAAAAGTTTTTAAAAGTATTCCTGCTGATAAAATATTCATCATTGATATTTATAAGTCTAGGGAAATAGATACTGGTTTGGTTACCAGCAAACAATTGGTAGAAACAGTAAACAAATCCACAGTTTCATATATAGGAAATGCTTCAGAGACTTTGGGAAAACTAAAACCGGAAATTCAAAAAGGAGATATTGTCTTTTTTATGAGTGCTGGGGATACTGATAAGATTGCAAGAGAACTTGTCCGCTCAAACAAGATCATTGGCCAAGACAAGCGAAGTAATCGTAGAACTGGTTGTTAATTTGTTATCTTCAACAAACATTTTATAAGCTTTCTTAAAAGGTATTTTAACTACTTTAATTAATTCATCCTCATCAGGATCTTTGTAAGAGGCAAATAAACTTTCAGCTAAATATAAATGAACCTTATAATTCATTCTTGAAGAAGGAGCATAAGAAATTAGTTTGGTCAGTTTTTTACAATCCATCCCTGTTTCCTCTCTTAGTTCATTGTGGGCTTGTTTGATCCGACCTTTTTCAGTTTTATATGGGCAATGCCCTGCAGGAATCTGGATAATGTCTTTTCTCCAAGCAGGTCTCCACTCAGAAACAAAATAAACATTACCTTTATCATCAATTGGCAATATTGCTACAACATCAGCATTGCCAAAATAATCCCATTCAACTATTTTTCCATTAGGTAACCTGACTTTTGCGGCTATCACCTCTGACAAATGGCTTTTGTATAAGACTTTTTCAGAAAGTATTTTTGGTTTGCTCATAAGTTAATTTTCTTTAATTTACCATCTAATGCACCACTAAGAAAAGTGGCAGCTACTTTATAAACCCTATCCGGAGCATCAGTCACATAAAATTCATGCTTTACTCTTGTTTTTCCGTTTAGTAAATTCTCTGTTGTCAGAATTTCTTTCAATCTTAAAGCAGTAGGACTGGCCGAATCAATCAGGTTAACTTTTTTACCCATTATTTTTTTTATGACTCCCTTTAAAATTGGATAGTGTGTGCATCCTAAAATTAATGTATCCACACTGGTCTTTTTAAAGATTTTTAAATATTCTTCGGCTATTAATTTCGTTGCCTTATTTTTAATTAATCCTTCCTCAGCTAAAGGGACAAATAAAGGACAGGCCTGGGTGATAATTTTTACTTTTGGATTTATCCTCTTAATTTCCTTTTCATAAGATTTAGAGGATATGGTGGCCTCCGTACCAATGATTCCAATAATATTGGTTTTAGTTTTTTCGGCAGCTTCCTTAGCAGCACTTTTTATTACCCCCAACACTGGCACAGGACTCATTTGCCCAATTGCATCAAGGCAAGTAGAAGAAATTGTGTTACAAGCAACTACCAAAAATTTTACTTTTCTTTTTAACAGGAAGCTAGTCAGTTCCAAAGCAAATTTCTTGATAACTTCCTTACTCCGAGTTCCATAAGGAATTCTGGCAGTATCACCTAAATAAATCAGGCTCTCATTGGGCAATTCTTTTAAAATCTCTTTGACAACAGTTAGACCACCAATGCCAGAATCAAAAATCCCAATTGGATTAGAATTCATACGCACGGTATAATATCACATATGGATAAAAACAATTGTGTAATTTATATAGTTCGCCATGGAGAAACCAGTGAGAATCTAAACCATATAATCCAAGGGCATACAAATAGTGTATTGAATGAAACAGGAAAATTACAGGCTAAAAATATTGCCCAAGAATTAAGAAATATAAAGTTTGATAATATTTTCTCCTCAGACCTTTTAAGAACAAAGGAAACCGCAGAAATTATTGCCATAGAACAAAAACTTAAAGTTGAAACAACTAAAGCTTTAAGAGAAAGACGTTGGGGTCATTTGGAAGGAAAGTCAGTTTCAATAATCCTGACACTCGAGGAATTAAAGAAAAAACTTTCCAAAAAAGACAGATTAAAATACAAACCATCTGATGATATTGAAAGTGATGAGGAGATTATCTCAAGATTAATTCCTTTCTTAAGAGAGATTGCAGTTGGATTTATAGGTAAAACTATACTAATTGTCAGTCACGGAGGAGTAATGAGGATTTTGTTACAACATCTGGGCAGAAAAGTACCTCATGGAGCTGCTTCCAATACTGCATATATCATACTGGAATCAGATGGTGTGGAATTCTTTATCAAAGGAACCGAAGGAATTAAATTTGATGAATAATTTTAAGGGAAAAAAGGTACTGATCTTTGGGTTAGGTTTAAATCAGGGCGGTTTGGGTTCTGCAAAATTTTTTGCAAAAAGTGGGGCTAAGGTTAGAATAACAGATCTGCGAAACAAAAAAGTTTTACAATCTTCAATTGATGAGCTAAAACAATTTCCGGATATTGAATATTCGTTAGATGGACACAAAAATGAGGATATCGATTGGGCAGATTTAATTATTAAAAATGCGGCCATTAAACCAAATAACCCTTTTATTGATTATGCTTTTAAAAATGGCAAACCAGTTAAAATGGATGTTGATATTTTTCTTGAATCTGTTAAACCATCTCAAATTATCGGTATAACTGGAACCAAAGGGAAATCAACAACTTCATCACTTATTTATCAAATATTAAAGGCAGCAAAAAAAGATGTCATTCTTGCCGGAAATATAGGAATTAGTGTTTTAGATACTATCCCAAATGTTCAAGACAATACTCTAGTTGTTTTAGAAATTTCATCTTTTCAACTTGAATCATTTGATAAACACCAGGTTTCCCCAAAATGGGCTGCGATTACCAATATTACTCCTGATCATTTAAATTATTACCAGACAATTCAGGAATATATAGCTGCCAAAAGAATAATCGGAAAATACCAAACTAATACTGATTATTTATTTATAAGAAAAGATGATCCGCTAACTTCCAAATCAGATTTCCTAAAAGGATTTAAAGGACAGGTTATTTATTTTTCTAAAAATGATTTACCAGAAAATTTTAAATCAGTTTTAAAGGGTGAACATAATTTAGAAAATATTGCGGCAGCTTTAAAAATAGCAGAGACTCTTGGCATTAATAAAAACGCAGCCCTTCAAACATTAGCTGACTTTAAAGGGGTGCCCTTTAGGATGGAGCTTGTTAAAACTTGGAATGGAGTAAAGATAATTAATGATACTGCAGCAACTTCACCTGAATCAGCCATTAAAGCAATTCAGACCTACCCAGGATGCATTTTAATTTGCGGGGGCATGAATAAAGGGATGGATTATAAAGAGTTTGTAAAAGTTTTGGAAGAAAGTGTAAAAAAAGTCTTCTTTTTAAAGGGAGATTCTACTGATGTTATCCTGTCGTCATTGCGAGCAAAGCGAAGCAATCTTCCAACTCAAGGACCTTATGATAATTTTGATGAACTCTTGGCTGATTTAAAAACTGTAGTGGAACCAGGAGACATAATTTTACTTTCTCCAGCGGCTACCTCTTTTAATTTATTTCAAAACGAGTGGGATCGGGGAAGAAAATTTAACCTAGCTGTCCAGAAAGTTTTTAACTAATTATGTTTAGTAAAGTTAAGAAATTTTTATACTTTCCAATAGCTTATTATTTTAGATTTTTTGCCCAAATACAACTCTCTTTATGGAAACCTAAAATTATTGTTATTACCGGTTCAAATGGTAAAACTACTCTCTTACATATAATAGAATCACAACTTGGGAGTAAAGCTAAATATTCTCATCATGCTAATTCAGCCTATGGTATTCCTTTTAATATCCTGGGCCTGGAAAGAGAAAAACTTACAATTGGGGAGTGGCCAATGCTTTTTTTGCTTGCTCCATTAAAAGCCTTTAAATTTCCGCCAAAAGAAAAGATTTATATTGTAGAAGCTGATTGTGACAGACCATTCGAAGGAAAATTCTTAGCACAGTTACTGAGACCGGAAACAACTATTTGGTTGTCTGTTTCTAAAACTCATACTGTAAATTTTCCTGCTCCTGTAGAAGAAAATGTGGGAAAAGAGTTTGGGAATTTTTTAGAATACACAAAAAAGAGTTCGATCATCAACGGGGACTCTAAATTAATTACTGATCAATTGTCTAGAACAAAATCAGAAATTAAAAAAATCACAAAGAAAAATCATTTGCAAAATTATCAGCTTTCAAAAGACGGTACGAGTTTTAAAATAGATGAAAAAACATATTCGATAAAGTATCTTTTACCTGAAGACACTTTTTATCTCTTAGCAGCAGTCATTACATTATTGAGGAAATTAGATATCCCTCTGGATTTAAAATTTAATAATTTTGTCTTGCCTCCCGGCAGAAGCACAATTTTGGCAGGGATTAAGAAAACTACTATCATTGATAGTAGTTACAATGCTACTCCGGCATCAGTTGCAGCAATTTTAAGGATGTTCAAAAAATATCCTGGAAAAAAATGGGCAATAATCGGGGATATGATAGAACTAGGAACAGAAGAGGAAATAGAACATGAAAAACTGGCGGAAGAAATTGTGCAAACCGGTTTGGCAAAGGTTATTTTAGTCGGACCCAGAGTTACAAAATATACTTATCCAAAATTAAAATCCTTAACTAATGTCCCAATAGAAACTTTCATAAATCCCGGTGAAACCCTAGATTATTTGGAGAAAAATATTAAAGGGGAAGAAGTGTTACTGTTTAAAGGAGCCAGATTTTTGGAGGGAATTATCGAACATCTATTAAAAAATAAAAATGACATAAATAAACTATGCAGAAGAGAAAAAGCCTGGCAGCAAAGGAGAAAAAAATGGGGACTATGAAAGCAATAATTTTACATGGTTGGACTTATTCCAAAAATGGAGGCGATCCATTAGAAAAGTGGCAACCATTTATAGAATATCTCGAATCCGAGGGACTTAGATGTGACCTTCCTCAAATACCAGGTATCACAAAATACGCTGACCAAAAGTGGACCCTAGAAAAATATGTTTACTGGCTAAAAAGGAAGATAGGTAATGAGAAAATTATTTTAATTGGTCACTCAAATGGTGGACGAATTGGTCTGGCTTTTGCTGCAAAATTTCCCAATAATTTAAGTAGGTTAATTTTAATAGATAGCGCAGGGATCTATCACAACGAATTATCTCTTCGTCTCAAAAGATTTATCTTTCGTAATTTAGCTAAAGTTGGTAAAAGAATTTATAATTCTGAAAATCTTAGGAAATTAATATACAAGATTGCCAGAGAAGGAGACTATAGCAACGCTACTGCCAGTCAGCGCCAAACTATGATTAATTTAATTAATACAGATTTATCAGAAGTTTTAAAAGAAATAAAAGTTTCTACACTAATCATTTGGGGTGGAAAAGATACTGTTACGCCACTTTCTGATGGAAAATTAATCCATAAACTAATTAAAAATTCTAAGATGTCAGTTATTAAAGAAGCCAAGCATAGCCCACAATTTACACACCCAAAGGAGGTAGCAAAAATTATTCATGAATATCTTTAATTCACTGGGTTCTAATTATGATTTTAAATTCGCCATAAAAGCTCTTTTTTCCTTTGATGGAAATTCAAAAAATTTGGAGAGTCTATTGGAAGAAAGATACACTGGCAAAGTAGTATTATTATACAAAGGAAGAGAGGCTATTGAGCTAGCTCTAAAATCTCTAAATCTTCCGAAAAATTCATTTGTTGCTATAAATGGTTTTACTTGTTTTGCTGTTTATGATGCTATTAAAAAAGCCGGGATGGAAGTTGAATATTTAGATATAGAAAAAGGGAGCTTAAATTTTTCATCTCAGGAATTGGAAAAACATTTAAGACAAAATCCAAAAATTAAAGCGGTGATAATCCAAAATACTTTAGGATATCCTTGTGACATAGAATCAATTGCAAAAGTTTGTAGAGACAAAAAAATAATCTTAATTGAGGATTTAGCACATAGTGTTGGAACAAAATATAAAAATGGAAGTGAAGCAGGAGCAATCGGGGATGTGACAATTTTATCTTTTAGCCAGGATAAAATAATTGATGGTATTTCAGGTGGGGCTTTAATTGGGTCAACCAATTCACGAATACACCTCGGAGGTGTCCGCACGAAAAAGCAATTGATCGACAGGTTTTATCCACTTCTTACCTTTATTATTAGATCTAGTTATTCAATAAAACTGGGAAAGATTCTTCACTCAATTCTTAAAAGTTTAAAACTTTTATCAGGACCGATGGATATAAGTGATCAAATACAAAATCTACCGTCCTGGTATTGTAATCTGATAAATTTAGCATTTGATAATTTACAAAATAATTTGAGTGACAGAAAAAAAATTGCCACTTTATATGCACAAAATTTAAATCCAAAAATTCTTTCTCCTAAAATTGTAAGTTTAATTAA
>ORMF012488014.1_pt1 | contig 10492 bp, 3 predicted proteins | sample 1779871 | NCBI WGS metagenome assembly ORMF01 (sample SAMEA104232316, study PRJEB22302) | groundwater metagenome | biome: forest; feature: aquifer; material: groundwater | place: USA | collected 2011-08-07 | depth 5.4 m
CGGCGGTGGCGGCGTTGGCGCCAGTCCAGGCAACGACGGGGCCGGAGGAGTCAACCGTCTCCGCTGGTTGTGCCCACCAATCGCGCACGTCGCGTCCGTAAAGGATGGGGATGGCCTGGAGCTGGCCGTCGGCATAGCGCACCACACACAGGGCGATCGGCGTGCCGTTCTCAACGCGCCAGCCGGTGCCGTGCAGGAGGTGAATCGCTCGGCAGCGCTGGCCCACCTTGATGCCCTTGACTTCGGCGGGGAACGCGCCGCCGACGGCTTCGAGTTGGCGACCGGACAACTGGATTACGCCGCGCACATCGAACAAGTGCCCCGCGAACTCTTGCAGCCCGCGCGGCAACGCCGCGAAGTCGTTGCCTGCGGTGGCGGTGCCACTGGCCGACGGGTGCCAGGTTTCGGTGAGCGCAGCGTTGTAGAAGGCAGTCAAGTCGAGTTGCTGCGGACCCGTTTGAGGATCGCGCGGCGGGATCGTTGGCGCGGCCCGTGACCGCTCGGGCGGTGCCTGGATCGAGGGCGGCGGCACGGCAAAGAACAATCGTGCCGTGTCGATATTCTCGACGCGGCGGGCATTGGGCGGCGGAGTGAACTCGAAAGTCTCGCGCGCGGACTGCTGGTTGAGTTGCACGTCGTTGAACGTGATGGTCAGCACGAGCCTTCGCGGCGTCATGTCGATCCCCGGCGCGGGTCCGCTGGCCGGCGCGCGTGTGACCAAGCGCGAGAAATCCATGCGCACCTGGACTGGGTAACCATTGGTCTTGTTGACCCAGGCCTTGACCAGCAGCTTGCGGTCATCGGCGCGCGCCCGCGCGTGATTGGTTTTCGACGCGGGGTCAATCAGCGGTTGCTCCCAACTCAGCGCGTAAACCGGCTGGTCATCGATGCGCTCGGTGCCGTCGAAGGTGATGTTGCGTGCGCGCCGCGCCAGCAGCCCGCGCGGATAGTCGCTGAGAAAAGTCTGGTAGATGGCCTCGGCGCCGAACAGCAGGTCGCCTGGGACCTCCTTCTGCAAGATGTCGGTGTAGGATGCCGGCGCTTCCTTGAGCACGTATTCCCGGAAGTCGGGCAGATAGAGCCACAGATGTTTGCCGTCGCTGATGAGGCGCACGTCCCGCCGCGTGATGCCGAGGTTGAGCTTGAACGTCAGATGCAGTTTGTTCGGGCGCGCAACGGCCAAGCGCCCCATGCCTTTGAACGTGGCTTCCATTCCGGACAGCTCCATTTCCAGGCGGAGGATCTGGCCGTTGTCGCGATACGAAGCGACATTGCGGCTGAAGCCGCCGAGGGTGTCCAAGAGGCGCACGGCGCGGAAGTGTTTGACGCGCGGAGTGAGCCAGACGGCGCCGATGGCAAAGAGCGCCAGCAAAGCTGCCGCCAGCGCACCGCCGCGCAGGAGACCTTTGCGGAAGGCCTCGCGTTGGCGGCGCAACTCCGCGTCGGGTGTGTTCTTCATCACCCAGCCGGTGTCGAAGACCTCGTGGTAGATGCGGTTGCGCACTTGGAGGTACTCGCCGGCGCGCACGATGCCCGAGAGCGCCAGCCTGCTGACCAGCGGATTGGTCTCGTCGTCGGCGACGCGCGCGCCGCGGCGCACTTTGAGGTAAAGATCCAGCAGGCTGGCGAGGTGGGCCTCGCTGCGCAGAATCCGCTCGCGCACAAACAGCAGGTTATCGTCGCGGTCGCGCGCCCGCGGGCTGAGGAACAGCTCGGCGCACAGGCGGTCGATGGCTTTCGCGCTGCGGAGGCTGGTATCGGTGTGCGGCGCGGCCTCGACCTCATCGGCCATTGCGCGGCACAGGCGTTGTGTGAGGTACGGGTGACCGCCGGTCCAGTGGAGGATGCGCCGCAGGAGGCTTCGCACCAAGCTGTCGTCGGAATCGGCGGAGTGGCGGAGCCCGGTCGCCAGCGCACGGGCCTCGCGCTCGGTGAAATCCTTCAACTCGATGCGCCGCCCGATGTTGAACGGGGTCGTGCGCGCGTCGCGAATCAAATCCGACGGCGTCGCCACACCCAGCAGGCAGAAACTCAAGCGGCTGAACTCGGGGTCTTCCGCGCGGCGATTGTAGCACTCGCGGATCGCGGCAAAAAACTCATCCGTGGAGAAGGGCAAGCTCCGCACCGCGTCGATTTCGTCCACGAAGGTCACGAGCCGGCCCGGCCGGCGCGCGAGAGCGACATCGCGCAGGGCGGCGACGAAGCGTTGCACAGGGCTGAAGCGCGTGTGCTCGAGCCAGAAGTCCTCCAGTTCGTCCTCGAGGTCCAACTGGCGGCCGATGCGGCTGAGGAGGCCGTCGTACCATTGCTCAGGCGTGAGGTTCTGGCCAATCGCCGTGAGGTCGAGAGCGACCACATGAACGCCGCGCTCGCGGAGCTTCGTCGCGGTCCGCACCATGAGGGAGGACTTGCCCATTTGCCGCGACGTGAGCACGTAACAGAACTCGCCAGCAAGCAGGCTGTGAAGGAGATCACGGTCGGCTTGACGTTCGACGTACGACGGCGCATCCGAGCGGAGCGTGCCGCCGGTGACGAAGAAGCTGCTGGTCGTCGTCGTGGTGGCCATGTCTGCCGCGGGGAAGCGTCACGTGAACGGACACGAACAGTCAAATGCCGGGCCTGCGTTGTCTTCCGCGGATTGCATCGTTGCGGCAAAGCCTACTCAGAACGCCTGCGCAGGACAAATCTGTTTCGCGCTGGTCGCTTCGGTCCACTCGCTTATCCGTGCCGCGCCAGACACAACCACCTCCATGTCGAGTCTGGCACGGGAACCGACGGACCTCATTCTGGCCGCCAAGGAAAACAACACGCGCTTGCACTCAGCGTCGCATTCGGCTTTAAGAGAACAGTGGTTTCGGGACTCCGGCTCGACGAGGCGCTGCGGTGAAGAACCCGTCGGTCTGGTGCGTGATCCGAAATCCAAACAACTGAACTCTCTTGATGAGGTCGAATCTGGTTCTCGACAGGCGTCTTCCCACCGGGTGGGCGGCGCTCCGCTGAACGCAACTCGATTTCAACCACGTTCACCCGACCGACGAAATGAAAACGAAAATCCTCGTCCCGCTTTTGGGCGCGCTTGCGTGTGCTGCCGGCCTTCTCCTTTTCGTCCGCCCGCCCGCCACACCCACCCTGCAGGCCCAGCCCACCGAGGCGGCTGAGTCTCTCGACCTGCCAGACGTGTTCCCTCGCCCCGTTGTGTGGCTGGGTAACGGCCCGCTGAGCACGGACGACACGGCCAGGCTGATCGAAGCCGCAACAGCCCGGCCCGGCGACGGGCCACGGGAAGCCATCACCCGCCTCGAGATGTTCGTGCAAGCTTTCCCGCAGTCGGGCTGGGTGCCCTCGGTGCGCGAGGCGCTGGCAGAGCATTACAGCGAGCGCCTGCATTACGAGCAGGCGATGGAACATTGGGCGGACAACCTACAAACCCTGCGAGCTGAGGTCGCGCCAGAGCGCAAGGCCGCAGCCGACCGGGCCTTGGCCCTCCTCACCCGGCACTTGTTGATCGCCGGACGCGTAGAAGAGTTGGGGCCGCTGTTGGAGGAGTTCCGCGGCCGCACGCTGGACGAAGGGCCGTTGTCCGCCATGCGCATTCGGACAGCCCAGAAGTACCGGCGCACGCTCAAGTATCCGTGGATGTCCTACAAGTGCGGGGTGTTCGCTTTGGACCGGCTGGCCGTCAGCCAGGGCTGGCAATACTCGCGGCAGGCGCTGCGTGATGAGCCCTCGGGTCCGGCGGGCTTGTCGTTGCTGGATTTGCAGAAGATCGCTGGCAAGCACGGTCTGCAGGTGCTTCCCGTACGGGCCACTCAGCCAGGGCTACTCCCGGTACCCTCAGTCATGCACACGCGCTTGGGCCATTACGTGACGCTGCTTCAGCAACGCGAAGGCGAGCTGTTCGTGTTTGATCCAGGGGCCAAGCAGGAACTGTGGGTGCCCTTGGACGATGTGGTCGAAGAGGCCACGGGCCACTTCCTCGTGCCTGGGCTGGGAGTGCCGCGAGGCACGGTCGCACTGGATGCCGTGCAAGCCGACCAGGTGCGTGGTCGTACCACTTCCTGCCCGCCGAATCACGCCGAGGCCGAAGACTGCGATGGTGAGGACGAAGTGGAATGGAACGACGGGGCGGACCCGGGTGACGGGGGCCAGCCGGAGGGCTGCCCAAGCTGCGAGGACGAAGAACCGTCTTGCTGCGGCGCGGCCATTGCGGTGGTTCGGCGCGGGTACTTGGAGGTGTTCTTCAAAGACCGCCCGTTAGTCTATCGCCCCAGCAAGGGGCCAATCATCTTCCCCAAGGTGCGTTTCAAGCGGTACAACGAGAGCTTCAATGAGGGTTTTTATCCTAGCCTCGCAGGGAATTGGCGTCTGGCTTGGCGTAGCGGCTTGGGTCCCAGCCCCGGTGGGGACTTGAATAAGGCGATCGTTTATATCAACGGTGGGACTCGCACGTACACGTTTTCTGGCCCGACTGAACCGATGAGCCTGCCGCATGGCCGGGATGGCTCCTTCCTGCTCAGGGCCGACGGTAGTCAGCCCTGGACGCTGGTGTTGGGTATCGGCCGCAAAATCGAATACGCCGGCCCCACCCTCCAGTTCGCCGGGATTCAAGCCAGTCGGCTTGTCAACCGCTTCGGCCTTTCCTTGGAGCTAGGCTACGATGGCAATGGTCGCTTGAGCACGCTCACGGACGCCGACGGCAAGGTCACTTTCCTCGACTACGCCACGTTCTTCGGTCAGACACGGCTCTGGAAGATCCGCACGCCTGACAACCGCGCTGCAGTCTTTAACTACGTGCAGACCGAGGCCGGCAATGTGCTGCTGGCCAGCATCACCGACGCCAACGGCTTGGTGAGCAGCTTCACGTATCCGGATTCGCAAAGCCCCAACTTCCCGTACGCCGAAGGTGTCCCACACACGCTGACGACTCCCTACGGCACCAGATCGTTCGACTATGCGTCCGGGCAAACCGCCTGGGACGACTTCGTCACCGTGACCGACCCCGCCGGCACCAAGCGCGCTTACGGGCTGATGTCGTACACCTCCCTGATTCCAGCGTTTGCTGCCAATCAACTCCCGGTCGGCGCACCGGACCCAGACACTGGCGATGTAGGCCAGAGCACGATCGACACGACCTATCGCGAATACGACAACACCTTTTACTGGGGGCCGGCCGCCATGCAGACGATCCTGGCTGGGCCGAACCCCAATCCCGACAACTGGGGCTGGGCGGAAATGAAACGGGCGCAGATTACCCGCTGGCTTGTAGATCCCAACTGGTACAGTCACGTCACCGACATCCCCAACCACGTCTAGGAGCCCTCTCCCGACGGAACCACCGAAGGCCAGGTGACTTTCTACGACTATCCCGGCAAAACTTCCGGCAACACCTACCCCGGCTCGCTCCGCTGGCCCTCGGTCACCACCCGTCGGCTGCCGAACGGCGACACGCAGTGGAGCTACACGCCCCACAACGCCCAAGGGCGCACCGAGCTTCGGAAGGAAACCTACACTCAAACCAACGGTTCCGTCGGCGTCCGCACGGTGGCGGATTACGAGTACTCAGCCGACGGCTTGGACCTGCTGGCGGAGCGCGACGGCGCCAACCAATTGCGCAAGAGCTACACTTGGGACGCCAACCACCGGATGCTCACCAAACGCGTCTATTTCGGCACCGGCGCCACCGACTACTACCAGACCACGTTCACCTACAACCCGACCTACGGCCTGCCGGCGATGCGCACCGATCCCTCCGGTCTCGTGACCACCTGGACCTACACGCCGGCCGGCGGCGGCGCCAACGGCTACACGGTCACAAAAACCACCTCGCCCGTGGCCAGCAGCGAGACCGAGGTCTGGTCCAACGGCCGCAGGACCAGCCACACAGACGTGCTCAACTTCACCCGCACCTTCCAATACGACAGCATGGACAGGGTCACCCGGATCGATTACCCGGACCTGAGCTACGAACTCTTCGTCTATGTGCGCGATTCCGACGGCGCGCAACTGCTCGATCTCGACACCCACCGCAACCGGTTGGGCGGGTTGACGCACTACGTTTACGACGGCGCCCGGCGCGTCACCCAGGCCACCGATCCGCGCGGCAAAACCACGACCTACACCTACTGCCCCTGCGGTTCGTTGGAGCGCATCACCGATCCGCTGGGGAACAAGACCGAGTTCGCCTACGACCAGGCCGGCCGCAAGACGAGCGTCACGATCAAACGGCCTGGCGGTCCACCCGAGATCGTTGACGCCTCGACGACCTACGCCTACAATCTGCTCGGTCAAATGACGAGCGAGACGGTCACGATCAACGCCCAGAACTCGGTGCGCGCGCACACCTACAATCACCAGGGCCTGCGCGTCTCCAGCGCCGTCAACAGCCTGCTCACCGACAAGATCGTCTATGACGCCGATGACCGCCCGCTAAACGTGACCGATCAAAACGGCGTGACGGTGACCCACACCTCGTACGACTTGCTGGACCGGCGCACGCGCACGGATTATCCGGACGGCGGCTGGGAGACCTTCGCCTACACCGCGCGCGGGCTGACCAGCCACATCCGCAAGATCAGCGCCTCGCTCAACACGACCAACCTCTTCGCCTACGACGAAGCGCTGCGCAAGGCCTCCGAGACCACGCCAAAGAACGAAACGATCAGCTACACCTACGATCCCGTCGGCGATCTGCTGACGCTCACCGACGGACGCGGCAAGAAAACAACCTGGACTTACGACGCCGAAGGGCGCGTTGTGACGAAGAAGTATGAGGGGCAGACGTTCGAAAATCTTCGCTATGCCTACAACGCCAACCGCCTCCTGACTTCGCGCAAGTTCTACTCCAGTGCGACCGCTTTCCGTGAAACGCTCTACCTCTACGATGCCAACGGCAACCTGACGAACATCAACTACCCGACGCCGACGATCGACATCACGTTCACCTACGACGACGCCAATCGCCTCATTTCTGTGAAGGATGCCTACAGCGCCTCCATCGGCCCCACGGCGGCGACCACGTTCACCTACAGTGCCGCTGGTGATCTGCTGACAGAGGACGGTCCGGTCACGGGTACGACCGACTTGCTCACGTACACGTACAACACGGCCCCACTGCGCACCGGCCTCACGCTCAATCAGCCCGGCGGCGGCACCTTCGCGTTGACCTACGGCTACGACCTGTCGCGTCGGCTCACGTCGGTCACGCGCACCGGTTTGCCCAACGACGTGTTCAGCTACACCTACAAACCGATCAGCGTTGGCGGGGCCAACTACGCCGCCAGCTTGGTGCAGCAGCTCAACCTGCCGAACTCGCTGAGCATCGTGAACGATTTTACCGATCCGTTGCAGCGGCTGATCAGCACGCAGTTCAAGGACTCCAGCGCCGTGGTGAAGAATTCGCACAGCTACGCCTACAACTACGGCAGCCAGCGCACCAGCCACACGCGCGGCGGCGACGGCCACTCCTACGGCGGCGCCAGCAACTACGGCTACGACAATGACGGCCAACTGCTGACCTCCTCGCTGGAGAGCCTGACTTACGGCTACGACGCCGGGTGGAACATGACGAGCCGTTCGGGCACGACCTACACCGTCAACGACCGCAACCAGGTGACCAGCGAGGGTGTCAACAGTTACACCTACGACGCCAATGGCAACCGGCTCACCAAGGCGCTGACGAGCTACGCTTATGACGACGAGAACCAGTTGACCCTCGCGCAATACCTGGATGGCACATGGACGAGTGGCTGGAAGAGCGAGTTCAGCTACGACGGGCGCAGCCGGCTGCGCAAGCGGGTGGAGTCCTTCTGGACCAACACGGGGGGGACGAACGGGTATTGGACAGTGAGCAGCGACACGCGACACGTGTATGACGGGATGCTGGTGATCCAGGAGCGCAGCAGCAGCGGCGTGCCCCGCATCAGTTACGCCCGCGGGCTGGACTTGAGCGGCTCACTGAAAGGCGCGGGCGGCATCGGCGGCCTGCTGGCTCGCTCGCGGCACGCGACGTCCAGCCCGTACGCGATCAATGGCACGAGCTACTACCACGCCGACGGCAACGGCAACGTGACGTATCTGGCCAACACCAGCGGCACTGCGGATGCGGCCTACAAGTACGATCCGTTCGGCCGATGGCTGGCGCAGGCGGGCACCTACGCCGCCGCCAACACGCAGCGCTTCTCCAGCAAGACCTGGATCGCCCACAACGGCTCGAACACCGATGGCCTCTACTACTACGGCTACCGGTTTTACGATCCGCAAACGCAGCGGTGGCTGAACAGAGATCCAATAGAAGAAGAAGGCGGTTTGAACCTTTACCAGTTCGTATGGAGCGACCCGGTAAATTGGTTTGATGCGTTCGGTCACGAACCCGGCACTGAACTGACTGCGGCCATCGCTGCCGGCAATGCTGCTCAGATTGATGCAATCCTCTTTGCGTATGAGGGCATCTTGACCCAAGCCCAGGTAGCTGCGGCTCGGGCTGCGTTAGCCAATATTGCGCGACAACAGGCGCTCAAAGCGGCGGCTAAACAGTGCGTCAAGCTTACGCAGAACCAACTCACGAAACACTGGGGGAAGAATATCCACAAGGTGAAAGACCTGATCAAAAAGCAGTTCAAAAAGGAACTAAAGAAGGCTGGGTGCAAGAACCCCGACATAGCGATTGACCCAAACGGGAACGTGGTGTTGCAGTGCCCTAACGGGACAGTAATTCCAACCGGATTGCCACCAGCTGCCTTCGTTCCATAGCGACTTCGATGAGAATCATCTTTTCGTGTCCAGTTCAGGGTGACGCTTTTCGTCCAACCGACGCCGAAAGACAGTCGGGCATCCGCTTTTCGGAGAAGAACGAAGTCGGCGAAATCGGCAAATCGGGACGCTACCGAGGGAAGCCACAACCTTACGGGTTTGGGTCGCTCGAAACCGAAATTGGCGATAATGACTTGGATGTGGCTCTCACGCGCTTCCTAGAACAAGTTCAGCGAGGCCTCCCGATTTGGCGAAGCCTTGGAGCGGATAGCGTGCTCCTGCAAATTGACGTATTCTACGACCAACAGTGCAACCTAGAGCTTTCGGAATCAGTAATCGCTGCCCTTCACACGCTTCGATTGCCTGTGGCTGTCTCTTGTTACCACGAAGCCAAGGCCGAGAGTGTGACCGTTGGTTCGCGTTGAAAAATGTGGCCCGGCGGCTGACCACGGTGCTGCAGCGCTCCGACGCGACCGTGCTCAATCTGCACAGCTACGGCTACAACGTGAAGGGGTCAGTCCCGGCTATTGGTGAGTTCAGCGTTCAGGTCCGAAGCCCCCTCCGATCCACGCGGCGTTCAGTCGGCGAACGACCATCGAAGCAGAGTGAAGTTGATTGCACCGACTCGCTGGCGCACTCTGCCCGCGAACCTGAACGACCGTTGCTATGCGCCCCAGCACTGGGCATCAAAACACCGAGCCGACGACTTGAGAGCCGACCGAAAGGAGAAGAACCACCATGGCCCGACCCGTGAGGAAAGACTTGGTCGATCCGGACGATGTGACGGCGTGGTTTCTGATGGCGCGGCGGGCGCAGTTTGACTCGCATCGCATGGCCCGGCTGTGCGGGTTCTCCGAGCGCCAACTGCGGCGGCACGCACAACGGCGGCTGGGCCGCAGCCTGCAAGGATGGCTGGAGGAACAGCGGCTGGTGGCCGCGGGTCCGATGCTCCGTGAGTCGCGCTCCGTCAAGGTGGTCGCCATCGACTTGCGCTTCAAGCAACTGTCCCACTTCAGCCGGCAGTTCACGCGGTTTTACGGATTGTCGGCGAGGGAATTCCTGCGCCTTCACGAGCGCAGGCTGGCCGCGGCGATGGCTGGGCACGAAGAGCCGAGCCAAACCGCCCGCCGATCCGCTCGCGGCCGGGCTGGGTGAGGAGGGGCAAAGGGCAGGTGCGTCGGCTCTTGCGGCCTCGGTCTAGCGCTCGCGCGCTCCGGCCACGACGCAGACGGAGCGCTGACATTCCCGTCCGCGGCGGTGCCCAAGGGACGCCGGATACTGAAATGCTCGCAAGCCCAAGCCGGCAGGCAGGGCATCGCGGACAGGAATGACCGCGCGCCGGTGCATTGTGAGCGGCCTCAAACCAAGCCCGCCGTTTCCGGGAAGCCGGACATGATGTTGAAACACTGCACGGCCTGGCCGCTGGCCCCTTTGACGATGTTGTCCTCGGCGCTCATGACGATCAGCCGGCCGGTGCGCGGGTCGAGGCGCCAGGCGATTTCGAGGACGTTCGTGCCGATGACGTTTTTGGTGTCGGGCAGGCTTTTGCCTGCGAGCACCCGCACGAATGGCTGGTTGGCGTAGGCGCTCTCGTAGCACTCCACGATCGCCAAGCTGAGCGCCGTCATTTCGTCAACGCTCTTGAAGTGTCGGGTCGGGGCCAGGTAGAGCGTCGTCAGAATGCCGCGGTTCACCGGGATGAGATGCGGCGTGAATTGGATCACGACCGGCTGGCCGGCGGCGA
>ORMF010784956.1_pt1 | contig 10487 bp, 10 predicted proteins | sample 1779871 | NCBI WGS metagenome assembly ORMF01 (sample SAMEA104232316, study PRJEB22302) | groundwater metagenome | biome: forest; feature: aquifer; material: groundwater | place: USA | collected 2011-08-07 | depth 5.4 m
CGTCAGCCGGCGGTGCAGCCGCGCGCGCGCGAGCGGCGACTCGTCCGCCGCCGGACCGGGTGCCACCTCGAGTGTGCGCGCAGATTCCATCTGGACTGTCCTCGTTCGTCGTTACCGGCTCTTGCCCTCCCGTACCTCATCGGCGGACGTCGACGTCTCCTGGAGGGGCCAGGTCGTCGCAGGCGACGAGGCGGGCCTCGAGGCCGCGTGCGCCCTCGTCGGGAACGCGCGGCCAGGCGGCCCGGGCCAGGAGCACGGGATGGAGCCGCTGCCCGCCGTAGGAGGCGGCGACCACGTTGCCTCCCTCGGCACGCCACGACTCGACGACCCGGTCGACGGCCCGGGGATCGAGGTCGGGGCCGTCTGCCAGCACGACGACCGCCGCCTCCGCCTCCGCCGGGAGCGCGGCGAGCCCGCAGCGCAGCGAGGCGCCCGGGCCGTCCGCCCAGTCCGAACAGCGCACCGTGCGCAGGTCCGTCTCGACGGGATGCGCCCCGAGCACGACGAGGATCCGGTCGACGGCGCCGCTCTCATGCAGTGCCGCGAGCACGCCCGGCAGCAGCTCGACCTGCTTCGGCGGCGCGACGCCGTACCGCGACGATGCGCCGGCCGCCAAGACGACCGCGTGGATCACACCACCACCATGCCGGGAGCCTAAGCGGTGTCTCCCGTCGCGGAGCCGAGCTTGCTCGGCGCAGCAGTGATCCCGCCTGCCGCGAGCCCGAAAAGAAGGGGGCCCAGGGGGGAAACATGGTTTCCCCCCTGAAGCGAGCGAGCGAAGCGAGCTAAGCGGCTAAGAGCAGCCCGCGAGCGATGCCCAGCGCTGCTGGACGTTCGCGACGTACGTCTGCGTCTCCGACCACGGCGCACCGCCGGCGGCGTCGACGGCCGTCGGCCCGGCGTTGTAGGCGGCGAGCGCGAGGTCGGTGCGCGTGTACCGGTCGAGGAGGATCTTGAGATAGCGCGCACCGGCGAGCACGTTCGTCGCCGGCGTGTCGGCGTCGAGTCTCAGCGAGGCCGCGGTGGCGGGCAAGACCTGGAGCAGGCCGCGGGCGTCGGCGCTCGAGCGCGCGTTCGGCTCGAAGCGCGACTCGACCTGTGCGACCGCGACGAGCATCGCGAGCTGGAAGCCCGTGTCGTGGGCGGCGCGCACGAAGGCCGGGCGGAACCGCGTCGGAATCGGGCAGCGGCCGACGACAGTCTCGTTTCGCGCGGGCAGCGCCGGGATGCGAGCGGTCGCCGCGCTCCGCTTCGGATGCGCGCCGGCCGCGACCGCGACCGCGCCGGTGCAGGCGAGCCCGGCGAAGAAGAGCAGGAAGAGGAGTCTGATCTGCATCGGGAATCCGGGATCTTACTGCGCGGCGACGGCGGCCACGGCCCGCCGCACGAGCGCCCGGGCGACGTCGACCTTCCAGGCCGTCCGCGGCAGCGGTGTGGCCGAATCGAGCCCGTCGGCCCCGTCGAGCAGCCACGGGATCGGCGCCACGCCGGCGAGCGCGATCCGCGTCTGGGTGCCCGCCCGTACCGCCGCGACGCCGACCTGGGGGAACGCCCAGAGCTTCCGGTCCATCGCCTTCAGGTAGACGCTCGCGTCGACGGGCGGGAGCTCGAGCTCGAGGATCAGCTCGCCGGGGGCGAGCGTGACGACGTCGCGCTGCTGCTCGGTCGGGAGCCGGTACAGCTCGGTGAGCGCCAGCTCCCGCTGCGTCGTGTGCAGCCGCGCGCCGAGCGCGAGCAGTGCCGCGGCGACGTCGGACGGGTGCGCCGAGGCGCAGTAGTCGTTCGCGAAGATCGCGTGCTCGCGGTGCTCACCCTCGCGCGCGTGGCAGCGGTCGCCTCCGTGGAGGTGGCAGGGGAACTTCAAGCGCCAGTACCAGCAGCGCGTCGCCTGCAGCAGGTTCCCACCGATCGAGCTCATGTTGCGGAGCTGCGGCGACGCGGCGAGCCGGCACGCCTCGCGCAGCGCGTCCGGGATCTGTGGCTCGACCTCGAGCTCGGAGAGCGTCGTGCCGGCGCCGATGCGATTCCCGTCGACGCCGCGCGGGATCACGCCGCGAATGTCGACGAGCTTCTCCGCCCGGAGGATGCCGTCGCGGAGCAGCGGCACGACTTCGGTGCCTCCGTGGATGGCGAGACCGCCGTCGAGATCGTCGAGCGAGGTCGCCCTAACGAGCTCCAACCGACTCCTTCTGCCGCTCCTTGGCCTGCCGCTCCGCCTCGCGCAGCGCGCGCAGCATCTCCTCGCGGGTGATCGGCAGCTCGTGCACGCCGGCGCCTGTCGCGTCGCGGATCGCATTTGCGACTGCCGCGGCGAGCGGAATGATCGGCGGCTCGCCGAGGCCCTTCGACCCGAGGCTCGTGAGGTGCTCGTCCGGCTCGTCGACGAACTCGCAGACGATCTCCGGCACGTCGGCGATGGTCGGCATCCGGTACGCGTCGAGGCTCGTCGTCAGGATGCGACCGGTCTCCATGTCCATCAGCCGCTGCTCGGAGAGCGTGTGGCCGAGGCCCTGGATGATGCCGCCCTCGACCTGGCTGAGCGCGCCGAGCGGGTTGATGATGCGCCCGACGTCGTGCGCGGCGGCGACGCGCACGACGCGCACCTCGCCGGTCTCGACGTCGACCGCGACCTCGACGACCTGCACGCCGAACGTGAGCACGCTCATGCCGGCCGGGTTCGGCCCGCGCGCGCCCTTGCCGAGGATCTGGGCGTCCTCCAGCAGGCCGACGAGCTCTTCGAGCGGCTGCGAGAGGTTCCCGTCGGCCGAAACGACCATGCCGGCTCTGATGTCGATCACGCGTTCCTCGAGCTGGTGGCGCTGCGCGGCGATCTCGATGATCTGCCGCTTTGCGTCGGCCGCGGCGGCGCGCACGGCAGGGCCTACCGACGGCGTCGTCGACGAGCCGGCGGAGAGTGTCGCGTAGGGGCCGCGCGCCGTGTCGCCGAGCACGACCTCGACGCGGTCGAGCGGGACGCCGAGCTCCTCGGCGGCGATCTGCGCCATCGCGGTGCGGGTGCCGGTGCCGATGTCCTGCATCGCGGTGATCACGGAGACGCGGCCATCCGAGGTGACGCGCGTCCACGCATACGACGGCGGGCCGCCGCCGCCGTACCAGATCTGGCTCGCCATCCCGACGCCGTGCTTCCACGTGTCGTCGGAGCGCGCGCGGACCTCGTCACGGCGGTCCCAGTGCTTCTGCGCCAGCGCGTAGCACTGCATGAGGTTCTTCGACGAGTACGGCTTGCCGTCGTTCGCGTTCGCGTAGTTCTTGCGCCGCAGCTCGAGCGGATCGATGTCGAGTTTTGCTGCGAGCTCGTCGATCAGGCACTCGAGGCCGAACGTTCCTTCGACGAAGCCCGGAGCGCGGAAGGCCTTCATCGGCGGCGTGTTGATCTTCGCCCCGTAGCGGACGGTCCGTACGTTGTCGCACGCGTAGAGCATCTGCATCGGCCCGTCGGTGCCTGCCGACCAGCCCGACCAGCCGACGCCGTTGATGAACTCGCCGCCGAGCGCGACGATCGTGCCGTCGCGGCGCGCGCCGACCGTGAGCTTCTGGATCGTCGCGTTGCGGTTGCCCGCGGCCGTGTTCTCCTCTCGGCGCGTCAGCGCGCAGCGCACGGGACGCCCGGTTCGCTTTGCGAGCTCGGCGGCGACGAATGCGTATTCGCCGGGATCGGTCTTAGAGCCGAAGCCCCCGCCCATGAACTCGCACACGACGCGCACCTTGTCGCCCGGAATTCCCAGCTCCTCGGCCACGGCGTCGCGGACGCCCCAGAGGTACTGCGTCGACGTGTAGACGTTCAGCGTGTCGCCGACCCACTCGCAGACGGCCTGGTGCGGCTCCATTGAGTTGTGGAGCACGACGGCGGTGCGGTACGTCCCCTCGACGACGACGTCGGCCTGTGCGAGCGCCTGCTCGAAGTTGCCGCGCTCGTAGTCGACCGCGTCGGCGGTGAACTGCTTGCGCGCGACCGCTTCCTCCGGGTCGAGCAGCACGTCGAGCGTCTCCCACTCGATGTCGATTGCCTGGAGCGCCGCGCGCGCCTGGGCGAAGGTGTCGGCCGCGACCGCGGCGACGGGTGCTCCTGCGAAGCCCGCCTCCTCCTCGAGCCCTTTCGCCTCGCCGGGCCCGAGCGCGCCGCGCACGCCGGGCAGCGCGAGCGCCGGCGCGAGATCGATGCGCTTCACGCGCGCATGCGCATGCGGCGAGCGGAGGACGGCCGTGTGGAGCATCCCCGGCAACTGGATGTCGGCGGTGTACCTCGCCTCGCCGCGCACGCGCTCCGGTGCGTCCTTGCGCACGGCGGGGCGCCCGACGACGGCCAGGGGACCGGCGGGCCACTGCTGCAGCGGATCTTCCTCGACGACGAGCCAGATCTCCTCGAAGCGGCCCTCGACCTCCTTCTCGGTGCGGATCAGCCTCGCCACGTCTGGATCGCCTCCTCGATTCGCGGATACGTGCCGCAGCGGCAGATGTTCCCGGCCATCTGGTGCCGGATCTCGTCGATGCTCGGATCGGGCGTCGCCGCGACGAGCGCCGCGGCCGAGACGACCTGGCCGGGCGTGCAGAAGCCGCACTGCACCGCGTCGGCCTGCACGAACGCGTCGATCAGCGGATGGTCGCGCAGACCCTCGATCGTCGTGATCTCGCCCGTGACGTTGTGCGCGAGCGTGATGCACGAGAGCACGGGAAGGCCGTCGACCTGCACGGTGCACGCGCCGCAGTGTCCTTCGTTGCACGCGATCTTCGTACCGGTGAAGCCGAGCTCCTCCCGCAGCAGGTGAGCGAGGCTCGTGCCGACCGGCGCGTAGGCGCTGTAGCGCCGGCCGTTGACCGTCAGCTCGAGCTCAGACATGTGTCGTCACGGCGACGATGTCGGCGAGGTGGACGAGTCGCGACGTCGTGCGCGCGACGAGGCGTGCCTCCGTGTCGTCGGCGGCCTCGGGCAGCGTGCGCCAGAGGTCGCGTGCCGCGACGAGCAGCTCTTCGATCTGGCCGAGCTCCTTGACGTGTCCGTTCGGCTCGCTGCACGCGTTGATCGCGAGCCCGAGCGCGCCGAACGTGTCCTGCTGCCGCGCGAAGAGCAGCGGCATCACCATCGAGATGTACTGGTGGATGCGCGCGAGCGTCATCGGCTGCGTCAACGCGTCCGCACCTTCCGGCTTCGTCGGCTCGAGCGGCGGCTCCCCGTCGGCGATGCGGTTCGCGTTCGGCCCGAGCATGTTGTGGATCTGCTCCTCCGACAACCCGGCTGAGCGCGCCGTGCGCAGGGCGATCAGCAGCGACGCGGGCTGCTGCCCGTACGGATAGTCGGACGCGTAGACGATCTGCTCCGGCGGGACCAGCCGGTAGAAGCTCAGAAGGTCGATCGGGCTCCACACCGACGTGTCGAAGAAGACCCCGGCCTTGCCCGCGAAGTGGCCGGCGAGGCCGGCGAGGTCGGCGATCCCGGCGTGCGCGATGATCAGCTGGGCGTCCGGATACTCATCGACGAGCTTGTGCAGGTGATCGGCGATCGGCGGCAGGCCCCGGCCGCCGTGGATGAGGATCGGGACGCGCCGCTCGGCGGCGAGCGCGAACACGGGCGCGAGCCGCCCGTCGCCGACGTCGAACTTCTGCGCGCGCGGGTGGAGCTTGATGCCGCGCGCGCCGAGATCGAGGCACCGCTCGGCCTCCTCGATCGGCGACTCGTCCATGTCGAGCCGCACGAACGGGATCATCCGCCCGTTCGAGCGCGCAGCGAACGCGAGCGTGCGGTCGTTCGCCGCCCGGAAGCCGGGGTGCCGGTCGGGCTCGTCGAGGCAGAAGAAGAAACAGCGCGAGACGCCGTAGCGGCCCATGACCGTCTCGAGCTCCTCGTACTGCCCCACCATCCCGTCGATGTCGGTGCCGAGATGCGTGTGCGCGTCGAAGACGTCGGCGCCCGCGGGCAGCTCCGTGCGCAGCTCCGCCTCGAACTGCGAGAAGAGCTCGTGTGCTCGTTCGAGGGGCTCGGTCACTCCCTGAATCTACCCGCGAGGCCTATTCGAACGCGGGCGCGAGGATCCGGTCGACGAACACCCGCTCGGGCACCGCTCCGTCCCACTGCGGCACCCCGTTCACGACGATCCGCGGCACCGACCAGACGTCCAGCGAGTCGGCGAGCGTCGGGAATTCGGTCGCCTCGATCGCCGAGGCCCGGATCCGGGGTGAGGCGAGGGCCGCTCGGTACGCCAGCAGCACGGCCGGCGGGCAGTGGGGTCAGGTCGGTGTGACGAAGACGTCGATCGCGAGATCGCGGTCGAGCGCGGCGAGCCGCTCGAGCGATTCCGGCGTGAGCGACGACGCGGTCTTGCCGGCCTCGAGCACGCCGCCGATCAGTGAGGCGAGCTCGTAGCCCCAGGGCAGGCCGTAGTAGCGGACGCCGACGTCCTCGCCGTCGGGGAGCACGGCGACGGCGGGGTAGCGCTCGAAGCCCGGCGGCTCCTCCTCGACGCGATACGTCACGCGGCCGGAGAGCGCAGCGATGCCCGCGACGATCCGCTCGGTCTCGGCGCCGAAGTCGATGTCGCGGGCTCCGGGGAGGGGCGTCTCCTCGGGGCCGTGCGCCACGAGCAGCTCGACCGGGCGGTCGAGCGCGTCCAGGAGCTCGCGTACACGCCCTTCCTCGTCGGCTCTGAAGATCGACATCGAAGGGCGGACTATAGGATCCGCGCCGTGACGAGCGACCGGCACGCGATCGAGACGATGTTCCTGGAGGAGCGGCGCTACCCGCCGCCCGAGGAGTTCGCGGCGCAGGCGAACGCCAAGCCCGACGTCTACGACGAGCCGTTCGAGGCGTTCTGGGAGCGCGAGGGCCGCGAGCGGCTCACGTGGTTCACGCCGTTCACGGAGTTGCTCGAGTGGGAACCGCCTTACGCGAAGTGGTTCCTCGGCGGCACGCTGAACGTCTGTTTCAACTGCGTCGACCGTCATGTCGAGGCCGGCCGCGGGGGCAGGGTTGCGTTTCATTGGGAGGGCGAGCCTGGGGGGGCACAGCGCGCCATCTCGTATGGAGAGCTGCAGCGCGACGTCGTTCGCTTCGCGAACGCCCTGAAGAAGCTCGGCGTGCGCAAGGGAACGCCGGTGGCGATCTACATGGGGATGGTTCCCGAGCTGCCCGTCGCGATGCTCGCGTGCACGCGCCTCGGCGCGCCGCACACCGTGATCTTCGGCGGCTTCTCGGCCGACTCGCTCTCCGACCGGGCGAACGACATGGAGTGCGAGGTGCTGATCACGCAGGACGAGGCGTGGCGGCGCGGCTCGACGGTGCCCCTGAAGAAGGTCGCCGACGAGGCGATGAGCGCAGCGCCCGGGATCCGTGCGAGCGTCGTGCTCCGCCGCACCGGCAACGACGTGCCGATGCAGTACGGGCGCGACCACTGGTGGCACGAGCTCGAGGACGGAGAATCCGACGACGCGGCCTCGTGCCCGTGCGAGCCGATGGACAGCGAAGACCTGCTGTTCCTGATGTACACGAGCGGCACGACCGCGAAGCCGAAGGGAATTGTCCACACGACCGCCGGCTACCTGTGCGGGGTCGCGACGACGCACCACGCCATCTTCGACCTGAAGCCCGAGACCGACGTGTACTGGTGCGCCGCCGACATCGGCTGGATTACCGGGCACAGCTACATCGTCTACGGGCCGCTGTGCAACGGCGCAACCTCCGTGTTGTACGAGGGCACGCCGGACTTCCCCGACAAGGACCGCTGGTGGGAGATCGTCGAGCGCTACGGCGTGACGATCCTCTACACCGCGCCGACGGCGATCCGCTCGCACATGAAGTGGGGGCCGCAGCACGCCCAGAAGCACGACCTCTCCTCGCTGCGCCTGCTCGGGTCGGTCGGCGAGCCGATCAACCCGGAAGCGTGGGTCTGGTACCGCGAGCACATCGGCGGCGACCGGACGCCGGTCGTCGACACGTGGTGGCAGACGGAGACCGGGATGATCCTGATCACGCCGCTGCCGGGCGTGACGACGCTGAAGCCCGGATCGGCCACGAAACCGTTCCCGGGGGTTGACGCCGGCGTGTTCGACGAACGCGGCAACGAGGTCGGGCCGGGCGGCGGCGGGTATCTCGTGCTGAAGCGCCCGTGGCCGGCGATGCTGCGCGGCATCTTCAAGGACGCGAAGCGATACGAGGAGACGTACTGGTCGAAGTACGAGAACGTCTACTTCGCCGGCGACGGTGCGCGCATCGACCGCGACGGCGATTTCTGGTTGCTCGGCCGCGTCGACGACGTGATGAACGTCTCCGGTCACCGCATCTCGACGATCGAGGTGGAGTCGGCGCTCGTCGACCACCAGGACGTCGCCGAGGCCGCGGTCACCTCGCGAAAGGACGCGATGACGGGAGAGGCGATCGTCGCGTACGTCACGCTGAAGTCGCACGTCGAGCCGTCGGTCGAGAAGCTCCAGGAGCTGCGCGACCATGTCGCGCGGAAGATCGGGCCGATCGCGAAGCCCGCGAACATCGTCTTCACCCCGGAGCTGCCGAAGACGCGCAGCGGGAAGATCATGCGCCGTCTCCTCCGCGACGTGGCCGAGAACCGGCCGCTCGGCGACACGACGACGCTCGCCGATCCCGCGGTCGTGTCGGAGATCCAGCACCGCGCCGAGGACGAGCAGGGCACGGACGGGTAGGCCGCATGATCGACGGAAGGGAGCCGGTGATGGATACGAAGGCGGAGGGCCTCGATCGAGAGACGCACCGTCGACTCGGCGTCGACCTCTTCAACAAGACGTGGACGCTGATGGAGAAGGCGTCGCGTACGCCCGATGAGGACGACGAGCTGGTCCACTGCGCTCACGCGTCGGCGTATCACTGGCTGCGCGCCGGCACTGCGGCGAATCGCGCGCGCAGCGAGTGGCAGTGCTCGCGGATGTACACCGTGCTCGGGCGCGCGGAGCCGGCGCTTGCGCACGCGCGGCGCTGCCTCGAGATCTGCGAGTCGGAGCCGGGGGCGCTCGAGGACTGGGATCTGCCGTTCGCGTACGAGGCGCTCGCGCGTGCCTACGCGGTCGCGGGCGACGCCGGCGAGCTGTCGCGCTGTCTCGGCCGGGCGCAGTCACTCGCCGCGGCGATCGTCGACGACGACGACCGCGCGCTGCTCGAGGCCGACCTCGCGACGATCCGCATGTAACCCGTACCCGAAATGGAGGGAACGCCGTTCCGTCCGTGAAGACTGGTAGAAGAACTGCCGAGAGACAGACCGGCCAGGTTGAAAGCACTCTGACGGGCGGGATCACGGGTTAGGTGCTAACCGATCCGCCGACCGAGGCCGAAACGGCTGTCCCTCCTTCCGACACATGCAAACCGGGCGCCCGCAAGGGCGCCCGGTTCGTCTCTCGCCCCGCCCCGCCTCGACTCCGGCGACGTCCGTCGTCGCGGAGCGGAGCTTGCTCCGCGCAGCAGTGATCACGTCTGCCGCGAGCACGAAGAAGAAGGGGGCCCACGGGGGAAACATGGTTTCCCCCGTGAAGCGAGCGAAGCGAAGCGTTAGAGGAGCTTCTCGAAGCGCTCGGCGTCGTCGAACGGGCCGATCACGGCGAGGCGGAGCTTCTCGCTCGCGATGACGTCCTGCGCGACCCGCTGCACGTCTTCCGCGGTCACCGCGTCGACGCCGGCGAGCACTTCCTCCGGCTCGGGCGCGCGGTGCTCGAGCACTTCCTTGCGCAGCCCGAACAGGATCAGCCCCTGGGGGTTCTCGAGCTGGAGCACGAATCGGCCCTTCGTGAAGTTGCGCGCCTTCTCGAGCTCGTCGGCGGGGACCGGTTCGGCGGCGATCGCCTTCAGCTCGCCCGCAATCGTCGTCACCGCCTCGTCGATGCGGTTGATGTCCACCCCCGCCTGCGAGTAGAGCGACCCGGCGTCGGTGTAGCTGTGGTTGATGCCGAAGACGTAGTAGGCAAGGCCGCGGCGCTCGCGCACCTCGGTGAAGAGGCGGGACGACATGCCGCCGCCGAGCACCGTCGCCACCATCTGCAGCGCGTAGCGGTCGGGATGCTCGATCGGGTAGCTCGGCACGCCGAGGACGAGGTGCGCCTGGTCGGACTGCTTCGTGAACACGCTCACGCGCTCGCTCTGGTAGTCGCGTGCGGGCTCCGGCTCGCCGGTCTCTGCACCCGGCAGGTCGCCGAACAGCTCCTGTGCTCGCTCGAGCGCGTCGTCGCCGATCTTGCCGGCGATGCCGAGCACCATCCGCGGCGGCTTGTACCAGCGGTCGAGATAGCTCATGAACGTCTCGCGCGTCGCGCCGCGAACGGTCTCCTTGCGGCCGATGATGTCCCAGCCGAGCGGCTGGTCGCCGTAGAGAAGGCTCTCGTAGACGCCCCCGATGTAGTCGCGGGGCGTGTCGAAGTACATGTTCATCTCTTCGATGATCACGCCCTTCTCTCGCTCGATCTCCTCGCTGTCGAAGCGGGAGTTGCGCAGCATGTCGACGAGCACGTCGAGCGCCACG
>ORMF011316868.1_pt1 | contig 10486 bp, 10 predicted proteins | sample 1779871 | NCBI WGS metagenome assembly ORMF01 (sample SAMEA104232316, study PRJEB22302) | groundwater metagenome | biome: forest; feature: aquifer; material: groundwater | place: USA | collected 2011-08-07 | depth 5.4 m
AAACCTTCGTGTCCTTCGTGCCTTCGTGGTGAATCCGACTTTTCTCATTTTGGTTGCGGCGTAGCCGCGCTGTGCCTCTGTGGTGAATTCTTCTTCACAGAAAACCCGCAATAACAACTTTCTCTAAAGGCGAGTATCTAACGATTAGTGTCCGCCGACCCCGCCAGCGCGCGCTTGCGGGGAGGATCGAAGAAGGGTGTTTTCACGACGGTCGCGCCGGCGGTCTTTCGTGTATGTTCTATCGTAACCTCTATATCGAGTTTCGTGCCGGGTTCCGTAAACGCCTTTTCGACGGTCGCCAGGGCAATATATTTTTTCAATGTCGGCGACCAGGCGCCGGTGGTCGCGTGACCGACCTGGCGTCCGCCTTTGTAGACGGGAACTCCGCCACGCCAGGCCGCCAGCGGAAACTGCGGCGCCAATCCGACCTGCTCGTAGAGACTTTCATATTCGCTCAAATCGATCTCCAGGCCGACGATCTGGCGCGGCGCTGCTTGCTGGTCGAGCTTGCGCAAAGCTCGCTGACCGACAAAATGATCCTTCTTTGAGTCCACCGTCCAACCCAGGCCGATTTCCAACGGCGCATATCGTTGCGAGGCAATCAGCGCCTTCTCGGCGCCGATGTAATCGACTTCGAGCAGAATGAACCCCGCCTCCAGGCGCGTCACGTCGAGAGCGAGCATCCCGGCAGGCTTGATGCCAAAGTCTTTACCCCGTTCGATCAACAGGTCCCAGATTCCTTCGGCGTGTTCCGCGCCGAACCAAAGCTCGTAGCCAAGATCGCCGGTGTAGCCGGTGCGGGACACAACCGCCGGCACGTTATCGAGCTTTGCCGATGTCAGGCGAAAAAACCTCAGGCCGCCCACATCGGCGTCGACCACTCGCTCAAGAATGTTGCGGGAATGCGGCCCCTGAAGCGCCAGTGCCGCGATTTGCCCTGAAACATCCTCGATCGACACATTCATCCCCGTGGCGTTGAGCTTCAGCCAACGAAGGCTCGGATCGGCGAGGTGAAAACGAAAATGATCGTCCGCGAGCCTGAACAGGGTGCCGTCCTGGATCACCGCGCCGTCATCTTCGCACAGGCAAGCGTACAGCGCCTGCCCGACCGCGCATCTGGACGCGTCGCGGGTGATAACGCGGTTAACCAGCCGAAGCGCGTCCTTACCCCGAACCTCATATTTATAGAGAGGCGAAATGTCGATCAGCCCGGCGGAGTTGCGAATCGCATGATATTCGTAGTCGTGCATCACGTCGTACGAGCTGGCGACCCAGTAGCCGGACCAGGTGCGCCAGTTCTGGCTGGCGCACAACGCCGAGGTCCGCGGATGGAAAGGGGTTCCGATGGGCATGATCTATTTTGGATTTTTGATTTTGGATTTTAGATTAGAATTCTGACTCCCGAATTCTGAACTCTGTCTCTGTCTGGGTTGTCATTGACTTGCGGCTCAAAATTACCAAATATGCTCGCTTAAGCAAATCGAAACATGGCGAACTACGACGCGATCATCATCGGCGGCGGCCACAACGGTCTCACCGCCGCCGCCTATCTGGCGAAAGCGGGTAAAAAAGTTCTGGTGCTCGAGCGGCGTCACGTTCTCGGCGGCGCAGCGGTCACCGAGGAAATCTATCCGGGATTCAAGTACTCGGTTTGTTCCTACGTTGTAAGCCTGTTGCGACCGGAAGTGATCCGCGATCTTGAGTTGCCGAAATACGACCTCGAAATCATCCCCCTCGACAGCACTTTAACGCCGATGCCGGACGGCAACTATCTTTTTCGCTGTGGCGACCACGCCAGGACGCGGCGCGAGATCGCGCGCCACTCCGTCACCGACGCCGAGGCCTACGAGCAATACGGCCAGCTCATGGTCCAGATGGCGATGGCGGTAAAACCCTTGCTCGGCATGATTCCGCCAGAGCCCACCACCTGGAATCCGAAGGACCTCTTCGGTTTAGCCAAGGTCGGCAAGCACATGCGCGGGTTAGGCGAAAAACTTTTTTACGAACTGACCAAGCTTATGACCATGAGCTCGGCGGACTTTCTCGACGAGTGGTTCGAGACTGAGGTGCTCAAGGCCACTATGTCGGCGAGCGGCATCATCGGCACGTTTATGGGGCCGCGCTCGCCTGGAACGGCCTACGTGCTTTTGCACCACTATATGGGCGAACTGGACGGCGCTTTCCGCTCCTGGGGTTTTGCCCGCGGCGGCATGGGCACGATCAGCCGCGTGATCGCCGATGCGGCGCGCCACTACGGCGCCGAGATCAGAACCCAGGCCTCGGTCGATCAAGTTTTAATAAAAAATGACAAAGCTTCCGGTGTGGTCCTTCAATCAGGCGAAGAAGTTCACGCCCAAGTCATCGTCTCCGGCGTCGATCCCAAGCGGACGTTTTTGAAAATGGTCGATGCGCGCCACCTCAATGCTGAGTTCGTGAAAAGCGTGGGCAATTTCAAGATCCGCGGCTCGTCGGCCAAAGTGAATCTCGCCCTCGACGCGCTGCCGAATTTCACTTCCCTACCCGGAGACGGCCCGCACTTGGCTGGGGCAATTTCGATCAGTCCAAGCATCTACTATATCGAGCGCGCCTACGACGACGCCAAGTACGGCGACTTCTCGCGCCGGCCTTATATGGACATCATCATCCCGTCACTACTCGACCCCTCCATGGCGCCGCCGGGGAAACACGTCATGTCGATCTTCGTGCAATACGCGCCCTATCACTTGAAGAACGGCAACTGGCCCGAGAAGCGCGAGTCGCTGGGCGACACCGTCATCGACACGCTCTGCGAGTATGCGCCGAATATAAAAAACATTATCTTGCACCGCCAGGTCGTCACACCGTGGGATATGGAGCAGGAATTCGGTCTTACCGAAGGCAACATCTTTCAAGGCGAACTGACTCTGGATCAACTTTTCTTTCTCCGCCCGGTGCCCGGCTGGGCGAAGTACCGCACGCCGATCAAGAATCTCTACATGTGCGGCGCCTGCACCCATCCGGGGGGCGGGGTGATGGCCGCATCGGGGCGACTCGCCGCGCTGGAGATTCTTAAGGACATGAAAAGGAGCTTGCTTTAACCCGCCGTGCAAATCTTCGACGCGATCGTCATCGGCGCCGGCCATAACGGCCTCACAACGGCGGCGTACCTTGCCAAGGCCGGAAAGAAAGTCCTGGTCTTGGAACGCCGGGCGGTAGTCGGCGGCATCGCCGCGACCGAAGAGATTTTTCCCGGTTTCAAATTCTCGACTTGCGAACATCTCGCCGGCTCGTTCACCAGGGAAATCATCGCCGACCTGGGTCTTCAAAAGCACGGCTTGAAAATTCTCCCGCTCGACCCGCTGCTCTTCGCGCCGAGCCTTGATGAAAACTCTCTCGTCATTTCCCCGGCTCTCGCCAAAGCAACGGCAGAGATCGGCCGCCATTCCAACAACGACGCCGGCAAATACCCAGCATTTTGCGCATTACTCAAAAAACTATCCGCCTATCTCCTTACTCTTTACTCCTTACCCCTCCCGGATCGTTCCGCGACGACAACCGCGAATCCCGCAAATCTGCTCAAGGCAGTTTGGAGATTCCATCGACTCGGTAAGAAGCAAGGGTACGAGTTCCTGCGCATCCTGCCGATGAGCGTTGCTGGTTTATTAGATGAATGGTTTGAAAACGAATCACTCAAAGCCGTGCTGGCCGCAGGCGCCATCCACGGTTCTTTTGTCGGCCCGCGCCAGCAAGGAACATCTTTCAACCTGCTCCATCACCAGCTTGGCGACTCGAACGGCGCATTGCACACTGCGGGCTTTGTTCGCGGCGGCATTGGTAATCTTGCAGCGGCGCTCGCGCACGCCGCGCAACAGCACGGCGCGGAGATCCGTACCGGCGCTGAGGTCGTCAAAATTGTCGCGAAAAAAGGTGCGGCGACGGCAGTGGTCTTGCGAAACGGCGACGAGATTCCTGCGACGATTGTAATTTCGAACGCCGATGTTAAGCGGACTTTTCTCAGTCTCGTGGAACCGACCTACTTCGATCCACACTTTTTGTTGCAAGTCCGAAACATCCGCTCACGCGGCACACTGGCGAAAGTCAATCTGGCATTGGATAGTTTGCCGAAGTTCAAAGGTTCGATCGACCCAGGAGCACCGGCGCACTTGGGCGGGATCATTCACATCGGCCCGACGCTGGATTATCTCGAGCGCGCCGCCGATGACGCCAAGTACGGCAGATTTTCGCGCCAACCGTTATTAGAAATCACGATTCCATCCGTCGCGGATCCGTCTGTCGCGCCCGCCGGCAAGCATGTCATGTCCGTCTGGATGCAATCGGCGCCCTATCACTTGCGGGAAAGCGACTGGAACAGCCAGCGCGACCTGCTTGGCGATATGGTGATAAACGTCATCGAAGAGTATGCGCCGGGTTTCAAGAGTTCCATCTTGCACCGGCAGGTATTGACGCCGCTCGATTTGGAACAGACCTATGGATTGACCGAGGGGCATATCCACCACGCCGAGATGGCCCTGGATCAAATTTTCTTCATGCGTCCGCTTCCAGGCTGGGCGCGCTACGGCACACCGATCGAAAATCTTTACCTCTGCGGCTCCGGCACACACCCCGGCGGTGGAATCACCGGGCTACCGGGATATTACGCGGCGAAGCGGATACTTAAAAAGTCACGACGGGCGAAATAATCCGAGCGCTGTGCTATTATTAAAGCCATATGAAGTCTTCGGACCACCTCAAGCTGAACAAAAACAGTTTCACCGTATCGTCGCTTTCTGCGCCTTCGGACGACAAAGATTATTGGCTCGCCAGGACGCCGTATGAACGGCTCCAAGCCGTCGAAACCCTGCGTCAACTGAACTATGGCTACGATCAGTCTACCGCCCGACTTCAAAGAATTCTTGAAGTTACTCAACTCACATCAAGTTGAGTACCTTGTTATCGGTGGTTACGCTGTAGCCTATCACGGTTATCCCCGTGCCACGGCCGATATCGATGTTTGGATCGCTACCGACCCATTAAACACGCAAAAGGTTGTCACGGTTCTAAGGGAGTTTGGTTTTGACCTACCAGAACTCAGTCCAGAGCTTTTTCAAAAGCCCGAGCAAATCATTCGAATGGGAGTTCCGCCGATTCGCATTGAGATCGCCACAAGCATATCGGGAGTCGAATTCGCTGAATGTTATCGCACTCGTGTTATCGACCTTTTAGACGACGTTGAAGTCAACCTAATCGATCTAGAGAACCTCAAGCTCAACAAGAAGGCAGCGGGACGGAATAAAGACCTCGACGATTTGGAAAACCTTCCTTGAACGAAACTGTCACTCAGGGTTGCCAGTTTTAAAATCAACTGTTTCGGTAGCAGACGCATGGAGACTTGAGGGCGCCACGTAAGCCAGGAATTGAGCCGGTGAGAAATCCGCAACCGCAAGATTCCTCGGTCGCGGAGTCTATCCTGAGCACGGGCGAAGGGCTCCCTCGGCATGACACGTAAGGGCGCAAGTTAAAGCTGTCATCCCGAACGACGTGAGGGATCTTTCTCAAGATTCGCGCTCCTACTTCGTCTAATGGTTGTAGGAAGAGAACGCCCATGACACTAACGAACTCAACTAAGCCACTGCTTGCCGTCGTCCTCCTGATCACGCTGGCCATCCCCGTTGCAACCCACGCCCAAACCTTGCCCACGACCGAGCGGCAAAAAATCGAAGCGCTGATCAAATACGTCGGCGGACTAAAAGACGCCCATTTCATCCGCAACGGTTCGAGCTACGAAGTTTCAACGGCGGTCCGATTTCTGCGCGGCAAGTGGGAATCCAACGACGCCCAAGTCAAAACCGCGCGCGATTTCATCGACAAGGTCGCCAGCTTTTCAGGAACCTCCGGCAAGCCCTACCTGATCCGTCTTAAGGACGGCAAAGAAATCCCAAGCCGCGAGTTTCTCACAGCCGAGCTTCAGAAAATTGAGAGCGCCCCGATCGACCGGCGCGCGAGCGGCAGTTAGTTCCGCTGGCATATTAGCCAAATCCAAAATCCGGGAATTGTCATCATAGTCCGGCCGGTGTAGACTTGGACAGTGAGAATCCATGAACTTATTTGGAGACAAGACCGGGTTGATCACATTGCAAGACATCGCGCAGGCAAGGTAAAATAACCGGTGGTTAACTGGGAACGTTTTACTCCTTCGGACTTTGAATATGATTTCGAGAGCGACAAACTTGCCACACATCATGTCACGTTTGGCGAGGCTATCGAATGTTTCTTTTCCGATTTCCAGGTTCGGAGAAACAAGCAATACAAAGATCGCTACCAACTCATCGGGGCGACTCTAGGCGGGCGAAAACTCAAGATTATCTTTCAACTAAAACCGAGCAATGTTGTGCGAATAATCACAGGATGGCCGTTATGAAGTCAAAAAAGAAATCTGCGAGAAAACAATTTTCCGAAGAAGAGATCGACAAGGTTGTCGAATCGCAAGCTGACGAAGATTTAGCTTGGGGAAAAGCTATTAATGTTCGCAAAGCAAAACCTACTGCTTTATCTCTTCCAATCGAGTTGGCTGCTCGCGCTGCATTCCTAGCGAAGTTACACAGAGAGGAAAACGTTGAAAAATGGTTAGCGCGGATTATTAAAGAGCGGGTAGAATTGGAAGAGGTTGCTTTCAGCGAAGCAAAGCGTGCAATGTCGCTTAGAAACGGCGTCTAACAAAGCTCTGGATCGGCACGCGGCGGTTGAAGCTTTGATTATTTGCTATTCCGCTAACGGTCTCGCGTAAGAGCAAACAACACAGTTCTCGCACCATCTCGGCATTATCTCTCGTCCCAGTAATCGCACCCTAATCTCGATTGCCCGCTACTCAGCGGCGCCCCTTCGTCTTAATCCTTTTTGTTCAAAATTGGTCAGGATAGGTCAGGATTTGGCCGATGATTGGCGTTTCACGAGGTAAAATTTCAGTGTCCAGCGGCTTTGCCGCCGTCATCTGTCGGGGCACCGGTTTTGCTCCGGCTAACAGCGGTGAGCTTGAAAGCATACGGCTTGTTCGCGTTACTCGCCTGGGAGTTCCTCAACGCGGTCAATTTGACTGGCCCCGGTCCGTTCGCTCATGCCGCGGAAGGCCGCGAGGCGGAGCCGGCGGTCCGGCGAGTCACGCGCGTCGTCGATGGGGACACGCTGATTCTCAGCCCCAACGACAGGGTTCGACTCATTGGCGTAGATACACCCGAGACGGTCCATCCGCAAAAGACGGTCGAATGTTACGGCAAGGAAGCTAAGGAATTCACCCGGAGCACGGTCGTGGGGCAAAACATTCGCCTGGTGCTCGACGACGCCAACGCTGCGCGGCGACATAAAGACCGTTACGGCCGCACCCTGGGCTACGTCTATCTGCAAGACGGCGTGATGCTGAATGCGGAGCTCCTTCGCCGGGGATTCGCTCACGCCTATACTCGATTCCCGTTTCGCTACCTCGTAGAATTTCGTCGATTGGAGCAAGAAGCTCGCGGTCGAGGCGTGGGCCTTTGGTCGAGATGCTCCGTAAGTTCAGAACTCCTGACATGGTCTGGTCATAAACTGTCCCCTTTTTCATTCAGCAGGGAGACTCCTCGATGGAATAATTCATCCGAAGTGTGGTTCCGGGGAACACAGTGCTTGTCTTATTGAGCGCTTCGCAAAGGGCCTCCAGAGCTCGGGACCGATGAGAGGAGCTGAGCGGAGCATTAGAAAAGAGGACAGTTTGTTGTCCGCACTATTTTTCGTAAAAACCTCAACCGTTTGTCTGATCCAAAGCTTATCAGTCATCGTCCGTTGCTACGATGACTGTGGTGATTTTGGTCGCCAATTGCAAAAAAGCGGACAATTTATTGTCCGCACCTATGTCCGGAAAATGCTGGATTTTCTTGAGCTTCGCAGAACCATGTCAGGAGTTCTGAAGTTAGGCAATCAGTCAGGAGGGGAAAAGAGAAATGCCGGTTATCGCGCGCACGACGCTGTTGCTTATCGCATCCAACGTTTTTATGACCTTCGCATGGTACGCCCACTTAAAAGACATGAGCGATCGGAAGTGGTACGTGGCCGCGGTGGCGAGCTGGGGAATCGCGCTGTTCGAGTACCTGCTGCAAGTGCCGGCCAACCGGATCGGCTATACGCAACTGAGTGTCGCTCAACTGAAGGTCACTCAGGAAGTCGTCACGCTTTCGGTTTTCGCTCCCTTCGCAGTGCTCTACCTTAACGAGCCGCTGAAGCTTGATTACCTTTGGGCCGGGATCTGCTTGCTCGGCGCGGTCTATTTCATTTTTCGCGGGTAATAATCACCCGAAACACCGAGCGGCGCCAGATATCGATCTCGCCATTTGTCTATGTGACTTTGGCGCTCGCCGGAGATAAGCTCCGCCAAGCACCTTGAAGTTCCCAGCACTTTCATACAGTCGGGGCACCAAACGACCATATCGTCGCCGGATCGCAGCGGCCACGGCGCTTCTGTCAATCGCGCTGGTGGTCGCATGGATCGGCGCGACTCCCACTCCCTTGCCTCCAGCCCATGGGACGACGCTGAAACGTCCGAACTCGCCCCTCCCCTCCACCGCGGCCGTAAAGGCAACCTTGCGTCTAGCGACATTCAATATCCACAGCGGGTTTGGCGCGGATGGCAGACGGGACTTAAAGCGCACTGCATCGGTGCTGCGCAATTTCGATATTATCGGACTCAACGAAGTGCGCGGTTTCCCATTGGGCTACGGCAACATGCACACACTCGGCGAATCTTTGGAGATGCCTTGGCTCTTTGCGCCCACCGAGAGGCGCTGGTGGTTCGACGAATTCGGCAACGGCGTGCTCTGCCGCCTTCCCCTCGAAAGCTGGCGGCACACGCCCTTGAGCGGAGGAGCGCGGGGTTATGGATTTCGAAATGTCCTAGAGCTTGCGGTCCGCTGGAACGGGAAAATCTTGTACCTCCTCATTACGCACCTGGATACACGCCACGATCGCGTCGAGCAGCTGCGGACCTTAGGCGAGATGTTTGCGTCATCCCTATCCCCTGCCGTGCTCGTGGGAGACTTGAACACGAGGTCCAACGATCCCGCATTGGGGGCGATACTCAGTGTCGGTGGTACAGTCGATGCCGCCGGAGCGAAGCTCGGACAGCCGACGTCCGAGCGCATCGACTGGATTTTTACTCGAGGACTGGAAACCGTAGCTGCTGGAATCGAAAACCGGGGAGCATCGGATCATCCGCTGGTCTGGGCGGAGTTGCGTCTGCCCTGAGTTGGCCGAATCGGTATGAACCCAAAATCACGACGCGGCGTTCTCCAAAAAACGCTCAGCGTCGATGGCGGCCATACAGTGTTACGTGTGCTTCACGTACTTTGGCCTCCCGCCAAAATGCCTTTCATATCTTCCGTGCAACTCCTCCTCAACAGCCGCTGGCCTGTTTGTTATGGCCCACCTTATTACGATTCTTGACGTATTCTCGCTGGCCCGAATTTTTTGCCCTGCGGAATGCGGCGTTTTGCCTTTCACCAATCCCTGCTTGATACGCATCCGCAGGTCCGATGCTTTACCTATAGTCAATCGTTCTTCTAAGTCTCTATACTTGGCCTCATAAACCCCCGGTTCGCCATTAGGTACCTTCACCCCGTTACCATCCCTCGCATCGATCTTGAGATCATCCCAGGCGAACCAGGCACTCCATTCAAGCACAATGGGCGGTATGCTAATTTCTTCCTTCACCATAATCGGTGTGTTGCTATTGATCGTCTCGTACTCGCGGGTGAATTCTCTCGTCATAAAGTTGATAACGCCCGTCCCCATGCAAGAAGAGAAAAGGATCAGATTTTTTCCAGTGATGTCTCGCCGGGGGAAGGTTAACGACGAGTGACATTAAATGCTGCCAAATAGTCTCGTCGCTCCAGGAACCCATTTCCTTTACCCGTCTAAATAGTTCCTTATAGACCACTACCTCACCAGGTAATATCGCCACCTTGATTGCGTCTCGACAAGACTCACCTTGACGTCCTTTAGCCATTTGTGCACTCCAAAACGAATAATTAAACGCCGACTCAATACCTTGCCGGTCGAATTTTTGTCTTATTTTTGATGGAGTGTTGCAGTCGCCTGTTCGAGTCGATCCTGGGCATCAGCCAACGGTAGTTTCATTGAATTGTCCACCAAGATAACCTCGGATTTGCCCAGCGGGTCGCAATTTGGGTCTCGTTCGGTTACAAGCTTGTATTTCGATACAAGAGAACTGATTTCAGAATCGACGCATATTGCCCCTTCATACATACTTTCGCCCGAATGCTTAACTTTATGTTTCCATAATATGGCGGTATCATGATACATAGATAAAACCTCAGAATAGGTTACTCATGAGTGCTGACTTCTCGTCATGAAGCCATTCGGAATACCTCCATCCTATCAGGGTCTTGTCGATCGACGATGAATTTCGCGAGGGTATGGTTATTCGCACAACTCAAGAGAAATTCGGGAAGGGAGTGGCGAAGCG
>ORMF011285250.1_pt1 | contig 10485 bp, 6 predicted proteins | sample 1779871 | NCBI WGS metagenome assembly ORMF01 (sample SAMEA104232316, study PRJEB22302) | groundwater metagenome | biome: forest; feature: aquifer; material: groundwater | place: USA | collected 2011-08-07 | depth 5.4 m
AAAAAAATATTGCTATATTTGTCTGGACTCTTGAGAGGGCAATAACGGGGAATGTGAGGACTGGTTAACCTGGCCAACTTTAAAACGGACAGACCGGCAACTTAAAACCGGATTACCCGGCAACTTTCACCGGACTACACAGGCAGGGAACGCAATTCGAGTTATCCCAACCCTGTGCCTTGAGATACCTGCCGTGAAATGTCGCACTCGACGTATCCCCCCATCCCCTTTCGTGTACCGTAGAACCTGCAGCGATTGGAATCGGCAAATCGGTTCGAAGATCGGTACAACTGGAAAGTACAAACGGAAGAAGACTTATGACTGCCGATATGAATATTTTGCCTGTCATCGCGCGGTTCAAAAATGGCATTTCGCGCATAGAGGATCATTCCCCTGCGCCTCGTGGCAAGAGGCACAAGTTTCGAGGTCGCGGCGGGCCTCTTCGGCATGCAAACCACCACCAGATCCTTTACCAAGAGTTGTGAACCCGGCAACATTGTGCGAAGCAGGCTTGAATCGCTGCTGAGTGATGTCTCCGCCTGCCTTATGGCATGGTGTACAGAATGTCTGTTGCTCATGACAATTAAAACAGTCAATGGCTTTGGACTTTGCTTCGATACCATGGGTGAAGCGATAGTTCAAGCTATGGACTTCCTGCAATCGCTGCTGACCGGGAGAATCGTCGGTTGAACTGCGTGGATTCGGTTCTGTCATGAGGTCGTTGGTAAATCCGAAGCCCTGGAGTTCAGTCCCAGTGTGACAATCCTGACAAAAACTCTCACCATGGCACGATGAGCACGATACCTTGATCATTCCGAGCCTCGTAACCATCCTGTGATCTTTTTTGAAATTCCCGCTACGATGATCATCAGGAACGAGCGACACGAAGTTCCTGTGGCACGATTCACAATTCTTCGATGCTTGCTTTTCCTCATGACAACTCACACACGTTGTCATCGAAGGAACGGGCATTTCTGCTGAGGAAGAGGTTGTATCGATGCTCGCGTGGCATAGTTGACACTCGATCTTTTGATCGGTCGCATGATGCTCGTGTGAGAAAATCAGTTCTTGCTGTGGATGACTTACCGGAGTAATATTGCTTTCCTGAGTGTGGCACATCAAACAATTATTCTTGAGCGGTTCTTCGTGACACGATTTACAACTTTCGTGGCTGCCAATCAGTGCGTCGGACGACGATCTGCTCTTTGTTGCATTGGCATGACAATTCTCGCATCCGATCCCTTGATCCTTAACATGAAGTTTGTGTGAGAACTTCAAATAGTCCGAATACTTCTCTTGCTCCGCCGGCTTTTTCATGCGTGCGCTCAGCCCAACGGCAACAAGCATGACGATGACTCCAATGGCCTTGTTCAGATTCAACGTTGACTCTCTTTCGAAAATAGACCCAGCGTTTGGTTGAACCAGTAACTAACTTTGCCAAACCATCTGAGGTCTCGACTTACTTCTGGATTACGAAGTAACTGAAGTTGGGAGTAGAATGAAACTGTTGGCATCGGACGAATAGCAATCCCTATAAGGGTTGCGTATGTTTCTTCTTTAGGAGCAACATTCTCTTCCAGCCGATACGATGCAAATGAGAATCCCACTGCAGGGACAAGAAGATAATTATGAATCGGATACATTGCGATGATGTCGAGAGAGCTGAGTTGCCCTGCATAGCCATTTGTCCCGGAGTAACTCACGCTCCCGTAATCCGTTTTGAGTCCGACAGAAAGACGTCTGCTTGCATCGTCGGTGTATTGCACATAGGCGACGCGCCCGAAGGACCTGAGACCAGGCGAGACTGCATATTCGATGCCCCCCTCATACTCACGGACCGGCGACACCGGAAAAATCGTAAAATAGGAGTTGTACGGAAGATATGGCTGTCGGTAGGTGAACCTGCCCGATAGCGCGATCTTGTTTGTCGCTTCAAGGGAAGCGCTCAGCTCTGTCCGAAGACTCTTCTGCAGGTTTATATCGTAATCATAACGACCGTACAGGGAAACGAGATTGTCTTCGGCATATCGAGCATCGAGTCCAAAGATCTGTTGAGAGCGGGAATCCGGGACGATGAGCACGCCTATCGGGTTGAAGAGCGAATCGGGGCGAATGGCCGTGTAGCTTTCTCGCTCCACATGGCGATTCACGTAACTCGCGCTGATGCGACTTCCTCCCGATGTCATTCCAATCACTTGTCCACCGATGACAAAGTTTTGATCTAACGCAGTTGCTCCATTGGATGTTAGATTGTTAAGGACGTTTGCACCGCCGTAGGTGACGAGGGCAACATGGTCATCGAAGCCGCGTGCTTTCAGCATGATGCCGTCTACTGCTCCGTTACCCACACCGGCAAAGACTGGCATTCTGCCGAGGTTCGTCTCAACATGCCCGCCTATGTTCTTCCAACGCAGGAACAGGTTGTTCACACGAACCCTCCCGTCGTCTCCCAATGCATTGCCGAGATTCATTGCTCCTGTGATGAAGGATTGCAAGGAAACGTTCCCATGAGATATATCGAGCTGAAGTGTTTGGAAGGCACGGGGGACGACTTTTGAGACATTCACCGTATCAAATTTTTCCCAGGCGTAGAACGATGTGCTGAATCGGCCGTTCACCGTCTGAGCGGTTGCACCCCAATGTGAGAGCATGAGGAGAGACGTGAGGATGATAAGGCGCAGAGTCATACGTACGGGAATATCTTCATTGGTTGCATGGTGTACCTTTTAAGTGTGCGGCACCCGCTACAGATGTCCTTATCTGATCAGAATCATCTTGTGGGTTTTCACAAATGGACCCGCTTCGATTCTATAAAGATAGATGCCCGATGAAACAGCCGCCCCGTTCTCATTCTTCCCATCCCACGTTGCCGAATAGTTACCTGCGATCATTTTTTGGTTGACAAGCGTTACAAGCTCACGACCGAGAATATCATAGATGGCAAGCTTCACCTGTTCTTCCTTAGGGAGTGTAAAATGGATGATCGTCGTTGGGTTAAATGGATTCGGATAGTTCTGCACAAGCTCAAACTGCTGCGGAAGCGTTGAGTTGGTTGCCTTGACGCCGGTGACAAGATCAGCTTTTGCAATTGCATCATTCAGCAATTCCAGCAAGTACTTGTGGTTATGGAACCCGTGGCTTTCGTCGGATTCCGCGTAAGCAAGATTGTAATGTGCTTCGTCAAGATAGCGCTGTTTCACCGTGTCAGGGTGATTTTGCAGGACAGTATCGGCGGCAGTAACCCTGGCTTGTGCGAGTGAGTCGAAGGAAGCATACTCAGCCAACATCAGTTGTATAACACCCTCTGCGGCATTGGCGTCCATGGTGCTGTGGCAAGCAGTGCAGGACGATGAGACACCGCTATCCGGTTCGGTGATGAACACCGACCATCGATGTCCGCTGTACATGAGCGCGTTCGTTCCGTCGACAGCTCCCTTGTGCATATGACAGTCAACGCAGTGCGCACCCGGCATGGTCTGGAGATCCGCGACGCCAATACCGCCAGTCCCTTGCTCAAGATTATATGTAAGATGGTCAGTGTCCGGGAAACGCAAATTGCCGTGGCACTGGCCGCACAGGGAATCTGAGTTGCTCAGGACTTGGTATGTTCGTGAGGTCGAATTGAAATACGAAAGTTCTTGAGACTTGTGCGGATTATGGCAGGTATTGCAACTCACCTCGGGCCAATGAAGGGTATCAGTAATGGTCGTCGAGTCGGAAAATTTCCCACCTGTTGTCGTAAAGAAGCGAGCCAAAACCTGTGATTCACTAATGCCGCCATTCATTTTCACCGACGTTGGTGCGTGGCATGCAATACAGTTCTCTGAATTGGCGACACTATCAGGCGAAAAACCTCCCCAATTGGCAGCAAGCTCTGAAGCGATGTCGCGTTGATTGCCGCGCCCGTGTTTGCTCAAGCGCCAGGCATCGAACAGGCGATGATCAGTGTCGGTGAATCGCAAAGTCCCATGACAGTAGCCACAAAGGGTTGAAGCATTTTGTACCGAGTCATACTGAGCCGTCGTAGAATTGAAGATCGTGAGTGTCGGTTGCGCAGCAGGATGGGTCGGCGGAACATTGTGGCACGTCACGCAGCCATCATGGGGCCAATTCGCCGTATCGACAGCTTGAGTTGAGTCCGTGTACAGGCCGTTGGTGGTCGAGAAGAAATGGCCCATGACCTGAACTTCAGTCATGCCGCCCAAAACTGACACTGCTGCGGGCGAATGGCAGGCAACACAGTTTTCCGGTTGTGAGCCGAAGATAACAGAGTCAGGCGGTTGCCCTTTCCAGCTTGCTGCTAACTCTACTGCAACATCGCGTTGGGTATTGGCATGCCGGCTCGTTGTCCATTGCGTCCACTGATCAAGTGGCGCCGCACCCGAGTGACACAGCTTACAGTTCAACGTCGATTGAGCTACTGCTGGTTGGGGCATCAGTGTAATAGTCATGAGTATCGGAGCCAATACAAGGGTGAAGTTGTACAATGTTCTGTTCATGTTTTTTTCCTCCTATACTTTGATATTAAACGTCAGAAACTGCTCTCACTTTTCGCTTGGATTTAGACAACAAAAATATTTTGCCCTTCAAGGCCTTTAGGATCAAACAACTACTATGTCGTTCGAGATTCTTTCGTGAGGGCCATACTTCTTGACCCCGTCGAGACAAAGTGACTTACGAGAGAAGTTATCGTTTTGAGATCGAAAGGTTTTCCGACAAAGTATGCCGCCAAGTTAGCCATCTTGAAATGAGCAAATTTCATACCGCCGAAGGGGGTTAAGAAGACGCTGACATCGAAGAATTTCAGGGAGGAGTCGAAGATCAATTATCGGATTTGATAACGACTGGGCGCATTCACCCATCCGCACTTCATCATAATTGGAAATCATGAACTCAAGAGTGACACTTTTCTCGACACGAAGATGCTATGGTTGGATGAGAAACGGTATAGGAGGAATTTGGATTTTCTTATATGAATGATTTGGATGAAGCAGGAGGATAGTTAGAGGTGAGTCACGGAAGGCCGTTAGCTATCGTTCGGCGACAAGAACCGAAATTGTGCTTGATCGATCTGAAATCGAATCGAGGAGTAATAGATTGTAGGTTCGATCAGTCTCATCATCTTAAGGAGGCCGCGCCGTTGCAAGTAGACCTAATTACAGAAATTACGCTCGTTTAGATTTTCCTCGTTTCAGCACTTATTTGATTCACCTTTCGTGACAGCCAGGCAGAACGTAGGTTATAGAGTTAAAATGTTTCAAAAAATGGCAATTTTTCCTCTTGACTTTTGTTTTCAGAATGGGTAAATTGAGCACCGCCTTTTGGCGGATGCTTACTTTGGAGGGAAATCGCATGCCATATACATACGTGACTGTTCATACAGCCCCTGTCATGGGGATTCAAGAGATCGTCCTAGTCCCCCGCATCGCGGTGGATAAAACGGGGCGATAGGCGAATAAGCAATGCAGGGCAATTGCCGTGGCAACCGATGGGATGCACGCCGGCGTGGTTGTGGCGATGCTATCCGGCGTGGTTATGCTGGACAGCAAAGGAAGGACATTGTATCCGCAAACCCCGCCGCAGAGCGAATACCTGGCTTCTCGTTTGATCGAGATAGGACTTTCTGGCCGCCAAGTGAATGCAACGCCGTATGTCCAACGACTTTCCGCCGGCTCACCGCATGATGATTGATTACCCCGTCGATTCATCCCATTTCTCAATTGATCGATGTTCGTCGGGCGGGGCATCAATCCGTGTGCCAGTGCAGCAAGAACGGAGTGCATTGCCATGAATGTGAATGATGGGAGAGATATGGATCAGATACCGAGGATCATACTTGAAGATATTCACGAGTTGATCTATGCAGTAGAGGTGAGCGGTGATTCTCTCCAAGGAAAGGTTCTGTTCGTCGGTCGGGCCGTAGAACGACTTGTCGGATATTCTCCCGATGATTTCATGCAGGATCCCGGCCTCTGGCTTCGGAACGTTCACCCCGATGACTTGGAAGAACTGAAAAAGTCTACCGAACAACTTGTTCTGACAAAGAAACCAGTTATAAGAGTATTTCGGTTCCGCCATAAGCGAACGGGAGAATTTTTGTGGATTGAAGATAGGGTGTCGCCGCAAGTTGACGAGCACGGCAGCCTCAAAGGCTACATTGGAATTGCAGAAGATATTACTCAGCGGAGGCAACATGAGGAGGCAACCCGACGCGGCAGCATAATATTTGAGGAATTCTTTGAATCTGTACCGGATGCGGTCGTCATTGTGGATGTGCGGGGTTGCATCGTTGAGATGAATGCTCGGACAACGACGCTGTTTGGCTACACGTTCGACGAATTGGTCGGCCAATCAGTCGAGATTTTAATGCCTGAGCGCTTCAGGCAAAGGCACATCGAGCATCGAACTGAGTATGCAGCCCATCCACAGGCCCACGTCATGGGTTCCGGCAAAGAGCTTTTTGCACGCCGAAAGGATGGGAATGAATTCCCGGTCGATATTGCCATGGGACCGTTTCGAACAGGCGGATCCACCCTTATCCTGTGCGCAATTCGTGACGTCAGCGAGCGGAAACGGCTTGAGCAGGAAATGCGTCATCTCTCCGCTGCTGTGGAGCAAACGGCGGATTGCGTGATCATCGGCGATCGTGAGGGAACCGTTCAATACGTCAACCCCGCATTTGAGGGAGAGACAGGATACACCCGCGAAGAGGTAGTCGGAAAGACTCTGCGGGTATTGAAGTCAGGAGTGCACGACGTTGCGTTTTTTGGGAGTCTCAGGAAAACGATTCTCTCCGGCAGAGTATTCAGAGCAGTGTTCGTCAGCAGGAAGAAGGACGGCGAGCTCATCCACGAACAAACAACAATCACACCAATCGTTGATGCACAGGGAAACATTACCCATTTCGTTTCGACGGCCAAGAATATCACCGAAAACGTGCGGGCTGAGCAGGCGCTGCGAGAGAGTGAGGAACGATTCCGTGATTTGTTTGAGAGCACGCACGATCTCATTCAAGCTGTGACGCCGGACGGGAGGTTTCTCTATGTCAATCGTGCCTGGCGAGAAGCGCTTGGTTACACGGAGAAGGAGGTTGCCAGGCTGACACTCCATCAAGTGATTCATGCGGAGAGCCTCGCAAAGTGCGGGGCGGCAATGCAGCAACTGCTTGCCGGAGAAAAAACTGACCGCATAGAGACGGTTTTTGTGACGAAGCAAGGGAAGTCGATCAACGTGGAAGGGGGCATCTATTGCAAGTATGAACAGGGGAGTCCGGTTTCTATCTCCTGCATTCTTCGTGATATCACCGACCGCAAAGAGGCGGAAGAGACCCTGAGGGCATCGGAGAAACATTTTCGTGATATATTGGAAGAGGCTAGATTTCTCGTTGTGATACTCAACCTCGAGGGCAAGATTGTTTTCACCAACGACTATTTGCTTGAGCTAACCGGCTGGCAGAGCAGCGAGGTCTTGGGACAAGATTGGTTTAAGAAACTCGTTCCGCAAAGGTCGCGAAAGGATGTCATGTCCGCTTTCTTGTCCGGAATTAAGACGGGAGTGTTTCCCGTTCATAACGTCAGTGAAATCGTGACTCGAAGGCGAAAGCTTCGCGTAATTGCCTGGAACGATATTATCCTCCACGATGCGGAAGGAAACGTTGTCGCAGTGACAAAGATCGGTGGAGACATTACTGAACGGAAGAGAGCGGAAGACCAGTTGAAAGTCTTACATCAACGACTGCACCTCCTTGCCACTAAACTGGAAACCTCCCGTGAAGAAGAGCGAATTCGCATCGCCCGTGAGGTTCACGACGTATTGGGTCAGGAGTTGACCGGCCTGAGCTTTGATGTTTCTTCGGTCGAGAGAACATTACTTCAAACCACGAAGGGGTATCCTCTCCCCAGTCTCATAAACAAAGTGAAATCCATATCGAGCCGGCTTCAATCAACCATTCAAGAAGTGCAACACATTGCCACCGAATTACGGCCTGATGCCGTTGAGGCACGCGGCCTCCATAAATTGCTACGGTCGTATGCCGAGGAATTTCAAACTCGGACTAGCATACACTGTAAGCTCAACATAACTCCAAGAATAGTCGACCTTGATAAAGAGCGATCGACGGCAATCTTCCGCATTTTCCAGGAAAGCCTGACAAATGTTGCCCGGCACGCCCGAGCGAATGAGGTAAATGTCTGGCTCCGAAAGAAAGGGGATTGTATGGTACTGTCAGTCAGAGACAACGGTAGGGGAATTAGAAAGAATGAGGTCGCAGATAACCGTTCTTTGGGACTCATGGGCATGAGCGAACGCGCCCTGCTCTTTGGTGGACAAGTCCGCATTCACGGATCGGAAGGAACCGGAACTTCCATCATCGTCCGGATCCCCTGCGCGGATCCTGGTACAACCTGATGCGGGATATTAGCTCCATTCCATCGCGGAATCACAACTCATGAAAGTTAATAATGCGGGGGTCGCTGCTGACGATCATGAGTTTGCGGGGAATGCCTTGAAAAGCTTCGCTATTGTCCCTTCTATTGGCCTAATCCACCGCAGTATGCTGATGGCTTCCCTGTGGAAAAGGTATCCGATTTTTTTAGACAAGAAAATCTCAATTGTTGCTATACCGATTCTGATACATAAACAGTACTTTTTTGCGGAATTAAAGTTTATTGATACTCTCTAAAGGCATGCCCCACGAAATCTATCATCTATCATAGACTATCATGATACGGGTTCTCATCGCTGACGATCACGAGATTGTCCGGAGAGGGTTGAAAAACCTTTTGGACGGAGAGTCAGATGTCGTAGTTGCTGGCGAGGCGGCCAATGGTCCTGAGGTCTTTCGTGTTCTAAGGAGAAATCACTTCGACGTTGCCGTCCTGGATATCTCAATGCCAGGGGTGAGCGGGTTAGATATACTCTCGCAACTCAGGAAGCAGCAGCCGAAGCTTCCTGTCATCATCTTAACAATGCACCCCGAGAGCCGGTTTGGCTTCCGTGCACTGAAGGCAGGTGCATCGGGCTACATCACGAAGGATAGAGCACCGAAAGAGTTGGTGCAGGCGATAAGGAAGGTGGCGACGGGTGGTACCTTTATTAGTGAGCCATTGGTCGGGATGCTGGCGTATGGGCTGCGGTCAGGGGACGGGAAGCCAATTCACGAGATGCTGTCGAACCGCGAGTATCAGATAATGCGTCTGATCGCCGCCGGCAAGAGTATCAAAGAGATCGCCGGTGGTCTATCTATCAGCGTCGGGACTGTCTATACACACCGTGAGCGGATTCTCGAGAAAATGAGAATGAGAACCAATGTGGAGATCGCTCACTACGCAGTCGTGAACGGTCTGGTCGACTGACTATTCGACAATGGGTGTCTCTTTAGGCTTTCTCGTCGAACCAAAGCCATGTCTCGTTAAGTACTTACTTCTTCGGTCGAAGGTAGATCCTCGCAATCACCTGCTCCTTGCCCGCGTTCCAGGGCGCTCCTTCTGTAGAAACCGGTCACAAAGTCCATTCCCATACGAACCCGGGTAACAATCTGACGAAGATCCTGCACGAAGTGAGAACATTCCACCACGCCATCATCCAATCATTAACAATTCTACAACTATTGAAGGGAACCCAAATGAGCCGGTTTAAAACGTGTTCTGATGGTGCACGCTCAAAAACTTATGTGTTGGTTTTTCTGGTGATGATGGCGCTTGTCTCCGCCAGGGAGGCGCAAGCAGCGACGATCACCTCTGCCCAATCAGGCAATTGGAGTGCCGGTGCCACATGGGTCGGCGGAGTTGTGCCTCTCGCAACCGATAGCGCGGTTATTGCGACTGGACATACTGTCACACTCACTGGGGCCACCTCGATTGTCACTCTCACGATCAACGCCGGTGGCACATTGGCTAACGGCGGATTCACTTTGACGATTTCAGGGAATTTCATCGTGAACGGCACCCTCAGCGGCACGGGAGCGATCACGCTCACCGGTAGTGGAACGAATATAGACGGCACAGGTGCGATCACCAATACGGCAACTCTCACGATCAACACCGGCGCCAAGACGATCCTCTCAACAGCCGGCCTGACGTTTTCGGGAACGATTGCGATCAGCGGCGCGATCACCGTCACGAATAACGGCACCATAACGAGTTCGGCTGCCGGCGGTATCACGGGTTCCGCGGCGGGTTCCACCTGGGTGAATGCAGCCAACTCGACATTGAACATAGCCGGGCCCCTCTTGTCGACCGGAACGCTCACGGCGACGGCTAATCCAAACACCGTGAATTACAACAGCACAACCCTTGCGCAAACGGTCAAGGCGACGACGTATTATCATCTTACCATCAATAAGACGGGACAAACGGCTACGCTCGGAGGTGCTACTACTGTCAACGGCAACCTGACCATTACAACGGGAATACTGAGCACGTCAACGTTCACCCTCGGAGTTGCCGGAAACTTCACCGTCAATGGAACCCTCAGCGGCACGGGAGC
>ORMF011951903.1_pt1 | contig 10484 bp, 9 predicted proteins | sample 1779871 | NCBI WGS metagenome assembly ORMF01 (sample SAMEA104232316, study PRJEB22302) | groundwater metagenome | biome: forest; feature: aquifer; material: groundwater | place: USA | collected 2011-08-07 | depth 5.4 m
CATCCGCACCGGCTTGTCCGGGTAGGTCTGCGCGTACGGGCTTGCCGCCGCGAACGTCATGCACGCCGCCGCGAGAATGCCTTTCAACATAAGGATCATGCATCCATCTCCAGAATGATCTTGCCGATGTGCCTGCTGGATTCCAATAACTGGTGCGCCTTGTCAGCCTGCGACATCGGGAACACCGAATCGATAATCGGCGCGATCCTGCCGTCGGCGAGGAGCGGCCAGAGATGTGCCTCGACTTCTCGTGCGATGGCGGTTTTGCGCGCCACGCTCTGACCGCGCAGCGAAAAGCCCGTCAGCACGAGGCGCCGGTACATGACCGCAAGCACGCTCACAGGCACTTCCAGTTCCTGGCTCATCCGGCCCACCAGCACCAGCCGGCCGTCGTCCGGGAGCAGGGACAGGTTCCTCTGCACGTAGCTGCCCGCCACCATGTCGAGCACTACGTCGACGCCGCGCCCGCCCGTCGCCTCGCGCACCGCTTCGACGAAATCCGTGGTGCGGTAATTGATCGCGCGCGTCGCGCCGATGCGCTCGCAGACCCGGCATTTCTCGTCCGATCCCGCGGTGGTGAAGATATCCCCGGCGCCTAACGCGCGGGCGAGCATGATGGCCGTGGTACCGATGCCACTCGAGCCGCCGTGCACCAGCAGGGACTCGCCGAGATTGAAGCGGCCTTGACCATAGAGCGCGCCCCAGACGGTGAAAAAGGTTTCCGCAATGCCTGCCGCGCGCAGGTCGTCGAAACCTGCTGGCACCGGCAGCGCCTGTCCTTCCGGAATCACGCAATACTGGGCATAGCCGCCGCCGCGCACGATGCCGCAAACCCGGTCGCCGGTTGCATAGCGGCGCGCGTCCGGGCCGCGCGCTTCGACTACGCCGGCGAGCTCCACGCCCGGAATGTCGGTGGTGCCGGGCGGCGGTGTGTAGATGCCGGCGCGCTGGAAGGCGTCTACGCGGTTGACGCCCGCTGCACCGACGCGCACCAGCACTTCGTCGCCTTCCGGGCGCGGGATCGGCCGCCGCGTGGCGCGCAGCACTTCCGGGCCGCCCGGCCGTATGATCTCGATGACCATCATCTGCGCGTCGTTCGGTGCCATGGATCGGCGCTGGCGCCTAGAGATCCAGTTTGTAGACACGGACCGCGTTGTCGCGCAGCAGCTTCTTCTTCGCCTCGGGCTTGAGGCGCAGCGCCTCGATCTCCTCGCGCGTGCGCTCGAAGTCGAGGATCGGAAAATCGGTGCCGAACAGAACCTTGTCCTGGCCGAAACTGTTGATGTAGTGCTTGAAGGACTCCGGCCAGTACTTCGGGCTGTGCGCATCGCAGCCGATGTAGACGTTCTTGTGCTTCCAGGCCATCGCGATCATCTCGTCGGCCCAGGGAATGCCGACGTGGATGCCGACGAGCTTCAATTCCGGGAAATCGCAGGCCACGGCGTCGAGCGTGATCGGCCGGCCGACGCTCTTCAGGCGGTAGTCGGGATCGTAGATCATGGATTGGCCGACCTGCATCTGCACCGGGATGTCGAGCTCGCAGCACTTGGCGTAGTACGGGTACCACTTGGCGTGGTCGGGCGCGAGCTCGTACCAGTGCGGATAGAAATGCGCGCCGATGAAGCCGAGGTCCTTCACCGCGCGCTCGAGTTCGCGCACGCCGTGCATGCCGTCGTACGGGTCGAGCCCCGCGAGCCCGCAGAAGCGGTCCGGATGCCGTTTCACGGCCTTCGCCACCAGTTCGTACGGCAGGTGGTAGCAGGCCGGGTGGCCGAGCCGCCCGGCGCGCGTGGCGACCAGGAATGCCTTCTCGATGCCGGCGGCATCCATGCGCCTCAGCATCTCCTTGAGCGAGACGCCATCCGCGGTCTGGTCCTTCACCTTCATCTTGCCCTTGTAGAACGCGTCGCGCTTCGGGCGCAGCGCGTTCGCTTCCCGGGTCCAGAGGTTGACCACCACGTCGATGGCGGCAATGCCGTATTTTGGTTTCATGTGATCGATTCGAGCTCGAAAATCCCGTTGAGAAATGCTTCCGCGTCCTCGCGGCTGATGCGCCGGCACGCGAGTTCGAAGAACTTGCGCCGCATTCCCGCCTCGTCCAGCGGCGGGGTGGTGGTGCCGCGTGGCGAGTATGGACCGTCCTCGGACGCCACGCCGTATTCCATGCGGCATTCACCTGTCCTGGTTTCTCCGCTTTTCATTTGGATTTCGATTCGCGTACAGAAACGTCTCGGATATTCCGCGGCCGCTTTTTCATCGACCATGCATTCAATCAACCCATACAAGCCTTCAATCCTCGGATCCCTTGCCGGCGCGGTGACGTTGTCGAAGCCGAAGCCGCCGTGCACAACGCAGCTCGCAATCGCCCAGGGCATGCTCATCAACCGGTCGTACAGCTCGTGCTCGGCGCGCGGCGGCTGGCCGAACATGAGCGCCATGGGATAAGTGTGAACCGTTATTCTCCTTATTTCCTTGAAGTTCAAAGAACCCCTGGAGAAAATATCCAAGACAGCCTCGATGGCGGGCTGGGCATGGCGGCAGGCCGGCATCGGCTTGAAGTAGACGCCGTCGATCATCTCGCCGTGCCATTGCTCCGGCACGAGCGCGGACACGTCCGCCTGCAGCAGTTGCAGAAGGCCGCGGTCCCTGCTGCCCTCCAGCACGGTGGCACCCGCCGCGAGGCCCGCCTGCGCGAGGCGCACCGCCTCGAGCGCGGTGCGCGCCGCGAGCCCGCCGTGCAGCGGGACCACCGAACCGTGCTCGGTGAGGCCGCGCATCGCCGCGACCGGTACGCTGAAGGCCGCGATCGAGATTGCATCGGCAAGCGTCTTCCTGTCCAGGCCCAGCAGCTTGCCGACTGCCGCCGCGGCGCCGATCGCGCCGGTGGTCGAAGTCGGCGCGGCGCCCGCCAGCGTTTGCGCCGGATGCGAGGACTTGGCGATGCGGCACGCGATTTCGTATCCCACCGCCGCGGGCAGCAGAAGGTCCGTAAGCGGCCGCGTGCCTTTCTCCGTCCGGCGCGCGGCCCACAGCGCGGACACGATCGTGCTGCAGGGATGGTTGCCGCCGCCGCCGAAGCCGTCGTGGATCTGCAGCAGCGCGCCTATCGTGCCCATCGCGACCGCAGCCGACTCCGGAGACAGGCCGCGTGCGTCTCCCTTCAAGTCGCCCGGCAGCGCCACCGGCCCCGGCTGCGCCAGCACGTAGCCGCTCGCCGCCTCGGGCAGCGTGCTGCCGGCAAGGGTGCTGCCGATGTAATCAGCGAGGAACCATCTGACTCTGTTTTTCCTGTTTGCGGACAAATCATTCCACCGCAAGCGCAAGGCGAAATCCGCAATACGGCTGGCGAGTCCGGCGCTCATGTCAGTTGGTCGTGACCTTGGCGTCCTTGATCGCCTTCGCCCACTTCACCGTTTCGGCACGGATATAGGCGGCATGCTCCTCCGGCGTGGATCCCACCGGGTCGAGACCGCTCTGCTTCATCCATTCGATGACGTCGGGCTTCTTCACCGCAGCGGCGACCTCCTGGTACAGCCGGTTGACGATCACCTTCGGGGTGCCCGCCGGGGCCATCATGCCGTACCAGGAATTGAGCTCGAAGCCCGGCACAGTCTCGGCGACCGCGGGAATGTCGGGAAAGTTGGGCGAGCGCTTGAGCGTGCTGATCCCAAGCATGCGGATCTGTCCCGCCCTCGCCTGCTGCATCGAGCCCGAAATGCCGAAAAAGGCGAAATCGACGCGCTGTCCCATCATGTCCGTGATCGCAGGCGTCGAACCTTTGTAGGGAACGTGCAGGGTGTCGATGCCCGCGGCGACGTTGAGCATCTCGCCCGCCAGGTGCGTGGTGCTTGCCACGCCCACCGAGGCGTAGCTCAGCTTGCCCGGGTTCGCTTTCGCATAGGCGATCAGCTCCTTCACGCTGTGGATCGGCAGTCCGGTGCGCACGACGAGCAGCGTCGGGCCGGCGATGATCTGCGTGATCGGCTCGAAATCCTTGAGCGGATCGTAGGGCAGGTCCTTGCGCAGCGAAGGCGAGATCGCCGTCGGCCCCAGGTGGGACATGAGGATGGTGTAGCCGTCGGGCGCGGCCTTCGCGACCAGCGCGGTGCCGATCTCGCCGTTGGCCCCCGGCTTGGCCTCGATGATGAACGGCTGGCCGAGGACCGCGCTCATTTTCGCGGTGACCACGCGCGCCAAGGCTTCCGCAGGGCCTCCGGGCGGCCAGGGAATGATCAAGCGAATCGGCTTGCTCGGCCAAGCCTGCGCGAGCGCGCTCGCCGAGAAGAGGGCCAGCGAGAGGAAGGACAGGATCAGTCTTGCTTTCATGGTTGGCACCTTGTGCATCGTCGTGTCGATCATCCGCAGGCGGCGGCCAACAGGGCCATGTCGCGCGCCTTCGGCAGGTCTGCCAGCAGGCGCACCGCTTCGCCCGCCCGTTGCGCGCCGATGCCGCGGCACGCGTTGTCGAGGAATTTCGCTTCGTATTCGGCGACCGAGACCGGATTGTCCGCGGTCCCGGCCACCTTGGGCGCGCGCTTTTCGAGCACGCGGCCGTCCTTGAGGTGCAGGCGCACGGCGGCCGGATAGTCTCCCGGAAACGCCATCGAGGCGTCTTCTTCCGGCACCACGCGCGCCATGAATTCCCGCAGGCGCGGCTCGCGCGCGCGCTCGTCGCTATAGGAATCGATCGACAGCGCGCGGTCGGCGAGCGCCACCGCCATGTTGTAGGGCATGCTCCAGCGCGCGGACCATCCGTTCGACGGCCGATAGCGCGTTTCGCGCGGAGCGAACATGATGGCCGCCGCCAGCGGATGCACGATGCAGGCAACCTTTTCGACGGCATCGACGTCGATGCCGTCCTTCGCGAGCGCGATTGCGCAATCGATGTAGCCCTGCGCGATGTGGTCGCAGGGATAGCGCTTGGGATACAGGCGAAGAAGTTGCCAGTCGTCGGCCAGCCCCTGCGCGACGCCGGCGAGGTCGTAGTTGCCCTCCCCGGCGTACGAGCGGAAGTAGCCGTGCCGGCCCTCCAGGATGCTGCGCGGTCCCTTGAAGCCGCCCGCGGCGGCGCGCGCGGCGACGATGGCGCCCTGCGCCGCGTAGCCGACCTGGATGCGCTTGGACCAGGGCTCGGGATCGCCGAGGAATTCCATCGTGCCGGAGGCGAAGCTGCCGCAAATGCCGAGCGTGTTCGCGAGTTGCTCGCGGTCCAGGCCCATCAGCTTACCGACCGCCAGGCCGCCGGCGAACACGCCCGCAGTGCAGGTCGAGTGAAAGCCGCGGCTCAGCAAGGCCGGTGCTGCGCGCGTGAGGCGGCAACCTGATTCCAGGCCCGCCGCCAGCGCCGCAATGAACGCCTTGCCGTCCGTATGCAGCGATTCCGCGCCCGCCAGCGCGGGTGGCACCGTGGGCGCGCTGCCATGCCAGCGGCCCGGCCCGTAGGTATCGTCGAACTCGTTGCCGTGCGCGAGGCCGCCGTTGTAGAGCGTCGCCGCGGTGGCAGAAAGCTTCAGGCCGCCGCTACCGAGCAGCGTGCTCTCGGCCGGGCCGCCCGCAGCCGCGGCCACCCCCTTGAGAATGCCGGCGAAGGGCATCGGCGCGCCGAGCAGGCACACGCCGATGAGGTCCATGGCGTGCAGGCGCACGCGCTCCACCACCGTCGCCGGCAGATCCTCGTAGCGCAGTGCGGCCGCAAATTCGGCCAGTTGCTCGGACAGTGTGCTCACGATGCCTAGTTCAATTTGATGTTGGCGTCCTTGATGAGCTTGGACCACTTGTTGTAGTCCTCGCGGATCAGCGCCGAGTACTCCGCCGTCGTGAACGCGGAGGGCACCAAGCCCTGTGTGACGAATCGTTTCTGCAGCTCGGGGGAGTCCACCGCCTTGCGCACTTCCGCGTACAGCCTCGAGATGATCGCCGCCGGGGTTCCGGCCGGCGCCGACAGCCCGTACCAGGTCTCGGCGCGGTAGCCGGCAACGCCCGCTTCGGAGACAGTGGGCACATCCGGGAGTACGGCGAAGCGGCGGCTGCCCGTCACCGCGAGCGCACGCAGCTTTCCCGCCTCGACGTGCTTCAGCACGAGGTTGACGTCCGCGAACGAGGCCTGGATCTGGCCGCCGAGCAGGTCCGCCAGCGCCGGCGCGAGGCCCTTGTACGGAACGTGGACGATGTCGATGCCGGCCATCCGCTTGTAGAGCTCACCGGCGAGGTGCGGCGCGCCGCCGCTGCCCGCGGAGCCGAAATTGATGGACGCCGGCTTCGCCTTCGCCAGCGCATTGAACTCGGCGAGCGTCTTTACCGGCAGCGACGGGTTCGTCACCACCACGTACGGGCTGGTGACGATCAGCGCGATCGACTCGAAGTCCTTAAACGTGTCGAAGGGCGGCTTCGCCTGGAAAATCGGCGCGATGGTCATGATGCCCGCCGCGGTGACCAGCAGCGTGTAGCCGTCGGCCGGCGATTTCGCGACCAGCTCGCCCGACAGCAGGCCCGACGCCCCCGGCTTGTTCTCCACGATCACCGGCTGCCCGAGCGCGTCGGCGAGCTTGGGCCCGACCGCCCTCGCCACCAGGTCGGTGCCGCCGCCCGGCGCGAATCCGACGATCAGGCGGATAGGCTTGCTCGGCCAGGTCTGCGCCCCGGCGCTTGAGACGGCCGCCAGCATCGCGGCCATCAATGCGGCCCGCATCCCGCTCTTGAATCTGACGCTCATGGTTTGGCTCCTGTCTGCGATGACACGTGGATCTGAAGTTCGCCGATATTGCGAAGCTTCTCCAGATTCTCCAGGGATTCCGCCAGCGCATCGGACCGCTTCGACGTCACCGGCCGCGCGCTGTGCGCGAGGCAGGCCTGGAATTTTTCCTTCAGTTCGCGCGGACTGAGCGGACTCTCCGGGGAGCCGGGCATGGCGGTGACCACCGCCTCGCGCACGGCGCCTCCACGCAGCCTCACCGACGCGGCCTGGGGGACCAGGGTCTTCGCGTCGCTGATGCTGCGATCCTCCTCGATCCTTGTACGGTCGGCCAGCTCGAGTACCGCGCCATCCTGCAAGGCTTCCTTCTGGAAGTCGCCGAGCGTGACGCGGCCGCGGACCAGCGCCACCGCGGCGCCATAGGCGGCGCTGCTGATCGCGTCGCCGATGCTGTGGCTTTCGCCGCGCCGGAACGGCTTTCCGCTCAGCACGAAGGCGTTCGGCGTCAGACGCAGCGTGAGCGACTCGATATCCCCGGCGCGCACGCCTTCGGCGTGGAGCCGCAGCGCGGCAGCCACCGCGCCATGATGCTCGCGCGAGCAGGGATACGGCTTCACGCTGGCGGCCGCGCCCTCGTAGATCTCGCCCAGGCGGTCGGTGACCATATCCTTGTGCACCTTGCCCGACTCGTAGACGGTGAAGAAGCCGCAGCGCCCCTCGAAGACGTTGCGCGGTCCGGTCACGCCGCGCGCCGCGAGCAACGCAGCTTTCAAGCCGGCCTCCGCCGCAAATCCGCCCTGGTAGCGCTTCGCATGGGACCCGTCGATCACCGACTGGATGTTGCCGGCGGCCTGGCTGTAGGCCAGCCCGAGCGCGGACACGGTGCGGTCGCGATCCAGCCGCAGCAGGCGCGCGCACGCCAGCGCCGCGCCGAACACGCCCAGCGTCGCGGTGCGCGACCATCCCAGGCCCGTCATCATGGATTTGCCGAGACGGCAGGCCATGTCGCTGCCGAGCACCACCGCGTGAACGAACTCCCGGCCGGCCGCGCCGGATAGTTCGGCCGCGGCGAGCGTCGCCGCGACGATCGGGCCGTAGGGCAGCATCACGCCCGGCTCGTACACCGGATCGAAGTCGCGCGCCTGGAACATGGCGCCGTTGATCATCGCTGCGCTGGTCGCAGGCAGCCGGTCGCCGAATACGAGAACGGTAGCCTGCGGCGCCCCGCCCGTCTCGCGCACCAGCGCGAGCCCCGCATCGATCGCGTCGGCGGACGAGCCGGCGAATCCCGCACCGACGGTGTCGAGGATCAGGCGCTTCGTCGCGGCGACGACCGCGACGGGCAGCCTGTCATAGCTGCTGCGCAGGGCGTTTTCGGCGAACCGCTCGGCGATGTCCATGGGCGCGCTCTTCTCAGACGGCGCCGCGGATGCGTCCGCCGTCGACCTGGATGACGGTGCCCGTAATCCAGCCGGCCGCCTCGCTCGCGAGGAACATGATCATCGCGGCCACGTCTTCCGGCTTGCCGAAGCGGCCGAGCGGCACGAGCTCCAGGTAGCGCTTCCACTGCTCTTCCTCGGAAATCCCGGCCGCCGCCGCGCGCGCGGCGGTCGTCGTTCGCAGCCGGTCGGTCATCACCGGGCCGGAGAGGATCGTGTTCACGGTGATCCGGTCCGGGCCGAGGTGGCCCGCGAGGTCCTTCGCCAGCCCGGTCACGCCGGGCCGGATGCTGTTCGTCAGCGTGACGAGCGGCACCGGCTCCTTGATGGCGGTGGGCTGGATGTTGATGGTGCGCCCCCAGCGCTGCGGGCGCATGTGCGGCAGCGCCGCGCGGATCATGCGCACGGTGCTGAGGAAGTTCAGGTTGAAGCCTTCGACAAAGTCGGCGTCGGAAATGTCGTCGAAGCCGCCCGGCCGCGGCCCGCCGGCGTTGGTGACGAGAACGTCGACGCCGCCGAAGGCCTCCCCGGCGCGGCCAACGAGCGCCTCGGCGCCCTCCGCGGTGGCGACGTCCGCCGCCACGCCGATGACCTGGGCGCCCGACTGCCCGGCGATCTCGCGCGCCGCGGCCTCCGTGACCTTCGCATCGCGGCCGTTGACGACGACGCGCATGCCCTCTTTCGCCAGTCCGAGCGCGGTCGCGCGGCCGATGCCCCTGGTGGAACCGGCGACGACAGCGGTCTTTCCGTTCAGTCCGAGTTCCACGATCTGCGATCCCGTCAGTCGATGTTCAATTCGGTTCAGCCCAGCGGCGCGAGGCTCGCGCTCAGGTCGGCCTTGATCACCTTGCCGAGCGCGTTGCGCGGGAAATCCTTCACCACGAAGACTTGCCGCGGCACCTTGTAGGGCGCCATGCGTCCGCGGCCCAGCCCGCGCAGCTCGGCGGCGAGTTTTCCTTCCTCTGCCGGGCCCTTGAGGATCACGAATGCGGCCACTTCCTCGTTGAATTCGCGCGACGGCCAGCCGACGACCGCGCAGTCGGCGACCGCGGGATGCGACTGCAGCGCCGCCTCGACCTCGCCCGGGTAGATGTTGATCCCGCCGCGGATGATCATGTCCTTGGCGCGGCCCTTGAGATACAGGTAGCCGTGCTCGTCCAGCATGCCGAGGTCGCCCGGATACCACCAGCCGTTGCGGAACGATTCCCGGCTCGCCTCGGGGTCGTTCCAGAAACCGTCGGCCACCGCGGGGCCGCGATAGCGGATGCGCCCGACCGTTCCGGCAGGCAGCGGCCGGTGGTCCTCGTCCACGCACTCGACCTCCACCCCGAATACCGGCCGGCCTACCGATTCGCTGAACGCCTCCGGATCCTCGGCGGTGAGGTAGCTGACGCCGCCGCCCTCGGTGGAGCTGTAGTACTCGACGAACCCCGGGCACAGCGCGCGCAGCGTGCGGCGCTCCTCCGCGTGCAGCGCGGAGCCCGAGGACAGCAGCAGGCGCAGCGAGCGCAGCGGCGCGAGCTGCGCATCCGGGAGCGTGAGCAGCCGCCGGATCAGCGTAGGCACGAGGAACAGCGCGCTGATGCGGTGCCTCTCGAGCGCCTCGCAGAGCGCTTCCGGCTCGTACGGCGGCGGCAGCATGAACACGGTGCCGCCCGAATACAGCATCGTCAGAGGAAAGGTCCGCCCGCCGCCGTAGTAGAACGGCGTGGCCGACAGGAAGCGGTCCTGGCTGTTGAAGCCGAGGTTGATCCAGAACACCCGGTAGCGCGCGAGGAACTGGCTGTGGCGAATGCGCGGGCCCTTGGGCCGGCCGGTGGTGCCCGAGGAAAGCGACATCAGCAGGGGAATGTCATCGTCGGGGAATTTCAGATCGGGATTTTCTTTTTCTACGGATGAATTCCAATTCTTGTCAACTTCAATGCAAGAGACCCCTTCCGGCGCCGGCCTGCCCGGTTCCACCAGCACCATCTTCGCGCCGAAGTGCGCCGCGACCCGCTCCTGTTCCTCCGGCGTCCAGCGCCAGTCGAGCGGCAGGATCACGATCCCGGCGCGCGCGAGCCCGGAAAGGATGATCAGGTGCTCGATGCTGTCCTTGAGCGCGACGCCGACCACGTCGCCCTGCGCGAGGCCGAGCGAGTACAGGTGCGCCGCCACACGGCGCACCAGCGGATCGAGATCGCGAAAGAGGATGACGCGCTCGCCGTGCACGATCGCCGGCCGGTCGGGAACTGCCCGGGCGTGGTGGGCGAACGTCTCGGTGATGTTCACCGTGCCGGCGGTCACGCCGCGGCGGCCTGGCGCAGCGGCCCGAGCTTGTCGAGTATCTCGGCGGCGGGGCCGGCCGCCGCCGC
>ORMF011486950.1_pt1 | contig 10483 bp, 7 predicted proteins | sample 1779871 | NCBI WGS metagenome assembly ORMF01 (sample SAMEA104232316, study PRJEB22302) | groundwater metagenome | biome: forest; feature: aquifer; material: groundwater | place: USA | collected 2011-08-07 | depth 5.4 m
GCGCAGTTGCTCGCCTTCCCGTTCCCGGTCTGCCAACCGGCTGCCGAGGGCATCCCGATCGGTGGTCAGGGAGCGGATCTCTGCCTCGAGTCCCGACCGCTCTTCCAGGACGGTGCGTCGCTCACTCTGCAGGATGGCGAGTCGTTGTCGCAGTTCTTCCAGTTCCCGGCCACGACGGCGGAACCCATCGCTCAGGGAATCCAGGATGGAGACCAGGCCCTTGGTGTAGCCGATGGTGTCTGCCACCACTTGGTCCTGCCATTGATCCTGGGCGGGTGGAATCTGTTGTCCCTTGCCGGTCGGATCCGATTCGGACATTTGCCGCTCCCGTGGGCCTTTGGCTTCCAGCACTTATCGAGACCAGGGCGGCCCAAAGATGGCGAGATAATTACCAGTCGCGATTCAGGATGTCAAGAAAAACTTTAGGTTTATGGCGGAACCGCCTTGAGGACTAGTGGCTGGCCCATTGGGGCTCTCCCCCTCGACCCTCAGCTTGTCCTCCCAGCCCCTGCCGTGGGACCGGAGAAAAGGCCGAAAAGACCACGGCCCGGGGAGGAGTCCCCGGGCCGTGAAAGGCTGCCCGTCGCCCGCCAGCAGGCGGCTGGGCCAGGACGACGGGTGGCGTCGGCCCGCCCCGGAGGGTTCAGGCGGGCCGGTGTTCGTCGTAGGGCGGGAGTCGAGTGTCCATAGGTCCCTCCTTGTGGAGTAGGGACCCAGGATGGAGGGCGTCCCACCCCAACGGCAACGGTCGAGCAACCTGTAACCGATGTCATGGCATCTGAGCGTGTTACCGATGTAGTGGCACTTGTCACCTACTTCTTCCGGCCAGCCGCCCGTAGGAACTCCACGAGGTCGGCCAGATCACGGCCTTCCAGGTTCGGCCAGGGGAGGCCGCGGGTCCAGGCCTCCTGCGTCATGGCCGAATCATGGTTCCACATGGCGGCCGCGATGGTCACGGGCGGGGCCGCCCCCAGCTTCTTCGTCAGCTCCGGGCCACCGGCGCCCCCCCGCCCGGTGGCGCCGTGGCAGGCAGCGCACCCCTTGCTCGCGAAGGCATCGCGGCCCCGGTCCGCTCTCCCCGGCTCATCGAAGTAGTGCAAGGTGTAGAGGAAGGCGACGAGGTCGGCCATCTCTTGTGCCTCTATGGTCGGGAAGGGGATGCCCATCTCGGCCATCTTCTTCCAGATGGCCGGACCGTGGTTCCACATGAGGGCCGCCACCTGGGTCAGGCCGCGATGGACTTCGGCATGGGCGTGTCGGAGGTTCGGGCCGACGCCGCCGTTCCCCTCGGGGACGTGGCAGGCGGCGCAGCGTTTCTGCTGGAAGAGCTGCCGCCCCACCTCCGGATTCCCGGGCAGCAGGTACATGGCCGCCTCGGGCCCACCCCGGCCCGCCAAGCGGATATAGGCCATGAGGTCCGCGATATCCCCCCCACTGAGGTGGGGGCGAGGGATCCTCGCCTGCTCCATCATCGCCTGCATCTGCGGGCCATGGTTCCACATGGCGGTGGCCAGGGTGACGGGCGACACGTACCGCTTGAACCGGTTCAGGAATGGGCCCACGCCGCCCCCGGCGCCTCCCCCGGCGTGACAGCGCGCACAGCCGCGATCCCGGAACATCTCCGCGCCTCGCTTCGGGTCCCCCAGAGCGTTGAAGTATCCCGTATAGTTGAGGAAGGCGAACAGGTTTGCCATCTCCTCGGGCGTGAGCTTCGGCCGCGTGGCCCGGACTTCCTTGATCCACTCCGTCATGCCCGGCGAGTGGTTCCACATAATCGCCGCGATCCCCAAGAGGGTTCGGCCATTGGAAACCCGTCCCAGGTCCGGGCCGATCTTCCCCCCCTCGCCATCCACTGCATGGCAGACCACACAACCCTTCTGCACGAAGAGCCGTGATCCCTCCACCGGATCTGGCAGCGGGCGCTCTCCACCCCGCGCCTCAAGGGTGGGGAGGAGAACGGCGAGAGGCAGGAGGACCAGGAGGAATCGCAGGAACGTCATGGGGTCCCTCCCGGCCCCGGAGGGGAAGGATGTCCCGGCCCGGTTCCCCGCAACCGCTCCCGGGCGATCCCCCACATGACGTACACTGCCAGCCAGATCAAGACCAGGAAGATGGGAATCACCACCGAGGCCACCGTCACGGTGAATCCCCACGAGTCGTTCCGGGTCCACTCCAGCCGCAGCTTCTGAAACATCCAGCCGATGGAGGCCGCTGCGAAGGCGGCGACCGTGAGGGGGATGGCGCGCCACAGCAATTGCATACGTCACCTCACCGCGCCGCGAGCGCTGGCCCTTCGGGGGCGCGAGCTTGGTCATCGGGCAGGTAGCTCTCCATCCTCCACGTTTCGCATGGCTACCCTTTCCTCGTACTGCTTCTGGCGCCAGGTTTTTTCGCCAGCGTAACTGCTATGTCTCGGCGTGGAGGGCCCTTCTCTTCGTTCTGGCGGACGCTTTTCTAACGGCCCGAGGCAAGACGGGTCGCCTGGTTCGCCAGGGCCGCGGCTGCCTTCAACAGTTCCTCGGCTTTGGCGCCGTTGTGGAAGCCCATGCTTCCATCCAGGAGGACGAGACTCACATTGCCTTTGGCCTTCCCGAGGGCTGCCTCAGCGCTGGCAGCGCGCCCGGCGCCTCGGGATCGGGTGACTCGGGCCAGGGTGGCCTCGGCCTTGGCGATGGCCTGCTGCGCCTGATCGAGCAGCGCTCGAATTTGGGCCTGCCGTCCCTGGAGCATGCCCTGGGCGGCGTCGGTGGTCAGGGTGAGGACACTCTTTCCCCCGGCTTGGTGGCACTGGTCGCACGAGCTGCGGACTCCGTACTGGAGCGTGAGCAAGGGGGTCGCCACCATGAAGGTGTGCCCGGTGGTGTCCCAGTGTTGGCGGACCGATGTTGTGGCTGTCGTCCGATAACCGATCTTCGGCATGTGGCAGTCCACGCAGGTTGTCCCCGCCTTCTCCATGGGACTCCCGGTGAACAGCTCCACGTTGGGCCGCTTGGCCAGCCCCGCCCCCGTGTGGCACTCGGCGCAGAGCTGTTCCCGGGGCAGGCGGAGCTGGTTCTCCGCCCACTGGCCGTGGAAGGTGTGGCAGGTAAGGCAGGTGACAGCCGTCTTGGCGAAGTGGGTGCTCTTGGTGAAATCCTGCCACTGCTGCCGGTTGCGCTTGGCCCAATCGTTGGGCCAGAAGTAGCGGAAGTGGTCCGGATTCGGGTCGCCGGAGTAGCTCCACAGGGAGATCTGGTCCTGGATATTGGTATCCCCGGGCAGGAACCCGATAGGGAACGCGTTCTCCCGCTCTTTCTTGTTGGTATTCCGGCCGTGGCACTGGGCACAGAGTTGGTTCTGCTGCCGGGCCGTGAGGTCTTTCAGGGGATGGAGGATCTTTCCGGGCTTCGTGGCTCCAGGCTGCCCCCCGGCGGCCCGGGCCTCCGCCACGTGGAGGCCCCCCGGGCCGTGACACTTCTCGCAGGCGATGCCCAACTCGACCCCCGGCGCTGGCCCCTTCCATCGCTTGGTTTCTTTGTCGAACTCGGGGGCGTAGCCGGTCATGTGGCAGCCGGCGCACTTGGCCTCGGCTGCCCGATGGATCAAGAGCTGGCCCGGCTTGCGGGGGATCCCGTCGGGCGTCCCGTCGGCAAGGAACCAGTCGTCGGGCCGGTAGCCCCCCGTCAGCCATTCCCGGTCCCGCACGGACCAGCGCATCGGCGTCGGGTAGAAGTTCTCGCCGACCTTGGCCTCGTAGTGCTGGTCCCACTTGCCGCCCAGGGCCTTGGCGACCTCGTAAGTCTGGTCGTTGGCCGGATTATCCTTATCCAGCAGGGTGAATAAATACTTGCCCCCCTCGGTCGTCAGGCGAACGGCTGCGGTGATCCGCTCCTTGCCGCCTTTGAGGGAGTCCACCTCCAGGCCCTTGAACTCGATCGTCACGTTATTGAAGTTGCCGACGACGGTGGCGGGGGAGGGCCAGCGTTCCATCTGGGCATGCCAGGTCCGGCTCCACTCCTCGTACTGGTTCTCGTGGCAGCCCTTGCAGACCTGGGCGCCGACGAAGCTGGCCCCCTTGAAGAACTCTTGGCCGCTCGGTACGGCCTTGGCCGGCGCGGTGGCCCCCAGGGGAAGTCTGCCTGCCCAGGTGCCGGCGATTTCCGCACCCTGACCGGCGGACGGGGAAAGACCCAGCGTCAACAGGAAGCAAAGGAACCCACGTACCGTTTTCATCGCACCCTCCTCTCGTTCTCTCACGCTCCGGCTTCCCTGGCCGAGAACTCGAGGACTGGTTCGTTTCTCGTCCGAGGATGCTCCAGTCCACATGGATCCTGAAGGGCCGATGGGCGACCGCCCACGACCCGGCAGGCTGGACAGAGATTGACCACGTACTCTGGACGTGGGATCCCGCTCCTGGCCAGCAGGTCTCGGATCTTTTCGCACATCTTCAGCGGGGCGAAGGCCATGCCGCAGCGGCGGCACCGGGCCATCTCCTCTTCCAGGAGGATCGCAGTGTCCTGGAGGCGAGTGGGGTCGAGCCCCCGTCGCAGGGTGAGGGCGTTCTCGGGGCAGGCGCGCAGGCAAAGGCCACAGGCCACGCATCCCGCGTGCTCGAACGCCAGGGCGATTCGGCCACCATCGCTTCTCAGGCGCAGGGCGTCTGTCGGGCAGGCAGGCGCGCAGAGGCCGCAGAGGGTGCAGCGGCCCGAATCGAGGGTCAGGATCCCGAGGGGCGACGCCGCACCCTGGACGGGGGAGAGATGAGTTCTCCGACCGATCCCCCGCAGCAGCCGGCCGAGTTGGGTGTAGGGCACATCGGATGTGACCGGCTCACCCTCGGAGAGGGCGTGCGAACCTGCGGCGCGCACTCTCTCGACAAACGCCCGCAACGGGGCAATCAAGTTCCCGGGGTCCTGGGTGGTCGAAAGAAGCGCTACCCGGTCCCCCCCAATCCCGAAGGCGAGGAGCATCGTCTGCGCGGCGCGCAGCTCCCTGGCCTGGTGGCTGAATTCGTGGCGGCGGCCGCAGCCGTTGCTCCCCTGGATGACGGCCACGCCGTCGGCGCCGAGGTCGAAGGCCCGCGCGATGAGACCGGAAGACACCATGCCGACGCAGGCGAGTGGAAGCGGCAGGACCTCTGATATCGCGGGGACGGTCGTCCCGTGGCACACGAAGGCGACGATCCTGGGTGCGAGGTGGATCGCGGGGTGCAGCAGCCCCCGGAGTTCAGCGTCGATCTGGCCGGGGGAAAAAGTGGCGTATTCGATGGCGCCAGCCGGGCACGCCTTCACGCAGAACCCGCAGCCGTCGCACCGAGCCTTGTCAATCACGGCGTGACCATTGGGGATGGCGAGGGCGTCGAGGGGACAGGCCTTGAGGCACGAGGTACAACCGTGCCGGCCCTTGCAACGGGGCGCCTGCACCCGCGGGACGACCTCGTATCGCACTTGGGCGAGGGAGCGGAGCAGGTCCCGGCGGCTGAACGCGGCGTCAAGGCGGAGGGCCTTGGGCTTCAGGGAATCGAGGGGGACCTCTTGGGAGGCCAGGGCACGCTGCACTTTGGCTGCGCACAGGGCCTTGGCGTGCTCCCGGGCTACATTCCACTCCTCGGAGGGAAAACCCGCGTCGCCGAACTCCACGACGTGGACCGCCCAGGGGGGGAGGCCGGCGGCCTCGGCGGCTTCCCGGAGGGAGGGCATCGGCGCAAACGGTCCGGCGTCGGCGATAACCAGGGCCTGCAGGGCGTGGGTCCTCACAAAGCCGTGCAGCGCCTCTGCGTCGTCGGCGGAAGGAAGCATCGCCCAGATGGGAACCGACGGGTACGTGGTACGGAGAAACCCCCCGACCTCTTCGGCGGGCTGTGGCCAGCGGAAAAACACACCGATCCGCCCCGTGGCTGTCTGGGCGTCCATCCTACGATCCCCCGAATGTTTTCCCGGCCGGTGCCAGGGTTGCTCGCAGGAATGCGATCTGCTCGTGGTCGAGCCTGGGGAAGCCCTCAACGAGGCGGGCGAGCGCCAGATACAGGTCGCAGTGCGTGGCAAAGACAATCCGGGCCGAGAATTGCGGCGTCCAGGAAAGGAGATGGTCTGCCAGGAATGAGGCCTGCAAGGAGAGGAGGCCTTCGGCCTCGGGCACATCCCCACGGGTCCAGGCGGCGGCCTCTTCGTCGCAGAGGTGGGCCATGAACTCCGTCAGCACCGCCACATGGTCGGGCAGCTCGTGGACCTCCGGGGCCAGGCACAGGCCTGCTTCCCGGTAGCGTCCCAGGGCATCTAGGGCCGCCTCGCCCATCACCCGCCCGTCCGGGTCGGTGTACACCGATTCGTACGGTGGCGCCGCCATGCGGCCGGGCCCCACGAACAACCGGGTGTGCTCCAGGGACCAGGCCTCGGCCAGATCCGGGTCGGCCCAAAGCCGCTGGATGGCTGTTTCCAACTGGGCGAAGACATCGCGAAGGGGGAACAGCGCGAGGACTATGAGGGAGCGGCGGAGCCGATTGGAGAAGCAAGAGTCCCGGCCCCCCTCGCGGAGACCAGCGGGCGGCCTGAACCCCAGCGCCAGCGTCCGGTAGACTTCCGCCCGGGCCCGGGCCCGCTCCGTCCCTATCGCGGCCAGTTCCGTCTGGAGCGTGTCCACGATGACGCCTTTCACTCCCGTTCCAGTTCCACTAGGGGGAAGACCTTCGCCAGGATGACGAAGGCCAGGGCCCCGACGGCGTAGGTGGCCAGGACCATCACCACCTCCGTCGAGGTCGGCGTGTAGGAGCCCTGGGGGTACGGCAGCCAGGTCTTCAGGAGGGGCGGCAGGACGATATTGGTCCGCTCGGCCAGGACGCCGAGGACGACCAGCGCCGCCGCGATCCCGATCCCATCCGTGGTCCGCAGCCAGGAAGTCGTCAGGAGCAGGAACGGAAGGACGACCGCCAACAGGGCGATCAGCGTGTATTCCACCCAGCTCGGCAGGAAGACGCCCAGGGCGTAGGGGAAGATCCCCACCAGAGGATTGGGGATCGCGAGGCGGAACTGCTGGGCCACCAGGGACGCACCGATGAACAGCGGGATCGAGAGCGCCATAGCCACCCAGCGCCGTGGCCGCCACAAGAGGAGCAGCGGGAGGAGCAAGCCCAGGAGGACGTTGAACCAGAAGACGGGGGCGTACTTCCCGAACATCATCTCCTGGAAGACCGCCATGGGCGCCTGCTCGCCTGCATACACGACGGTGAGCAGTTCGGCGAAGAGGAAATACCCGAGGACCGGGATCGTGAAGGCCAGGATACGCCCCAGGTCCTGGATCGCCTCATCCTTGACCCGCACCCCCAGGAAGCGTCGGCTCACAACCAGGGCCACGATGACCATGGCCAAGCCCGAGACGCTGGCGGACACGATGAACAGCGGGGCCAGCAGCGCGCTGTGCCAGCCCGGGCGTGCCTTCAGGAGGCCCAGGATCCACGCGGTGACGGAGTGGAGCATGACCGCCGCCGGGATGGAGGCGATGGCCAGGGCCCGCAAGACCCTCCGGTCTCGCTCCAAGGCGGCCGGCGAGGTGTCGGTGTAACCCAAGGTCAGGAAGCGGTAGAGACCTCGCCGGGACGGGAGGAGTGCCATGCACCGGACCAGGTCGGCCCGGGTGGAGAAGTACCCCAGGGCCATGGCGATGGCCAGGTAGATACCCACGATGACGAAGTCCCACGCCAGGGGGGAGGCGAAGCGCGCATAGAAGATCAGGTGGAACCACCGTTCCGGCCGGCCCAGGTCCAGCATGATGAAGATGGCGGCCAGGATGAGGCAACTGATGGCCCCCAGCTCGGCGATCCGGCCGATGGGCTTGAACTTCTCCACGCCCGCGGCGTGGGCCAGGGCGGCCACCAGGATGCCCCCGGCGCTCAGCCCGACGAAATAGACGAAGTTGACGATATACAGGCCCCAGTAGACCGGGGTGTTCATCCCCGTCACCTCGAGGCCCTCGCGCCACTGCTGACCGTAGGCGTAGAACCCGTAGCCTACGACCGCCAAGAGTCCCGCCAGGATCAGGTAGTACAGCCCCCCGGTGCGGACCAGGGGAAGCAAATCCGGGTGCTCGCGCTCGAGCCGCATCACGTCTGCGCGATTCATAGATTAGCCCTCCGCCAGGTAGGTGACCCGAGGATGCGTCGCCAACTCCTCCAACAGGCGGAAGGCCCGCCGGTCCCGCGCCAGCCTGCCCACCCGACTGTTGGGATCATCCAGGTCGCCGAAGACGATGGCCCCGCCCGTGCACGTCTGCATGCAGGCCGTTTGCACCTCGCCGTCCCGCAGGGCTCGCCCCTCGGCTTTGGCCCGTTGGGTTGCCTTCTCGATCCGGTGGATGCAGAAGGTGCACTTCTCCACCACCCCGACGGGCCGGACCGGAACGTCCGGGTTCAGGTACTGGGTGGTCTCGAAGGCCGGGGCCTTCCAGTTGAAGGCGCGGACGCCGTATGGGCAGGCGACCATGCAGTACCGACACCCGATGCAGCGCTCGGAGTTCTGGGCGACCAGCCCGTCCTCCCGCTTGGTGGTGGCCCCCACGGGGCAGACCTGGACGCAGGGCGGGGCGTCGCAGTGCTGGCACGGACGGGGGAGGAAGCGCACCCGAACCCGGGGGTAGTCCCCCTCTACCGTGGCCAGGACATGCATCCAGAAGATGTCCCGACCGCGCTGGCTCCGTTCGCGTCCGGCGACAGGCTGGTTGTTCTCTTCCTTGCAGGCGACCGTGCACGCCTGACAGGCCGTGCAGCGGTCGAGATCAATGATCATCCCCCAGCGTGGCATAGTCACCTCCTACGCCTTGTAGACCTTGACCCGGGTGGAGAAGAATGCTGCCAGCCCGCCCAGCCGGTCATTGACGTGGGCGAGAATCTCGTTCGGGTTCACGCCCCGCCCCTGGGCCAGGCGGCCATAGGCCTTATGCCCAAGTTCGAAGGGGATGTTGACCACCTTGGGCATGGCGCCCGGATAAAGCCGGGCGCGGGTCTTGATCTTGCCCACCACCGACTCCACCCAGACCTCGTCTCCCTCGCTGATGCCGAGCCCTTGGGCCGTCTCCGGGTTGATCTCGATCCAGGAGTCCCAGCGGACACCGGCGTGAAGTCCAAGGGTCTCCTGCATCCAAGGGGAGTTGGCCCCGCGTCCCTCGGCGTGGGTGATCAGCTTGTAGGTGTTGAGGAGCAGTGGGTACTGTTTCTCGTCCCCCACGTGCACGGGCCGTTCGTAGTGGGGCATGTAGAGTTCGTCGCCCCGGGCCCGGATCTCCAGGCCCCTCAGGATCGCCTCCAGCTCCCGCTCCTCCGTGGTGACCTTCCCCTTTTCCTTGGCCTTCTCGACCTCCTTTTTCGCCAGCTCCTCCAGCTTGTGATCCAGGGCCTGGGAATAGAACTCGAACTTCTTGGACGGGGTATGAAACACCCGCTCCCACTCGCCAAAGCGGTAGGGCGGGTTGGCCCAGACACCGGCCTTCTGGAACTCCGCCCAGAACTTCTCGAAGGTCGGGGCGACGATGCTTCCCTTCTGGGCCTCGTGCAGGCCCCGGACCTTCTCCATGACGAGGGCCCGGTTGTCCTTCCAGGGGAAGGACTGGGCCACGGAGCCACCGATCCGGCGGGCCAATTCAATGATGACGTCGCCGCTGTTCTTGGTGTCGTAGAGGGGCTGGACCACGGGCTGCCGCAGACCGATGACCGGATACCCCAGGCTGGGATAGATGACGTCGTCCTGCCAGCGCTCCAGGTAGGTGTGGTCGGGCAGGATCACGTCGGCGTGCGCGGTGGTCTCGTCCAGGAAGGGCGAGAACGTCACGACGAACGGGACTTTCTCGAATGCCTTGTAGAACCGCCCCACATCCGGTGTGGAGAAGAGCGGGTTGGTGTAGTAGAGCATGATGGTGTCCACCGGGTACGGGCCCTCGCCCAGGATCATCTCGGGGAGATCCTGATAGACCTTGCCCGCCAGGGGATACCGCTTGGTCCCGGCGTAGTCGATCCGCGGCTGCGTGCCCCCCACTTTGGCGATGTCGTCCTGGACCAGATCGGGCCACTTCGTGAGGGGCGGGCCGACCTGCACCGTGACGCCGCCGGGGACATCGATGCTCCCCACCAGGGCGTTGAGGGCGTGGACCGCCATCCGGGTGAAGACGCCATTGGACTGCATGCTGATGCCACGCTCACCGGCGGCGATGGCCGGTGCCGTGGTGGCGAACTCGCGGGCGATGCGGACGATGGTCTCGGCAGAGACGCCGGTGATCTCCGAGGCCATCCGGGGCGTGTACTTCGCCAGGACCACGCTCTTGAAACCATTATGGCGCTCCCCGGTCTTCTCGTCCGCCCAGTCCTCGAAGCCGAAGGTGCGATTGGCCACAAAGTCCTTGTTGTAGAGTTCCTCCTTGATAATGACGTGGGCGATGGCCAGGGCCAGGGCGGCGTCGGTCCCGGGATTGATAGGGATCCACTCGTCCGCCTTGGCGGCGGAGACGGAAAGGCGGGTCTCCA
>ORMF010664503.1_pt1 | contig 10481 bp, 14 predicted proteins | sample 1779871 | NCBI WGS metagenome assembly ORMF01 (sample SAMEA104232316, study PRJEB22302) | groundwater metagenome | biome: forest; feature: aquifer; material: groundwater | place: USA | collected 2011-08-07 | depth 5.4 m
CCACACCCTGCGTCACTCCTTCGCCACCCACCTGTTGGACGGTGGCGCAGACCTGCGCATCGTCCAGGATCTGTTGGGCCACGCCAGTCCAACCACCACCCAGGTGTACACCCATGTCAGCCAGGCCCAGGCCCGCAAGGTCTACCTGGCAGCCCACCCAAGGGCCTCCGGCAAGAGCAAGCCCTGAGAAGCTGCGTGAAAAGGGAGTGCAGAGGGGTTTGCCCCTTTGCCGGGAGTCTGAGGGTGTCCCTCAGACATATCTTTCCCCCTTCCGTTCAGGAAGGGGGCTAGGGGGGATGGTCATGACCTACATTGTCATCAACGGTCCCAATCTCAACGCACTTGGCCGCCGCGATCCTACCCAGTACGGGCGCATGACCCTTGCCCAGATAGAGGATCGCATCCGTGAGCGCGCCGCCCAGCTTGGCGTTGAAGTAGCCTTCTTCCAGTCCAACTACGAAGGCGCGCTCATAGACCATCTGCAACAGCACGGGCCGACGGCACAGGGCGTCATCATCAACCCGGGCGCCTTCACCCACTACAGCCTGGCCCTGCGCGACGCCCTGGCTGACCTGAGTACGCCCATCGTAGAGGTACACCTGTCTAACATCCACGCCCGCGAGGAGTTCCGCCGCCGCTCCGTCACCGCAGAGGTTGCCCGCGGCCTCATCTCCGGCCTCGGCTGGCACGGCTACCTCCTGGCGCTTGAACACCTCGTCCGCCTCAGCAAAGGCGAGTTGGCCTAGCCGAAGCAAACCTCGGTCTCCCGTTGGGGCTTCCTCAGCATCTACTATTCCCCCTTCCCTTGAGGGAAGGGGGCTAGGGGGTTAGGTATGATCCTCCTCATAGACAACTACGACAGCTTCACCTACAACCTCTACCAGTACCTCAGCGAGCTGGGGGCCGAGGTAGAGGTGGCGCGGAACGACAAGATTGGCCTGGAGGACATCCAGGGCATGTCGCCAGAGAAGATCGTCATCTCGCCGGGGCCGTGTACGCCAAAAGAGGCCGGCATCTCCAACGACGTCATCCGGCATTTCGGCGGGCGTATCCCTATCCTGGGCGTGTGCCTCGGCCACCAGTGCATCGGCGATGTCTTTGGCGCGACGGTGGCCTACGCCGGCGAGATCATGCACGGCAAGACCAGCAAGGTCACCCACGACGGCAAGGGCGTGTTCAAGGGCCTGCCCAACCCGCTGGAGGCCATCCGCTACCACAGCCTGGCGATTGTGCCGTCCACCGTGCCGCCGGTGCTGGAGGTCTCCGCCTGGTCCGACAGCGGCGTCATCATGGGCGTGCGCCACAAGACGCTGCCCATAGAAGGCGTCCAGTTCCACCCGGAGGCCATCCTGACCCAATGCGGCAAGGACCTGCTGCGGAACTTCCTGGAGGGGTAGGGGTATGACACCAAGGCAACCAACCAAGGAAGAATGGGTACAATCCCTGGAAATGGCAAGCCGAGACCCTCTTTATCTCGCAGACATTGAGCAAGTTGAGAAGGACTTTGAGTACGCCGATGCTGAGGCTGCCAGTATGATTGACGAAATAGAAGAAGCCAGGCTGGAAGAGAAGCCGCTATAATAGCGGCAGGAGGTTCCCCATGCAAACCAAAACCTGCCGGATCACCGTGGATATCAGCAATCCAAGACTGTATGACGCAGTGAAGCAGCTCGCCGCCGAGAAAGGGGTGACATTAAAAGAGGTGGTCAACGAGGCATTGCTGGATTGGGTGCACAAGCAGGAAGACTTGGAAGACTTGGCCGCCATTGAGGAAGTGCGGAATGAACCCAGCCGCCCCCTTGAAAAATACCTGGCGGAGATAGGCGAAAGTGACTTACTCCGTAAGGCTCAATAGGGCCGCCGAGAGGGAACTTGACCGCCTTGCCCCCCGTTTTCACAGGCAAGTCTTGGCGAAGATAGTAGCCCTGGGGGAGAATCCACGTCCTCAGGATGTGAAGCTGCTGAAGGGACACGGACGCTCGTATCGTGTGGACAGCGGTGAATACAGGGTCCTATATGAGATTGACGACGAGTCAAGGACAGTACTCGTATTCAGGGTTGGCAATAGGAAAGACGTGTACAGAGGGATGTGGTAGCCATGCGCAACGAATTCACCGCTATCATTGAACGCGACGGCAAGTGGTGGATTGCCTACTGCCCCGAAGTGCCAGGGGCCAACGGCCAGGGCCTGACCAAAGAGGAACGTTAAGCTGACCAGATAATCAGCTATGGCGAAGAAGAAAGTCCTACAGTCCCTATTACTTGCCCTTATTGCCGTCACGAGTGCATTTGGATTAGTTTACATTTCAATGTTAATAGGACTCGTCGACAAGGCTTATGGAATTCAGTTTGGACAACTACTGTTGACCATAGCGTTGGTGATCGTCACGGCATGGTACGCCATCAAAACAAGCGACATTGCTGGACCGACCGCACCAAGAAGCTGAGAGAAGCAGCCGATCCGGAGGAGGAGCCGCATGGCAGTGCAGTGTATCCAGTGTATGGACACAGGGGCCATTATCTGCCCGACTTGTGGGGGCAGCGGATGGACCGGGAGCGATACGCCCGAGAAGAAGGATTGTTGGCTCTGCTCCGGCAAGCCAGGGAATCGTTTTTGCGAACTCTGCCACGGGAACGGCTTCGTCTATAGACCCACTAAGTCGCCGTGTTGGAACTGCCACGGCAGCAAAGGGGTGCTGTGCCCACGCTGCCAGGGTAGGCACGTCAGATAGCGGTGAAGTAACGGTTTTTCAAAAACCTTGTGAAGACGGACAACCTCCCACGCAATCCGCTCGGAATGAGGTCGCTGCCTGACGCATTTACACACCTATTAACTTGACCTCTATTTGAGAACTCAATTAGCAACAAGTCGCCTGAAGGGGTAGTCTCATGATCCGTGAAGCCATTGCCGCGCTGGTTGTCGGCAACCACCTGACGCAGGAAGTCGCCGCCCAGGTCATGGGCGAGATCATGGAGGGCGAAGCGTCGCCCGCCCAGATCGCCGCCTTCATCACCGCCCTGCGCATGAAGGGCGAGAGCGCCGACGAGATCACCGGCATGGCCCGCACCATGCGGCAGAAGTCGCTGCACGTCCAGACCGACGGCCTGCTGGGGGACACCTGCGGCACCGGCGATGGCCGGGAGGCCATGGGCGTCAAGATCACCCTCAGCCCGGAGGGCGTGCAGCGCTGCCTGGAGCAGACGGGCTTCGGCTTCATGTTCGCCCAGGTCTTCCATCCCGCCATGCGCCACGCCGCCGTCCCGCGACGGGAGATCGGCATCCGCACCATCTTCAACATCCTGGGGCCGCTGACCAACCCCGCCGGTGCTCGCGCCCAAGTGCTGGGCGTCTCAGACCCGATGGTTGGAGAGAAGATGGCGGAGGCCCTTGGCCGCCTGGGCACAGAGCGGGCCATGGTGGTCTACGGCACCGACGGCGTGGACGAGCTGTCCATCAGCGCGCCGACGCGGGTGTGGGACCTGCGAGACAAGATGGTGCGCTCCTACACCGTGACGCCGGAGGAGGCGGGCCTGCCTCGCGCCAACACCGACGACATCAAGGGCGGCACCGTGGAGCGCAACGCAGAAATCCTGCGCGCCATCCTTCAGGGCCAGTCGGGGCCCGCAATGGACGTGGTGCTGCTCAACGCGGCGGCGGCGCTCATGATGGGCGACAAGGCGGCCACCCTGCGGGAGGGCGTAAGCATCGCGCGCCGCACCATCACCGGCGGGGCCGCCGCAGAGAAGCTGGATACGGTGGCAAGGGTGAGCCAGGGACTGAGCTAACTCATGGAATCGCCTGCCCGATACGGTTCTCCGAACATGCCTTACTGAAACTGGCTTCCGTTCAAGCAGGTGGATTCCAAGTAGACCTAGCCTTTGTAGAAGCCACTATTAATGCTCCTGAAAAGGTTGAAGCAGGCCGAAGCGGAAGGGTTATCTATCAGAGGCGCATTTCGCATGACCATGTCATGCGGGTTGTGTGCGAAGTAACCCCTCAGGGTCTTGTAGTAGTCACCCTGTACCTCGGAGGGACACGAAGATATGGCTAAGATCACCTACAGCCCTGATGTGGATATCCTCCTTGTGGAATTCTCCAACAAGCCAGTTGATCACGCCGAAGAAGCCGGGCAGTTCATTGTGCACGTCTCCAAGGATGGGAAACCTGTCCAACTGGAGATATTGGACGCCAGGGATTTTCTCGTGGATTCCTTGACAGCTATCGTCAACAAGGCGAAGGCCCAGTCCAAAGCGCCTAAGACCAGGGCTGAAATAGAAGCTCGCAAGTAAGTACACATGATCACAGGCACTATCCTTGACCAAATCCTGGAAAAGAAGCGCGTGGAAGTGGCCCGCCGCAAGGCAGAGGAGACGCTGTCCGCCCTGGAGACCCGCATCAAGGGCATGGCTGTGCCCCTGAACCTGGCGGGCTGCCTTATGGGGCCGGGCGTCCGGCTCATCGCGGAGGTCAAGCGCGCGTCGCCTTCTCGCGGCGTGCTGAAGGCGGACCTGGACGCCGCAGCCCTGGCGCGTATCTACGCCCGGAACGGCGCGGCAGCCATCTCCGTGCTGACCGAGGCAGACCACTTCAGGGGCAGCCTCAAAGACATGGCGGACGTGAAGGCGGCGGTGGCCCAGGACGGCCTGCCGGTGCTGCGCAAGGACTTCCTCTACGACCCGTACCAGGTGACAGAAGCCCGGGCCTACGGCGCTGATGCCATCCTCCTCATCGTCGCCATGCTCCAGCCATCCCTTTTGAAGGAGCTGCTGGCCGCGGCCCGCTCCTATTGGCTCCAAGCCCTGGTGGAGGTCCATTCCGAGGCCGAGATGCGGTCGGCGTTGGACGCAGGGGCGGAGATCATCGGCGTGAACCACCGCGACCTGAAGACGTTTCAAATGGACATGACGTTGGCGGAGCGGCTGCGTCCCCTGGCCCCACGGGGCAAGGTGTTCGTGGCGGAAAGCGGCATCAACAGCCATGAAGACGTGCTTCGCATGGCCCGCGCCGGCGTCAACGCCATCCTCGTCGGCGAGGCGCTGGTCACTGCCCCTGACATCGCAGCAAAGGTAAAGGAACTATCAGGTGTTGTCTAGAACGTAGTGCGGACGGCACGGCTGCGTACTATCCAGCAGCTGGCGGAGCGTCCGCGTTCTCGTTCCAATAGCGAAAGATCGGGGCCCCCTGTAGCAAGCGATTGACTTGCCGCAGCGTCCTAAGACGGTCTGGGTTCTTCTCCCACTTCTCCCAGGCGGCAATGGACGACCAGCGGGTGATGGTCAGGAACGTAGTGGGGTTCCGAATGTCAACCACTGTCTCGGCGGACTGCATGTCGGACTCTTTTATTGCCTCGGCAAGCAGCTCCCGGAGAAAAGTGGTCAGCTCCCGCTGGGATCCGGGAATGACGGTGCGCTCTATGGTCACGATCAACGACATGGGACGTCCTTTCTCTCGCCGTTCCGCGTGAGTGCAAGCGAGTTGGCTTGCTGAGCCGAGCGAACCGTGGAACGAGCGCTTCGCAGGGCTTCGTCTGGCAAACCCCTGCTCGTTGCATCCTACATCTGTAGCGAACTCCATTCAAGCGCGCGCTTGCCTCCATGCGATCCCTCTCGTGAGACCAATCCCCATTGACACCCTCTCACGCAGGCCGTACCCTGCCCACAACCGAGAGTTGCTGCGGGAGGCGACACATGGTCTACGAAGGGTTGCTGGCCGAGACGGTCCATATACGCGGGCACAACGGCGACACAGTAGAGGCGTACCTGGCCCGGCCCCTGGGGGCGGGCCCCTACCCCACCGTTGTGGTTATCCACCAAATGCCGGGCTGGGTGGACGCTGTGAAAGAGATCAGCCGTAAGTTCGCCTACTACGGCTACGTTGCCATCAGCCCCAACCTGCACTACCGGGAGAAAATCGCCAGCAAGGTGACCAGCCCGGAAGACGCGGCGGCAGCGGTGCGCGCCGCGGGCGGCGTCCCGGACGAGCGGTGCGTCGGCGATGTCCAGGGGGCGGTGGACTACCTGCACGCCCTGCCCTACAGCAACGGCAAAACCGGGGTCATCGGCTACTGCGCCGGGGGGCGGCAGACATTCCTGGCGGCGTGCAAGATCAAGGAGTTCCAGGCGGCGGTGGTATGCTACGGAGGCGGCATCGTCACCCCAGCGGAACGGCTGACGCCGAAGACGCCGGTAGCGCCCATTGACATGGCAAGTGGCCTGGCGTGCCCGGTGCTGTACCTCCACGGGCTTGAGGACACCAGCCCATCACCCCAGGAAGCCGCGACGGTAGAGGGCGAACTGAAGCGGCTGGGCAAGACCTATGAGTTCCCCGCCTACCCAAACACACCCCACGGCTTCTTCAACCCGGACAGCGTCGGCTACCGGCAAGCGGCGGCCGTGGACGGCTGGAAGCGCATCTGGGCGTGGTACGGCAAGTATTTGCACTAGCATTGCCGGAAGAGGCCAAGAAATCCAGGACTTCAGTCCTGGGTTTCTGGCATCAAAAGCAAGCGACTATGGGATACTAGAAACCTAGCCCAAACGAGAGCACCATCGCGTGACCAAACGGTATCTCTCCAACCAGGGCATAGGCTATTTTGCCTTTGCCTTCCTCTTCCTACGCTCCTTCAGCACTGGCAATAGCGGACGGCCTTTCTTCAGCGTGGAGCGTATGCCCAACGGCATTCCTTTTCTATCGCTGAGCCTGCCGCCGGACATCTACCTGCTCTTGGCCATCACCTCTTTGCTGCTATCCATCGCTTTTGGTTTCGCTTTCTTCTTTCCCGTATTCCGCAATCCAAGCCTGCGCGCCGAGTCCATTATCTCCCTCATATTCACTCCCGCCGCCTTCTTCAGCTTCCTTGCCACCTGGTTTGACAACCGTTCGGTGCTGGCAGGCGTCGGCAGTCTTTGGCGCGAACTCTTTGCTTATGTTTTCCTCTTCTGGCTTGCGTTCCTCCTGGGGTCCTTTGCCTTTGACCTCTACAGACTGAGGAAAAAGCTCTAAGGGCCGCGATAAGGGACTAGCCTTCAGGCTCCGCGAAGACCCGCTCCGCACTACTCCAGCGTCTCATTTGACCTGGATGGTGACAGCGCACCAACAATGCATTTCCTATGTGGGTTACGTGCCTCGGCTATCCACAGAAGCGGACCCATAGAGAAAACGCCATCCTTACTTGTTATGACAATTGATACAGATTGAAGGATGGCACAATACTCATTAACGCGACGGGGAAGCCCCGCAGGTTTTCGTGACGACACCGACGAAAAGTTTGGTGACGGCGCACCTTGTAGACGTTTACTAATCTATGTTAATGTGACAAAGGGTTGTGACAGATTGCACAAACCTCCGTAATCAATAACGGCGGCTAGTCCGATTCGGGCTTGTTGCTCTTCTGCGAGGAGGTATGCATGTCCCGCGCAATGTGGTTCCGACGCGTTATACCCCTGATGCTCCCCCTTTCCCTCCTTCTCATCCTTATCTTTTTGTTGTCATGCACGGGCCAGCCCGGGGAGACCGGTCCCGCGGGCGTTAAGGGCGATACCGGCGCAACCGGCGCCGCAGGCCCCCAGGGGTTGATCGGACCCCAAGGCGCTAAGGGCGATGCCGGCCCTGCCGGATCGCAAGGCCCCGCCGGCGCTCCAGGCGCTAAGGGCGATACCGGCCCTGCCGGCGCTCAAGGGCCCTACGCCCCAGGCTTTGACACCGGCATGAACGTGACCATGAGCCTCTCCAAACCCGCCAACGGGACGCACCTGGTGGCCGGCGAGAAAGCTACGGTTACGGTGACGCTGAAGGACAAGTTCGGCGCGCCTATTGACGTGAGTGATTTCGCCACCCTTAGCCTGTATATGTACGGCCCGCAAGCGACGAACAAGACGGTCACCGCCGTTAAGATGCTCAACGCAACTGCGGATCGCACCAAGACGCCTCATCACTACATCAACCTCTTAGCTACCACCGACACGAATATCAAGGTCAGCGGAAACGTCTTGACCTATGCCCTTCAGGCCGTCAGCAACGAGGAAGCTGGGACCTACACCGCTTCTTTGCGCGCCGTCAAGAAGGGCGACCCGCCCGTTAACCAGATCTTCGTCCTGGTTGACTTCCAGCTAGGGACGGCCACCGTTGAAAAGCAGGCCGTTGAAACAGAGAAATGCGCCGCCTGCCACAAAGGCGCGCAGAGCGGCCAGATTTACCTGGCCCACACCGATGTTTCGGCAAGAAGTCCCTACGGTAGCCCCTCCATAGATGCCTTCCCCGTGCGCACCTGCAAGAGCTGCCATAACAACGAGGGGTATGCCGCTTATACACTGGCAGGTACGCGAATACCCGATGCCATTGTGAAGCGGGTGCATGGCGTCCACATGGGCGAGCATCTGGCGAATCCCATCAACACAGACCCCACCACCGGCATCTTCAGGGACTACGCCGGCGTCATCTTCCCCGCCAACGTGAAGACCTGCACCGCCTGCCATGTGGACGACAAGTGGAAGACCCAGCCGTCCAAGCTGGCATGCAGCACCTGCCATGATGATACCTGGTACGGCGAAGTGAAAGACATGCCCAAGGATTACGTGGCGCACAAGGGCGACCCCCAGCCAGACGAGACCAAGTGCTCCACCTGCCACACCGCCAGCGATACCGCTGGCCAGACCACCAAGCCCATTTCAATATCCCATAAGGTCATCCAACCAGTGGACACGGTGGTGCTGACCATGACGCCGCCGTCCAACGGCAAGTTCTATGTCGCCGGCGAGAAGCCTCTGGTAACCATCGTTATCAAGGACTCCAAAGGCAACCCCATTGACCACACCAAGGTGGACACCGTCAACTTCTCTGCGGCCAACTTCTACGTCTACGGCCCGCGCGAAGAGCCGGTGCCGGTGCTCACCCGGGCTGCCAGGATCGGCATCTCCGAGTCTAGGGCGTCGGCCACCAACACCATAACCTCCACCTCCGGATGGGTCTTCGCCGCTGGAGACACCTTCAAGATTGCGGTCAATCCGGGCGCCGTGCAGGTGCTGGCAGCTCCGGCAGGCACGCAAACACCGGCGCAGGTCGCCGCTTGGCTTGGTGCCAGTCTGACCGATGCCACCGTAACGGCCAACGCCACCGCCGGCACCGTGAATATCGCGAGCAAGCTCGTGGGCGAAGGATCAAAGATAGAGATCTACAATAGCGCGGTCACAACCATCATGGGATGGAAGCCGGTTGGGCTGAATATCACGGAGCACGGTGTTGTAGTAGGCAAGACCGTAGGCACCACCATGGAGCCCTATGTGGTAATCGGGACCCTCAGCACCGTTGCCAACAACCTGCGGGCCACGACAGACCCGGCCATCAAACGCACGGCAGCCAGCATCACCTATCAGTTGGACGACGTGGCAGGCCTGAAGGCTGGCACGTATATGGTCCATATGTACACGCTGCCAATTGCAGGCAAGTTCACCGACGTGGCCAAGACCGCCAACGGCCTGATCACCTTCCAGGTCGGCACCGCCACACCCTCTAAGAAAGTGGCCACTAACTGCACGGAGTGTCACGGCAATACCATTTGGCACCTGGATGCAGGCCCCATCCATGCCGCGCCTTTTGACACCGACTGGTGCACGGCCTGCCACGACTACAGTCGCCCCGGCACAGGCGAGGGATACTCCAGGACAGGCGGGACTTCCACGAATGGCTGGGCCGGCTATGGCGCTAAGCCCATCTCCGCCAGGGTGCATGGCGTGCACTTCGGCGCATACCTGAACCGTCCCTTCGACGTATACGCTGGCAACCCCAACCTCTTCGCGGAGTCAATCTTCCCCCAGGACGTGCGGAACTGCCAGAAGTGCCACAGCGCCGACACGTCCGGCACGTGGAAGACTGAGCCGTCCCGGCTGGCATGTATGGCCTGCCATGACAGCAACCCAGCCCAGGATCATGCAAGACTCCAGACGTTCATTAGGGTCCCAACAGACCTGCAGAGTCCCTTGAACGGAGAGTCCTGCGCGGTCTGCCATGGCCCAGGGCGAGAGTTCGCCGTGGATAAGGTGCATAAGATCTCCAATCCCTATGTGCCTCCCTATCCCCGCGAAAAGGAGTAGATTCCCAGGCCCCTAGATCAACCGGTATTAGCGAACAGGCCCAGAGCTAAGCTCTGGGCCTGTTCGCTTGCCAAGAGAATGTGGGTGTTCCACAGTCATTCCCACGACGGCAACCCTGAGGGTAGGCCACGCTGTGCCATCCTATGCGACAGAGGCAAGACATGGGCAGGCGCCACGGGGGAACGGCGGGCACCAGGGGCAGGCCTGCGTTCTTATCATTCCGAGCACCGATGCAATCGGGCGAGGAATCTCTGCTGCTTTGCAAGCTGAGCGTGGAACTCTTGCAGAAGGTCCTCCTTTGGAAAAGCAGAGCCGGGAGATTCTTCGCAGCGTTCGCCGTAGGTTCACGCGCTCAGAATGACATGACTCGGTTCCTCTTCATCCCCTAGGGC
>ORMF010245641.1_pt1 | contig 10480 bp, 6 predicted proteins | sample 1779871 | NCBI WGS metagenome assembly ORMF01 (sample SAMEA104232316, study PRJEB22302) | groundwater metagenome | biome: forest; feature: aquifer; material: groundwater | place: USA | collected 2011-08-07 | depth 5.4 m
GTGCCCGAGCGCGCGCACCGTGTTCGACTCGCCGGCGAAGACCGAGGCCGAGCTCGCGGCGGCGCTCGGGGCTGGGATCGCGATCAACGCGGACAGCTACGAGGAGCTCGCGCGGATCGAGCGGATCCTCGCGGGTGGCGTGCGATCGACGAGCCCGATCGGGTTGCGCGTCAACCCCGAGCTGGGCGAGGGCGCGATCGAGCTCACGGACGTCTCGCGCTCGGGCTCCAAGTTCGGCGTGCCCGCGGGCGATCCCGCGGCGATCGAGGCCGCGTTCGGGCGCCATCGTTGGCTCGGTGGCCTCCACGTCCACGCGGGCTCACAGGGCTACGCCCTCGAGTCGCTCGTGCGGGCCGTCGCGCGCGTCGCCCATGTGCGCGATCGGCTCGTCGCCCGTGGCCACGCGTGCCCCCGATTCGACTTGGGTGGCGGCCTGCCGGCGCGGTACCGCGCCGACGCCCCGGCGGTCGATCCCGCCCAGTACCGTGCCGCGTTGGAGGCCGCCGTGCCATCGCTGTTCGCCCCCGGGGTCGCGCTCACGACGGAGTTCGGTCGCGCGTTGCACGCCGGGTGCGCCGTCGCTCTCACGCGGGTCGAGTACGTGAAGCGCCACGCGGGGCGCGTGACGGCGATCGTGCACGTCGGGGCGGACCTGTTCGTGCGCGCCGCCTACCGCCCGGACCTGTGGAGTCACGAGCTCGTGTTGCTGGACGCCGATGGCGCGCTCCCGGATCGGCCCGTGGAGCCGGTCCAGGTCGGAGGTCCCTTGTGCTTCTCGGGTGACGTGCTCGCTCGCGAGGCGCTGCTCCCTGCTCCGCGGGCGGGCGATTGGATCGCCGTCCTGGACGCGGGCGCCTACGCGCTCGGGATGTGGTCGCGGTACTGCAGCCGCGCGATGCCGCTCGTGGTGGGGGTCCAGGGCGACGACGTCACGGTGCTCCTGGCGCGCGAAACTGCCGACGACATCGTGCGCTCCTGGAGCGCGCCGTCGTAGCTCAGTCGACACATCGCGAGCTCACCACGCGCCCGCGTAACGCAGATCCTCACCGGATTCGACCTTCAGGCGCTCGTACTCGAGTCGAGTGATCTGCCGCACATGCAGCTGGTCGTGCGCCAGCCAGCTCGCGAGGAACATGCGAGCGGTCGCCCGACCGAGTTGCGGGTGCTGGAACGCGGAATCCCAACGCGGAGACCGTAGCGACTGGAGCCAGGCGATCGACGCCGTTCGCTCCCTCAGGAAGTCGGCCAGCTTCGCCTCGTAGTTCTGCGCCGCGTAGCTGCGTGACGTGACCCAACCGACGGGGTCGATCGGGGGCGGTGGCGTAGGACGCGACTCGAGCGCGTGCTGCACGCGGGCCCGAAAGTCCTCGCGCTCTTCGTCGTACAAATGGCAGACGATCTCGAGCAGATTCCACTTCTCGGGTGCGGGGCGCCAGGTGTACGCGGCCGGGCGTTTGTCCCTCAGGAGGTGCGAGAACACCTCCCGATTGCGCGCCAACTCCGCCACGATCGCGTCGGGATCGAACATACGCGGAGCGCGGGAGGTTCCTACCCGGACTTCGCCACGATCGGACACGCCGCGAACCGCCCCGGCGACACCTCGATCAACGGAGGCTTCGCCACGGCGCACGCCGGCTCGGCGAGCCAGCAGCGGGTGCGGAACGGACAGCCCGAGGGTTTGGCCATGGGGCTCGGGACGTCGCCTTGGAGGATGATCCTCTGAGGGCGCTTGTGCTCGGGGTCGGGGCGCGGGACGGCCGACAGCAGCGCCTTCGTGTAGGGGTGGGCCGGGTTCTTGTAGATCTCGCGCGCGGGGCCGCGCTCGACCAGGTCCCCCAGGTACATCACGCCCAGGTCGTCGCTCATGTGCTCGACGATCGAGAGGTCGTGGGCGATGAACACGTAGCTCAGCGCCAGCTCGTCCTGCAGGTCCTGCAGCAAGTTCACGGTCTGCGCCTGGATCGACACGTCGAGCGCGCTCACCGGCTCGTCCAGGACGATCAGCGCAGGCGAGGTGGCGAGCGCGCGCGCCACGCCGATGCGCTGGCGCTGACCGCCGGAGAACTCGTGCGGGTAACGGTCGGCCTGGTCCGGGCGCAGGCCCACCTTGCCGAGCAGGGCCGCGACGTGCGACTCGCGCTCGTCGCGCAGCATCGCCGGGCGGTGGACGCGCAGCGGCTCCTCGACGATTTCTTGCACCGTGAGGCGCGGGTTCAAGGACGAGTACGGGTCCTGGAACACCATCTGGATGTGCTCGCGGTACGAGAGCATCTCGCGGCGCGTGAGCGCGCGCAGGTCGCAAGCAGCGTCGCCGTCCGTGCGGGCAAAATGGACCTGCCCGGCGATCTCGGCCTCCAGGATGTTGATGATCGACTTGCCGATCGTGGTCTTGCCGCAGCCCGACTCCCCGACGAGCCCGAAGGTCTTGCCGCGTCGCACGGCGAAGCTCACGCCATCGACGGCTCGCACCGCGCCCGTACGGCGGCCGAGGATCCCGCCGTGGATCGGAAACTGGACCGACAGCTCGCGCACGTCGAGGATCGGCGAGGAGGCGGGGCTCACGAGCTGGTTCCCGGCCGCGCGGGCGCGGCGCTCGCCGCGACAGCGGCGGGAGGCTGCGGGTACAGGTGGCAGCGCACCTGGTGGCCGGGGGCCAACTCCACGAGCGCGGGTTCGACCTCGGCGCAGATGTCTTGGACGTCGGGGCAGCGGTTGCAGAACTTGCAGCCGCGTGGGAAGTCGAGGATCGAGGGCACCATTCCCGGGATCGCCGTGAGGCGCGTGCCCTTCGCGTGCTGATCGGGCCGTGGCAGGGAGCCCAGGAGCCCGCGCGTGTAGGGGTGGCTGGGCCGCACGAACAGGTCCTTCGCGGGCGCGATTTCCTGGACGCGGCCACCGTACATCACGACCACCTTCTGGCACGTCTCGGCCACGACCGCGAGGTCGTGCGTGATCAGCAGGATCGCGGCGTCGCCGGTCTTGGACTTGATCTTGAGCATCAGCTCCAGGATCTGCGCCTGGATCGTCACGTCGAGCGCGGTCGTCGGCTCGTCGGCGAGGAGCAGGGCGGGCTCGAGCGCGAGCGCCATGGCGATCATCACGCGCTGGCGCTGGCCGCCCGAGAACTGGTGCGGGGAGGCCTTGAGGCGCTTCGCGGGGTCGGGGATCCCGACGAGCTTGAGCATCTCGACGGCGCGCGCGGTGGCCTCGTCTTTCGACACCCGCAGGTGGTGGCGGATGCCCTCCGAGACCTGGCGACCGATCGTGAACACGGGATTGAGCGCGGTCATCGGCTCCTGGAAGATCATCGAGATCTCCCGGCCGCGGTAGCTCTGCATCTCCTTGTAGCTGAGTTGGAGGAGATCCTTGCCCTTGTAGAGGATCTCGCCGGCCTCGATCCGCCCGGGCGGTGAGGGAATGAGCTTGAGGATCGAGAGCGCGGTCACGCTCTTGCCCGACCCCGACTCGCCCACGAGGCCCACGACCTCGCCTTTGCCGATCGTGAAGTCGACGCCGTCGACGGCCTTGGCCGTCTTGCCCTCGATGTCGAAGTAGGGGCGCAGGCCGCGCACGTCGAGCAGGACGTCGCTCATCGCAGCCTCGAGAACACCTTCGGATCGAACCCCTCGCGGACGGCCTCGCCGATCATCACCACGAGGAACAACGTCCCGGCGAACACCGCCGACGGGACGACGATCAGAAAGAAATTGGGCATGTGTCCGACGTGAGTCTTGCCTTGCTGGAGCAGGTACCCCCAGCTCGGCGTGCCCGGCTTCAAGCCGAAGCCGAGGAAATCCAGCGACACGAGGCTCCCGATGTAGGCCACGATCGCGAACGGAGCCGAAGTCACGACGGGGACGAGCGAGTTGGGGAGAATGTGCTTGGTGATGATCGTCCAGTCGGAGACCCCGATCGACTTCGCGGCCTGGACGTAGTCGCGGGCCTTCTCGCGGTAGAACTCTCCGCGAATCAGGTACGTGATGCCCATCCAGCTTCGCAGGATCAGCATCATGAACGCGAGGACGAGCAGGCCGGGCTTGATGATCGACGCGAGGATCATCATCGTGAACAGGAACGGGATCGAGCCCCAGATCTCGATGAAGCGCTGGACCAGGATGTCGACCCATCCGCCGTAGTAGCCCATCGCGCCGCCCACGAGGATGCCGATCGCGAAGCCGAGGCCGGCCACGATCAGCGCGAACACCATCGCGATGCGGAAGCCGTAGAGTACCTGGCACAGCACGTCCGCCGCGTTGTCTGTGAGGCCGAGCGGATGCGCGAGGCGCGGCGGAATCGGCGGGCGTTCGTCGGGGAACTCGGAGAGCAGGCGTTCGTCCGGGCCATACGGATAGAGCGGCATCACGATCGAGGCCGCGCCGCTCGTGAACCGTTCGTAGCTGGCCTCGATGCGGGCGATGTCGTCCCGCTGCGTATCGAGCGCGCGCCCCTTCAGGGTGTACAACTCGAGGGCGCTCGCGTGCTTCGCCTCGATCTGCGGTCGCGCGCGCTCGTAGTCCTCGAGGTTCATCTCGAACTCGAACAGGGCATCCTTGTACCGGCTGACCTCGGCGGCGCTTGCGCCGGGGGCGGGCTCCACCGGCGCCACGGGCGCGCGGGGGGCAGGCGGAGGCGCGCCGAGCGCCGCAACTTCCCGGGCCAACCGGCCGCGCCGTGCCGCGAGGTCCGCCGCGATCGAGCCGGGGTCATCGCAGAGGCGGGCGAAGGCGCGGTAGTCGAGCTGGCTGTCGCTCGCCAGGCCGAAGTCGCTCGCGCGCTGGAAGTAGCGGAACTGGACGAACGGCACGGTCGTGTCCAGCCAGTGCATGACGGCGGGCATCGCCCACCGGTCTCCGCACCGCACGTACAGCGCCTTCTCGCTCACCGTGAGCTCGAGGAACAGGCTCGCCGTGAACAGCGTGGTGATGACGATGTAGCTCCAGTACCCGCGGCGGATCTGCCGAAAGCGAGCCGCGCGACGCCGGAGTACGGGGGAAAACCGGAGCGGCCGACCGATCGCGCGCATGACGCGCGCGAAGGCCCACGGAGCCGCGCGAAACGCCAGCGCGTAGCTGAGCCCGAGCCAGGCGGCCACGGCGCACACGGTGCCGACGTATTCCACCGCCTACCTCGTGCTTCCGCCGAAGCGGATCCGCGGATCGATCAGCGCCCAGATGAGGTCCGACACGATGTTGCCGAACAGCAGGATCAGCGTGTTGAAAACCGCGATGGCCATGATCACCGGCATATCGGTCTGGAGGATCGCGTTGAAGCCCAAGAGCCCCATGCCGGGGATGTTGCACACCGTCTCGATCAGGAAGCTGCCCGCGAACAAGAGGCCCAGGGCGTGCCCGATGCCGGCCGTGATCGGGATCAGCGAGTTGCGCAGCGCGTGCACGAAGATCACGCGGTGCTCCGGCAGGCCCTTGGCGAAGGCGGTGCGCACGTAGTCCGCTCCGAAGTTCTCGAGCAACGAGTTCTTCATCAGGATCGTCATCGTCGCGAAGCCGCCGATCATGTAGCCGATCATCGGGATGATCGTGTGCCGGAGCTGCGCGAGCGCCTTGCCGACGAAGCTCAGCTGCTCCCACTCTTCGCGGGGAGGACGGAAGCCGCCGAGGGGAAGCCAGTCCAAGTGCGTGCCGAACAGGATCATCAGCAAGAGGCAGGCGATGAAGCCGGGAATCGCATAGCCGGCGAACACGAGGATCGAGCTGGCCGTGTCGAACATCGTGCGGTGGTGGATGGCTTTGTAGACGCCGAGGGGCACGCACACGAGCCAGCTCGCGAAGTAGCCGATGAGCCCGAAGTAGATCGACACCGGGAACTTGCTCACGATCACGTCGATCACCGGGCGGTTCTCGGTGAACGACGTACCGAAGTCCAGCGTCAGAATCTCGCCGAGCCAGATCAGGTAGCCGATCAGGATCGGCTTGTCGAGCTTGTAGTACGCCTCGAGCTGCTTGACGACGCGGGGGTCGATCTCCGTGCCCTGGCCCAGGCCGGAGGCCGGGCCTCCGGCCTCGCCCGTCTGCATCATCAGGATCCGCGCCTTCGCCTGCTCGACCGGCCCGCCGGGGGCGAAGCGGATCACCGTGTAGATCAGGCAGGTGATGCAGACGAAGGTGAGCGGCACGAACAGCAGGCGGCGGATGAAGTAGGTGGTCATCCCGTGCATCGACCACCCCCTGTGTCGAGCAGCGCCATGAGCATCACAGCCGCGTCGATCACTCCTTGCTCGGCTCCTCGTCCTTCTTGGGGAACGGCCGCTGGTCGGTCTCGCCGCGGGGCAGGTCCGTGTTGTTCTTGACGGCGTCGTTGTACTTGGCCTCGAGCTCGGGATCGATCCACCACAAGGATGCGATGTTGGAGCCGTCGCCGAGCCGCGAGAAGTACGTGGGGGGGTGCCCGAACTTGTTCTTGTACAAGACGCGCGTGTAGCCGGCCTGCCAGCCGAGCGCGTACGGCATCTCCTCGAACAGGATCTCGTCGATCTTGCGGATGACCGCCGTCCGTCGGCGCCACACGCCCTCATCGACGCCGAGCAGCGAGTCGTAGCGCTCGAGCAGTTGCTCGATACGGTCGTTCTTGAGCCCGGGGACGTTGTTGTTCTGCGGCTGGTCCGCGAGCTCCTTCGACCACGACGTGCGCGGGTTGGGGTAGAGGATCCCGCTGTAGCTCTGGAACGCGAGGGTGAACTGACGCTCGTTGACCTTCTTGTAGACCTCCCGCCAGTCCATCAGCGACAGCTGGAGGTCGATGCCGGCGAGCTTCAGGTCTTCCTTGATGACGGTGAAGATCCGCGTGAAGACTTCCGAACCGTACTCGAGCGTGACCTTGAACGGCTCGCCCTTGGCGTTGATCAGCCAGCCGTCCTTGTCGCGCCCTTTCCAGCCGGCGGCGTCGAGCAGCTTGGCCGCGAGCTCCGGGTTGTAGCGAATCTTCGGGTTCTTCGAGCTCCCCCACGGCCCGCCGGGGAAGTAGGTATCGATGAAGTCGTACTGGTTGAAGAACAGCTTGTCGATCAGCTTCTCGCGGTTGAACAGGTGCGCGAAGGCGAGGCGCACGCGCTGGTCGTCGAACGGCGGCTTGCGCATGTTGAACGCGAAGCCCTGAATTCCCTGCGGATTGTCCGTGAAGATCTTGCGCTTGAGGATGTGGCCCTTCTTCACCGCGTCGAACTCGCACTCCTCGACCCAACGCTGGGCCTTTCCGATCAGGTGGTAATCGATCTCGCCCTTCTTGATCTTCTCGAACTCGAGGTCGCGGTCGCGCACCACGATCCAACGGATTTCGTCGAAGTTGTTCGTGCCGACGGCCCAGCGCTCGTTGGCCCCCCACCAGTCCTTGCGCCGCGTGATGGTGAACGACTCCTGCTCCACCATGTCCGTGGGCTTGGCGAGGTGGTAGGGGCCGGAGCCCATCATCAGCCGCCACTGGTAGCCGTTCAGGTACTCGTCGCCCGTGATCCGGATGTACTTGGCGGGGAAGATCTTCATGCCGCCGAAATACAGGAACAGTCGCCAGTTCACGGTCTTGGTCCGCACGCGGACGGTGAGCTTGTCGAGTGCCTCGGGCTTGGTGTACTCGTTGAACACGAGCGGGTTGGTCGGATCCTTGCGATCCTCGGAGACCATGTGCTCCCACGTCGCGACGACGTCGTCGGCCGTGACCTCGCTGCCATCCGCCCAGCGCGCCTTCTCGCTGATGCGGAACAGGAACTCCTCGCCCGTGATCTTGCCGTCGCCGCCCGGGTTGGCGATCGGCGTGGATTGCCAGTGGGTGGCCAGGCTCGGAATGGTCGCGAGCGTGTCGGGGTCGATCCCCACGAGCGTCTCGTACACGAGGGCGTGGAGGTCGCGGAGTTGCACGAGGCGCGAGTCGGGGCCATCCGTGCGCAGGGTCGGCGGGTAGGACTCCCACGTCTGGATCAGCCGGCCGCCCTTGACCGCCCGGGGGTCGCCGCCGGGGGCGTAGGTGTCGTTCGTTTGCCACTTCGTCGCGTCGAACGGCTGTGCGTCGGGAAACGCCGGCGCGTAGGCCTTGGCCTTCGCCTCGAGGCGCGCGATCAACGCTGTGGTGTCCTCCTGCGCCCCGGCGACGGTGGCGACGGTCGCGAGCGCGACGCTCATCAGCAGGAACGAACGCATGCCGATCTCTCCCTGGGTAGTCGGTGCTCGATCGAAGCCGGGGGCCTTTCGATCGCGAGCGACCCGACTCTACGGCTCGCCCTTCCTCGGCGCAAGCAATCGGATCGCCGCGCGATGGGAACTTTCGGCCCTGTGCCGGCGTCTGGCTTCCGAACACACGTTTCTCTCGAGGATGCTGACCGTGAATCGATTGACCGCTCTTTCGCGCTCGCTGCTCACCCTGGGCGCGCTCGCCTTCGCCCTGGCCCTACCGTGGGGTGCGTTGTTCGGCGACCGCGCGACCACCGAGCAGCTCGGCGGCGCCGGTCGTGTCCTTGCGCACATCGCCACCGACAAGCCGATCTACAAGCCGGGGGAGACGTTCTACGCGCGGGCCACCTTGCTCGAGGCCGCGGGCACGAAACCGCTCGCCTTCGACAAGACCGTGAACGCGGTGTTCCGGGTCAAGGGACCCAAGGGCGACGTCGCGGCTTCGGGCTGGGTCCAGGGCAGCGACAGCGTGCTCGGGCTGTCGTGGGCAATCCCCAAGGAGCTGGCCGGCGGCAAGTACACGCTGAGCCTCGAGTTCCCGCACGAAGGCTGGGCGCCGGCCGAGCGGGTGTTCGAGATCCGCGCCTACCGCGCGCCCCGCATCAACAGCCAGATCGAGTTCACGCGCAAGGGTTACGGCCCTGGTGAGCTCGCTCAGGCGACGCTCAAGGCCGAGCGCGCCGAGGGCGGCTATCCCGCGGGTGCCAAGGTCGGCGTGACCGCGCGCATCGACGGCGCGTTGGTCCACACCGGTACCGCGGAGATCGACGCGGCGGGTCGCTGCGTGGTCGAGTTCCGCCTGCCGGAGAAGATCGCCGAGGGCGAGGGCTCGCTCGCGCTCGCGATCGAGGACGGCGGCGTGGTCGAGGTCGCGGCGAAGACGATCCCGATCCTCCTGCAGTCGGTCGACGTCGCGTTCTACCCCGAGGGCGGCGACCTCGTGATCGGCCTCCCGTGCCGCGTGTACGTCGAGGCCAAGACGCCGTCCAAGCGCCCGGCGGACATCGCGGGTCGGATCCTGGACGAGGCCGGTAGCGCCGTGGGCTCCCTGCGCACCGACCACGAGGGCCGCGGCACCTGTGCGTTCACGCCGAAGGCCGGTGCGACGTACTCACTCGCGATCGACGAGCCCGCCGGGATCGCCAAGCGGATCGCGTTGCCAGGGGCCAAGCCCGCGGGGGCGACGATCGCGGCGCGCGCCGGTGCCGTCGAGTCCGCGGAGCCGATCGACTTCGAGGTCGCGGCCACGGAGGCCGGCACCTACAAGCTCACCCTCGCCCGGCGCGAGGTCGTGATCGGCGAGAAGACCCTCGAGCTCGGAGCGAGCACTCCCGCGTCGGCCTCGTTCGCGGCGGACGCGGCGAACGGCGGCGTGCTCGTCGCGACCCTGTGGTCCGCGACCGGCAAGCCGCTCGCCGAGCGGCTCGTCTTCCGCCGTCCCGCCGAGTCCTTGAAGATCTCGCTCACGACGAAGCGCCTGCGCGCCGTGCCGGGCGAGGCGATCGAGGTCGAGGTCGCGACCACCGACGCGGCGGGCAAGCCGGTCGGCGCGGTCGTGGGCCTGGTGGCCACGGACGAGCGCACGCTCGAGCTCATCGAGACGCGCGAGCAAGCGCCGCGGTTGCCGGCGATGGCGTTGCTCGAGGGCGAGGTCACGGAGCTCGCCGACGCGAAGGTGTACCTGGACCCGGCTAACCCCGATGCCCCGCGCCAGCTCGACCTGTTGCTCGGCACGCAGGGGTGGCGCCGCTTCGCGTTCGTCGATGCGCCCGAGTTCGTGAAGCGCTCGGGCAACGCGGCGCGTCGCGTGCTGGCGTTGGCCGAGCCGCACATTTGGGCCGAGCGCCACCGGCGCCTCGAGGCTCGCGGGCACCTGATGCCCCAGCCTCCGGGCGCCGCGGTGAACAAGGCCGACGCGCCCGAGGAAGATGCCGCCCCTGCGGCTCCCGCCGAGCCCAACGTCGATGCGCCGCCCGCGGATCCGCCGGCCGCCGACATGCCCGCCGCGAAGATGCCCGAGCAGGCCCGCCAGCAGCAAGCCGGGCAGGGCCTTCACGGCGGCCGCAGCGCTGAGCCGATGGGCGAGGACGGCGAGAAGAAGCTCGCGGACCTCGATGCGAAGGAGAAGAACATCGCCGGCGAGGGCGTCCATGTCGTCGTGGGCAAGGACTTCGTGGCGGTGCGCGAGTACGCGCACGTGGCGCGCGCGGGCCGCCAGCCGGGCGAGCGGGCGGACTTCGCGGAGACGTTGTGCTTCCACGCGGGAGTGAAGACGGATCCCGCGACGGGCAAGGCGACGATCA
>ORMF012136847.1_pt1 | contig 10480 bp, 8 predicted proteins | sample 1779871 | NCBI WGS metagenome assembly ORMF01 (sample SAMEA104232316, study PRJEB22302) | groundwater metagenome | biome: forest; feature: aquifer; material: groundwater | place: USA | collected 2011-08-07 | depth 5.4 m
CGCCCCCGCCCATGGCGCTGGCGGGGAGCGGGCAGCCGCCGCCATGTTGCTGTGGAGCGAGTAGCCCTGCCACTCGCCGAGGCGGTATCGATAGTAGCCGGCGCCGGGTGGGCCGGCGTTGATCCCGAAGTACTCGAAATACGGCGCGGCACCCGCCGCCTCGTAGTCGTGATTCCCAGGCGATGGACGCGTTCGCGCCTTGTGCCGCCCCCACGTCGGGTCGTAGCAATCGCGCAATTGCTCCGTCGTACCCGAGGGGTAGGCGTTGTCACCGGCGGTGAACACGCTGCCGGATAACCCGTCGAGCAGCCTGGCGGTGGCTTCGGTTCCGGCCGACCCGCACACCGCGATATCACCTGCGCCCACGAGCACGGCGGCATCGCGGTGTCCGGAGCGGGAGAACGGCGTCGGCGACGTCAGGTTCCACTCGCACGCTGCGATGATCGCCGGCAGGACCACCAGGAGAAGACGAGGCCGCACGGCTCTTACCGGATCGCGCGCTCGCGCGCGACGTCCTGCCGAACGAACTCCGGCCGCTGCCGCGCGAAGTCGATCAGGAATGCTACGGCGGCGGTGTAGACCTCGTTGGAGACCGGTTTCCACGGATCTTCGCGCGCGGCGGCATCGATCAAGGTCGAGGCGCGGATGATTTCGGTCTCGAGCCAGTTCTCCTCGAGCGACGCACGGGCGCACTGCTCCAGCGCGTTCCAATAGAGCGTGCGGAGATCGTCGAAGGCGAGTGCGCGGCGAACCAGAATGTTCTCGTCCGCCCGCCGCATGATCGGGGAGTCGATCTCCGAAAACGCCCGGTCTTTGTCCCACACGATCACGCGATGCCGGGTCGCCCCCGCGCTGCGGTACAGATAAAAATTCGCCATCCCGGCGAACCCGAGCATGCCGTCCGACTCGGACAGGAACGTTTCCACCGCGACGTGGGTGACGAACTGCTCGAGATCGAGATACTCCGCAACGCGCTGTCGCCACACGGCATCGACCGGCTGATTCACCTCATGAAACAGGTCGCGAATTGGCGCATACAGGACCCCGGCTGCCTCGCGCTCACGGGTCCGAGGTTCAAATACTGCGCCGTACGCAGTCTCGTCATCTCCCAGATCCTCACCATAGAAGGGAAACGCGAACGTCCGTTCGAACAGGTATCCTGCCGTCTCCCCAAGCGTCCGCGAGAGAAACCCCGCGTCGACCGGTTCGACGAACGCATACAGACCCTGATAGACGTCATTGATAAAGAGACGGCAGAACGATTCGCGCGGCGCCGGCTGCCCCATACGCTCGAAGAAGGCCATCGCGACGCGCTCGCGTACGAGCGCTGGATCCTGAACGAGGTTGTCCAGGATCAGCGAACCAAGCCCGAGGAACCGCTGCCCCGCTGAGTAGCGATCGAAATCGATCCGCAAGCCGGGCTTTGTGGCACTTCGACTCCCCAGCCCGCGCGAGCGTACGCCGGCGTTCCTCACTCGGAGGTTGCGCCAGTGGAGATCCACGGGATAGTACGTGTTGTCCAGGTAGCGATCGCGCAGCTGCCGCAGATCGTTCGAATGGATGAAGAGTCGCAGGTCGTGCAGCGTACCGCTTTCGAAGAGATCGTCGCTGGGCTGGGCGACGGCTGAACGATCCATTCCGCTCAGGCAACTGACCACCAGGATCCATCGGACCACGCGACGGCAGTTCATGATGATGCTCAAATGGCCAGCCGCACTCGCAGCAGCTGGCTCCAGAACACCAGGTGCGGGACGGCGGGAAGGTCCGCGCGTCCGATGGCCTCGCGGATAGCGTTTGCCTGCGCTGTCAGCCACCGGTTCGGACGCCAGGTGGCACCGATGGTCGTCGCATTCTCGCGAGTGCCGAGGATCGTCCCGGCGCGCTGGCTGGTCGACGGCAGATCCGCGCCCACAGCGCTTCCAAAGCTCATTTGCTCGAGGCGCACCGCGACCTGAATTGAACCGATGCCCCCGCCGAGCAACGGCCGGCGCGGCTCGGGCACGTCGGGGGCCCCCGCCGCACCGGCGCCCCCCCACGCGCCGCTCACGTACCAGCCGTGAGCCAACAACGGCACGAGGTTTCCACCTTCCAGGCTCTGGCCGCGACGCTCGTCGCTGACGCGGATGTACTCGGAGGCCAGCGAGAATGGCCCGGGCCGCCATCGCAGCTGCACGCCGGTGCGCTGGCGCCGCCCGCGCACCCACACATCCGCATCGAAGAACGAGACGCCAAGCACGCTGCGACCGCGCAGCGCCGGAAACCCTTCCGGCACGGCGCTGTGGGTGAAGGCCACACCGCCCTGCAGATCCGCCAGAGAACGACGCTTCGAATCCCGAATCCCGGATCCCGAGTCCCGCCTCGTGGGCGTCGACCGGCGGAACGGTTCCACCGTGAGGCGCGCGGCAATCGTGCGACCGCCGAAGACGCGGTCGCCGCCGTTGGGCCGCGCGTGGTCGCCGTCGTTCGCGAAGATGCCCGCCTCGTACCCGACGGCCTTGTCGATCAACCGACCGTGCAGCATGACGCCCCGGTCCCGACCCGGCGCGAGCGTCGTGGACGCGAGGGAGCGGTGCGCGAACTCGAGCTTGGTGCTGCCGGCCGTTTCTTCCAACCCGAACGGAAGCTTGAAGAGGCCTCCCTGCACTTGTGCGGTGCTCAGAGGTCGGTAGTTCACGTACGCATCGCGCCATGGACTCCTCTTCTCGAGCTCCGCCTCGACCTGAACGTCGATGACGCCAGCAATGCTGGCTTCAGCGCCCACTCTCCGCTTGCCGACATCAAATCGATCCCCGGCGCCGTGTTCGATCCCTGCCTGCGATGCACGGCCGTCACCCTGCAGGCGCGCGCGAAACTCAACGTGGAGCTTTCCAGACCAGTCGAGCACCGGGTGTTCGTCCCACCGGAACGTCCAACCGTCGGTCGATCGGGGGCGCGAATCGTTGTCGGACTGTTGGGCCAAGGCCGGCGCGGCCATCGCCAGCGCAAGCGCAGCAGCGATGACCGGTTTCATAGCAGCACCTTCTTCATGGCGTCCCATCCCGTGACTCATGCGGCCGACACAGCGTGCTGCAACCGACCCAGGCGAACAGGATTCCGGTGCAGCGTTTCTGGAAAGAGCTGGAGCAGCGATCGAACGATGCGGCGATCGGTCACCCAGACGCCGACCTCGCGTCGCTCATCGAGATTGCTCGTCGACAGGGCCATGCTCCCGACGATCGCCAGGCGATCGTCCACGACGAGCAGCTTTCCGTGAGGGGCCAGCCCGCTGTCCGGCAATCCCCGCAGTACCGTCACAGAGGTGCCGGCGGCCGCCTTCGCCCGAAGGACAGCCAGCATGTCTGGATCGCTCAACTTGGGGTCGATGAGACAGATGCGGCGCTGGGCCTCCTCGAGGAGCTGCTTCATCTGGCCTCGAGCGTTTCCCGGGCCAACGATCAGTCGGGTGGAGAGCTCTCGCGGCAGCGAGGTCGCGGAAGCGTCGCAGTCCGCCGCAAACAGCGCGGTCAGGCCGGCCACGACGGCACGGTCACTGGTCGCCAGCAGGAAGTCGCACGTCCTTGTGAAGCACCTGCGCGTGAAATTCGAGGAGCCAACGAGCGCGCTGTGATCGTCGGCGACGGCGTATTTCGCGTGGTACGTGCCGTGCGGGCCGGCGTAACGCCAGACGCGGACTCCGACCGCCTCGAGCAGCAGGCGGAGGAGCTTCAGGCTGGAGCGCCCTTTGGTCCGGCGGGTCAGCAGCGCTTCCACACGGACGCCGCGCCTGCACGCCGCCTGGATGGCCTCCAGCACGCGGCGGTCATCGCATTGAACCGGCGAGAGGAGCAGACGCCTGTGCGCCGATTGAATCACCTTCAACACCGCCAGGCGTCGCTCGGCGGGCGTGATCACGATTCGATCCGTCATGGATGTCCGAGCCTCTTCTTCGACGCTTCCCACGACACCGACTTGAGACCGACGGTGCCACCGTTAAGGAGCTCCGCACTCAGCCGGTCGAGTGACGTACCCGGATCGAGAAGGGCACGGTAGCGAACGGCCGCCTGATCGCCGTGCGACATTTCCAGCGGCTCGACGACAACCCGGTGGGCCGCGAAGACGTGTGACACGTGGGCCGCGGGAAACCGAGCGCCGTCCGCGACGAGCGCCACCTTCATCGATCGCGGGGCCTCGCTGGTGCCGCGACCGAGCGTGAAGAGGCATGCGCATACGATCAGCGTGCCCGCCGCAGCGACAGTCGCCAGCCCCTGGCCCGCTGCCATGCCCAGCGCCATCAGAAGGAACAGCACCGTGATATCGCGCGGGTCGTCGACGGGTGTCCGAAAGCGGACGATCGCGGCCGCCCCTGCAACGCCGAACGCACGGGCAAGCGAGTCGCCGACGACAAGCATCATGAGCGCACCGGCCAGGCACAGGAGCACGTGCGCCTGCTCCATGGAGTGACCGAGCGGCTGGTCACGTCGCGCGTATCGCTGAACGGAAACGACGACGATCCCGATGCACACCGCCGCCAGCAGCTTGACGCTCTCTGTCAGCGCTTGAATCTGGGGAACGGTGATGTCGCTCATGCTCGGGCTCACACATGTATCAACGACGGGCCGCTCGATTACGAACCACGCGGGTTGCGGGTCGCTGGTGTTCGAGGACTGAAAGACAGTGCTGTACGCACGAAGGGCCGGCTCAGGCCGGCCCGTTCGTCGGAGTGCGCGCGCAATGTCGACTTAGCGGTAGATGAATCCGTGACCGACCGCATCCCCGACAGGGAACCATGCCGTGATGGGAAGAGGAGCCCCCGCCGAAGCCTCCCCGAACAACACTTGACGATCGGCCTGCAGGTTCTTTGGCCGCTCCACGTCGTTGGTCAGCGTGATGAGGTGCGTTTTCGTGCGATTTCTGCTCAACACCTGCACGATATTTAGGCTTCGTTCCGGGTCCGCCAACTCGAAGATGTAGGTTCCGGCTTCGAGCGTGACGCCCGGAAGCGCTACGGGCCCGCTGAACGTCAGAAAGGTCGTTCGGTTGATATTGCCGCGGGCATCGCCTGTCGCCGCGAACATCAGACCCAGAACCACGACGCACAACGCAAGAATCGATCTACGGTTGGTCATCTGTCTCGCCTCCTTCTGATGGGATCAACGCTGGAGGCGAGCCATTCGAACAGCCGTGAATTGCTTATGATATCGACGGCTCACGAATCTCAGCCGGTAACCTAGACGATGGCCGACCCGTTCATCGGTACGACTGTGGCCCAATACGAGGTCGTCGCCAAGCTGGGCGGCGGCGGCATGGGCGTGGTCTACAAGGCACGGGACACCAAGCTCGGCCGCTTTGTCGCCCTCAAGTTTCTCCCGCCTCAATGGAGCCACGACGAAAACGCAAAGCAGCGTTTCATCCGTGAGGCGCAGGCCGCGTCCGCGACCGATCATCGGAACATCTGCACGATCCACAACATCGAGTCGACCGCCGATGGACAGCTCTTCATCGTCATGGCGTTCTACGAAGGCCAGACGCTGAAGCAGAAGCTGGATGCCGGACCGCTTCGCGTCGATGAAGCCGTCGAAATCGCCGCACAAGTTGCCGAAGGCCTCGCCCGAGCTCACGGGCAGGGTGTGGTCCACCGCGACATCAAGCCCGGCAACCTGATGCTCACCGACGACACGGTGAAGATCCTCGATTTCGGGCTCGCAAAATTTGCGGACGTCCGCTTCAAGCTGACACTGGAAGGGTCCACGCTGGGCACGGTCGCTTACATGTCGCCAGAGCAGGCCCGAGGCGAGGAGGCGGATGAGCGCAGCGACATCTGGGCAACCGGTGTGGTGCTGTACGAGATGCTGAGCGGCGACCCACCGTTCCGAGGCGGGTATCCAGAATCTATTTCTCACGCAATCAGAAACGACTCCCCGCGCTCGCTGAGGACGTCGGACCGCGACATTTCGGAGGCGCTCGAACAACTCGTTTTCCGCGCATTGCACAAGGAGGCAGGCGTCCGCTTCCAGAGCGCGCGAGATCTGGTCCGCGCGCTGCGCCTCCAGCAGGGGCAGAGCCTTCCGATCGATCTTCGGACCGAGCCGCTGCCGGCGATCGACGACGAGCGGCGCACCGCCGCGACGCGGCGCACGTGGGGCTCACGCCGAGCGGGGATGGCGGGCGCCGTGACCGTCGCAGCTCTGGTCGGCGCGCCACTCTGGATCTTTCTGCCGGTCGATCGTATCCCGGTGGCCGTCGCGCCTGTCGTGAACCAAACCGGCTATGCGGAACTCGATCCGTATCGGTTGGCACTCACCGGCGAGCTGACCGCGCAGCTTGCCGAGTCGCGGGGTATTCGGGTCCTTCCGTATGAGCGTCTGCTGCAGATCATCCGCCATGATCGACTCGACGGCGCCGATGTCTCGAGCCGCGAGACGATTCAGGCGATCACGACGCACAGCGGCGCGCGAGTGCTCATCATTCCGACGGTGCTGTACGAGGATGGCGCGTGGAAGGCGAGGGTTGAGTTTCGGAACGCGGACACTGCGGTCAGTGAGGCGAGCCGCGAGACCCCCTCCTCTGTCTCGTCGCTGATGAAGGACGCCGTCTACGGACTCATGGCGCCGCTTGCGGCAGCCACCGAAGAGCACTTCGTCACCACGGGACCGCGCCGCGCGTATCTCGCCTCCACGCTTCGCCGCCGCATCGGCCGCGCGCCTGCGCCAGCGACCCCGCGCTTTCGCAGCCTCGAGGCCGCCAGGACATTTGAAGAGGGTCTCAACTGGTACGACGAGCTCGAATACGCCGCCGCCCGCACGCGTTTCGCGAGCGTCGCAGAGCAGGATCCGCAGAATCCACTTCCCGTGGCGTGGTGGAGTCGCGCGGCTCGAGTGATGCGGGAAGACGACGACGCGGCTGACGCAGCGGCCCGCGCCGCGCGTCTGGTCACCGAACAGACACCCGAGCCGGATGCTCTCTTCGTCAACGCTGTCGTCGCGGAAACCCGGCACGACTTGGCCGGTGCCGAGATGCGATATCGGGCCTTGATCGCGCGACATGCCGACGAGCCTGCCTGGGTCATGGAGCTCGCAGCCTTTCAAGATCGGCAAGGGCAGAACGAACCCGCTATCGCGAGTTATCACAATGCCCTGAGGTTGGACGGGCGGCTCGAGCGTGCTCACGTGGAGCTCTGTCGCCTGTACAACCGCCTGAACGAATCTGCGCGCGCTCGGGACGAGGGTCAGCGCGCACTGCTCGGGTACAGAAATGCCGGCGACCGCGGTGGCGAGGCCCAGGCGTTGCTGTGCCTCGCGGACACCCTGCGTGTTGGCAACCAGGAAGAGCGGCAGCAGGCGGCGCGTCATTCCGCCGAGGCGCTGAAGGCCTTCGAGAGCCTCGGGCATTCGTACAATCTCGCCCGCGCACACAACTACGCGGCGTTGTCGGCAGCAGCGCAAGGCCAGATGGTCGAGGCCGCCGCCGCATGGGAAAGCGCCCTCCACACGGCACGCGCCACTCAGAACAAGGGCCTCGAGGCCCTCGTCCTGATGAATCTCGGCGTCGCGCATACCAGACTTGGCAGTCGTTCCCGTGCCGTTGAGTACCGGATCCAGAGCTACAAGCTGTTCGAAGCCCTCGGCGACGAGCAACGTGCTGCGGAGAACCAAGCGAACGGAGCCGAACTGTTCATTGAATTCGGTCCCGATCCGGAGCAAGGGCTCCGCGACGCGCAGAATGCGCTGGCGGTGTTTCGCAAGCTGGGCAACCGCAACTTCGAGGTCTATTGCCATCGCGTCATTGCGGCCGCCAACCGCTACGCCGGGCGGCATGTGGATGCTGAACGGGAGCTGAACCGCGCGCTCGCGATTGCCCGCGAACGCAACCTCGCCGACGACATCGCACCGTTGACGATCGAGCTCGCCCGCACGCAGTTCGACAGGAATGACTACGTCGGCGCCCGCGATCTGCTGCTCAAGGCGACGCAGCTGGCGCCAGACAACGTTCCGGCACGGATCCGGTTGGGATTGGTGCTGACGCGCCTCGGCGACTTCAATGGAGCGGGATCGAGCTTCACTCAGGTCTCTGGTGCTCTCCAGGCCCGCCCCAACCGAAATCACACGGCCCTCCTGCACTCGGGCATGGGCGAACTCGCCTACGAATCGGGGCGCAATGACGAGGCGCGTACGCACTTTGCCGCAGGCTCCGCACTGTGGACGGACACGCTTCCGGACGCCGCCAGCGTGGAGGCTCGCGCCTTTCTCGGCCTGCTCGAGGCGCTCGACGGCCGGACCGCAATCGGCCGGACCGCACTGCAATCGAGTCTCGACCAGGCCAAAAAAATGGGCCGATTGGCGTTGGAAGCACGATGCCGCGTCCACCTCGCCAGAGTCGACCTCTTGGCCGGACGGCCGGACGGGGCACTGGCCGTCTTGCGCGATGTGGGGCCGGATGCTGAACAGTCCATTGGTCCTGAGCTGCAGGCGCAGGTGCACTACTGGCGCAGTGAGGCGTTCCGGGCCCGCGGCGACGCGATCACTGCGCACGCCCAGGCCCAGACGGCGCGTCAGATCCTGGAAGGCGTCCGGCAATCGGTTCCCGAACCCATGCGCGGACGTTTTGTACGACGCACGGATATCCAGCGCGTGATCGGGTAGTCCATACAGAGAACCCGGATTGGCAGAGAAGCACTATTCCCCAACACATCCAAAGGAGGCCGGTCATGGCCCGCGACGACTACGGCGAGTTCGGCGGCAATGGGAGCGTGGAGTGGACGATCGATGTCGACGACGCCACTCGCGCAGAGAGCAAGCGAAAGGTCGACAGCCCGCGCGGCTATATTCAAAGCGGCCGCGATGAGAAGGGAGATCCTGCTAAAGGGGATCACTTTCGTGTCAGCGTCAAGGCGCCCGAGGGGATGTCCGCCGAACAGTTCAGGGCGGAACTCACAGGCCGGCTGCTGATCGACAACGCGCGGAAGACGGTCTATTTCTACTTGGCGATCGAGAAGGAGAAACCCGGCCAGATCCGAATCAGCTGGCCGTACGACCCAGACACCGTCAAGAAGGAGACACAGCCCGGCCCGACCGGTTCATGATTCTCGATCGCGTGCGATCAGAACCCCAGCCACTGGTGCCAACCGGCTTTCCGCCCGCGGAGCGCGCCCAGCGCGTCGCGCAGCTCGGCGGCGGTTTGATAGCGCTTCTCTGCCTGCTTCGCGAGGAGGCGGTCGACAACGCGCTCGAGCGCCACCGGCCGGCCGGGTGATAGGTCTCTGAGGGGGACAGGCCGTTTATCCAGGATGTTGTCGATGGTCGCGGACGGGCGGTCGCCTGCGAACGGCAAACGTCCTGTCGCCATCTCGTACATCACCACGCCGAGCGAAAACAGATCGCAGCGCGGGTCGAGGGGCATCTGCAGAATCCGCTCGGGCGCCATGTAATTTACCGTGCCCACAGGCCGCCCTGGCACGGTTGATCCGTACAGGCCGGCGTCGCCGGCGGCGTCGTCCGTCCGAAACCGCCGTGCCAGGCCGAAGTCGAGCACCTTCACGCGTCCTGTCTCACCGACCACGATATTCCCCGGCTTGATATCCCGGTGCACGATTCCGGCGGCGTGCGCCGCCTCGAGCGCCAGGGTGATCTGGGTCGCGATATCGACAACCTCCGGGGTCTCAAGCGTGTTCCGTGACATGTGGACCTTGAGGTTGACCCCCTCCAGGCATTCCATCGCGATGAATTTCCGTCCTTCGTGCTCGTCGATGCCGTAAATCGTGCAAATGTGCGGGTGATTCAACCCGGCGATCGTCTGGGCTTCACGCTCGAATCGTCGCACCGCATCGGGATCGTCGGCGAGCTCTTCGGGCAGAAACTTGAGCGCGACACGCCGCGACAGCTGCGAATCCTCTGCTTCGTAGACGATGCCCATGCCGCCGGCGCCTAGCTTGCCGACGATCCGGTACTGGCGGATGGTCTCCTTGAGCATTGACGCGCCGAGCTTACCGCACCGCGGCTGGTGGAGCAGCCCTTCAGGGGCCCTTCAGGGCTGCTGGACTCCGCAGCGCTAAAGCGCTGCGCCACCAGTAAGAAGGCGGCCCTTGGACGCCGAAGCGCATGAGCGCGGAGGCGGCTGTTCGAATTCATCGGCGCCGGCGTTATTACACAAAGAGGGCCCGCCTCCCGGGGGCAACCGTGACCCCCGGGAGAGTTTTCGCAATCGCCGAATGTGAGGCGTATTACTTATGATTCACTTCCCCGTGATGACCAATCGCCAGCCCGACGACGCGGGTGCACCGCCGCCATCGGCCGACGCCCTTCTCAGCGACGAGCCGACGATCGAACTCGTCATCAAGGCCCGCGACGGCGACCGCGTCGCGGTTGAAGCGCTGCTGCAGCGAAGCCTTCCTGATCTGAAGCGGTGGGCCCATGGCAGACTGCCCGCCGCCGCACGCGGCCATCTCGATACCGGCGATCTCGTGCAGGAGACCGTGCTGCACGTGCTGAAACGGCTCCACCCCGTC
>ORMF010057723.1_pt1 | contig 10478 bp, 5 predicted proteins | sample 1779871 | NCBI WGS metagenome assembly ORMF01 (sample SAMEA104232316, study PRJEB22302) | groundwater metagenome | biome: forest; feature: aquifer; material: groundwater | place: USA | collected 2011-08-07 | depth 5.4 m
CCCGCCATGCGAGCCCCGCGAGGCGCCCGCGGGCAAGCTCCCGGGCGAGCGCGGCGAGAAACGAGCTCTTCCCCGCGCCGGCGGGCCCCGACAGCGCGAGGCGCACGACCGCGTCGTCGGTGGTTGCGCCCATGGCAGCCGAATTGTATCCCGGGCGCGGCGCGCCGCCTCCTGGGCGCATCGCGTAAGATCGCCTGGCCGCGCCAGTGCGCGGAACGCCCATGACGCGACCCGATCCCCACGAGCGCATGCTCGCCCTTTGTCCACTGCTCGGCTCGCGACGGAGCCCGATGGCCAGGCCGACGTCGGTCCGATGACCGCTTCGCCCGCGACGACCTGCGCCGACGAGGTCGCGCCGCCGCGGCTCGGCGCGGCCGCGTTCGCCCTCGTGCTCGCCCTCGCCCTCGGCGTGCGCGCGCTGCACCTGCACGACCTCGCGCAGCGCTGGCCGTTGTACGGGGTCGCGTACTCCGACAGCCTGTTCTACCGGGGCATCGGCCGCGAGCTCGCGCGAGGGGATTGGATCGGCTCGTTCAACGTTTATCTCCAGGCGCCCGGCTACGGCTACGCGCTGGGCGCCGGGCTCGCGCTGCGCGACCGGGTCCCGACCGCGCTCGCGCCCGACGAGTGGACATGGCTCATCGGCGGACAGCTCGGCGTCGCCGCACTGGGATGCGCGCTCCTCGCGAGCGCGGCGACGCGGCTGTTCCACGCGCGCGCGGTCGGGATCCTCGCGGGGTGTGGCTCCGCCTTGTACGGTCCCCTCGTCGTGCACGACGCCGAGATGCTGCCGGTGAGCCTGCTCGTGGCGTCGGTCGCGACGCTCCTGTTCCTCGCCGCCCCCCTGACGGACGCGCGGCCACTCGCCCGCGCACCGTTGGGTCGAGCGTGCGCGATCGGCCTGGTGGGCGGGTGCGCGGCGATCACGTGGATGAACGCCGCGCCCGTCGGGGCGGGGCTCGTCGTGTGGGTCGCGTGGCGCACGCGCCGGCGCGACCGCGCGAGCGCGCTCGCGGTCCTCGCCGTGGGCGGCGCGATGCTCGCCACGCCGTTGGTGCTCGTGGCCGCCCGCAATCACGCGGTGTCGGGCCGGCCGGCGATCGTGCTCGGCGGGTGGTTCAACCTCTGGCTCGCGAACAACCCCGACTGGACCCGCACCGCCGAAATGCGCGCCACCGACGCGGACTACACCCGGATCATCACCGCGCCCGGCGTCCACTCCGACATCGAGCCGTTTGCGTGGTCGGACTGGTACGGCGTCGAAGCCCGCCGTTGGATCGCCGAGAACCCGGGCGCGTTCGTCGCCGGGCTCGCAGCGAAGGCGTGCCAGCAGCTCTCCGGCCACGAGCGGCGGCGCAACGTCGACGTCTACGTGCTCGCAGGCGCCTCGCGAGTGGCCCGCCCGCTGGCGTGGCACGTGCCGTGGGTGCTCGCGTTCCCGTTCGCACTGGTCCTACCCCTCGCGGTCGTGGGCCTCGCGGTGGAGCGCGCGCGCTGGCGCGCGTTGGCCCCATACCTCGGGTTTCTCGCGCTGTATGCGGCCTCGATCGGGCCCTTCATCCCGGCCGCGCGCTACCGGCTGCCCCTCGCCGTGGGGCTGTTGCCCGCCGCGGCGCGAGGCCTGTTGGAGCTCGGTCGGCGGCGGAGTTGGCGGTGGACCGCCGGCGTGGCCTGTGGCGCCTGGGTCGCGAGCCTGGACCTTCCGCCGCGTCCGGTCGCGTTCGACGCCGAGATCGCGCAGCGAGTGGGCGACGCGATGTCCGCGCGCGGCGAGGGCGCCCGGGACCAGGGTCGGCTCGGGGAAGCGCGCGCCGCGTTCGACCTCGCGGCCAGGCACTACGAGCGGGCGATCTCGCTCGAGCCCTCGAATCCGAGCGCGCACCAACGGCTCGCGCAGTTGGCGTGGGAGCGCGACGAGCTCGAGCTCGCGGAGACTCTGTTCGAGCGCGCGAGCGCGCTCGGCCCCCACGACTGGGTGCCGGCGTTCGGGTGCGGGCGCCTGGCGTTCGAGCGGCGAGACTACGCGAAGGCCTGGGACTTCGCGCGCGCCGCGTGCGCGCGGCGACCGGATTTGAGCTTCCTGCACGTGTTCGCCGCGCGATGTGCGCTCCGGTGTGGCGACGTCGAAGCCGCCCATCGCTCGGCGATCGAGGCCCTGCGCCGCGAACCCGCCAACGTCGAGGCGCAACAACTACTGCGCGAGACGTGGCGGTGAGGTCGCTCCCCTCCGACGACCGACGCCAGATCGCGCGCACGCTGCTCGAGCGTGGCGCTGATCGCCGGATCGGTCTCGTCCTTCGCCGCGCGCACTCGAGGTAGTCCGGAGCCTCCTCGACCGAGAGCAGGCGCGGCTGCCCCGCCTCGTCGAGACCTCGAAGGCTGAGGTCCTCCAGCGAGCGGATCTTGCCAATCCCCGGCGCGTGCGCTGCAAGCGAAACGAGATCGTCGGGGTCGCCGGTCAGGACGTCATCATGGCGATCGGCGGCCCCGCGAACTACGCACGCGTCGACGACGTCCGACGTTCGCGCGGCGGCACACAGCTGGCCGATGCGTCGGGAAATCGCTGCGTCTAAGGCCACTTCTCGGCAGCCTCCCAGCAAGATCGCAAGGCGAGCGTTGCGCGAGCTTGGCCACGCTTGGGCCACGACCGGGGAGGGTACCGTCGCCACGATGCCAGAGGCCGTGATCCACTTCCACCAGACCCAGAATCGGCGATCGTTCCGATCCGCGGCGATGAGCGCCCCCCTGTCCAGGGTCACGCCCGCCACGCGCGCTCCACGGACGCAATCTCGACCTCCGTGATCGCACCATGCTCGTGTTCCCACTCGGCAATCGCGTGAGCCGCGTTGCGCAGCAGCAGTTGCGACTCGGCTGCGCGGGCGAGCCACGCCGACAAGGTGGCCCCGTCGGCCTGGGCCGCGTCACGGATCCGGCCGGCGAGCTCGTCGGGGAGCGAAAGCGAGAGACGTTCCATGGGGGTCTCATACGCGCGTAATACCCTGTTCTCAAGGTCGACGTACCCCCCGACTGGGTGCGGGCGCCAGGCAGTCGAGCGCCGCGACGGCGACCGGACCTGAGCTTCCTGCACGTGCGGGCCAAGCGCAGTGCGCGCCGACGTGGAAAACGTCCAGCCGACCATCGCTCGGCGATCCAGGCTCTGCGCCGCGAGCTCGCCAACGTCGAGGCGCAGCACCTACTGCGCGAGACGCGGCGGGAGCCGTCGCTCACCCACCAACCACCGACGCCAGATAGCGCGCCCGTTGCTCGAGCGTGGCCTTGGTCGCAGGATCGGTCTCGTCCTTCGCCGCGCGCGCGAGTCGCTCGACGAGCGCCTTGTCGCGCGTGTGCTGCACGACATTCGCGATGATCGCGCCGGCGTCGCCACGCGTCTGGGCGTCGTGCGCGTCGAGGAGCTTCGCGGCGAACGCGCCTAGCAGCACCGCGGTCGCGCGGGCCCCGGCGCGGCCCTTCGTGTGGGGATTGAGCGCGCTCGAGAGCTCGTAGACCAGCGCGGCGCGCTCGGCCTCGGGCGCGGCGTCGGCGAGCGCGATCAGCGCGCTGGCCGCGCGACGCGCGGGCTCGACGGGCTCGCCCGTGGCGACGATGGCCACGACGCGCCGCACTGCGGGGTCGGTACCCGATCGCCCGTCCGCACCCTTCACGGCCAGGACCGCGAGCACCGCGTCGACATCGCCTGCGGTCGCCGCCTGGCTGAACCAGGTGAGCGCCCGCGACGACAAGCGCGCATCGCAGTAGGCCCATGCCGCGAGAGGCGACAGGTCACCGCGGTACACCTTGAGAAAGTACGACGCGAGGTGCTCCTTGTCGCGCGCGTCGGCCGTCTCGAAGCGCTTGCGCACGGCCGCGAGATCTTCGGCGGTCATGGGCCCCTTGCCCAGCACGCCGTCCAGCGCCTTCGCGTGGCGATCGATGAGCTCCGGCATCTCGAGCAGGGCGCCGAGGTCTCCCTGCGCGGCCAGCTTTTCGCGCGGCGCCCGGTCGCGTGCGTCCATGCGCGCGAGCAGGCTCGTGCGCGCGCCGCTCGCGGGCAGGGCCTCGATCGCGGCGCGCGTGGCGACGGGGTCCTTTGCATGCCGCGCGAGCACGATCACCTCCTCGTGCCGCGACGCCTGGAGCCCCGTGAGCCCGGCGAGCACGAGCTGCCACACGCGCGGATCGTCGGGATGGGCCTCGAGCTCGGCGAACGCCCGGCCCACGAGCTCGCCACCGCGCCCGTCGATCATCGCGTGCCCGGTGGCGATCGCCCCCAACGCCTGCTCGAGGCCGGCGATCGGACCCCACTCTTTCGCGAGCTTGCGCTGGTAGGGCTCGTCGCGCACGACGAAGGGGAACACCTCGCCCGGCCCGAAGTGCGCCCGCCGCGCGAACACGAGCTCGCCCGTGATCGTCTCCACGGTCTTGTCCGGCTCCGGCTCATCCGAGCCGTAGACCTTCTCGATCACGACGTAACGCCCGGCCTTCCCGGGGTTGTAGACGAGGAGCTGGTCCGAGCTGCGCGAGATCTCGAAGCGCACGCCATCGAGCACGTGCTCGCCTTCGGGTGGCGCGAGCTTGGCCAGCTGCCACGCACCCACCTCACGCCGCACGGCGCCCAGGACGATCGAGACCGGCGTGTCCTGGGTGTTGTCCACGTACAGCCGACGCCCGTGGATCGGGCGCGGCGCGGCGGGACTCCCCGGCGCGGGCGTGCCGGATGCGCCCGGCGTCGACGTGCCCGCTGCACGCGGCGCACCGGGGGACGCGGGGTCGGGCGGTGGATCCTCGGATCCGCCGCCGCAGGCGAGCAGCATTGCCAGCACCACGAAGCCGTATCGCATCGGAGCTCTCTCGGAGTGTTCCACGTTCATCGCCGCCAGGGCAGCGTCGCCCGGGCGGCCCACCGCGCGTTCAGCCCATCGAGCGTTCGCTCGAGCGTCGCGCGCGCGTCGCACGGCGTCGGGAGCCTGAGCCCGACCGCGCCGGGCCAGTCGACCCACCGCGTCAACACCTTGGCGTGCGCGCCCGAGTCGGTGTGCACCTCGGTCGCACGCACGAGCATCCGGTCCTCGAGCGCCTTCGCCCGCGCGCCCTTCGCGCGCGTCTCGCCCTCGCGGTCCACGTGGGTGAGAAGCGCGTGTGCCTCCGGATCGAGGTCGTCCATTTGCCATGCGTCGCGAGCCGTCGCGACGGCCAGGATCGCGCCCCACAGCCGTCGGTGCACGAGCGTCACCTTGCGAGACACGAGGATCGTGCGCAGCACGTCGGCGTGGTCGGCGAGCTCGTTGACTCGCGCGTAAATCGTATGGGCCAGCGGATGGCCCCACCACGATCCGCGCACCGGCGCGCCGACGATCAGGCCCGCGACGCTGGGCAGCGTGGCGTCCTGTACGAGCAGCACACCGTGCTCGGTAAGCGCGTCCACGAGCGTGGCCACGTCCATGCGCACACGGTACCAAAGTCCGTCGCGCGACGTGAGGCAGGTGGATCCCGTCTCCGCGCGGCTCGGGTGGATACAATCGCGCGGTCCACCCCTCCCCCGAGTGAGTCCATTGCGCACCGCCACGCTCGCCCTCGCGCTCGTCTTGGTCGTCCCCGCGGCGCGGGCGATCGACGTCGTCTATCCGCGGTACCCGGCCGTGTCCCCCGACGGCAAGGAGGTGTGCTTCGCGTGGCGCGGCGACCTGTGGCTCGCACCCATCGCGGGCGGTGCGGCGACGCGCCTCACCGTCCACCCCGCCGACGACCTCGTGCCCGTGTGGTCGCTGGATGGCAAGCGCATCGCGTTCCAGTCGGATCGGCGCGAGTCCGGAGACGTGTACGTCCTCGAGCTGCCCGAGGGCGAGCCCAAGCGGCTCACGTTCCACGAGGCCACCGACGAGCCCGGGTCGTTCGCGCCCGACGGCAAGACGCTCGTCCTGGCGAGCCGTCGTCACCGCGATCCGGACGCGCGGCCGCGGATGCTCGTCGTGAGCACGGGTGGCGACGGCAACGCGACCCGGCTCGTCCAAGCCCGCGGCGACCAGCCGCAGCTCTCCGACGACGGCACGCGTCTCCTGTTCACGCGGGGCAACTCGCCGGCGTGGCGCAAGGGCTATCGTGGCAGCGCCGCCGGGGAGCTCTGGGTCTGCGACCTGGCAAGCGGCACCTACACCCGCGTCACCGACCACCCCGCGGTCGACGACTGCCCACAGTGGGGCTCCGACGGTGCCATCTACTTCCGCAGCGAGCGCGGCGGGCAGTTCGAGCTCTGGCGGATTGCCCGAGTCGGCGCCGAGCCCGCACAGGTCACCGGACGCCACCCGTTCGGCCTGCGCAACCCGAGCGTCGCGCGGCGCGCGCCGGTTGCCGTCGCCGAGCGCTGGGATCGGCTCGTCGCCATCGATCTCGCGACCGGCCGCGAGGCCCCGATCCCGCTCACCGCGCCGGCGGACGAGGCCGCGGAGCGCTACGAGCGCAAGACGCTGTCCGGTCGCGGCGCCACGGACTACGCGCTCGCGGTCGACGGCAAGGGGCTCGCGCTCGTGATCGAGGGCGAGGTGTTCGTGAAGAGCCTCGAGGCGCCGACTCCGCGCCTCCGACAGCTCACGCACACGGCGGCGCGCGAGCGCAACCTCTCGTGGCGCGGCAATCACACGCTGTGCTTCGGGAGCGACCGCTCGGGCGAGGAGCACGTGTACCAGTGCTCGAGCCGCGACGGCAAGCCGCTGTGGGAGTCGAAGGCTCTCGTCGAGATCGCGCTCACCAAGGGGGCGCCGTGCTTTGGCGGCAGCTTCTCGCCCGACGGCCGACACCTTGCGTACGTGCGCGATCAAGTGCCGGGCGGGCCCGCGAACGCGGGCCTCGTGGTCCGAGCGCTCGCGACGGGTGTCGAGCGCACGCTCGTCGCCTCGACCCGGGTGTTCGGCTACCGCTGGTCGCCCGACGGACGTTATCTCGCCGTGACGCAGGGCGACGACGATTACAACAGCGAAGTCTGGCTCGTCCCGGTGGAGAAGGGGCCGGCCATCAACGCGAGCAGCCACCCGGACGTGGACTACGCCAGCTCGTTCTCCGAGGACGGCCGGCTCCTCGTGTGGCTGTCGGGCCGGGGCAAGAGCCGCGACGCGTGCGCGCTGTACCTAGCACGCTCCGACCACGAGATGGCGGCGGACGAGCGCACGACGTACGCGACCGAGCTCAAGACCGCGCTCGACAAGCGGCGCCGGCTGCGCATCGCCGAGAACGGCAACCCGCCGGTCGCGCAAGCGATGAGCGGAGCCACGCAGACGCTGGCGATTCCTCCGGACCAGCAAAGACTCGAGCTCCTGCTGCTGCGGTTCAGCATCGACCAGCGCCTTGGTGGGCACGCGCGGCGCATCCTGGGCCGCCTGCGCGCCGCGGCCGCCCCGATCGACGGCCTGGACGAGCTCTTGGATCACGCGGAGACGCGCGTGCTCGCCCTCGAAGGCAAGAAGCCCGTGGACGAGGACGATCCGCTCGCCACGACGGTCGACCCGGAAGAGATCTTCGCCCGCGTGCAGCGCGCGGGGCGGCTCGCGGGCGACGAGCTTGCGGTGGTCGCCGCGCCGGACGGCGAGACCATCTACGCGGTCGCGGATCAGGCCGGGGCGCGCGTCGTGTACGCGATGAAGCCCGACGGCTCGGAGCCGCGCGCCATCGCCACGGAGGCCGGCGAGCTGCGGGATCTGAGCTTCGATCCGGCCGGGCAGAAGCTGTATTTCCTGGGAGCGGGCGGCACGCTGGTCACGCTCGATCCGACGGGAAGGCGCGCGACCATCGCATTCGAGGCGCGGGTCGTGATCGACCACGAGGCCCGGCGCGCACAGAAGTTCGACGAGTGCTGGCGGATCCTCCGCGACCAGTTCTACGACCCGACGTTCCGCGGCAAGGACTGGACCGCGCTGCGTGACGCGTACCGCGGCCTCGCTCTGGCGACGCGCACGCCCGAGGCGTTCGATGCGGCGGTGAGCGAGCTCTTGGGCGAGCTCAACTCCAGCCACCAGGGCATTCGGACGAGCACCGGCCGCGAGATCGAGAGCACGGGAGAGCTCGGCGTGGACTTCGACGCCAAGGACCCCGGACCCGGGCTCAAGATCGCGCGCGTCTACCCCAACGGGCCGGCCGCCGCGCCCGGCGTCGGGCTCCAGGTCGGCGACCGTGTCATGGCGATCGACGCTCACGCGTTGGGCGGCGCGTTCAGCGCCGACGAGCTCCTCACCGACACGGTCAATCAGCCCACGCCGCTCTCGATTCGGCGCGGCGAGCAGACGCTCGACGTCGTGGTCCGCCCGGCGAGCGGACGCGAGGACCGGCAGCTCCGCTACCTGGCATGGGTCGCCGACCGCCGCCGAATGGTCGAGGTGGCGAGCGGGGGGCGGCTGGGTTACATCCACATCCAGGGCATGAGCTGGGAATCACTCGAGGACTTCGAGCGCGACCTGTACGCGCCGGCCAACTGGTTCGCGGGCCTAGTGATCGCCGTGCGCTCCAACAGCGGCGGGTGGACCGCGGACATGCTGCTCGTGATGCTCGACACGCGGAATCACGCCTTCACGGTGGGGCGCGACGGCGGGCCCGGCTACCCCCAGGATCGTCGACCGTTCTACGTCTGGCAGAAGCCCGCGGCGCTCTTGTGCAACGAGGCCAGCTTCTCGAATGCCGAGATCTTCGCGCACGCATTCAAGCGCCTGGGTCGAGGACCGGTCATCGGACGACCGACGTTCGGCGGCGTGATCTCGACGAGCGCGGCAACGCTGATCGACGGCGCAACGATTCGCACGCCGAACCGCGGGTGGTTCGCGCTCCCCGACGGGCGCGACATGGAGTACTTCCCCGCGATCCCGGATCACGACGTCGAGCAGGGGCCGGCCGACGAGGAGGCCGGCCGGGACCCGCAGCTCGACCGCGCCGTGCGAGAGCTGCTCGCCCAGGTGGCGCAGGCCGAGAAGAAGTAGCGCGGGCCATGCACGCGGTTGCGCCCGTCCCGCCCCCGGGCTGGCTCGATCGCGACCGGCCGTGGAGCCTCGCGCTCGCGCTCGTCGTGAACGGTGCGGTGATCGCGTGGATCTCGGTCGCGGTGCTCGGGGGATTTCCCGTCTCGGCCGACGAGTACGGATACCTGCATCTCGCGGAGCGCTTCGCGGAGGGGCGGCTGCACCTCGAGTCACTCGAGCCGCGCGCGTCGTTCGCGACGATGCACTTCGTCAATGACGGGCGCTACTACGCGAAGTACCCGCCAGGATGGCCCGCCGTGCTCGCGGTGGGCGCGTGGTGTGGCATCCCGCTCGCAGTCAACCCGCTCGTCGGCCTGGCGAGCCTCGTCGTGCTGTGGCACCTTGCGCGCCGGCTGGTCGGAATTCGGGGCGCGCACCTGGCGGTGTTGCTGTCGCTGGGCTGCCCGTTCTTCGCGTTCGCCGGGGCGTCATTGTTCTCGCACGCGACGAGCCTGCTCGCGGCGCTCGTGCTGGCGGACGCGCTGGACCGGCTGCGCCTTGGGCGGCGGGGCGCGGGCGCGACGCTCGGGCTAGCGGCGGGGCTCGCTTTCGCGACGCGGCCCTACACGGCCGTGGCGCTGGCCGCGATTCCCGCGAGCGCCCTCTTCGCGCGCGACCTCGTGCGACGGGACGGCCGCGCGCTCGCGGCGTGGGCGCGTGGCCTACCCGCGATGATCGTGTTGGGTGGAGCGTTCCTCGCGTACAACGCGGCGCAGACCGGCGATCCGCTCCGCCTCCCGTTCCAGGTCTACGACCCGACGGAAGGGCTCGACGCGAAGCTCCTCGATTCGACCACGGCGCACGCGGCGTGGAACGAGCGGGTCGCGAGGCGCGTGGTCTCGCTCGCGCGGTGGACCGGCGGGCTCCCGATCCTCGCGCTCGTGGGCTGGGCCGTGTGGGCGCGCGAACGACGGCGCTGGTTGCTCGTGGCGATTGCGCTCCCCCCGATTGCGCTGGTCCTGGGCTACGCGTTCTACGCGAGCTCCGGCGGATTCCAGTACGGACCGCGTTACATCTACGAGGGATACGCGTTCCTTGCGATCGCGGGCGGAGCGGCGCTCGCGCGCCTGCGGCGCGTCGGCGTGGTCGTGCTCGCGCTCGTGGTCGGCGCGAACGCCGTTCAGCTCGCGCGCGCGGCGGCGTTCTACCGAACCCAGGCCGCCGAGCGCGCGGCGTTCTTTCGCGAGGTCCGTTCACCGGTTTACGACGGACGGCTGATCCTGCTTCGCACGGGAGTGGGATCGATGCCCATGGTCGACATGGTGCGCAACGACCCGCACCAGCCCAGGGCGGCGTTGATCGCGCTGGACCTGGGCCGAGAGGCGAACCGCGAGCTCCTGGCGCGCCATTCCGACCGAAGCCCCTTCGTCTACGAGTTCGAGCCCGCGACGCGGACGGGGAGCTTCCGCCCGTACGACCTGACCGAGCCGCCTGCCGTGCGGCTCGAACGCCAGGCGCGGGACCGGGTCGGCTTTCGGGGCGGGC
>ORMF010619455.1_pt1 | contig 10478 bp, 7 predicted proteins | sample 1779871 | NCBI WGS metagenome assembly ORMF01 (sample SAMEA104232316, study PRJEB22302) | groundwater metagenome | biome: forest; feature: aquifer; material: groundwater | place: USA | collected 2011-08-07 | depth 5.4 m
CCAATTCCGCCACGCGAAGCGGTTGATCCAGATGTTCGCTCATATAGACGATGCTCTGGCCCACCTTGGCGACTGCGCTAGGCGCGTCACCCTGCTTTTCGTTTCGGTGGCGGATGGCCAGCGCGAGCAGATGCCCGAGTGCGTGCGCAGCATGCAGCAGGTTCTGATAGGCCGGGCCCCGCTGCAAGGTCTTTAGCACTTCGTTGAAGAGCGCCGTGAGCTGCAGGTCTTCACCCATCCAGAGCGTCGGCGACTCCGGCGTAACACCCAGGTCGGCAAGGTAGAGGCTCACGTTGTCTCCAATCCCGTGCACCCAGTGGATGGTCCACGGGGTAGACGGATGCGCCCCGTACGTGTGGGGCGTGTGTGGTGGCACCACAAGCAAATCACCGGCGCGAACAGGCTGGAAACGCCCGGCCATGTCGCACCAGCCAGCGCCCTTCACGCAGTAAATCAGGATGGCCTCCTCAGCGCCTTGAGGCCGACGCCGCAGATGTCCAACCGCTTGAGGGAAGAACCCGGCCCCCACGGCAAGCAGACCCCGCACCAGCGGACGCCCTCGGACCGCTGCGGCAACAACATCCGGCGAGAGCGTCGCACGCTGCTGTCCCACGAAGCCGGCGCCCTTCTCGGGACCGCTCCCCGCCAAGGCATCCGTTGGAGCGCTTGCGGGGCGCGCAGACCCGCTCGCGCCAGCGGACGTGGACTTCGACTTAGACATGAGATTATCGCTGGCTGATGCTGGCAAAGTCGCCCAGGGCGGCTTCATCACCCCAACCGGCAGCAACCCGCCCCCGTCCGAAAGGGGTTCAGGCCGCCAGCACGCCGTAGCCTTACTCCCCTCCTCCCGCTCAGCACAGGAAAAACTGTTACTTTCTGACCTCAACGTGGATGTATAGGTAGAATGATGATCGATGACATGGATCTCGTGCGGCAGTACGCACGAAGCGGCTCCGAGGAGGCCTTCGCAACCTTGGTGTCCCGCCACGTCAACATGGTCTATTCGCTTGCGTTACGTCAGGTCCGCGACACCCACGTCGCCGAGGAGGTGACACAGACCGTCTTCGTGATCCTAGCCCGTAAGGCGAGGTCGCTCAACCCCAAGACGGTGGTGCCTGGCTGGCTTTGCCGGACGGCCAGGTTCGTGTCCGCCAAATCGTTGACCATGCAACGCCGCCGGGAGCACCGAGAACAGGAGGCCTACATGCAATCCCAATCGGGCTACCAAGAGTCGGAGGTTTGGGCCGACATCGAACCGCTGCTGGACGCAGCCATGGCGCAGCTCGGAGGAAAAGATCACGACGCCGTCGTGCTCCGCTTCTTTGAAGGTCGAGATTTCAAGGATGTGGGCGCTGCCCTGGGCACCACCGAGGCCTCCGCCAAGATGCGAGTTAGCCGTGCCTTGGAGAAACTCCGGAAGTTCTTCAGCAAACGCGGGCTGACGTTCTCGGCGGCGATGATCTCTGGCGCAGTCTCCGCCCATTCCGTTCAGGCCGCGCCGGTCGCGTTGGCGGGGTCGGTCACGCTCGCCGCTATTCAAGGAACTACGATAACGACATCCACCTTAACCCTCGTCAAAACAACCCTAACACTTATGGCATGGACAAAACTCAAAACCGCGGCCGTGATCAGCATCGTCGCCCTGATGGCGGTCGGCACCGCTACCGCCATCGTCCACCACGCTGGCGAGGCGGCCAAGCCCGTCCCGCTCACCTTCGCCGGCTACGCGACCCCTGAGGCCGCGATCCAATCAATGCTTTGGGCCGGGAGCCTGGGAGATTTCGAACAGTTCATGTCCGCCTGCACCTCCGATCAACAAGAGCGGTTCAGGGTCAAGATGGCAGGCAAGTCCGACGACGACATCAAGCGCGAAGCGGTCGCCTGGGCAAATGCGCTGGCCGGGTGCAGGATCACTCGAAAGGAGATCATATCAGGGCAGGAAGTCCATCTCCATATCCGCGCCACGCCCTCAGCCGAGGGCCTGCACAGCGGGAAGGTAATTGTGATCATGAAAAAGATCGGGAACGACTGGAAGCAGGCAGGCGATCTCTGACCACGTAGGGACAACCCGGAAGCACCGCACTCAAGCTCTCGACTCCCTTGCGCCCTCAATTGAGCACTTCCACGCGGGACTCGGTCCCCAGTCCGGCCCCACCCCGGCTTACTTCTTGTAAGCGAGCACCATTCCCTCGTTGTTCATCGTGAAGGTGTTGCCCTCAACGGTGCCCGTGGTCCTCCCGGCGCCCTTCCACTGCATGCTCAGCTTTCCGCCTTCTCGAGTATATGTTGCGCTGACTTCCCGCGTGGCTTCCGTGCCCGTGGGCGGAACGAAAACCATCTTGCTGCCGCAGGTTCCGTCGGAGTTGATCGTGAACGTGCCAGAACGGACCTGGAGCGCCACACCATCGTGGGAGACGGTGGCGGGCACTTTGTTTCCGTTGACGGTAACGAGAGTGTAAACTCCCGAGAGATCGCTGGCGTTGGCTACCTTCGCCTCCTCCTTGCACCCAGTCAGGCACAGCCCGACGGCCAGGAGCAGACAGACCAGAAAGGCATTCCGAGCGATGGTGGCGAATCTGGAAGACCGATCTTTTTGATTTGTATTCATGCGGAGCATGGTATCTCACTCGCTTGTATCCGTCAGATTGATAATCTCAACGCCCGCATCGACTCAATCAATGGGCGCTCGTGCGCGCTTGCCACAACCCAGAGTCAGCCACCCTTCTTGACCATGCCTCAGCCAACGGCATCGGTGAAGAAGCTCGTGCGGCGCGCGACTATCTTGGAGCACTCTCCCCGGAACTTGAATGGGGGCGCGTCGTAGACACTTCCCCCGCATGGCATCTCCAGGTGGTGGCTCTGCCCGGACAGGCCTACCGGACGCAAACCTCTTCCGATTTGTCGCAATGGGTTACCATCGATACGCGTACGACTTCGACCAACCGGTATGAGGTCGTCGACCCCGAAGCGAGCAGCCCGGGGCCTCGCTTCTACAGGGTGGTGTGGTGAACCTGACGATGCGACCGCCAGAGGGGTCCCGCAGGACGGGCTTAGCAGGCGGGATGGCGCAACGGCTATCAAAACACCGTTCACCGTCAGGCAATATTGCTATCTGCAACGAGCCTGGCTACCGCCCAGTCACTCCATCAGCGCCGCGCACGATGACGGGATGAATCACTCCGTGGCGGTAAGGCTTACAAACCGCAGATTCATAGCGGACCACTTCCCCGGATCACTGGGGCGCGCTCTGACCGTGTATTTGCCGGCTCGGTCCAACTTGACGGAGCCAAGGGCGATCTCGCTGAATTTGTCCCAGCCTCCGGTCCTTTCTGCCTTACCCCGGACTTGGGCGCCACCTACCTCGACGGTGAAATCGGACCCACCAGAGGGGGATGCGCAGCTTGCTCTGACGCTGAACACGCCGGCCTTGGGGAGTTGTATCTCCCACGAGACCCACTCCTCGCCCTTGTCCCAGAAGGCAATATTCGGCTGGCCATCCCTCTCCTCGGTCCCGATCTGGGTGCCGTGCAGTTCAGCGTCGTCCGGGACCAGCTTCAGCAAGCCCTTCGCGTCCGGGCTGAGGACCTGCTCAGGTACGGAGACGGGAATATTTTTGAGGTTCGAGCCTTCGATTCTGAGTGCGGTCGTGAACTCGGAGACTCTCTGTGCCGGCAAGGTCACCACCAAGCCCTCGGCGGTCTGTTTCCATAACGCGGGGCTTCCACCCAGAAGGGTGACGCCGGTGATGTGGTTGACATCCTGGCCGGGGGGGCGGGCAAGCGAACGGACGGTCAACTGACCATCCTCGGGCCAGCCCAACGCGATGGCGTAGAGGGTCGAGCCCTTGGTGGTAAAGCGGATCTCTTTCGCGCTGTACTTGAAATCCTCTTTGAAGCTGCCGCCCCGCACCTTCAACGCGCTTTCGCCATAGACCAGCCACGGCCGCGTGCCAAAAATGGCCTCCCCATGGATGGCCGTCCAGGCGGCCAATTGCTCGAGCATCTGCTCGACTTCCGGATCGAGCGAGCCGTCAGGGGGCTGGACCACGTTGAGCAGGAGGTTCCCATTCTTGCTGACGTTATCGACCAACATGTGGATCACCCAACTCACGGGACGAAACTTCCAATTGCGATTATAGAACCAGTCGCCGATGGACGTGTCGGTCTGCCATGGATAGGGATCGATTCTCGGCATGATACCCCGTTCCAGGTCTTCGACCCAGCGGCCTTCCGACTTCTGCTTGCAGTTGTAGATGGCTTCCGACTTCCCGCCGTGCCGGGCAGCGTCCTGGTTATAGAGATGCGCGATCATGCTGCGGCCGACCTCGTTGCCGAAAGGCACACCCCCATCGCTGTAGAGCAGGTCGGGGTGATAGTTGTCCACCAACTCCTTGATCTCGTTGTACCACTGCTGGTGCCACCTCGGATTGTTGCTGTACCACTCCGTGTCGCCCGGCTCCGCGGGGAAGTGGTAGAGCTCCTGGTACTGGGGGTCAGCACCGTCGTATGGCACCCCCGCCTTCGGCCCTTCCTTGTCGGCCCGATGGCTACTCTGGAACCACGTGAAGCTGGCCCCGAGGTGCTCGGAGACACCGAAGCGTAGCCCGTACTTCCGTGCCGCCTTCTGCCACTCACCTACGACATCCCGCTTCGGTCCCATGTTCGCGGCGTTCCACTTGTGCAGCTTGGAGTTCCACAGGAAAAAATTATCGTGATGGGAGCCCATGCTGACGAAGTACTTCGCGCCCGCCTTCTGGTAGAGCCGCATCAAACGGTCTGGATCCCATTTCTCGGCCTTCCAGAGCGGGATGATGTCCTTGTAACCGAACGTCGAGGGATGACCGTAATGTTCGACATGGTACTTGTAGTGGCTGTTGCCAGGTTCGTACATCCCACGTGCGTACCAATCCCCATCCATAGGCACCGCTTGCGGTCCCCAGTGCGCCCAGATCCCGAACTTCGCATCGCGAAACCATTCGGGGCAGGAGTAACTCGACAACGACTCCATCGTGGGCTGGAAAGGTCCAACGGCGATGGGGCATTCGACCTTGTCTTCGGCCCGGGCGCAAAAGCCCGCGACAATGGCGGCGGTCAGGAACAGGATGGCTCTTTTCATGCGGCGTTCAGATTCAGTTGCAGTCTTGTCTCAGGAGCCCGCTCAAAAAGCAATCTGCGTGTCAAACGCAGCTCTGAAAGTGCTGAACAATCCCAGCCCGAGCTACCCAGCAACTCGCGGAGTCTCTCCGCCAAGGTTTTCTCTAGGTTTACTCTCGGCAGTGGGGCGCTGTTCATGCGAATTGGCCTTATACGTCTCCGTGAACACACCTATTCTTGTGAACAGGCGCGAAGGGCAGTCTCACTCGGTCTTCGGGGCCGGCTAGAGGCACAAAACCGGCAGACTCAGTCGGCCAAGCTTCCGGCGTGGTTTTTCACGGGCCAATGGCCCCGTTCACAACACGAATTACGACGCAAGATGTTTGTCTGCAAGTGCTTGTGCGTGAGCGCGGGCCAACTGAGGAATCCTGGATTCCAGGCTGTCGACCGCGTGGCGCGTCTCCGCTTCCAAGGCTGACGAGGTTCCCGCTCCGCCACGAAGTTCGACAAGGGCTGACTGCCTCGCTTGTGCGTATTTCAATTTCACAGCCTGCACTTCTGCTTTAGGCAAGGGGGTGTTGGGATTGTAGCGAAAAGCGGCTTCGCATTGGTATCTCCAGGACAGGAGGCTGCGCAACGATCCCGGCCCAACACCGGTTACGTTCATTGTTGGCGTAATGTCGAGGGCGGACTCGAAGGCGTGAGCTACGAGTGTCGCCGCTTTGACTGGGCCGACGCCACGGATTCGGTGGTTACGAATCAATTTAGAGTCGAGAAACTGCCGGAATAGCGCTTCGGGCTTCTTAGGCTCCAAGGTCCTCATGTCCTTTGCCTCGTCGGCGGTCGCTTTCTGGAAACGCTGATGCGCTGATTCGAGATTCAGTCTGAACTCACGAACCCTGGATTGGTACCTTTCGAGTGTGCTGCGGAGCCCTTCGCCAGTGTCGCTCATCTCCCGGCGAGTCTGCTCCACTGCCTGTGTGCGCGCGCTACTCTCGATTTGCCACTTTTGCCGATCCTCCTCAAACGTTGCCCACGCGTTTTCAAAGTGGAGAAGCTTCTCAACCGGAAGCATCCGGGGCCGACCATCTTGATCAGCGGATTCCGCCACCAGCGGTGACGAAGTTGGCTTGGCGCTCTCGATCACCGGCTTGGCGGAAATCGGCACCAGCGGTGACCAGACCATGGCGTCTACCTGGGGCATTGCGGCCGTCGACGAAGATGGTTTTCTCCAACTCACCGATCGCCTGAGCGGCCTCAGCAAGGCATGGGACTTCGGGACCGGGTCGACCTTGTGCACAACGCCTTAATCGTATAAAGTGCTCGGTCTGATAGACCACTGACATGACTCCCGACGCCACCGCATTCGAGGCCAGGGTCGGCCAGAGCCCGGCACCCTATCGCAGGCATCTTGTGCTGCTGGCCTGCGCGTGGACCGTCGCGGTCGCCGGATCGCTGGCCTGGAGTTTCGTGCAGATCCAGGATGAGATTCGCTCGTTGACCAGTCAGACCGCGCGGGCGCTCCTGGAAAAGGACTTGCTTTATCGGGAGTGGAGCATTCTCCACGGCGGACTCTACGTGCCGAAGCCCGGTTCGCCGCGACCCGACCCCTCCCCCTCTGAGAGCGCCGATGGCGCCGACCTCGACCGGGAGGTCCGTACCCCCTCGGGCCGCATTCTGACCCTTCTCAATCCGGCTCAGGTGAGCAGAGAGATTTTCCACAGCCAAGAGGACAGCATGGGCATCCGTGGCCGCCTCACCAGCCTCAGGCCCATTCGTGAGGCGAACCTTCCGGACGCCTGGGAACGGCAGGCCCTGGAACGCCTCGCCCAGGGTGGCAAGAGCGAGCTCACCAACGAGATCATCTCGACTGAAATCAGCCAAGGGGAACGCTATTTACGAATGATGCGCCCCCTCGTCACCAGCGGAAGCTGCCTGCAGTGTCACGAGGAGGCCGGGCGGAAGGCCGGAGAGTTGCGCGGCGGCATCAGTGTCACGATACCGATGAACCGGTTCGCCACTCCAGGAGAGATGAGGAATGTGACCTTGGCCCACTTGGGACTCTGGCTGATGGGGTTGACTGGGCTCAGCCTCGGCGTGCGGGACCTGGAGCGCCAAGCGCTCGCGCGCCGGCGGGCGGAATCAGAGCGCGAACGGGTGATCGGCGAGTTGGAGCAAGCCCTGGCAGAAGTAAAGACCCTCAGCGGCATGATCCCCATCTGCGCATCCTGCAAAAAGATCCGCGATGACCGCGGTTACTGGACCCAGATCGAGACGTATCTCCAACAACACTCGAACGCCACGTTCAGTCACTGCCTTTGCCTGGACTGCCTTCGCAGGCTGTATCCGGATGTCGCTGGCGAGGTCGAGGCACAGTTGACCCACTCCACCCCTGCACCCTCGCCCTCGAACAGGCCGAATGCCTAGACGCACGGGTAGGCCTGGCGCGACACGTCATCCCCCGCCTACGTCTGTGCCGGCTATGCCCGCGGGATCTGCCTTAAATGCGTTAGAAACGCCCTGAGCCGAGTTCCGGCTGGTCGTTTTCTAGTTGTGCGGCTCGAAGGGTTTGGGTAGGCATGGGCTCATGCCTGAGCTGAAGTCGCTTTTCTCACGCCTATTGCCAGCGCCGCCCGTGACGTCAAACGAGCGCCGAGAGCCACAAGGCGTGATGATCCAAGGTAGAAGCAGCCCCGAACTCTCCTCCCGCTCCTCTGGCGTTCTTCTGGTTCCGCTCCTCCTGCTGGCCTTAGGACTGGCTCAGGCCAACGCGCTGGACCTGGCGCATGCGGTCCTGGTCTCGCCGCAAAGCAATTCGGTGCCGGAAAAAAATGCGGTGCGCATGCTGGCCGAGGAGGTAGAAAAGCGCTCTCGCGCCCTCTGGCCGGAGACCACCGCGTGGCCGGCCACCAACGCCCCGGTGGTTGCCGTTGGTGAGCGTGCCGCCTTGAAGGAACTCGCCGGACCATGGCTCGCGGACCTGCAGGCGGCCGGCGGCGCGAGCGCCAAGGAGGGCTACCTGATTTGCGTCAAGCGCAGCCGGACAAACTCCGCAGTGTTCGTCATTGGCAACGACAAGCGAGGAGTCTTGTTCGGGTGCGGGAGGTTGCTTCGAGAGCTCCGCATGCGACCCGGCGGCGTGGCCGTGGCTGACGACCTGAAGATCACCTCAGCCCCGAAGTATCCGCTGCGGGGGCATCAGCTCGGGTACCGGCCCAAGTGCAATTCGTACGATGCTTGGGACCTCCCCCAGTGGGAGCAGTACTTCCGTGACCTCGCGGTCTTCGGCTGCAACGCGATCGAACTGATCCCGCCGCGTTCGGACGATGACGCCGACAGCCCGCACTTCCCGAGGCCTCCCTTGGACATGATGGCGGGGATGTCGCGGCTCGCCGACTCCTACGGCTTGGATGTGTGGGTCTGGTATCCTGCCATGGACCAGGATTACTCGGACCCTAAGACCGTCGAGTCCGCGCTCCAGGAATGGGGCGCGATCTTCGCTAGACTCCCTCGTCTGGACGCCGTATTCGTCCCAGGCGGTGACCCTGGCCATACTCAGCCCAAGTTCCTCCTCGCCTTGCTGGAGAAGCAAACCCAGAACCTGCATCGCTATCATCCCGGTGCCCAGATGTGGGTCGCACCGCAGAGCTTCAACCAAACGTGGCTCGATGAGTTCCTGGACATCCTGAACCGCGAGCGCGCCACCTGGCTTAACGGGATCGTTTGCGGGCCGCAGGTGCGCATCAGCCTGCCGCGCCTCCGTGAGCTGGTGCCGCAGCAATATCCTATTCGGCACTATCCGGACATCACTCACTCGAGGCAATGCGAGTACCCGGTCCCGGATTGGGATGTCTCGTTCGCCCTCACCGAAGCCCGTGAATGCATCAACCCGCGCCCGTTGGACGAGGCCACGATCTTTCGCAAGACTCAGCCTTATACGATCGGCTTCCTGACCTACTCCGAAGGCTGCAACGACGACGTCAACAAGGCGGTCTGGAGCGCTCTAGGATGGGATCCCGAGGCGAACGTGGTCGATATCCTGCGGGAGTACAGCCGCTACTTTATTAGCGATCGTTTGGGGGAGGGGTTTGCCCAAGGACTCCTCGCACTCGAACGTGGCTGGCGAGGCCCGCTGCTAGCCAACGACGGGGTTGAAACCACCCTGGCCCAGTTTCAGAGCCTGGAAAAGGCCGCCTCCCCGTCCGATCTCAAGAACTGGCGGTTCCAGCAAGCGCTGGTGCGCGCCTACTACGATGCGTCCGTTCGTCGGCGCTTGATTCACGAGACCGACCTGGAAGCCCGAGCCATGGAGTGCCTGCGAGACGCCCCAACCACAGGCGCTTCCCACGCTATCGCCGCGGCTGAGGCCGCTCTGGACAGGGCTGGAAACGAGCCCGTTGACCTGGATTTGAAGGTTCGCATTCTCGAACTGGGGGCAGCCCTCTTCCAAAGCATCGGGATGCAGCTCAGCGTAGAGAAATACAAGGCCATCGCGGTGGACCGCGGCGCGATGCTTGACACGCTCGGTTTCCCGCTGAACAACCGCCTTTGGCTTAAGGATGAGTTTGCCAGAATTCGCCGGCTCACGCCCGAGCCCGAACGCCTCAAGGCTCTCGGTGACGTTGTGCATTGGACGAATCCCGGCCCGGGCGGGTTCTATGACGATCTCGGCAATCCCGCTCGGCAGCCGCATCTGGTGCGCGGGTCCGGGTTCGAAGCGGACCCCGGCTCGTTCGAGTCACCTCGGGTCGGGTTTGAGGAAGACCTGGTGGTGGATGAGCCCGACGAGAAGCCCGGCGTGTCCAGAAGGCTTTCGTGGGTGGATCACGCCGAGTCGCTCTACGACGCCCCCCTGCGCCTCAGCTACGCGGACCTGGACCCGAACGGGCGCTACAAGCTGCGTGTCGTTTACGCGGGCGATAGCCCCAAACGTAAGATTCGCTTGATGGCCAACGAGACCATAGAAGTTCACGGGTTCCTCGCCAAACCCTGGCCGTTCAAACCGCTCGAGTTCTCGCTGCCGCAGGCAGCCACCCAGAGCGGTAAGCTGACCTTGAGCTGGTATGGCGAGCCCGGACTCGGCGGGAACGGTCGGGGCTGTCAGGTCTCTGAGGTCTGGCTGCTGCCAGACGCCTTTGCAGCAAAGCCCTGAGACGCCATGCAAGCGATCGTAACCCGCGGGTGGCAAGGCCAGGAGACGGTCTGTCCCACTCGATCTCGCCCCATCCCCAAACGCCACGGGCGGGACGTTCGACTGTCTCTCGGGGCGAAGACCCTCGAGTATGGTGTCTCTAGACCTGCTTGGGGACCGAAGGGCGCCGTGCTCTCGAAGGCTCGAAGCTCGCAGGAGTGGCACGCCCTGCCGACTTGGAAGTCGGCGAAACA
>ORMF010025640.1_pt1 | contig 10477 bp, 11 predicted proteins | sample 1779871 | NCBI WGS metagenome assembly ORMF01 (sample SAMEA104232316, study PRJEB22302) | groundwater metagenome | biome: forest; feature: aquifer; material: groundwater | place: USA | collected 2011-08-07 | depth 5.4 m
CCGGCGACCTCGGCGTAGATCTCGGCGCCGCGCCTGCGCGCGTGATCGAGGCTCTCCAGCACGAGCGCCGCCGCACCCTGGCCCACCACGAAACCGTCGCGCCGCGCATCGAACGGCTTTTTCTCCGGCCCCCCGCGGGGGAGCCACTCTTCGGCAAACGTCGCAAGCTGCACAATGTTTTTGATTTCATGCATCACCATCCCCATGGATTTGCCGATCGCCGCCAATTTTTCCATCTCGAGATTTTGTTCAAAAAGCAGCGTATTTTTCAGAGCCCCGGCCATTTGGGAGGCGAGGTCAAAAGCGATTTCCAAATCCTTTTGTTCAAACGGAGGTGATGACGCCGCGCGGGTGAAGCAGGCAACGCCGATGGCATGATTGCGGACGATCAGGGGCACTCCGAGGCTGCGGCCGGCGCGCACCGCTTTGCCGGTTTTCAAAATCACGGCGGCCTCTTTTTGCATAGCCGGGGGCATGACTTGCGCGTCATCGGTTTGGGACTCGAGCCACACGTCATCCCCTTGGCCGGCTAAAAACAAATAGCCGGCATCGGCATCAATGTTCATCAAGACACTTTGCGGGAAGAAATCACAGAGCGATTTTTTATCGGTCAAAGAGCTGTAGATCTTGCCGATTTCATTGACCGCTCTCAGGTTGTTGGGTTCAGAAGCCATCGTGTGCCGATATTAGCCAAACTGTTTTTGAAAGACAAGGACGTTCAGCGCTGAAAACTCTCTTAAGGTATCGGACGACGGGCCGATATAATTCACGGCGTATTAATCAGCCATTCTATAAACCAAGGGAGGCAATTCTATGAAGAAGGCACTGACACTCGCATTGCTTGGGGTCATGATGCTGGCACCGGCCATGGCGTTTGCCGCCAGCCCGTGGACAGCGGCACCAAGCTATAGTGACAAAGTCGTCCAAAAGCTGGATTTTGGTTTAAAAAATCTGCTTGGCGGCTGGACTGAAATTTACACCGAACCCCGGGATGCCAAGAAAGCCGGCACCTGTTGCATCAAGGGTCTGGGATTGGGCCTCGCCAATGCTGTGGTTTATACACTTGGCGGCGCGATTCACACAGCGACGTTTCTGATACCCGTCGATGTGCCGCTTCCGAATAACGGATTAACCTAAGCCTTACCTCCTGAGCATTAAAGCCCCGCGCTGGAAAATTCCGGCGCGGGGTTTTTTTCCGCCTGCGGCGAGCCGCCACATTTTTTGGCGAGCCTCGCCATAATTCTTGGCGGGATGTCGCCTCTCAAACAGACCGCAGGACGGACCTCGCCGAAGCGCAAAGTATAGAAGCGAAGGCGGGTCAAGACCTCAGGCTCCATGCCTTTATTCCCGCCATTCAAAACATTTATTTTTAGACTGCGCCCCTGTCAACAAACGGAATGCCGAGCGGGGCTTATCCAGATAATCGCTTAAAAGCGCAATCACCGCCTCATTGGCTTTTCCTTCGCGCGGCGGAGCCTTAACCCAAACGCGGTAATGCGTATCGTCGATCTTCTCAACCCGGTTCTGCTTCGCGCCCGGCTTGGCTGTCACAAAGAGTTTCATCTTGGCACTCCTGCGGCTAGAATAGGTATACTCATGACGGTTCCAGTATGACACAAAAAGAAGAACAACTTAAGGCCTTGATCGAACACAGTGCCCGCATCACCGTCTTAACCGGGGCCGGCATTTCAACGGAAAGCGGCATCTCGGATTACCGTTCGCAAGGCGGCTTGTGGGATCGCTTTCAGCCGGTCACCCTGCAAGAATTCATCGCCGATGAAACCTCGCGTGAATTGTACTGGGAACGCAAAAAATTTATGTATGCCCAAATGCGCGAGGCCAAGCCCAGCGCCGCCCACCATGCCTTCGCCCGTCTTGAAGCCCGCGGCCAATTGCTGGGTTTGATCACCCAAAACATTGACGGTTTGCATGCGCTGGCCGGCAACCGCAAAATCTGCGAAATTCACGGCACCAACCGGGAAGTGGTGTGCCTGGACTGCGGCGTAACCGGCCCCTTCGATCCCGTCTATGCAAGATTGCTGGCCGGCGAAAAAGCGCCCCGCTGTCTCGCCTGCCAAGGCTTATTAAAACCCAACACCATCTCTTTCGGACAATCTTTGGATCCGGATTCTTTACGGCAAGCGCTGACGTGGTCACGGCAATGCGACCTGATGATTGTTGCGGGTTCCAGCTTGGTGGTAGAACCGGCCGCTTCTTTGCCGCGCACGGCCAAGGAAGAAGGGGCTGCAATTGTGATCATCAACCGGGAGCCGACGCCTCTGGATAAAATGGCGGATTTGGTCGTGCATGCGGTGCTTGGCGCGGTCCTGGATCAGGCGATCCCAAACTAAAGGGTGTCATCCCCGGCCGGTTATCTATAAACCGGCACGGGGAAGTCATGGGCTAATGAAGCCCATGTCATCCCCGCGAAGGCGGGGATCCAGCAGAAACACTCCAAACGTTCGTTTTTAATTCTGTTAATCCGATACAGCTGGATCCCGGATAGGCCTGCGGCCTTCCGGGATGACAAATGAATCAAAACGCGTCATGCCAAAAAATTCTACCTGCCAACCGTCTTTCAAAATTTTTATTTTTTAGATTTTGATTTGGGACGCAGCCGCGCCGATTTGGCTTGCACGCGAAAAACACGCAAGAACCGCATCTGGAGTGCGCCGGATTCCGGAACGTGGCCGATTTCTTCTTCGAGTTCCTGAAAAACGAGCGCCCATACGGGCATTAACAAGGCTTGTTCTTCGGCATCCATCCAATGATCCAAAAAATTTTCTTTGATCTCGGCTTGGATCCTGCGCTGCGAGCCGTGCGGCACCATGGCCTTGGTCCAGAAGTGCCGGATCTCTTCCGCCGTCAAAGGATCCGCCGTCATTTTGCCCCGCTCCGTCCACGAAACGAGAAGCGTTCCCAGAACACTGAAGAGCGTGGGATGATCCGCGCTGTCTTCATCCCATTCTTTTTCAAGCATCTCAAATAATTTCGGGACATATTTTTTAAGAAGCAGGTGCAGCCTTTCCAGCTGATCCACGGCGCGCTGGGCTTTTTGTAATTCGTCGAGATTCCGGAAATCGCGCCAGGGATACGCTTCATCCTTGTGGCCGGGATCATAGCATTCCGGCAAGCGGCGCATGGCCCCTTTCAAAATATGGTCATAGGGCGCGTTCAAAAAATTCAAAAACCGTGCTTCATCGCCATGCCAATGCTCGCGCGCAATGCGCTGGGCATCCGAGCGCATGCCCGCATGCAGCGTGAGCGCGCGGCGAAAGAGCGTTTCCAGCCAATGGCCGCGCGCAAGCTCAGCGGCCTTGGCAATATCCCGCCCGCTCAATAATTCGAGACCTAAACTCACCAGATCCCGGGCACGTTCCACGCCATGACGGATGCGTTCTTCCGAAGAAAAATCAATCCCCTCCGCGGCGATCACCTTGTTCGCGAGCCATGCCAGTTCTTCTTGCAGGCCTTCGAGAACCGGCAGCGGTTCTTTCTGTAAAAACGTAAGAACTTCATCCAGGAAAAGTTGTTCACGCTGCCAAAGCGTCAGATAGTGCGGCATGCGGATTTCTTCCAGCGGCCGCTCGTCCGGTTTTCCTTTTTTTGGAAACTTGTCAAATTCCGCCTGGCCCATGGGGCGGTAAACCTGCTGCGCGGTTTCGGGATCGGGAAAGCCGCGGTCGGCGAGGCGGTTGCCGCGTTTCCGGTAAGCTTCCTCTTCGACCTGGTCGTCGACTTCGCTGATAATGCTTTCCACCAGCGCGGTGTAACGGCCGCGGTGATGTTCAAAGAGCAATTCCAAAGCCCGTTTCACCGTCAAAAAATTCTCTTCACTCACGGTGACGTAATAAAGCTGGTCCAGGGTAAAATAAGGCCGGTCGCCCAACAACTCATCCGCGGCATATTCCCATTCCGGTTTCAAGATCTCAACAATCTGTTTGAAGCCTGCCACCACAGTTTCAAAATCCATTTCGGCCAGCCAGACAAACAGCCGTCTCTCGTCGGCTCTTTCGAGCGTTTCAAGCCAATGGATAAAGTGCTTGGGATGAATACGGTCATGGCGCCAGCAATCGATATCCGAAACAAAAAAAAGCTGGCTGACGGTCGCATACTTCAAGATTTCGCTGCGGTCCTCCAGATCCATCTCGCGTGTGACCAGATACAACTCTTCCTGGGACAGCGAGCGCGTCAATTGTTCGGGATCGTGAGCGTAACTCAGAAGCTCCCCGCGTTCCGTTAAGGAACAGGCGTGGAAGACTTTGGCTTGTTCGTCAGGATTGAGATTTTCGAATGTTTGTCTATCCATAAATTTTGAGCGGATTATTTTACCCGATTTCTAAAAAACGATGCAGAAAATCATGGAAACCCGTAAACTACCGCATCATGCGGCATAAAGGCTTGTTACGGCTAAGCTTCCTGGTGATGCTCCTTTCCATTTGCGCGGTGTTTTGGTATGATGCGGCCATGGCACAAAAATCCGCACAAAATGCAGCGCAAGACGCTCCGGGCTTTCGTTTTATCCGGGAATCCGGCGGTATTTTGGAATATCAATTGCTCGCGAATGGTTTGAAAGTGCTCGTCATGGAAGACCATTCCGCCCCGGTCGCCACCGTGATGCTGACTTATCTTGTCGGTTCGCGCCACGAAACAGCACGCTTCCGCGGCGGCGCGCATCTCCTGGAACACATGATGTTTAAGGGGACGCCCCGCTATTCAAAAGAAAAAGGGAAATCGATTGCCTCAACGATGCAGCGTACCGGCGCTTTGCTGAACGCCTCCACCTGGAAAGACGGCACCAATTATTATGAATCCTTGCCGGTTGACCATCTGGAGCTGGCGCTGGATATCGAAGCAGACCGCATGCGCAACTCCTTGATGCGCGCCGAAGACTTGAAAAGTGAAATGCCGGTCGTGCAGAGCGAATTTGACCGCCTCGAGAATTCTCCCCTGGTCGCTTTGGATCTCGCCGTGTGGGACCGCGCCTTTACGGATCATACGTATCATTTTCCGATTATCGGTATTCGCGCGGACCTTGAAACCATGCCGGCAGAAAGTTTGAAAGATTTCTATAATCAATATTACTGGCCAAACAATGCGGTCCTGGCTGTCATCGGGGATTTTAAAACCGAACAGACTTTGGCTCTGATTGCCAAAAAATTTAATGCCGTCTCCGCCTCGCCGGCTCCTGTTGCCGCGCCGCCGCAAAACGAGCCGGAACAAAAAGAGCCGCGCTTTGTGCGCGTTGATCGCGAAGATAAACTCGAGATGGTCATGCTGGCTCATAAAATCCCGGAGGCTACCCATCCTGATGCCGTCGCACTCGATGTCCTGGCTTTTATTCTGAGTCAGGGAAAAACCAGCCGCCTCTACCGTTCTTTGGTGGATCGCGGACTCGCCGTCGAAGTGTATACCGAGAACGCCAAAACGCATGATCCCGGACTTTTTTACAGTGAGGTAATTTTAACTCCCGAGACCCGCCATGCGGATGCCGAAGCCATCATCCAGGCCGTCTACGCCGAAATCCGGGACCAGGGCATCACTGCGGACGAATTGGCACGAACGAAAAATCAGCTCCATGCGCAAGTCGCCTACAGCCGCGACGGGTCTTATTCCCTCGCGGATCAGCTCAGCCGCGCCATCGCCGCAGGCGATTGGACGGTCTTTTCCACTTATCTGGACAAATTAGACTCGGTGACACGCGCGGATATCCAGCGTGTGGCGCAAAAATATCTGGTTCCGGAACGCCTGACGCGCGGCCATTTGATTTCCAAAGATCCCGCGATGGCAAGCGGCAAAGTTCGCGCCGCTTCGCTGGAACCCGCAAAACCGTTGGCTGATGCCGGTGGAGAGACGGCTGTGACGACCGCGCCGGACCATCATCCTGCGGCGCTGGAAAAACCGGCCGGCATCCTGTTTGCGAAGCGCATTCGTAAAACTAAAATCCAAGGGATCGAAGTCCGCAGCGTTGAAACCGATGTCCGCGATGTGGTGAGCATTGTCGGCTCTTTTGAAGGCGCGGGCCAAACTTACGGCGCCGACTCGGCCGTGGCTTCCATGACGGTCTCCATGCTGGATGAGGGCACGCGCAAACGTAATAAATTTGAAATCGCCCGGCTTCTTGAAAATCGCGGCACCTCCATTTCTTTTCAAATTGATGCCGAGCGCGTCGGCTTTCAGGCGCGCTGCCTGCGCAAAGACGTGCCTCTTCTGGTCGAATTGATTGCCGAACAGCTGCGCGAACCGCGCTTTGATGCGGAGGAATTCGAAAAACAAAAAATCCAGCAAAAAGTCCTGATTGAACAGGACAAGAACAATACCGCAACGCAGGCGCAAAATGTCCTGACCCAGATTCTTTATCCGCCCAAACACCCGAATTATGAATCGCCTTTCGACAAACAATTGGAAGACCTCAACCGTTTGACGCTGGAAGATGTCCGTCAGTTTCACCGCGATCATTACGGCCCGCGCCGCATGACGCTGGTGGCCGCCGGCGACGTGGACATCCCGAGTTTCGAGAAAGCCGTCGAGCGCGCCTTTGCCAAATGGCCGCAGCCCAAAGCTCACGAAACCGTGTCGAAAACCGTGGCATTGCAGCCGGAGGCGGTGCAACGAACGCTGTTTCTTCCCGATAAAGTCAAAGTCGACGTTTTCTTTGCGCATGCCCTGCCGCTGACACGCCTGGACCCGGATTATCTGCCGGCCTTTTTGGCCAACGCCATTTTGGGAGGTGATTTCTCAGCGCGTTTGACCAACACCATACGCGACGAACAGGGACTGACTTACTCGATCCATTCCGAAGTCCACGGCGTGGATCGCGACATTCAAGGCGATTGGCAAATCAACATTATTCTCAACACCAAGTTGCTTGAAAAAGGCATCGCAGCCACACGCGAGCAGGTCGCAAAGTGGGTCCGTGAAGGCATCACCGCCGCGGAGCTTGCCGACAAACAAGAAACCCTGATCGGCCGCTTTAAAGTCAGCCTTTCGACCACCAGCGGGCTGGCCCACCGGATTCTGCGCTTCGAAGAATTAAACTTGGGGGCCGAATACCTGGACCAGTATCCGCGCGACATCGCGGCTGTGACGCTGGAACAAACCAATCAAACGATCCGCCGCTATTTTCATCCTGAACAATTGCATATCGTGATTGCAGGCACGGTCCGTGAGCAAAAATCGCAAACTTCTTCTGTTTGATATCGACGGGACCCTTCTCCTGACCGGGGGCACCGGCCGCATCGCCATCGAGCAATGTTTTGAAGAAATGTTCGGCATCCGCAAGGCGTGGGGCGAAACAATTCCCGACGGTAAAACCGATCCGGCCATTTTTGAAGAAATTGCCCGCCGCACGCTCGGCCGGCCGCTCGCTCACGATGAACACCATGCCATGCGCCGGCGTTACACGCTTTATTTCCAGCAAATGATCGGCGCGGCCCCGCACTTTCGCCTCATGCCCGGCGTGGAAACTTTGGTCCCCCTGCTGGCGCGCGATCCGGCGTTGATCCTGGGAATTCAAACCGGCAATGACGAACCCGTCGCCTGGATGAAATTGGAGCGCGCACAATTAAAACCGCATTTTCCCTTCGGTGGGTTTGGTTCGGATTCTCATCTACGCACGGAAATTATCCGCGCGGCGGCCGAACGCGGTTTGGCCAGAGCCGGCGTGAAACTTGAGCGGCAGAATATTTGGGTGATCGGCGACGCGATTCAGGATATTCAATCAGGCCGCGAGCTTGGGTTTACGACGGTCGCGGTGGCTACAGGCCGGACGCCGGCGGCAAGACTGGCGGCACTGGGGCCGGACTACTTACTGCAGGACTTGTCCAACACTGCGGATTGCCTGATGCTTCTAAAGCAGGCTTGATCGCAAACAAAAGAAATTCCGTGTGGGAGACCATGCGCTGGACGGGACGGGTCTTACCGCCGCGCGCCAGGATGTGCCGCTCCAAAAGCTCCAGGCTGTCGATTTGCAAAAAACCGTGGCGGCGTAAGGCCTCGGCCGTATTTTCAATTTGATTGAAAGTCGGATTCAGGCTCACATATTGCCCGCCGTTTTTCAACGCCTTTTTGACCACTTCAATTTCATCCCACGGCTGCGGGATATCCAGGATCACGACATCAAAACCGCCTTCGTCAAAAGGCTGCATGGGTTCGCGCTGGTGAAACGTCACCGTGCTAAGCAACCCCGCGCGCGTTAAATTCTTCACGGCGTTTTTCGGCAGGTCCGTCCGGCAGTCATACGTGTGCACATGCCCGGTCGGCGCCACGGCCTGGGCCAAAGCCATCGTGAGAGATCCGGATCCGGTGCCGATTTCCATAACCTTGCAGCCCGCATGAATACTGGCGCGCAGAATCAAATAGGCCGCATCCTTGGGATAAATAATGCCGCTTTCCCGGGAAGCCTTCATCATCAGGTCTTCCATCGTGGGTTTTAAAAGATACCCATCACCATACTCGCAGATGATTTTGCCGCCGTAATCGCGGCCGATCCAATCGTCCACCAAGAGCGGTTTGCCGCAATGGATGGGATGCTTTTTGCCGCGCTGCACTTCCACCAAATAGGTGATTTCTTTTTTCTCAAACCAAAGCAGGACAAGATCGCCCTCGCGAATAGGATTGGCTTGCGCATCCGGCGACGCATCTGTGTTCGCCGCGGATTTGACATCCTCCAGGGAATTTACCATTGCTGCTCCTTTGCCTCTTTCAAAAACTGATGGAAGTCCTGCCAAAAATAATCGGCGCCCGCTTTTTGAAGTTCCCCGGCAGGCGTAAAACCGTGCGCCAGAACGCCGACTTCAATCCCGGCATTGCGGGCGGTTTGAATATCAATCGCGCTGTCCCCGATAAAAATCGCTTCTTCCGGTTTGGCGCGGTAAGTCTGTAAAATACTTAAAACTGAGGCCGGATCGGGCTTATGCGGGTATGTGCCATTGCCCGTGATAATCGCCGAAAAATAGGCCGCCACACCCAGCTGCCGTAAAATATCCTTCGAAAAAGGATCCGGCTTATTGGTGATAACCGCCTGCGTCCGGTTTTGAAAATATTCCAGGGTTGCCGCCACTCCGTCATACAGCACCGTATGATCCAGCATATGCGCGGCGTAATGCTGCCGGTAAATCTTGCTCCCCTTTTCCAGGCGCTTGGGATCGTCCGTTTGCAGGCAGCCCTGGATCAAATACTGCAGACCGTGGCCGACGAAACTTTCGATTTGCTTTGGGGACAACGGCTTGCCGCCCATGGAGCGGACCATGTGGTTCGCGGCGTCAGTGATATCCTGCCGCGTGTCCACAATCGTACCATCCAAATCATAAAAAAGGACCTTTTTTTTCATGCCAACTGAAAGTGTTCCCTTTGGGTCAAATCGTGTAAGATATTAGCCTATGCTAACTGCTCTACCCGTCCTTATTTATGACGGCCACTGCCCGTTTTGCCGGGATCAAGTCGCGCGCCTCGAACGGCTTGCGGGAAAACGCTTTAAGGCCGAATCATTTCAGGAAAAAGACGTGCTGGCAAAATATCCCGGCCTCACACGCGAAGCCTGCATGCAGGAAATCAAACTCGCGCTGCCAAACGGCCCGATACTCGGCGGCGCCCACGCGATCTTTTTCACCCTCAGCCTGAATCCGGTTTTCCGGCCGCTCCGCTGGCTGTATCCCCTGCCGGGAATCAAGCAAGTGATGGATTGGGGCTATGCTCAAGTCGCCGCCCGGCGTTACAACATCAAACCCGAAGATTGCCCTGAGGGCACCTGCCACATCGGCCATCCGCCGCCTGAAAAATAAAGCGTCATTCCCACGACAACGTTCCAAAAATCCGAATTTAAATTTTGTCAAATCGGCACGGCTGGATCCCGGATGTCTCCCGCCTTTGGCGGGATCCTCCGGGATGACAAACAAATAAAAACGTGTCATTCCCAAACGTGTCATCCCCGGCCGGTTTTCATTAAACCGGCACGGGGAAGTCATAGGCTAATGAAAGCCCATGTCATCCCCGCGAACCCTGGAGCCGCAGGCTCCAGGATTTAATAGGATTCCATTTACCGTCCCTTGTTACCGTCCCTTGGCCGGAGGCCAAGGGGCGAAGGCGGGGATCCAGCGGTGACGTCACAAACATCCCGGGGATGGCATACCTCGCTAATCGAACTTGCGCGGCGATCCCCGCCCGGACCAGCTGTGGTTCGCCGTTTTCCAATCGTATTCGTCTTCTTTTTTTTCCTGATGGCATTGCTCACAGCGCACCAGATAGCGTCCGTGGCGCTGGATATCTTCGCCGCCTTCCCGCGTTTCAAAATTGCGGCCGCAAAAATGACAACCAAGGACATTTCTCATTTTTTGTAAAATTGATTCCTATAATTTAAAATTTCTTCCTGCCACTGCTTGACTTGCGCCGCGATGGCCCGCATCTTTTCCGGCCCCAGCGCTTCCCGGTGGCTCCAGCCGTTCTTCAAAAAATAAAGAATGCCGGAATGCGGCGACAC
>ORMF012295843.1_pt1 | contig 10477 bp, 11 predicted proteins | sample 1779871 | NCBI WGS metagenome assembly ORMF01 (sample SAMEA104232316, study PRJEB22302) | groundwater metagenome | biome: forest; feature: aquifer; material: groundwater | place: USA | collected 2011-08-07 | depth 5.4 m
GAGTAATCTGCTCGAGCGGACTGTATCCCCAACCATCGTACGTCCGCCGGAACATGGGCCAGTCGCCGGGGCCGGGGCTCAACAGATCGCTCGCCACGACTGGCTTGTACTGCTGGAGGATTTTCGGAACGGGATCTGGGACAGGCGGCGGCTGTTGGGCGGTTCCCCGGAGCGTGGCGCATACGGCGCCTACGAGGATGCCTCCCACAAGTCTGGCGCGCGTCGTCATCATGCCCTTTCTTTCGAAGTCGACTCTGGCCATTAACCCGCTTCGAATCCCACCCGGTCCGTGAATCCGCCTGCCACGACGAGTGTGCCGTCTGAGATCCGGAGCGGCAACGCTGGCAGACTCCGCGGCGCCGGACCATCGACGACGCGGGCACCGTCTTTGGGATCAAACGTCGACGAATGGCAGCCACAAAACAGCAGTTGCTCGTTGGCGATCCATTCGGAGACGTCGCATCCGGAATGCGTGCAAATCGTGGCGTAGGCCACGATGCCATCCACGGCGCGGGCTCGCGTCTCGGCGCTGAGCTTCGTCAGGTCGAGCTTCAACACCAGCACCTGGTTGAAACGCGAGCCCTTGCGCACGAGCCGCTCCAACGGATCCATCGGCCAGGCGAGGACGGGCGGGCCGGGGCGCACGTCAGACACCGTCAAGGGCCCGGCGGCCGAGTCCTCCGCTCGCACCAGCACGTCCCCCGGCTGCGGCCTGCTCGATGCGGGATCGCCTTGAGCAAGGTTGGCAGCCTGGAAAAACGTCAGCTGCATGGTGGCGCCGACCGCGCCCTTCAGCAGAGCGCGTCGCCCTGCCGTCATCGTCGACCAGGGCGAGTTGGCATAGGCGCCCGCGCGTTTCATCTGACGCATGATATCCGAATCCGAAAGGGTCGTCCCGTCTCGACACAACCAGGTCGGTTCGTTTTGACGTCTTGACGTCTTGACAGGGGCCACGTGCGCATACACGATACGACTGCTTCTGATCGAGCAGCAGCGCCGCGTCAAAGGAGCTCGAACAAAGGTTGGCCATGACATGGCGTAAACGAGGAGGAGAGAGCATGACACGAATCGGAGTCTTGACCGGGTTGATCCTGACCGGCGCCCTCTCGATGGCCGTGACCGCGGCGCCACAGCGTGGACAACTGCCGCGCGCCAAGGTGCGCACCATTCAACGCGTCAAGGACCACCTCTACGTCATCCCAGGGTCCGACCAGAGCACCTATTCGATTCCCGGCTCAGGATACGACGCGTCCGCGAGAACCGCGACGACCGGCGGTAATACAGCCGTTTTCGAGACGGACCGCGGTGTCGTGCTCGTCGATACGATGAACCCAGGATCGGGTCCCGAGATTTTGGCGCAGGTGAAATCGGTCACGGCCAAGCCCGTGATCATGATCATCAACACGCACAACCATTTCGATCACAGCGGCAGCAACATCGAGTTTTCACCCGCAGTGGAGTTCGTGGCGCACGAGAACGCCAAGGCGAATCTTTCCAGGGCCACATGCCTACCCGTGACCAACTGCGACGCGTTCAAGGGCGACAACGCCAAGTTCCTGCCCAAACGGACGTTCGCCAACAAGCTCACGCTCCTCAAGGGCAAGGACCGGATCGACCTCTACTACTTCGGCCGCGGTCACACCAACGGCGATACCTGGGTCGTTTTCCCCGCGCTTCGGGCCATGCACACCGGCGACATGTTCCAGCGGAAGAACATGCCGTTTGTCGATGCGGCCAACAATGGCGGCAACGCGCTCGAGTTCGCCCAGACCCTCGACCGCGCCGCCGCCACCATCCGAGGCGTGGACACCGTGATCCCTGGCCATAGCCCGACGCTGATGACCTGGAACGATTTCAAGGAGTACACGGAGTACTACCGTGAATTCGTGGCAGCCGTGCGCAAGGCGATTGAGTCGGGCAAGAGCGCCGCCGCAGCCGCCAGCGAGTACAAGCCCTCCGACAGATACAAGACCTACGAAACCGACGAGGCCCGCATCACGCAGAACGCAGAGTCCATTCACGCAAGCCTCAAGCGAGGTCAATAGCCTGTCGCCCGACCACGGTCGGATATATCACCCACGCACGTACTGAGGAGGCGTGAACATGTTTCACTGCGACGTCCGCCTCGGACAAAGCGCCGTTCGCGACTTTCTCGCCCCTCAGTGTGTGCTCAACGGCGACGGGGCGGCCAAGAAGACGGGAGAGGCTCTGCGCACGTGGGGCGTCGGATCTGGCCGCGCGCTCGTGGTCTGCGACCGTTTTCTCTTCGATTCCGGTGCCGTCACTCCACTGCTCGATGGCCTTCAAACCGCGGGTTTTGATGTCGATGTCTTCGCCGAGGTGACGCGCGAGCCGACGCTGGAAGACGCCGAAGCGGCGGCGACGCGCGCGCGACGGGTCAAACCCGCGACGGTCATCGGCGTTGGCGGCGGCAGCTCGATGGATCTCGCCAAGATCACAGCGCTTCTCGCCACCAATGACGGCCCCGTCGAGGCCCACATCGGCGTGGACCTGCCGGAACAACCTCCTCTGCCCTTCGCACTTGTACCGACGACGGCAGGCACTGGAGCGGAGACGACACGCATCTCGATGCTGGCGGCCAGTAGCGGCAAACGCATCGTCAGTCACCGCATGCTTGTGCCACTCGTCGCAGTCCTGGATGTCGATCTCGTGATGACACTACCCGCATCCGTCACCTCCGCCACGGGCATGGACGCCCTCACGCACGCGACCGAGTCGTTCCTGTCCACGAGCAGCAGCGCGCTCAGCGCGAGCATGAGTCTGCGAGCGGCCCAGCTCTTGAGCGAATGGCTGCCCATCGCGTATGTCCAACCGGACAACAGGAAGGCTCGTCGCGCGACGCTGTATGGCGCGTTTCTCGCCGGGCTGAGCCTGAACGCCGGTGTGGTGCTCGGACACTCGATGGCGTACACCCTGGCCAACCGCGCGCACCTAGCGCACGGCGTGACGACCGCGATGGCCCTGCCGTTTTGCCTCGCGTACAACGCATCCGCGGAGGTCGAGGGCAGCGATCAGTTGGCGATGTCTCTCACCGGCGGTCGCTACTCCGATCTGCGCTCGGCAGCCGAAACGCTCGTCGCCCTCAACGACCGCCTTGGGATTCCCGCGTCGCTTTCGACCGTCGGCATTTGTTCGCCAGACGTGGGGCCGATGGCCCAGGAATGCACGACGAAGTATCCGCGTCCCGCGAATCCGGTCGCCATGACCGATGAGCGAGTATTGGCCCTCTACAAGGCGTGGTTCACGCGCGACCTCGACGCGGCCTGGGCGGTATAGATGAATCACAGTACAACCGCGGCGATCCGCTTCGACTGGTGACTCCATCGTTCGACCTGTCGGGCCGCCTCGCTGTCGTCACGGGCGGTGGCCGCGGGCTTGGCCGCGCGGCCGCGCTCGGTCTCGCGCAGGCCGGCGCCGACCTTGTATTGGTGAGCCGATCGGCGGGAGAGCTCGAAGAGGTCGCCGCCATCGCGCGGGCGCAGGGCCGGAGAGCCTGGTGCATCACCGCGGACCTCTCTGATGTCCGCCGCACCACAGATCTGGCGCGCTCCATCGCGCTGCAATGCGGGACGGTCCACGCGGTGGCGCATTTCGCGGGCGCGCAGCTCAGGCGCACGGCGGTCGAAGTTACACCGGAGGACTGGGAGCGCGTACTTGCGGTGAACCTCGCCGCACCGTACTTCCTGAGCTGTCGCCTCGCTGAGCGCATGCAAGCCGATGGCATCGCCGGGCGACACATCTTCGTGGGCTCGCTCACGAGCCATGTTGGCATCAAGAACATCTCGCCGTACGCCGCCTCGAAGAGTGGTCTCCTGGGAGTCGTGCGTTCGCTCGCCGTGGAGTGGGCCTCGACCGGCATGACGGTGAATGCCGTCGTGCCCGGCTACTTCGAGACACAGCTCACGGAGGATCTGCTGGCGGATTCGGAGCGCCGCGCGTGGATCCTCTCGCGCATTCCCATGGGCCGGACGGGAGCTCCGGAGGATCTCGCCGGTGCCGTCGTGTTCCTCGCCTCCGACGCAGCGCGCTACATCACGGGCCAGTCGATCGTCGTGGATGGCGGGTGGCTCGCCTCGTGAGCAACGGCCTCGCCTGAGCCTCGAGTTGCTCTCGCCTCAAGTCGAGAGTCGTGCGCCTCGAGGGGGCTTGACGCGACGAGCAGGTCGGACGACGCGGTTCCACCACATCAGCGCGCCCGTCACGAACATGACCGGCGGAACGAGCGCGACCAGTGCCCAAATCAGCTTCGTCGTGGAGTTGCACAGCCCCCGCCCGCAGCCCGGGATCCCTCGTCCGCCGAGGCGCCCAAAGTGCAGGTAGCCCAACCAGTACTGAATATGGTCCACGAGCCGCTCGCCAGCGTTGCTCACGTCGAACGGCTGCACATGATCGAACGCGTCCGCGACGACCTCCGGAAACGCGAGGTAGGTTCCGGTGAGCCCCCACATCACGATGAAGATGAAGGACCAGAAGCCGAGGGCGCTGTGCAGGCTCCAGATCAGTCTGGTCGATCGCGGCCGGAGGTCGACGCTCAGGCTTCGGCGCCAGGTCTTGATCCCCGGCCACCAGATGACGGCTCCCGTCGCGCAGAGGAGGAGGAGAAACAGCGCTCCGATTCCATTGACCTTGCGGCCGGTCGGTCCCGACAGCAGATTGTCGTGCAGGTCGAGCAGCCACTGGGTCATCCGGAACCCTGCGGGCAGCGGATCGCCCAGGTCTTCTCCGGTGTACGGGTGAAACAGTCGGCGTCGGGTCTGCTCGCCGCGCGTCAACGTGATCTCGACGGCGTGGTTCGGCGTCTCTCCCGCCTGCACGTTCGAAATCTCGTAACCGGAATACGCGCGACGCGCCGCACCCCTGAGGTCATCCGCGGCCAGGGGATTGCCGACGCCCTGCACGATGACAGGCTGAGGCGAGAACGCCGTGTACAGTTCGTTTCGGTACACCAGCACGCTGCCGGACAAGGAGATCACCAGCACGTACAAACCGACGACCAATCCTGACCAGAGATGAACCTGAAAGAGCGCCTTGCGGACAAGCAGGCCTTGAGGCTGTTGCAGCCAGCGCTGGAAGATCGACATCACCAGGGTTTCCGAGGTGTGTCAGCCTCGCCCGAGGGCGTGTCGCACTGCTGACACCGCGTCTTCGTCAGTCGGAAAGCCGTTGGCGTCTTTGGCTGCCACCTGCTTGCTGTCCACCCAGACGGTGAACTCGCCGCGCCCGCCTGCCACGAGCTCGACATCGACGCCCATCTCATCCTTGACGAGCGCCGCCACACGGGCCGCGCGCGGAAGGTAGTTTCACACCTCGCAGTAGCGGATGCGGACACTCATTGCGCGATTCACTCCCACGCCAAGGATAACATCACCGAGCCGCGTCTGGCCTATCCCCTGGGATTGAACCGATACCCCACCCACGGTTCCGTCACGAGGTAGCGCGGGTTGGCCGGATCCGGCTCGAGCTTCTTGCGCAGCTGTCCCATGAAGACGCGGAGGTACTCCGGCTGTTCCTGCGACGCTTCGCCCCACACGGCTTCGAGCAGGGCCGCGTGCGCGATCACGCGATTCGGACGCCGTGCCATATAGACGAACAGATCGAACTCCTTCGGCGTGAGCCGCACCTCGCGTCCGTTGACCAGCACGCGTCGCGTATCGAGATCGACCTTGAAATCGCCCGCCTCGAACGACGAGGGCTCAGGCTCGGTGGAGACGGGCCGCCGCCTGAGGGCGGCGCGGACCCGCGCCATCAGCTCGTCAATGCCGAACGGCTTCGTCACGTAGTCGTCGGCGCCGGAATCGAGCGCCTCGACCTTGCTGCGCTCCTCGCCCTTCACCGACAGCACGATGATCGGTACGCTCGAGAGCGCTCGAATCCGGCGGCAGAGCTCGACACCGTTCATGTGTGGCATGTACAGATCGGTGATGACGAGTTCCGGATTCCATTCTTTGAAATCGGTCAGCGCCGCTTCTCCTTCGGCGGCTGTTCGAACCTGGTAGCCCTGGCTGGTGAGCACCGTCTTCAACACGCGGGTGATCTGGGACTCGTCGTCCACGACGAGCACGCGGGACTTCTCGATGGACAAGGGTTGAGCCTGCACGGTTTGATCTCCATTCTCACGCAGTGGCGCCCGACCTGAAGGTCGGGCCTACGACAGTCACGTCCGACCTGAAGGTCGGGCCTACAGAACCGATGCAGCCACGGGACGCTGCACACCTTCCTGTTCTTGCGTCTCGACGCCAAGTGGCAGCACCAATACCACCGCCGTTCCGCGTCCCGACTGGGGCGTCTCCATCCAGACCCGTCCTGCCTGGGCCTCCACGAGACGCCTGGCGATCGACAGTCCCAACCCAATGCCGGCCGCTCGGCGGGGATCCGCGGCCTCGCGCCCAGGCACGCGAAAGAACTTCTCGAACACCCGCTCGCGCAGCTCCGGAGCAATGCCCGGGCCTTCGTCTGTAATGATAATCCGGGCCTGACCGTCGTCACCGCGCCTGGCCGTCACGTGAATCTCGGTCCCCGTCGGGGCATACTTGCTCGCGTTGTCGAGCAGAATGTAGATGACTTCGGCAATCGCGGCGGCGTCGACCGACAGCGCCGGGAGCGTCTCGTCGATCTCCACGTGCACCCGGTGATAGCGCGTCACCGTTTCGGCCCGCGCGAGGCCGGCCTTCACGATGTCCTGCAGGCGAACGGCCGATGCTCCCGACCGCTCCGAGGGATCCGACCGATCGGCCGCCGACAGCCCTTCGATGAAACGATTGAGACGATCCGACTCTTCATCGATGACCTGCAGCAGCTCACGGCGCCCTTCCGCCGACAACGCGCGTTCGCTCCAGGCGCTCGCGCCCATGAGCGCCGTCACCGACGCCTTGATAGCGGTCAGCGGCGTGCGCAGGTTGTGCGTCAACGCATCGAGGAGCGCCGCCTTGAGTTGCTCGTTGCGTCGCGCCGCCTCCGCCTCGCTCGCCCGGTCGAAGGCCACCTGCAGTTCCCGGTAGAGCCGTTCGATTTCCCGTCGTCCTTCCTGCGCCTCCAGATGGCGCCTCTCCGCCCGCGCCGACAGCTCGCCGACGATGATGGCGGTGCCGGTGAAGGTGACGACCGCGGCCCAGTCGTTCGGATCTTCGAAACGCGCCAGCCCCGTGGGCGAGAGGAAGTAGTAAGAAAGCCCGCCAGCCGCGAATGCGGATGCCAGGAGGCCCGGACCGGTTCCCCAGTTCCGGGCAATGATGAGGACCGCAAGCAGCAGGACCGGTGCCGCGGCTACGTCGGTGATCGCTGGGGTCATGTGCAGCACGGCCACGCACAGCGCAATGATGACCAGCGCCGACATGTACGCGCGCGCACGTCCCATCCCTTCCATCGAGAGCCCTGACGGTGATTATAGGCGGCTGTGCCTCATCCGCCCTTTTTTTGCTTTTCCTATGGAAACTGGCGCACAAACGATCCCTCGTCGCTATGATGAGTCTCCGTGCCGGAACACAATCCCGCCCACGTGCTCTTGACCGCCGACCAGATTCGCCAGCGTGTGGCCGAGATGGCGGGCGAGGTCGCCCGTGACCACCCGGAGGGCGTCCACCTTGTCGCCATCCTGAAGGGGGCGTTCGTCTTTCTGGCCGATCTCGTGCGTCAGATGGACGTCACCGTCTCGCTCGATTTCATCGCGGTCTCGAGCTACGGGAACAGGACATCCAGCTCGGGCGACGTGCAATGGCTCGGCAATCTTGAAGCGCCCATCGTGGATCGCCACGTCGTGATCGTCGACGATATCGTGGACACCGGCCTCACACTCGCCACACTCCAGCAGATGATGCGGACGCGGGCGCCGCGAACATTGCGGACGGCGTGCCTGCTCAGCAAGCCCTCACGGCGACAGGCGCAGGTGAAGCTCGACTACGTGGGATTCACCATCGAGGACCACTTCGTCGTCGGCTACGGGCTGGACTACGCCGACCGCTACCGCAATCTCCCGTATATCGCGGTACTTAGCTGATTCCCGCAGTTTTCAGCGTTCGGCTGTCAGCGTGTTGGCTTCCACAACGCTCATGCGCGAGACAGAGAATTGAAAGCTGTCAGCCGAGCGACCGCCTCTCAGCTATGATGTAGGCGCCATGTCACAACGCACTACGACCGAACCGGATCGTCGTACGCAGGTGCACCCCAGCTCCGATCGGTGGCAGAGCGCGCTGACTGCCATTGCGCCGAACTCCATCCTCATCCGCGGCTACGCGGTGGACGAGATGATGGGGCGGCTGTCGTTTGCCGACGCGGTGTACCTGTTGCTGATGGGTGAACTGCCGACGCCTGCGATTGGACGGATGCTGAATGCAGTGCTCGTCTCATCTCTCGACCATGGCGTGACGCCGCCCTCGACCCTGGCGGCGCGCAACATCGCAACCTCTGGTGCACCACTCAAGGATTGCGTAGCGGGAGGCATCCTGGCGTTCGGTCGACATCACGGCGGGGACATCGAATCGTGCATGCGATTTCTCGATTGCGGGCTCACGCTCGTTCGAGGCGGTCGATCGATGCAGCAGGCGGCTGACGACATCATCGCGGATTACTTGAGCGACGGGCATACGCCTCCGGGTTTCGGCCACCGCTTCCACACGCGCGATCCGCGCGCCGCGCGACTGTTCCAGATGGCGCTGGAGCTCGAGCTCGAGGGCGAACACGTGCGGATGATCCGCACGGTCGAACGCGCGCTCAACGCGCGCGAGGAGGAAATCGGCCGTCACCTGCCGGTCAACGTGGACGGCGCAATCGCCGCCGTGTGCGCCGACCTCGGTTTCGCGTACGAGCTCGGCAACGCCATCTTCCTGATTTCGCGTCTGCCCGGTCTCATTGCGCATGCGCACGAGGAGCGCGCCCGCCAGACCCCGATGCGCCAGATCGATCCCAAGGATCACCACTACGACGGCGCGGCCGCGCGGCGCCTGCCGGAAGGAAGAAAGTAGGAGACGCCCGATGAGGTCACGGTTCGGCCCCACACTCGCCATCGCGGCTCTGTGCGCTCTGTGTGCCCTGTGCGCGGTGTTTGCCAGGGGAATCGTGGCCACGGCGCAGACTCCCGCCGCGGCAGACCGGCCCGGCACAGGACCACGAACGGCCGATGGCAAGCCCAACTTGAACGGGATCTGGCAAGCCATGAGCCCCGCTCACTGGGACCTCGAAGCGCATTCGCCTGAGAAAGGCGTGCCGGCTGGCATGGGTGTCGTGGATGGAGGGACCATTCCGTACAAGCCCGCGGCTGCGGCCAAGAAGAAGGACAACTACGCGAATCGCGCGACGCTCGATCCGCTCCATAAGTGTTTTCTGCCTGGCGTTCCGCGAATCACCTACATCCCGTTCCCGTTTCAGATCGCACAAACCCCGAAATACGTCGTGCTGACGTACGAGTATGCGCACGCGACCCGCATCGTCTACACGGACGGCAGCGGCCATGCACCGCCCAATGACTTCTGGATGGGCGATTCGCGCGGACGCTGGGAGGGCAACACGCTCGTCGTGGACGTCACCCATTTCAACGACCGAACCTGGTTTGACCTCGCCGGCAATTTCCACAGCGACGCGCTGCACGTGGTCGAGCGCTACACGCCCCTCGATGCTGGCCAGGTGATGACCTACGAAGCCACGATCGAGGATCCGAACGTCTTCACGCGCCCCTGGAAGATCAGTCTCCCGCTCTATCGTCGCGCCGAACAGGATCTGCAACTCCTGGACTACGACTGCGTCGAGTTTTTCTGGCAGCGGATGAAACGAAACCGCTGAGGCTGTCTGGAGACGCGCTTGCGTCGACATGTGTGACGTGTGGAGGACACGCGCTGGCGCGAACGAGAGCAACAACACGCGAAGGAAGGTGACTCGTGACGAACCGACTATTCCGAATGCTCGCAGTGGCGGCGCTCGTCGGGCTGGCGGGAGAGGTGCGCATGATAGGCCAGGCCCCGCGGAGAGCACCCGCGGAAAGCGGGACGGCTGCCGTTGCCGCAACATTCAGCCCGCCACGAACGCCCTGGGGCGACCCCGACCTGCAGGGCCACTGGCTGCCTGGCGGTGGCGGACGAATGGAGACGCCGGCCGGAAAACCGTGGCAAAGCGAAGCGGCGCCCAACGGCGCCGGCGCGGCATTCTCGTCGTTCTTCCCTCCCGAGGCGCCGAGCGGCAACGCCGCTCGGTCGAGGCCGCGCACACCAGAAGGACCGATGGTCGTCGATCCGCCCGACGGCAGAATTCCCATGCAGCCGTGGGCCATGGCGAAGCGAACGGAAATCGTCGCGCACCAGGACAACGTTGAATATCTGGACCCACGCGTCCGATGCCTGCAGTCGGGATTGCCTCGCGCCAACTTGCCGGTCGGTTACAACACCTACCAGTTCCTGCAGATTCCGGGATACGTCGTGTTGCTCTACGAGTGGAACCACATGTATCGGTATATCCCGCTCGACGGCCGGCC
>ORMF010289821.1_pt1 | contig 10476 bp, 10 predicted proteins | sample 1779871 | NCBI WGS metagenome assembly ORMF01 (sample SAMEA104232316, study PRJEB22302) | groundwater metagenome | biome: forest; feature: aquifer; material: groundwater | place: USA | collected 2011-08-07 | depth 5.4 m
CTTGCGCCAAGAGCAAAAAAATTGTGAATGTGAAAAAAGGCCAATTTCTTTCTCCGTGGGACATGAAAAACATCGTTGAGAAAATCGAATCGGCCGGCAATCAAGCCATTCTTCTGACCGAGCGTGGCGTTTCCTTCGGTTATCAGAATTTAGTCAGCGATTTTCGCGCCATTCCGATCATGCAAAGTTTTGGTTATCCAGTGATTTTTGATGTGACGCATTCAGTTCAGCTTCCTGGAGGTTTGGGAAGCGCATCCGGTGGCCAGGCTGAATTCATTCCGACTTTGGCCCGATGTGCAGTGGCAGCCGGTGCCGATGCTTTGTTTATGGAAGTTCATGAAGATCCGAAATCAGCCAAGTCCGATGGGCCTAATAATCTTCCTCTTGCACACCTTCAGGAACTTCTCCAAATACTTAAACAAATCCGTCAAGCAGCCCCGGTTAAAGCCAAGGGAGCCAGTCCAGTCCCACCGCGAAAACCGGTGACTGTGTAAACGCCAGACAATCACTTATGAAATCAGACATTCAGTTAGCAAAAAAAGTTTTATCCGTTGAAGCCGAAGCCGTTAAAAAACTAATTCCGCGGATTAATCGAGATTTTGAACGCGCACTGGATTTATTGAAACATTGTCCCGGCCGCGTGATCATTACGGGAATGGGCAAACCGGGTTTTATTGGCCGAAAAATTGCGGCGACTTTAGCCTCCACTGGAACACCGAGTCTTTTTCTGCATCCCGCCGAAGCCATTCACGGTGATCTTGGCATGGTCACCAAACAGGATGTTGTGGTTGCGATTTCAAACAGCGGGGAAACCGAAGAAATTACGCGTCTTCTTTCCACGCTCAAAAAAATTGGCGCCAAATTAATTGCATTAACCGGAAATTTAAAATCTACGTTGGCCAAAAATTCGGACGTCGTGCTCAATATTGGAATTACCAAAGAAGCATGTCCTTGGAATTTAGCACCGACCGCGACGACCACCGCCGCGTTGGCGATGGGAGATGCGCTGGCGGTTTGTTTGGCCAAACGCAAGGGTTTTCGCGAAGAAGATTTTGCATTTTTGCATCCCGGCGGCAGCTTGGGCAAAAAATTAATCAAGGTCCAGGATTTAATGAGACGTGGAAAACAAAATCCGACGATCCTGGGAACTGCGACAGTCGAAGAAGCGCTTCTGGCCATCACGAGCGCAAAATCAGGTTCCTGCACCATTGTTGACCGGAATGGAAAATTAAAAGGAATTTTTACGGATGGTGATTTAAGACGAAATTTAAAATTAAACGGTGTCTCTATTCTCAAAAAGAAAATTGAACCTTTATCAACCAAGCACCCTACAGCGATTGAAGAAAATCGGCTGGCGGCTGAAGCACTTCAAATATTGCGAGATCGTAAAATTGATGAACTTCCCGTGGTCAATGCCAAAGGCCGCGTGGTTGGGCTCTTAGACGTTCAGGATTTATTAAAAGCGGGTGTTGTGTAGTGGCCAAGAAGAAAGCATATCGATATTTCCTTTATCTGTTGCTTGAAGTCTTAAGAACACTGGTTTTATTTTTTTCGCGCCGGATGAATTATGCGATTGGACACGGTCTTGGCTTTTCCATATTTTGGATCCTCGGCAAAGAACGGGCCAAAACAATCAAACATTTACAAATAGCTTTTCCTGAAAAAACAGAACGCGAGTGTTCTCAAATTGCAGAACGCGCATTTATTAATCTAGCCAAAACCTCGATGGACCTTCTCTGTTTTCCGAAACTGACACGTTCACGAATAGAACAATTAGTCAGTCATAACGGAACCGAAAAATTAGATCGTGCTTTAGCACGCGGCAAAGGTGTTATCGCATTGACGGGACATTTGGGCAATTGGGAACTCTTGGCCTCTTATTTTCGTTTTCTGGGATATCCCGGCAGTTTGCTGGGCCGCCGTATTTATTATGAAAAATTTAACGATGTTCTCGTAAAACTTCGGGCGAGCGGACTCGTGACCACCATTTACCGAGATGAATCGCCGCGGAAAGTATTAGCTGCTTTAAAAGCCAATCACGTTATTGGGATTTCTGCCGATCAAGATATAGACAGTTTGGAAGGAATTTTTGTTCCGTTTTTTGGGAAACCAGCATGGACTCCCACCGGTCCTGCCAAATTAGCGCTCGCCAGCGGTGCTGCCATTGTTCCTGCGTTTATGATTCATGAAGGCGATCAATATCGTTTGTATCTAGAGGATGCAATTTTGCCCGATCCAAATATGAGCAAAGAAGAAGCGGTTCAACAAATAACCGAATTATGGTCGCAAGTGGTGGAGCAATATGTCCGCCGTTTTCCGGATCAATGGGTTTGGATGCACAACCGCTGGAAAACAATTCCTCACGCGCATCCGTTTCAAACGGTTTCACCTCTGGAGCGGGTTGCATCATGATAAGAAAATTTTTGTTGGTCACTGTGATATTAGTGGGTGCTTACATTGCTTTAATCCAGTGGAAACTTTGGCTTCATACCAAACGGCACATGCAACTGGGCATTCGAGATGAACAGGCACAAAAAGAAACAGCTCAACGAGTTTATAGTTTTTCTTTTTCCAAATATACCGAAACCGGCCAGAAAGAATTAGAAATTGAAGGCGATTCGGCAGATATTTTGTCTCAGAATGTGGAACTTATGAATGTGATTGCCAAAGCTTATGCTGAAGAATCACCGGTCACCATCACTGCCGATCAGGGGTCTATTAACCGCGCGACCAGCGACGTCCTGCTTCATAATAATGTTGTGGCCACCACCGAAACTGGAACACGTCTCATGACCGAGCAGCTCGAAATCGATGCTAATCATAAAAGTTTGAATTCTAATGTCCAAACCAAAGTTAAAAAAGACAATATTAATATCGAAGGTACCGGCGCAAGCAGCGATTCACAGCTAAACAAGGTGATCTTCAAGAAAAAGGTGACGGTGGTAATTCAAGACCCTGAATCAGAAACGAGCAATCCTACCATTATTACTTCAGACGGCCCTTTGGAAGTTGATTACAAACGAAACATCGCTCATTTTACGCAAAATGTCGTGGCCCAGCACGAGCGGGGCATTTTGAATTCGGATTACATGGATGTGATTTATGATAAAAATACGAGGCGTGTCTCCAAGATCATTGCCCGAGGAAATGTGACCATTACCAGCAAAGAAGGAAATAAAACTTATAGTGACAACGCTGTTTATTTGGCGGACAAGGGACGAATCGTGCTCGGCGGAGATGTTGAGGCCGAGTATCGCTCGAATGAACCGGAAGCAAATAAACTTCTTTAGAACTTAAAATAGGTGACTCATTATGTATTTACTTGAAACTCAAGGTTTGGTAAAAAGTTACAAAGGACGCTGCGTCGTCAATCAAGTTTCCTTTCAAATTTCCAGAGGGGAAATCGTGGGTCTTTTAGGCCCTAACGGCGCCGGAAAAACGACGACGTTTTATATGGTGGTTGGCGTGATTAAAGCTGAGTCTGGAAAAATTTTGTTTCGGGGCGAAGAAATCACAGACTTGCCAATGTTCAAACGTGCCCGACTGGGCATGGGTTATTTGTCGCAAGAGCCTTCCATCTTCAGAAAATTGACTGTTGAAGAGAACATCATGGCCATTTTGGAAACTTTGGATATTCCGCGCTTGGAACGCAAGAAACGGCTGGAAAAATTGCTGGAGGATTTGGGCATCGCTTATCTGGCCAAAAATAAAGCTTATACGCTTTCCGGCGGTGAACGTCGACGGCTAGAAATTACGCGTGCCTTGGTCACGAATCCTTCGCTGATTTTATTGGATGAACCATTTAGCGGAGTTGATCCCATCGCCGTTTTTGAAGTTCAAAAAATATTGCAGAAATTAAAAGCTCAGGGTTTAAGCATTCTTCTAACCGATCACAGCGTTCGGGAAACGCTTTCCATTACCGATCGTGCTTACATTATGTGTGACGGAAAAATTGAAGTTTCAGGTACTTCTAAATTTCTTGCGACCGATAAAAAGGCGCGTGAACTCTATTTGGGAGAACGATTTGTTTTGGCTTAATTCAACCACTTTGACGGAGGAGAACTGAATGAAGATTTCTGAAATTTTGGATAAACGGGCGATCAAGATTGAGGTTTCATCAATTACCAAGGAAGATGCCTTGAAAGAATTGGTAGAGGTATTGGCAAAAGTTGAAGATATTGGTGATCCAAAAGGAATTGTCAAAGCACTCATCGATCGCGAAAATTTGGGATCTACCGGCATTGGCCAGGGAATTGCGATTCCTCATGGAAAAACGGATAAGGTGAAACGTCTGATCGCTGTTTTGGGGATCAGCAAAAACGGGGTTAATTTTGACGCCTTGGATGGAGAGCCGGTTTATATCTTTGTGCTTTTGGTAGCCCCAAAAGCAACCGCTGGCCCGCATTTAAAAGCGCTTGCCCAGATATCACGTCTGTTGCGGGATACTTATTTTTGCGAATTACTCAGGAAGTGTAAAACTGAGGATGAAGTTTTCAACATTATTAAAACGGAAGAAGACAAGAAACACTAATTCATGCTCCGCCTTTCAGTTCACGATTTTTATAATGGTCTCAAAGACCAGCTCAAACTGGCCCTCCTGACCCCCACTGTTCCACTCACACGCAAAATTCATTCTCCGGAGATTCACCGGCCGGGTTTGGCTTTTTCGGGTTTTTATGACTACTTTGCATTTGATTGCGTCCAAATTCTGGGAAAGACCGAAGTTCGATTTCTGGATAAATTACAAAAAGAAAATCGCCAAAAAAATTTAAAACGATTTTTTTCATTTCGCATTCCATGCATCATTATTGCGAAGCAACAAAACGTTCCGGCTGAGTTTTTAAAGCAGGCCGTTCAAGCCGGAGTTCCCGTATTCAGAACGCCGTTTCGGACTGCGAAAGCGGCTAGCCAAGTCATTCTTTTCATGGAACAGGCAAGTGCTCCCGAAACGACCATTCACGGAACTTTGGTGGATGTTTATGGCGTGGGAACATTGCTCCTTGGAAAAAGCGGAGTCGGAAAATCTGAATGTGCCTTGGAATTAGTTGAGCGCGGTCACCGACTTGTGGCAGATGATATTGTTCAAGTTCGGGTTGAAAATCGCGTGTTGATGGGAAGGTCCAATGAAGTTCTCAGTCATCATATGGAAATTCGAGGCTTGGGCATTATCGATATCCGCGCCATTTTTGGAGTGGGATCCGTCCGAAACAGCAAACGAATTATGATGACTGTTTCTTTGGAGCATTGGAAAAAAGAGGGTGAATATGAACGGCTTGGACTTGAAGATAAAGTTTATGAAATTTTGGACGTGAAAATTCCACATTTGGTGATTCCCGTGCGTCCGGGAAGAAACATTCCTATTTTGGTGGAAACCGCTGCGTTAAGTCAGCGGCTGACGAATATGGGCGCTAACTCCGCCAAGGAATTCAATGAACGTTTGATTGAGAATATGCGGTCCCAGCAGGAATCGGATTAAGAGGGATGAAATTTTTTAGATGGTTGTATCCCGGTATTGGAATTAAGCGCTGGGTTGTGTTATCCATTTTTGGGCTTGGAATGATGTTTGTGGTAGGACTGTCCGCCGTTAAAACCATTTCTCATACCAGTGTGTTTCTCGCCAGTCTGGCCACCGCTTTTTTGGTGTTTGGCATTTTTCTCGTTTATACATCGCTCAAAAATATTGTTCGAATCTTTGTCCGCGCCTTAATGCCGCAGCCACAGGATGATTTGGCCAATATTGTCTACCAAAGCCGCAAACGTGATTTTTTGGCTCGCGGTCCCAGAATTGTCGTGATTGGCGGTGGAACCGGTTTGAGTGTTTTGTTATCCGGAATTAAAGTCTATACCAATAATATTACCGCTGTCGTGACGGTTACCGATACCGGTGGAAGCTCCGGCCGTCTGCGCGATGAACTGGATATTTTGCCGCCTGGGGATATTCGAAACTGTTTGGTTGCGCTGGCTGATGCTGAACCGCTGATTCGAAATTTATTTCAATACCGCTTCGAAGAAGGCGAAGGCTTAAAAGGTCATAGCTTTGGAAATTTATTTATCACGGCCCTTTCGATGGTTACCGGTGATTTTGAAAAAGCCATTCGTGAATCCAGCAAAGTTCTGGCCATTCGCGGCCGCGTTTTGCCTTCCACGTTGGATAAGATTACCTTAGTAGGAGAATTTACCGACGGCACAATAATAGAAGGGGAAACCTCGATTACGGAGATGGGAAAAAAATTAAAACGGATATCACTCAGACCTTCTAATTGCCGGGCAACGGAAGAAGCGGTTGAAGCCATTAAAAACGCGGACCTCATTATTATGGGGCCAGGCAGTCTGTATACGAGCATTCTTCCCAATTTATTGATTAAGGATATTTCGAGTGCTATTTTGGAAGCCGATGCATACCGGATTTTTGTCATCAATGTCATGACTCAGCCGGGAGAAACAGAAGAATACTCGGCTTCAGATCATTTAAAAGCGTTGATTAGTCATACAGATCCTAGAATTGTGGATGCCTGCTTCATTAATACTCAGCCGATTCCAAAAACTATTTTGGATGTCTATAAAGCAACGAATTCATTTCCCGTCGAGATTGATTGGAACAAAATCAGGGAACAAGGCTATGAAGTAGTGGGAGCTGAGATATTAAAATTGGATACTCAAGTACGGCATGACTCGGAGAAATTAGCCAAAGGACTTATTGACCAATATTTTGAGATTTTGAAACGGTAACGGATTGATTCATGGAACCTGAAATTACAATTGAAAAAAAATTTGTGATTAAAAGTAAATTAGGTCTTCATGCCAGGCCAGCGGCTTTGTTTGTGCGCACGGCCAATCGATTCAAAAGTGAAGTGACTCTTCAAAAAGGAAAACACAAAGTCAACGGCAAATCCATTATGGGTGTGATGATGCTGGCGGCAGGGCCCGGAAGCCACGTGACAGTCCAAATTGTGGGTGTTGATGCCGCTGCTGCGATGGATGAAATTGAAAAATTGATGAATAGTAATTTTGGTGAGGCGTCGTGAAAACGATTCAGGGAATTCCGGTATCGCCGGGTGTTTCAATTGGCATAGCCCATGTCCTGCGAAGTGAGGATTTTTTTTCCGTCGCAAAATTAGCCATTCCGCCCCAAGACATTCCAAAAGAAATTGTCCGCTTTGAAGACATTTTAATCAAAACCAGATCTGAACTATTCGCCATCCGAAAAAAAATTGCACAGGAACTGGGCCACGAACATTCCGATATTTTTAGTGCTCATCTTCTGATTTTGGAAGATCGTACGTTAATCGAAGATGTCTTATCTAAAATCAAAGAAGAACGCGTTTCGACTGAATATGCTTTTTCAATTGTGATCCAACGTTATTTTCACGCCTTCGCTCAAATCAACGATGAATATTTAAAAGAGCGCGTAGCGGATATCAGAGATGTGGGCCGCAGAATTTTGCTCAATTTACGCGGCGAAAATCAAGATTCGCTTGTTCATCTGAAAGAAGAAGTCATCGTCATCGCTCATGACTTATCTCCTTCTGAGACGGCTACGATGGACCGCAAACATGTGATTGCATTCGCAACAGAAATCGGCGGACCGACGTCTCATACGGCGATTATGGCACGTTCCATGGAAATTCCGGCGGTCGTGGGTTTGGACCGAATCAGTCATGAGGTTGCCAATGGAGACTTGATCGTGATTGATGGAAATCGCGGTATTGTGATCATCAATCCCGACCGCGAAACCATTGAACGTTATGCGCACGAAGAAACACGGTTTGTTGAATTAATTTCCGAACTCGACAAATTAAAAATGCTTCCCGCCGAAACCTTGGACGGTTACAAGATTCAGCTCATGGCTAATATTGAGTTTCCTGATGAAATTCCTTCCATCATGGCGCACGGTTCGGAAGGAATTGGTCTTTACCGAACGGAATATTTCTATATGAACCGGGCCGATCTTCCCACCGAAGAGGAGCAATTCCAAGCGTACAAGAAAGTCGCTGAACAATTGAATCCCAAACCGGTTGTGGTGAGAACGCTTGATTTGGGTGGCGATAAATTCTTATCTTCACTGGATCTTCCGCATGAGATGAATCCGTTCATGGGATGGCGCGCAATTCGGTTTTGCCTAACGCGAGTCGATATTTTCAAGACCCAGCTCCGCGCCATTATGAGGGCAAGTGTGTATGGAAAATTAAAGCTGATGTATCCCATGATTTCAAATTATACGGAATTAATTCAAGCCAATAAAGTCTTAGAAGAAGTAAAAGCAGAGCTAGCGGAGAAAAAAATTGATTTTGATTCAAAAGTAGAAGTGGGGGCGATGATTGAAATTCCATCCGCGGCTATTATCAGCGACATTTTAGCCCGCGCAGTCGATTTTTTTTCGATCGGTACCAACGATTTAATTCAATATTCATTGGCCGTGGACCGTGTGAATGAAAAAATTGCTTATCTTTATGAGCCGACGCATCCTGCTATTTTAAAATTAATCCATCAAACTATTAGCAATGCCAAAAAAGCCGGTATTTGGACCAGTGTTTGTGGGGAAATGGGCGGAGATCCGGCTATGGCTTTGCTGCTCTTGGGTTTTGGCATCAATCAATTGAGTATGAGTTCCTTTGCTCTGCCGAAAGTCAAAAAAGTGATTCGTTCCGTAACGCTCAAGCAGGCGCAAGACATTGCGATGCGTGCGCTTGAGTTTACGACGGGAGAAGAAATTAGAAAATTTTCGGAAACTAAATTAAAATCAATCGTTCCTGAATTATACGAGGGATAAATGATCCCCCACCACTTTCGTTTTTTCATAGATTCTATGATAATTCAAAACAGTAACATTACTATTTTAGAAAGTGGTGGGGGATGAAAGTGCTGGATCAAAAAGAAATGATTGCAAAGGTAGATCAAAAAAATATGTTCAAATTGATTGCCGATTTTTCAACTCAACTCAAACACGCTGAAGAAATCGGAAAATCTTCTGTCATAGATCCCAATTACGCGAAAGGCGTTACCAAAATTGTTTTCTCCGGCTTGGGTGGTTCGGCCATTGGCGCTGATTTTGTCCGTTCCTATTTGACTTATGATTTAAGCGTTCCTATTTTTGTGAATCGCCATTATCAATTACCGAAATTTGTAGATGATAAAACCCTTCTGATTGTCAGCAGCTATTCTGGCGAGACCGAGGAAACCTTATCTGCTTTCCAACAGGGCCTCCGTTCGGGCGCTAAAATCATGGCCATTACCTCAGGCGGGCAGTTATCCCGTCAAGCCCGTGCCCATTCTTTTCCGATGATTACTATCCCCGGCGGGATGTCGCCTCGGGCGGCTTTGGGATATTCAGTATTACCCCTATTGGTGGCGCTGTCCAAGTTAGGTTATCAGGAAGCTTACCGGTCTCAGGAATTTAAGGAAGCTCAAGAATTAATTCAAAAACTTTCTGATTCCGATTATGGAATAAATATTCCGTTTGAAAAAAACAAAGCCAAACAACTGGCAGCGAGTTGTTTTAATCGTTATCCGATTATTTATTCGGGGCCTGATTATTTAGATATTGTGGCGCTGCGTTGGCGGGGACAAATTGAAGAAAATGCGAAAGCCCTGGCTTCGCATCATGTGTTTCCGGAAATGAACCACAATGAACTGGTGGGATGGAAAAATCCAAAGGATTTTCTCAAACAAGTAGTGGTTTTTATTTTGCGCGATTCTGAAGATCACAAACGCGTTCAAGTGAGAATGGATTTGACCCATAAAATGATGAGCCAATATGCACACAGCGTCACAGATTTATTTTCGCAGGGGAAAAGTCTGTTGGCACGCATGTTTTCTCAAGTTCATTTAGGAGATTGGGTCAGCGTTTATTTGGCGGTTTTATATCAAGAAGATCCGACGCCGGTGGAAGCAATTCAATATTTAAAATCTGAATTGTCCAAGGAACCCATGTGATCCCCCACCAATTATTAATTAATCAAGATGGTGGGGGATGAACGCCATTTTTTTATGTGCCGGGTATGGCACACGACTTTATCCGCTTACCCAAGATAAACCAAAACCTCTCCTCTCCATCGGTGGGCATGCGCTTCTGAATCATTTGATCTGGAAACTGGAAACGATTAGCTCGCTGGATCAAATCGTGATTGTTTCCAACGCGCGCTTTTATAAGCAATTTATTCAGTGGCAGAAGACCATCTCCACCAAAAAGAAAATCTCAATCGTTAATGACGGAACCAGCGACAATGACCACCGTTTGGGTGCGATTCCCGATTTAAAACTGGGCATGAATGCTTTAGCCAAAGAATCGGATCTGATGGTTTTGGCAGGGGATAATCTGTTTGACTTGGGATTAACCGAATTTGCTTCTTATGCGGCCTCAAAACGGCCGGCGGTGACGGTGGGTATTTATGATGTTCAGGACCGAACGCTGGCCTCAAAATACGGCTTGATCAAAACCGATTCTTCAGGCAAAATTACAGCTTTCCTGGAAAAGCC
>ORMF010426105.1_pt1 | contig 10476 bp, 9 predicted proteins | sample 1779871 | NCBI WGS metagenome assembly ORMF01 (sample SAMEA104232316, study PRJEB22302) | groundwater metagenome | biome: forest; feature: aquifer; material: groundwater | place: USA | collected 2011-08-07 | depth 5.4 m
GGCAAAGCGCGCGGCCAGCGCGGGTGGCAGGTTGGGGAAGTAGATCACGGTCGCCTGTCCCAGCGCCAGCAGGGCGGCCAGCACCGCTTCGTGGTGCGGGCTCTCGGGTCGCAGGTAGGCAAAAATGCGCTTGCTGCCTTCCGCCGGCCACTCCACCGGCTTGCCGGCGCCGGCACTGGGCAGGCTGCCCCAGTAATGCGCCGGGCCACGGTCGGCGTAGTGATCGAGTTCGGGGAACGTCACCAGCGCTTCCTCGGCGACTTCGAACAGTTCGGCCAGGTGCTGCATTTGCACGCAGCCATGACGGGCCAGCACCGCATTGATCGAGGACAGCGCAGCGCGATCAAGCAGGCTGATGCTTGCTTCGGGCAGCGGCGCCCAGGGGCGCATGTTGGGCAAGGGGTTGCGCCGCGGCGGAGCGGTGAAGCCATTGGAGAACAGCATGACGGGGGTGCCGAGGCTGCGCGCCGCGAGCAAGGCCGTCGGCGCGTGATCGGCCAGCACCAGCCGGGCGCCGGTCAGACGCATGGCTTCACGCCAGCCGCCGACCAGGCCGAACAGTGCACGCGGCTCGGCGTAACCGAAACGCAGCAGGATATCGGCATAGGTCAGGGGCGGACCCTGCCGGCTGACTTCGGACAAGGTCGGGGCGGCGAGCCAGGTGAAGCCCTCGCTGTCCAGGAAGTCGCCGACTAGCGCCGGTTGCGTCACCATCCAATGCACCTCGTGACCCTGTTTGCGCAGGGTGCGTGCCAGTGGCAGGAAGACCCCCATGTGGCCGAGTCCTGCGCCGAACTCCCAAGCGTAGAGTATCGATGCCATCAAACGAGTCTTCCGTTGCGCATGCGTTTGCCCAGGGTGGGCAGCGCCCCCATGCCCTGGCCGCCGTGGGCGTGGGCGATCGCACAGGCCAATGCGTCGGCGGCATCCGCGCTCGGCGTGCCGGGCAGATCGAGCAGGCGGGCGACCATGGCCTGCACCTGCTCCTTCGCCGCCTTGCCGTGGCCGACCACGGCCTGCTTGACTTGCAGCGCGGTGTATTCGGCCACCGGCAGGTTCGCCGTGACCAGAGCGGAAATCGCCGCGCCCCGGGCTTGGCCGAGCAGCAGCGTGGATTGCGGATTGACATTGACGAAGACGATTTCGACCGCCGCCTGTTGCGGCCGGTAGGTAGCGATGATCTCGGCGAGGCCGTCGAGGATGGTCTTGATGCGCTGCGGCAGGCTGCCTTCCGCATCGGTCTTGACGCAGCCGCTGGCGACATAGGCCAAGGTGTTGCCGGCCTTGTCGATGACGCCGAAGCCGGTCGAGCGCAGCCCCGGATCAATGCCGAGAATGCGGATAGGTGTTGTCGCTGCGGTCGTCATTTTCGCGCAAGATACACGCCCCACACGGCCAGCGCCATGCCGACCAGTGCCATGCCGGCCAGGCGCTCGTCGAACAGCAGCCAGGCGATCAGCGCGGTGCAGGGCGGCACCAGGTAGAACAGGCTGGCGAGATTCACCGCACTGCCGCGGCGGATCAACATGTTGAGCAGGGAGATCGCGCCTACCGACAGCACCAGCACCAGCCAGGCCAGGGCGAAGATGAAATCGGGCGCCCATTCGACGCGGAAATTTTCCGTCAGGCCGACGACGATCGCCGTGGCGACGGCGGTGGGCAGGAACTGGGCGATGGCCCCGGTACGCCAGTCGAAGCTATGGCAGAAGCGCTTCTGGTACAGCGTGCCGACGGTGATGCCGGCCAGCGCCGCGAGTGCCGGCCACAGCGCGTCGAGGCCGAAGCCGCTGCCCAGTTTGCCCGACACGACCATGGACACGCCGACGAAGCCGAGCACCAGGCCGAACCATTGTCGCGCCAGCACCGCTTCCTTCAGCAGCCAGCCGGCGCCGACGGCGGTCAGCAGCGGCTGTATGCCCACCACCAGGCTGGCGACGCCGGCCGGCAGGCCTTTCGAGATGGACATGAAGACGCCGCCGAGGTAGACGCCATGCACCAACAGGCCGGCGACGCCGATATGAAACCACTGCCGCGCATCCCGCGGCCACGGCGCGCGCATTGCCAGCGCCACCAGGGTCATCAGCGCCAGTACCAGCAGATAGCGGATCAACAGAAAGCTCAGTGGCTCGGCGTGCGGCAAGCCGAACTTGGCGCCGATGAAGCCGGTGCTCCAGAGCAGGACGAACAACAGGGGAATGGAACGGTTCATAAAACTTGGGGTCGAAAAAATTCAGCTCGCAAGGGTAACCCAATCGCAGTTCCTGCGCCGCAATGATGCGGTGCCATGATGTGGTTCGACCAACTGAGGAAATGCATCCGATGCGCAAGCTTGTGGCGGGGCTGCTGGCCTTGCTGGCTCTGGTATCCGCAGCGAATGCGGAGGTGCCGGCGTTGGGCAGCACCGCGCCTGGATTCTCGCTGCCCGACCAGGACGGTGCGACGCGCCGCCTGGCCGAGTGGCGCGGGCGCTGGGTGGTGCTGTATTTCTATCCCCGGGACGACACGCCTGGCTGCACCACGGAAGCCTGCAGCTTTCGCGACGACATTTCGCTGATCACGGGACTGGGTGCGCAGGTGGTCGGCATCAGCGTCGACGACACGGCGTCGCACAAGGCCTTCGCCGAGAAATATCGCCTGCCCTTCCCGCTGCTGGCCGACGCCACGGCCGCGGTGGCGCGGCAATACGGTGCGCTCTCGGACTGGATGGCGCTCAGGATGGCGAAGCGCTATACCTTCATCATCGATCCAGCGGGACGCATCGCCAAGGTCTACCTGTCGGTCGACCCGGCGCGTCATTCACAGGAGATCGTCGCCGACCTCAAGGCGCTGCAGGGCAGGGCGGTCGGCAAGAGCCGCTAAGGCTCAGTCCAGCAAAGTGGCGACCGCTGCGGCGAAGTCGTCGACCACCCGCTGCGGCCGGATCGTTGCGTGCCGTTCGTCCTCGGGACGGAACTTGCCGGTGCGCACCAGGATGCCGGCTATGCCGGCCGACTGGGCGCCGCCGATGTCGTCGGCCAGGTCGTCGCCGATCAGCACGGCATCCGCTGCGGCGATGCCGAGGTCGGCAAGTGCAGTCTCGAAGAAGGCACGGGCCGGCTTGCCCACGATCTCGGCCGGCCGGCCGGTGCTGTACTCGAGGCCGGCGACGAAGGCGCCCATGTCCAGCGAGAGGCCGTCCTCCTCCATGAAGTAGCGGTTGCGCGCCATGGCCAGCAGGGGCAGGCCATGCATCAGCAGGCGGAAAACGGTGTTGAGCGCGTCATAGCTGAAATGGGTGCCGGCGTCGCCGAGCACGACGCAATCGGGTTCGCGACTGCTCGGGCCGATCTCGCCGGCGATGTCCGGATGCACCAGGTAATGCGGTTTCAGGCCGCGCAGGGCGACCAGTGTGCAGGTGGCCAGCACGGCGGTCTGCACTTCGCCCGGATGAAGATCGAAGCCCATCCGCCGCAGCCTGGCGATGACGGCAGCGCTCGGCGAGCGCGTGGTGTTGGTCAGGAAGCGCAGCGGCAGTCCACTGCGCCGCAATCTCGCCAGCGCCTCGACGGCGCCCGGCAGGGCCGTCTCGCCGGTATGCAGCACGCCGGCGAGATCGATCAGAACGGCTTGCGGGCGGTGGCGGAGTGTCATGGCGAACTCCTGCGGCATCCCGGCAGCGGAATGCCTATTCGTCGATTACCGCGGTGGTGTAGACCTCTTGCACGTCATCCAGCGCTTCCAGCGCATCGAGCAGTTTCTGCATCTTCAGCGCGTCCTCACCTTCGAATGCCGTTTCGTTCTGCGGCTTCATGGTGACTTCGCCGAACTCCGGCTTGAAGCCTGCCGCCTCCAGCGTGTCCTTGACCGTCGCGAAGTCGTTGGGCGGGGTGATGACTTCGATCGACCCGTCTTCGTTGGTCAGCACATCGTCGGCGCCGGCCTCGATCGCCGCATCCATCAGCGCCGCCTCGTCGGTGCCGGGCGCGAACAGCATCTGCCCGCAGTGGGTGAACAGGAAGCCGACGCTGCCGTCGGTGCCCATGTTGCCGCCATGCTTGGCGAAGGCGTGGCGCACTTCGGCGACGGTGCGCACCTTGTTGTCGGTCAGGCAGTCGACCATCACCGCCGCGCCATTGATGCCATAGCCCTCGTAGCGGATTTCTTCGTAGTTCACGCCTTCGAGCTGGCCGGTGCCGCGCTTGACGGCGTTATCGATGTTGTCCTTGGGCAGGCTCTGCCCCTTGGCCTTTTCGATCGCCAGCCGCAGCCGCGGATTGGCGCTGACGTCGCCGCCGCCCATCTTCGCGGCGACGGTGATTTCCTTGATCAGCTTGGTGAACACCTTGCCCCGCTTGGCGTCCTGGCGCCCCTTGCGATGTTGGATGTTGGCCCATTTGGAATGTCCGGCCATAGTTGTTTCCCTGGTTGCGCGGCGTTGCCGCGATGTTGTAACGGGGTGTTGTCACCTACAATCGCAAATTTTAGCATCCCGGGAATCCACGCCATGAGCCATCCCCTGCCCATCGCCAAGAGCGGCGAGACCGAACTTGTCCTGCTGTCGCAACTCGCCAACCGTCACGGCCTGATCACCGGCGCCACCGGCACCGGCAAGACGGTGACGCTGCAGGTCATGGCCGAGCAGTTGTCCAAAGCCGGCGTGCCGGTATTCCTCGCCGATGCCAAGGGCGACCTGTCGGGACTTGGCGTTGCGGGAGCTTCTTCCGAAAAGTTTCAGGCGCGGCTGGATCGCCTCGGCATCAAGGACTGGCAGCCGCAGGCCAGCCCGGTGGTGTTCTGGGATGTGTTCGGCGCCGCGGGGCATCCGGTGCGCGCCACGATCTCCGACATGGGGCCGCTCTTGCTGGGGCGCCTGCTCAACCTCAACGATACCCAGTCCGGGGTGTTGCAGGTGGTGTTCACGGTCGCCGACGACCAGGGCCTGCTGCTGCTCGACCTCAAGGATCTGCGGGCCATGGTGCAGCACGTCGGCGAGAACGCGGCCGAATACAAGACCAAGTACGGCAATGTCTCGGCCGCCTCGATCGGCGCCATCCAGCGCGGCCTGCTGACCCTTGAGGAACAGGGCGGCGACAGTTTCTTCGGCGAGCCGATGCTCGACATCGAGGACTTGATGCAAACCCAGGATGGCCGCGGCGTGATCAACGTGCTGGCGGCCGACAAGCTGATGAACTCGCCGCGCCTCTATGGCTGCTTCCTGCTCTGGCTGCTGGCCGAACTATTCGAGCAGCTGCCCGAGGCGGGCGATCTGCCCAAGCCCAAGCTGGCCTTCTTCTTCGACGAGGCGCACCTGCTGTTCAGCGACGCGCCGCCGGCCCTGCTGGAAAAGATCGAGCAGGTGGTGCGCCTGATCCGTTCCAAGGGTGTCGGCGTGTATTTCGTCACGCAGAACCCGCTCGACATTCCCGACAGCGTGCTCGGCCAGTTGGGCAACCGCGTGCAGCACGCACTGCGTGCCTTCACGCCGCGCGACCAGAAGGCGGTCAAGGCGGCAGCCGACACCCTGCGCGCCAACCCGGCCTTCGATGCGGCGAGCGTGATCACCGAACTCGGCGTCGGCGAAGCGCTGGTGTCCTTCCTCGACGATCACGGCCGGCCGACCGTGGTCGAGCGCGCCATGGTGCTGCCGCCCGTTTCGCGCATCGGACCGATGTCAGCCGAAGAACGCCGTGCCGCGATCGCGGCCTCGCCGATCGCCGGGCATTACGAAAAATTGCTCGACCGCGAATCGGCCTACGAGAAGCTCAAGGGCGATGCCGTTCAGAGAGTCGGCGCTGGCGATACGGCGCCGGCTGAGCCGGCAGCTTCCGGCGGCGGTCTGTTCGGCGGCATCGGCGACGCGCTGGGCGGCATGTTCGGCGGCGCTGCACGCAGCGGCACGCGCGGCCGGCAGACCATGGTCGAAGCCGCCATGTCCAGCACCGTGCGGGCGATCGGCTCCTCAGTCGGTCGCGAGATCGTGCGCGGCGTGCTCGGCTCGATCATGGGCGGTCGTCGCCGCTGATCCGCGGCGGTACGTTCACACCTATAATCCAGCGATCATGGGCGGATATTCATCCCGAATCCTCAGGAATGCGCGGCGCGGCGCGGCGCTGGCGCCGACTTGCCTTGCCCTGGCCAGCCTGCCGGTAGCCGCAGAACACGCGGAGCAGCGTGTGTCGGAGCTGGATTACTTCCAGGAACTGCCGGTGGTGCTTTCCGTCAGCCGTCTGGCCCAGCCGCTCAACGAAGTGCCGGGGGCCGTCACCGTCCTCGATCGCGAACTGATCCGGCGTTCCGGCGCGCGCGATGTCGCCGAAGTGTTGCGACTGGTGCCTGGATTCCTGCTGACCTACAGGAATGGCGCGACGCCCCAGGCCGTATATCACTCGGGCATGGATACGTATGGCGCTCGCATGCAGGTCTATGTCGATGGCCGCTCGGTGTACTCGTCTTTTCTCCTGGGTGACACGAAAACCGGATTGCGCGGCCTGATCATCGAAGAGATCGAGCGCATCGAGGTATTGCGCGGGTCGAACTCCGCCTCCTACGGCGCGAACGCTTTTCTCGGAGTGGTAAATATCGTGACCCGCAATGCTGCCGACTAAAACGGCACGGCCGTGTCGCTGACCGGCGGCAACCGGGGGATCAACGACAATTTGGGGCGCCATGGCTGGGGCGGCGACAACGCGCATTTCCGCATCGCGGCGGCGCGACGATCCGATCAGGGATTCGAAAACCAGTTCGACGATCGTCACGAATCGGTTTTCCAGTTTCGGGCCGATCTTGCGCCGTCGCGGCAGGACGATATCAGCTTGCACATCGGTGCCAGCCGGATCTCTTCCGGCGAGGGTGAAGGTTTGCCGGGCAATCCTTTCCGCACCGTGGAGCAGGGCAGCTACCATCTGCAGGCAAGCTGGCGGCGGCATCTGGCCGCCGACGAGACACTGGACCTGCGCGCCAGTCACGAGCGCGAATACAACAAGGATACGAGCATCGTGCGCGGCACGCTGGCCGGCTCGGCGGTCAGCGCGTTCAACAACAACAATGGCGATGTCGTGCGCACCGAATTCGGCATCCAGCATGCATTTTCGCCGATGCCGGCGCTGCGCCTGGTCTATGGCGGCGAGTGGCGTTATGAGTCTTTGCGGGCCCCCGGCCTGTATGCCACCGCGGCAAACATTTCGCTTCACGTCTGGCGCGGCTTCGGCACCGTGGAGTGGCGCCCGCATCCGCAAGTGCTGCTGCAGGCCAGCGGCCTCCAGGAAGGGCACAGCCACACTGGACAGACGTTTTCGCCGCGTCTGGCGATCAACCTGCATGCAACACCTGACCATACGCTGCGCGCCGGCATCAGCAAGTCCCAGCGCGCGCCCAATTTTTATGAGTTGCGAGCCGATACACGCTGGTACAACCAGACGCCTGGTGTCCTCCTGGGCGGGTTCGTTCCGGTTCCGGTCGGCACCCAGGTACCGGTGCTTGGCTGGCCTTATCTGTCGTCGGGCACGGTCAAGCCGGAGTCGCTGATCACGCACGAGATCGGCTATCTCGGCCACGTCAGGTCGTGGAACCTGCGGATCGACGGGCGTGCCTTTGTCGAGCGCATGAACGATCGCATCCAGGCGGAAGCCAGGATCGTGCCGAATCGGGATCTTCCTTACGCGGCGCTGCCGTTTCCATTCAACAGCTACTCGGCCCTGGATTTCGTCAATCGGCCGGGCCCCCATCTGCATGGCTTCGAGTACCAGTTCGACTGGCGGCCGCTACCCGATACGCGATTGATGCTCGCAGAGATGCACATTCGCAGCAAGGTCGGGGCACTGCCCGATGAAGCGCTGGAAGCGCCCTTCCGTACGACGGCCATGACCTGGCTGCAGCGGTTGCGGGGCGGCGTCGAATTCAGCGCGATTTCCGCAGCCTCGACGCCGTTCAAGTGGGCGGGGGGCGGCGAACTTATCAATACCCCGCGCCGGCTCGATGTGCGTCTTGGCAAGCCTTTCGCCGTGGGCGCCACGCGCGGCGAGGCGAGCGTGACCGTGCAGGCGATCAACGGCGGTCACCAAGTCTTCAAGCGCGATCAGCGCTTCGATCGTCGCGCATTCGCGACCCTGCGGCTGGATTTCTGAGCAATGCGCCGCCGGTTTTTCCGCACCGCTGCCATCGCTTGCTTATGTCTAATGACATATGGATTGGCATGGGCAGCGAGCCCGGTTACGGTCTGGGTCGCCCTCTCCGAAACCAGTGCCGCGCATCTGGAAACGGCGGACGTGCTGCGCGCCGACGTGGACCGCAAGCTGCCGGGGCGCGTCGAGTGGCGCATCGAGCGCTGGAACCAGTTCGCCAGTCCGAAGCAGAAGCCGCAGTGGATAGTTGCGGTCGGCACTGCCGCTTTGCGCGGCATGCAGGAGCTGTTTGCCGGCGATGCCGCCGCGCCGCCGTTGCTGGTGCTGCTGGTGCCGCGCCAGGCCTTCGAGCGGATGGCTGATCCGGCACGCCTGCGCACCGGGGCGCTCTCCGCGGTATTCCTTGACCAACCGCCAGGGCGCCAGCTGGAACTGATCCGCCTTGCTTTGCCTGCTGCGAACCATGTCGGAATTCTGGTCGGTGCGGAATCGAAGGCCCAGACCGCCGCTCTGGAAAAAGCCGCCAGGGAACGGGACCTGCAGCTGACGGTCTCGGCCGTTGGTGAGGCCGGGCTGTTTCCGGCCTTGCAGTCCCTGCTGGCCAATGTCGATGTGCTCCTCGCCTTGCCCGATCCGACGATATTCAACAGCCAGACCGCGGCCAACATCCTCACCGCAGCCTACCGTCGCCAGGTGCCACTGTTCGGCTTTTCGCCCGCCTATGTCAAGGCCGGGGCCTTGCTTGCCCTGTACTCGACGCCGGCGCAGATCGGTGCGCGCGGCGGCGAGATGCTAGGACAGGCGGTGTCGGGCAGATCCTTGCCGCCTCCGCAGTGGCCGCGCGAGTTCGCGGTGTCGGTCAATCGGGATGTGGCGCGCTCGCTGGGTCTGACGCTCGACGAGGCCCGGCTGGCCGAACAACTGCGCGAAAGGGACCGGCCATGAACGTGACCCTGCGCTCGCGCATGCTGCTGCTGGCCGTGTTGCCGACGACACTGGTGGCGGTCGTGTTGACCAGCGTATTCGTGCTGCGCGCAATCGACCTTGTCGAACAGGGCCTGCGCACGCGAGGCAACGCGATCGTGAGGCAAATGGCGACCGTCGCCGAGTTCGGCGTCTTTTCCGGTCAGCGTGCCAGCCTCGCCGCGCTGACCGAGTCGGCATTGCGCATCGACCCGGATGTGCGCGGGGTTGCAATTGTCGATGCACGGGGCGCCACCATGGCGATCAGCGGCGTCCTGAATCAGGCCAGTTGGCCCGAACTTGGCCCTATCGAGGGCCACCGTCTGCGCCAGGACGTGCTGCTGATCGCCGAACCGGTGATACGCCACAGCGTACCGGTGAATGATATTTACGGCGGTCTGGAAGCCGTTCCCGCCGCGGGGTCCAAGGTGCTCGGTTACGTTGTCGTCGAATTGTCCTTGCGGGAAGTGACCGGCAGGTCCGAACGGCTGATCGGCATCGGCTTGCTGATCGCTGCGCTGGGATCGGTACTCGGCGGCTGGTTGGCACACCGCATCGCGCGCGGAGTGACCGGCCCCCTGCTGGAGGCCAGTGAAGTCGTCGAGCGCATCGGTGGCGGCGAGCTGATGGCGCGCATGAACGTCAAGACGGCTGGCGCCTTGCAGTCGCTGGCGGCGGGCATCAATCACATGGCGGCGCGGATTGGCGTGTCCCAGGAGGAGTTGCGGGCTCGAGTGGCCGAGGCCACCGCCGGCCTGCAGCGCGAGAAGGAGGCTGCCGAACACGCAACCATTGCCAAGTCGCACTTTCTGGCCGCGGCCAGTCACGATCTGCGGCAGCCCTTGCATGCACTCGGTCTTTTCGTCTCGGCCTTGGCGCAGTCCGAGGCAGCCCGGCAGGAGCCGGAGCTGGTCGGGCATATTCGCTCGCTCTCCGATACGCTGCAGAATCTGCTGGACGCCATCCTCGATATTTCACGCCTGGATGGCGGCAACGTGGTTCCCAGCATCGACAGTTTTCCGCTGGGGCGGGTACTGGACCGCATGGCGGGCAGCCTCTCGTTGCTGGCCGAACAGAAGGGCTTGCGGCTGAAGGTACGGTCGACCCGGGTGTGGGTCCGCAGCGATGAGAAAATCGTCGAGCGCATCTTGCTCAACCTGGTCGGCAATGCCTTGCGCTATACCCAGACAGGGGGTGTGCTGGTCAGTTGCCGCCTGCGCCGCGATGTGGTGCGGGTCGAGGTCTGGGATACCGGGATAGGCATTGCGGAGCAGGCCCGCGAGGAAATCTTCGAGGAGTATGCGCAGCTGGAGAACCCGGAGCGCGACCGCGCCAAGGGGCTCGGCCTCGGCCTGGCGATCTGCCGTCGGCTGGCCGAATTGCTCGCCGCTCCGATCGGGGTTCGATCACGGCC
>ORMF010844807.1_pt1 | contig 10475 bp, 11 predicted proteins | sample 1779871 | NCBI WGS metagenome assembly ORMF01 (sample SAMEA104232316, study PRJEB22302) | groundwater metagenome | biome: forest; feature: aquifer; material: groundwater | place: USA | collected 2011-08-07 | depth 5.4 m
CAGGAAATGATTCTATGGCAGGAGTTTCGCTTAATCCCTTAAAACAGAAAAAACGCTCCCAGGCCTCCAATGATTCAAGGGGCGCCGGAAAGCGTTTTAGGTTTTTCAAATCTTTTTCAATATCTTCATGCCGAATAACTTTCATTGCATCTACATATTGGCCATTTCTCCGTACTTATTGCGATAATACGCCAGATTATAGTCAATAACATTATTCGGTTTTGTGGCAATCCAAGGCGCTTCTCCATGGCTGGCATTTTTCATTTCCGTGTCCGAAAATTTTTCCCATTTACTTGCGGTTTCTTCCATCATCAGTAACTCTTCTTTTGAAAATAGGCTCACGTCAAAATCTTTCAAAGCCTCAATGTGCTGCTGGTCATTGTAGCCAGAGCCAATTTTCTTTTTGGTAATTTTAATGTCCTTATTACTCATCTCTTTCAATATTTTCTCGGCCATTTTAGGAACCGGCCCATTTTCAAATCGCAAGTATTCGTCACCCGTTATTGATTTTCCGTATTTTTCAAAGTAATCAAAATCAAGGAAGTACAATAACTTCATCATTTTTAATTTTCCAAGAGTTCCATTTTTTACCCTGCTGGCAAAAAACAAGATAAGATTTTTGTACTTTTTTTCGTTTATTTTTGCCATAATCTTTGCTTAATTGACTATAACATAATACCCACCGAAACCACAGTAATGAATGATCGCCCCCCCCCAGCCGACTTTTCTTGCATTTTATTTTAAGCTCTTTAATAATTCTTCAACTGGCAAGGTGTTTATGATATCACCTTTTTCTGCCCAACCGCGCCGGGCTTGCGCCACGCCATATTCCATTAAATCCATCTGCTCCTTTTTGTGTGCATCAGTGTTAATAATCATTTTCACGCCTTCAGCCTTGGCTCTTCGTATGTATAAATCCCGTAAATCTAATCTACTTGAAGCATTAATTTCCAAAATAGTTCCCGTTTCTTTGGCAATTTTTAACATTTTATCAAAATCTATTTGATATTCATCGCGCGCGCCCACAATTCTACCAGTCGGGTGGGCAAAAATATCTACATGCGGGTTTTTCATGGCTTTTTCAATGCGCGCCATCATTTCTTTCTTTTCCATTTTCAACAATGAATGCACGCCCACAATCACATAATCCAATTTTTCCAGCACCTTATCTTTTACATCAATGGAGCCATTTTTGCGAACATTCGCTTCACAACCATGCAACACCTGAAACTTGGAACCTGAAACCTGAAACTTTTTATTAAGTTTCTTTATATATTCATTTTCCGCCAATAATTCTTTTTCATTTAAGCCCTTTTCAACATTTAAGTCGTTAGTATGGTCAGAAATACCAATATATTCATGGCCTAGTTCTATAGCCTTTTTTGCCAAGGCTTCAATGGAATCTTTCTCCCCATCCGGCTCACCCCAATTTGAATGAATATGTAGGTCTCCTTTTATATCTTTAAGCTCAACTAACTGTGGGAGCTTACCATTCATGGCCAACTCAATTTCTCCGGTATTTTCCCGCATTTCGGGCGGCACCCAGACCATTCCCAAGGCCTTGTACACATCTTCTTCTGTTTTGCTGGGCAACTGTTTGCTGCCCCGGAAAATCCCCCACTCGCTCAATTTAAGGCCTTTTTCTATGGCTATTTTACGGGTGACAATATTATGGTCCTGCGAGCCGGTAAAATACTGCAAAGCCGAGCCATAACTTTTCGCCGGCACAACCCGTAAATCCATATCATAACCGCCCTTCATATGAACCGACGCTTTTGTTCCGCCTTGTCCCCATATTTTTTCAACGCCAGGCAACTTTACAAAAAAATCCATCACCTTCTTGGCATTTTTTGAAACGACCAGAAAATCCACATCACCAATGGTTTCTTTCCCGCGCCGTAGTGAGCCTGCAATACTTATTTTTTCAACTTCTTTCAGTACTTGCAATTTTTTTAAGACTGCCATGGCCACCGGCTTTATTTCAGAAATAAGCACCCGCCCCTTACTGGTCTTTAAAAATTCTATACCCTGTAAAATGTTTTTTTCGGTGGTTTCTCCAAACCCAAACAACGGAGCGATCTGATGTTTTTTTGCAGCGCATTCTAAGTCTTTTAAATTCTTTACTCCCAGCTTTTCGTAGAGCACTTTGACTTTTTTGGGGCCCATGCCTTCAACGCGGGTCAGCGCATCCATATCCACCGGCAAACTTTTTTTGAATTCTTCGTGAAATTTTACTTTTCCTGTTTTTAAATACTCTTCTATATGGTCAGACATGGCCTTACCAATGCCATCAATTTCTTCAAGCGCCTTACGGCCACCGGCGATATATATTTGACCAACATCGTCTTTCAGTGTTTCTAATGAAATAGCCGCACGCTCATAGGCGTACGGTTTGAAGGCCACTCCGTCTATTCTTAAGAATCGCGCGATGTCGTTAAAAATTTTAGCAATTTCCTGATTTTTCACAATTTTGAGAGGGGCAATTTATGTATTTCTTGGGGGACTTTTGGCAACATGTCCTTTTTAACCCAAAAAATGAACAGTACCGAAATAAATGAGAACACTCCGGTTAGCACAAAAATTAGTTGAAATCCTATATATCCCGCAAGAACTCCTCCTATCGCCCCCGTAATACCGGCCCCAAGACCCAAAAGAGTGCTATCCAGACCACTTTCATATGCTTCTTTGCCTTTATCGGTATGCCTGATAAATATGGCGTATGAAGAAGGAATAACCATAGCCATTCCCGCGGCATGAACTATTTGTAAAACATAAATATGCCAAGGCTGGGAAGCAAACAAAAACCCAAAAGGTACAAATGCTGTAATAAGCACTCCGATTACATAAAACCAAAAATCATCTATTTCGCCATGGTTTTTATCTAAATACCTGCCAATAGGTATTTGCAATATTGATTTAGTAACCCAATAAAAAAATGTCGCAAAACCGACAATTCTTGTGCCTTGAGCAATATCCCCCACAGCAATTTTTTCCAAAAGAAAAATTGCAAAAACGGGAGCCAGCAAGCCCCATGCGGAACTTATCATAAGATCCCAGTAAATATACGCCCGCATTACTTTATTAACGCCCTTAAACATATTCTTAAAAAGTTAATTATTTAGCCATTCTACCACAAAAAAGCGCCCCATGGAGCGCTCGCTTTTGTTTAACCGATTTCGTATTTGATGTTTTTTATCTTATACTTTGTTGCCTGCCCTGAGTCTGTCGAATGGGTTTCGGGAGAATCTATGGTAACCTCGTCCCCAACCCTATGCCCAATTAGCGCCGCGCCCACTGGAGATTCATTGCTAATTTTTCCAGCCACCGGGTCTGCCTCCAGAGTGCCCACAATCATAAACTCGCTTTTTTTACCATGGTGGTCAACATGCACGGTGGCTCCCACATCTACCAACTGGGCTTTTTCTTTTGAAGGTTTTTTTATCAGCTGGTGGTTTTTAAAAATAGTATCTAGTTCTTCAATTCGGCCGCGCAATGAATCCATATTTTCTTGGAACGCCACAAATTCAGGATTCATATCTTCAGACTCAAGCATTTTAGGAGCCTCTTGGCCTACGGTTTTTTGCTGTTCCTGAGCAACAAGCTCGGCATGCTCTTTCTTTAATTCCACCAACTTTTCTTTGGTAATGTGATAAACTTTTCCTTCCATGGTTTTGAATGGTTCATTCTATTCCCCTTGGCCGCCAATGTCAACGCGCAACTTCATAGAAGACGAAAGTTGTAAAGATTGCTTACAAAAGGGGCCCAGACGCATGTCGGGGCCCCTTTGATTTTAGACTTTGTAAACCTTGTACCCTTCCCGCACTTTTTCTTTCACTTTCAGGCCAATACTTTTACCTTTTTTACCAACCTTCACGTCCTTATGATCCATTTGCATGGATTTGACCGGCTGATTAAAATCCGTAGCCCCACCACCCATAATCCGGATCTCATCCCCCACCTTCAAAGGTGCTGACAACTTTATGACACCAACTTTAATATGGTCATAATAGTGGGTTACCTTGCCCACTAACTTGCCAGGTTTTTTCATCACGAGTTTTTTAACTTTTTTGATTGTTTTTTTGGTAGCCATATTAAGTTTATTGTATCACACCCGTGAAAATCTTGTAAAGCCCGAACATGCCACAATTTCAATTCCTTGCTTTTGTATCTCGTCCATCAACAAGTTCATTCCTAAAGAATCGCTAGACATATGCCCGGCAATAACAATGTTGATATGAGCAGCTTCCGCCTCCTTTCTATGCTCTTCTGATGTGTGCATAGCAATAACAGTGCCAATCCCTGCCTGAGACATTTTTTCATACAGTTTTGGCGAACCTTCTGTGCCTCCCGTAAATTCTGAAACAGCAATGCGGCCAGCCCGAGCATCGGGTGAGCCAACAAACAATTTTGGACCTACTCCAATTTTCATAGCTTCTCTGTATTCCGGCAACTCCTTTAAAATTTTTAAAATATCACCAACATATTCGGGTTTCTTTTCATCAATCAAATTTTTTATAAAGCGCGCAGCCATATTATCAGCAGAAGTATGGGCACCCAAAAGGTTGACTCCCAAAATTCTAGCCATATCAATGGCGCGCTGATGATTAATGGCATTCACGCCACGGGCAACTTCAGAAATACGAATTTTCATCAAACTCTCGGCAATATTGATAGGCACGCCATATTGATGCAACACATCCGCCTGCAAGTGCATTACATCGGCTAATTGAGCCAACCCCCGCCCTTCAGGATGGTGAGCAATTACCAAATCAATGTTTCCCAAGTGTTTGGCAAGCAGTATTTCAGCCGGCTCAATATCGATTCCCACCAACACGCGCTTAATTTCTTTATCTTCAGAGATATTGAAAATACCGGAGTCCATATAGGGGTTAGTTAATGCTTCTTGGTCAAACTCGTCTTTTTGGTCAGCGGGCAAAGATTCAAACATTTTCTTTTTTCTGTCTAAAAGTTTTTGGACGCCTTCTTTCCCACGAAAATCATTTTCTACCCCCGTTTTGGTAAATAAATTGTGGATGTCGTTTATCTTCATTTGGCGGCCTGCTGTTTCATTCTTTTACCCCTACTTTTTCTCCAGCGCTTGTTAATTCTGGCGTTATGCTTGGTGGTATTGCGTTTCACCCCGTTAGAAGTTATGGGCAAAAAATAATTTTCATGAAAATTATTTTTTGCTTGCTCCTTATTAATTTTAATTACTGGGCTCATTCTAACCCGTTGAAGTTCTTACGACCTCACCCAAACTTCTAACGGGGTTCATGTTACTTTGCAGCCACTTTTTTCGGAGTAGCTTTTTTGGCTGGTTTTTCTACAACCTTTTTAGATTCTTTTTTAACTTCTACCACCTTTGGCGCTTTTACAAACCTCTTATATAGTTCATCAATCATTTCTTCTTGCTTCACTAAATCCAAAAACTGCCTGCGAATGCGAGCCTTTTCTTTTCTGATGAACTTCTTATCTGATTTTCTGATGGTATTATTCTGCGACATAACGATACTTTACCCTACATTTTGCCAGAAAGCAAGCTTCGCACAATCTGCCGGTCATCCCACGGAATTTTTTTGCCGTCAGCCAAACACATTAAAGGTTCGGCGCCCTTACCGGTAATAATTACCGCATCTTCGGGCGTCGCCAATTCCAGCGCCTTTTTTATGGCTTCTTTTCTGTCTAACACAATATGATAGGAATTTTCCCGCCCATCGGGGCGAGGTTCGCCCTGCAGGGCGGCGCCAACGCCTTCGGCCACCTGCTCCATAATTTCTAGTGGGTCTTCGTCATAGGGGTCTTCATTGGTAATAATAATTTCCCGGCAATACTGCGCCGCGATTTTTCCCAACACCGGCCGTTTCCATTTATCGCGCCCGCCACCACATGAACCCAAAACACACACCAATTTTTTAGGTAGTAAAGATGCATAAACCTGCTCAAGCTGTTCTGGCGTGTGGGCGTAATCAACAATCACCAGCGGATTTTGTGCCACCTCGCCTGATGGCGAGGCGAGCCTCGCCCCGTCTTCGGGGCGGGAAACAATTTCCATGCGACCAGGAATACTTTTCACTTTTTCTAAAGCTTTTTTCGCGGTTTCCGGGGAAACTCCATAATATTGGGCCACCGCCATGGCTGCCGTGGCGTTCATTTGGTTAAATTCTCCCAATAACTGCAATGAAACCCGGGGCTGATTCTTCCCAAACGTAATGATCTTTTTTGCAGGAATTTCTAAAAAGTATTTTGCATGTTCATCGTCGGCATTTATAATATGAACATTTTTCGTCGCCTTAAATAATTTCAATTTTTCATTGCGGTAATGTTCCATGCCACCATGGCTTTCTAAATGTTCCGGACTTAAATTGGTAAACACTGCCGTGTCAAAATTGATAAACTTGTGTCTAAATTGCCGAATGCCTTCTGATGTAACTTCCAAAACCACATGAGTACACCCCACATCTGCAGCTTGACGTAAAAATTTCTGGTTTTTAAAGCGTCCGCCCATAGACATTTTCATTTCATTTTTCCATTCTTTTTCGGCCACCTTAAATCGTATTGATGAAGTAGAAGCAACTTTGTACCCGGCTTCTTCTAGAATTCTGGTAATAAAATCCACAGTGGTAGTTTTTCCACTCGTTCCCGTCACCCCGATAATAATCAATTTTCTAGAAGGAAACCCATATGCCAAAGCCCCCAAAAACGCCAGGCAGTAGTGATACCAACCCAACAAAAACTTCGGCGTAACTTTTTTTAACAATCTCTTAAAATTCATGCATTAAATTTAACATATTGCACCCACAAAAAAAAGCCGATCGCAGATGATCGGCCGAGCGAGACAATACTGAATCACCTCACATGCTTATTAAGCAACGCCTTGAGTGCACGAAGTGCTTCGGGACTAACACAGATCTCCGTTATGACGTGATCGAGATCATCCTCATTGAAGCGGGCTGTGGCCGCAGGCACAATTGCACCATCCTCGGAGTCCTTATTGGGATCGTAGATTCTCATAAAGCTTAACAGCCCGGCACCATCCGCATTAATGCGAAGTGCCACCACCCTATCTTCCCCTACATGCACTTGATCCATAACGGGATCATCCTGCTTGCCAGGAGCATCAAAACAGAAATTCGCGACGGCCATAAACATACCTCCAATTAGTTGAAACGAAACTTTTTTAGATTATAGCACGAGCTTACCATAAATCAAGTAGAAAGTGGACGCCCGACGTCCATCCTATTTTAATTTAGTCAAAATATCTTCGTATGCTGCCAGCTCCTTTTTATACAAAATCCAATCCATAATGTTATCTACAATGCCCTTTTCGCCGCCCATGACATTTAAAATAAAATCTCTTTCTGTAACCGATGAAAAGTTTGGCAATCCGATATAATCCGGGAAACTCGACCATCGATGCCCTGTTTTTAAAAACTCAAAAACTTCTTTCGCTGTATGATTCTTAATACCTTCTTCTTTAAAATTTGGCTCAATAAGAGAAATTGGATTAGCATGAATATAATTAACAACAACCCTCAATTGATTATCATCCTCAATGTGCACCGACTGAAAACGATTTTGAAAAACATAGCCCTTGCGCTGATTTTTCTGATTAAAATACCGTCCATATCCACTACCCAGCTTGACCATAAATTTATGAATTCCGCCATCTTGCCTCTGCCTCAATAAAAGATGAATATGATTGGGCATGAAGCAAAAAGCAAGTACATCAACTAATTTATCTCGCTTATCATCTTCCACCAAGCTCTCCACAGTGCCCGACGCCCGACGTCGGGCAGATTTTTTAAAACTTTTGCGAATTTTTCTTCTTTCTTTAATAGAAACTGGCTTGGAGTTATTAAATTCATAAATAGAAAAAATGCCACGATAATAATCGTTTAAAGCTTTAAATAAAAGCATACCATCTATGCCCCTCAGAATAAGATGATAAACTTCGTTATTAGCAAATTCGACTTCTCGATATGGCATATAAACCGCCCGACGTCGGGCGTCGGGTTATTCCCCTAAACTTTTTAAGTAAACTGCCCGACGTCGGGCGTCGGGTTATTTACCCAGGCCCTTGAGTGCTAATTTAATTCTTTCTTCCATATCTTTTATATCAGCGGGAACGGTGGCCAGCGCTTCTTTGGCTTGTGCGACGGTGAAGCCGAGTTGCACCAGGGCGTCTTGGACTGGATCGGCGGAGGCTTTGGATTTAAGAGAATCCAATAATTTTATTTTTCCGGTTAATTCCAAAATAATCGTCTGCGCTTTCTTTAAACCAATACCCGGAATACCCGCAAAAATCTTTTCATCTTGTTTTAAAACTTTATCTTTTATGGCCTCCAAAGAACCGAGTGCCGCAATATCTAATGCCGATTTCGGCCCCACTCCGCGAATATCCATCAATAGTTCAAAAAATTCCAGCTCGTCATGAGTCATAAAGCCATACAAATCCAGGGCATCTTCTTTTACATTTTGGAAACAAAAAAACACAGCCTGGTCAGCATCAGGCGACAATTTCATCAGTGTTTTTTGCGACAGAAAAATCTGATAACCAACCCCTCCGGTTTCCACAATCACAAATTTCTCTTTCCTTAATATGATTTTTCCGCTAATATAGCTTATCATTTAATAATACTACCATGGAATTTCAACTAGAATCAAAATTTAAGCCCACAGGAGATCAGCCAGGCGCCATAAAAGGCTTGATGACCGGCCTACAAAAAGGCGAAAAACACCAGGTGCTTTTGGGAGTCACTGGATCCGGTAAAACTTTCACCATGGCCCAAGTTATCCAAAAGTCACAAAAACCAACCTTAATCATTTCTCCCAATAAAACTTTGGCCGCGCAACTATACCAAGAATTCAAAGAATTTTTTCCTAACAATGGTGTGCACTATTTTGTTTCATACTACGACTATTACCAACCCGAAGCCTACATCCCCCAAACCAACACCTACATAGAAAAAGATGCCAAAATTAACGAAGAAATTGATAGATTAAGGCACTCTGCCGCCCAAGATGTGCTTTCCAGAAAAGATGTGATTGTGGTAGCTTCGGTTAGCTGTATTTACAACATTGGTTCGCCCGAAAACTATCAAAGCGTTTCATTAGAAATCAAAGCTGGGCAGAAAATTTCGCGCAAAGATTTTATGTTGAACTTAATTTCTATGCAGTATAAAAGAAATGATATTGAATTTGTGCCCGGAACTTTCCGTGTGCGTGGCGAAATTATTGAAATCAATGTGGTGACCGGAGAAAAAGTCGTAAAAATAGAATTTGACGGCAACAAAATTGGTAAAATCTCGCAGTCGCCCGCCGGCGCCGTTTTGCACTATTCACTACTCACTGGCAATTACACACTTTTCCCCGCAACATTTTGGGTTGCTCCGCAAGATAAAAGAAAACTGGCGCTGGCTAACATTAGGCTTGAATTACAAGAAAGATTAAAAGTATTAAAAAAACAAAATAAATTAGTAGAATATCAAAGACTAGAAGAAAAAACGCAGTACGACTTGGAAATGTTGCAAGAAACCGGTTTTTGCCAAGGCATTGAAAATTATTCCAGCCAATTAGAATTTCGCGCGCCAGGCAGTCCGCCCTTTTCCCTGATTGATTATTTCGGCCACGCCACTGGCGGAGAATTTTTGATCATGATTGACGAATCGCACATTGCCCTGCCCCAAATCCGCGCCATGTCTGCAGGAGATAAAGCGCGCAAAGAAACACTAATTGATTATGGTTTCCGCCTGCCCAGCGCCGTAGATAACCGACCACTTAAATTCAATGAATTTGAAGAGCGTGTTCCCCAAGCCATTTATGTCACCGCCACTCCTGCCCCGTACGAAAAAGAAAAATCCGGAAAACATATTGTTGAGCAAATCATCAGGCCGACGGGACTTTTGGAACCTTCCATAGAAATCAAAAAGACCAAAAATCAGATAAAAGATTTGATGGAAGAAATCAAAAAAGAAACAGCCAAGGGTCACCGCGTTTTGACCATCACCCTGACAAAGCGGCTAGCTGAAGAAATTGCTGATTATCTGGTTGACCATGGCATTAAAACCCAATATTTACACTCCGAAGTCAAAACCATGCAACGGCCGGAAGTATTGAGTGATTTTCGAAAAGGGAAGTTTGATGTGTTGGTGGGAATTAATTTATTAAGGGAAGGATTGGATTTACCCGAAGTGGCTTTGGTGGCTATTTTGGATGCGGACAAAGAAGGGTTTTTGCGAAATGCCACCACGCTTATTCAAACCATGGGCCGAGCCGCCCGCCACGTCCAAGGCCGGATTATTTTGTACGCTGATAAAACCACCATGTCTATGCGAGTGGCTATTAATGAAATCAACCGGCGCCGGAAAATCCAAGAGGCATATAATAAAAAACACGGCATTACACCGCAGGCGATTGTCAAAGATATTAGAGAATGGGGTTTTTCAAAAAAAGAAGACCTGCCTCGCCGGCAGGCG
>ORMF010390107.1_pt1 | contig 10473 bp, 8 predicted proteins | sample 1779871 | NCBI WGS metagenome assembly ORMF01 (sample SAMEA104232316, study PRJEB22302) | groundwater metagenome | biome: forest; feature: aquifer; material: groundwater | place: USA | collected 2011-08-07 | depth 5.4 m
AGAAGCTTGCCGCTGAAGAGATCTGGATCCGCCAAGTTGTCAAGGCACGCAGGACGCGCAATGAAGGCCGCGTGCGTGCGCTCATAGAACTTCGCATAACGAGGAGCGCTAGACGAGAGTTGATCGGCGCGGCGCGTATGCAAACACAGGAAGCGGAACGCACAGGCAAGCTGGTTATAGAGGCAACCGGGGTAAGCCACAGCTACAACGGGAATGTGGTTATCCGCGATTTTTCAACGACCATCATACGTGGGGATAAGATTGGTATAATCGGGCCAAACGGCTCTGGCAAGACCACGTTGCTCAAGATCCTGCTTGGCAATCTGAAACCGCAAAAGGGCACGGTGAAGCACGGCACGAACCTTGAAGTGGCCTATCTCGACCAGCACCGCGGACAGCTTGATGATGCAAAGACCGTTCAGGATAATGTTGCGCACGGCAATGATCATGTGACCATTAACGGCAATAGGCGGCATGTCATCGGCTACCTGCAGGATTTTCTGTTCGCGCCTGCCCGTGCCCGCAGTCCCGTGAATGTTCTGTCCGGCGGAGAGCGGAACCGTCTGTTGCTCGCGAAGCTCTTTACCCAGCCGTCGAACGTGCTCGTGCTCGATGAGCCCACGAACGACTTAGATATCGAGACACTCGATCTGCTCGAGGAGCTCTTGATGGATTACCCCGGCACGGTGCTGCTCGTGAGCCACGACCGCGCGTTCATCAACGATGTCGTCACCAGCACGCTCGTGTTAGAGGGCAATGGCAGGGTGAGTGAATATGTCGGAGGATATGACGACTGGCTTCGCCAGAAACAGCCGATGAATGTGGTCCATGCTGTCCCGTCAAAGGTTGAGGTTAAAAAGGTGGAGCCGAGTCCTCAAAAAAAGAAACCGCGCAAACTGAGCTTTAAAGAGCAGAAAGAGCTTGATACTCTGCCGAAGCGTATTGAAGATCTCGATGCGGAACAGCGGCAGATCCTGGCGACCATGGCTGATCCGGTCTTTTATCGGGAGAGCGGCAAAAAGGTCGCTGTGTACAAGGCACGACATGAAGTGTTGGAAAAAGAACTTGCCGAGGCGTATAAGCGGTGGGATGAACTGGAGGCAGTGAAGGGTTAAAATTGATAGCATGTCTGGGCCTCTTGCAAAATACATTGTCATTGTCATTTTCTTTTTCTCTTCACAACCAACAACCAAAAACCAACAACAAACAGGAAGCACCCAATTGCAAATATATCACCATATCTTGAATAAAATGTAAACAGGCGCGCATCTCTTAATTTTACTTCATCGCCTATTGTTTCCCTTGTAAAAATGCCGCTTTGCACCCTAACCCTGCCAACAGGGTCAATCACGCCGCTTATGCCTGTATTGGCCGACCTTATCAAAAAAACCTTGTTTTCTACAGCACGAAAGACTGCCTGAGAAAAATGTTGATAAGGCGCGGATGTCCTGCCGAACCATGCGTCGTTGGTGATGTTGATTAAAAAACCCGCGCCTCCTTTTATAAAACCTCTTGCAAGTTCCGGAAATATTGATTCAAAACATATCAGGACGCCAAAACTATTACCTTCAAATTCAAGCGGCTCAAGCCATTTACCCGGAGTAAAATCACCCACGCCAACAACAAGTTTATGGATAAATGGTAGATATTTTTTAAGCGGCACATATTCACCGAAAGGCACAAGGTGGATCTTATCATATTTTCCAATGATTTCACCCTCTGGCGATATGAGAAATGCGCTGTTGTAATATTTTACCTCCCCGCCAAAACCGGGTCCATACGCAGGGCTGCCGGTAAGTAGATAGGCATTGGTTTGTTTTGGCACGTTAAATATCTCCGGTCCCAAATCTTTATCAGACTGAAGGTAGAATGGAACCGCTGTTTCCGGCCAGATTATCAGCCTTACGCCTTGCTTCGCCGTATCAAGGCTTAAATTTCTGTAAATATCCACTGTTTGTTTTTGAAAAGAGGCATCCCATTTCCTGCCCTGGTCAATATTGCCCTGGACAATGGCAATCCTGAGGGTTTTCCAATGCTCAGAAACTTTGTCTATTTCAGAAATTCTGAAAAGGCCGTATATTAAAATCACCATCAGAATAATAAAAACAAGAAGCCCCTCTTTAACAGGCAGCCTCTTTTCTTTTCCAATCCAGTACGACAGCGCAAAAAAGATTACCGCGTTGACCATGACTATTAAAAAAGATATTCCATATACGCCTGTAATATCCGCTATCTGAATCAGGGGAAGAAACGTAGACTGAGAATAACCAAGAAGAACCCATGGAAAGCCGAATATAATCATGTTGCTTCGCAGGTATTCCAGCGCCACCCACAATGATGGGGCAAACAGGATTGTGAGCATCGGGCTCATGCTGACTGATGACATCGCCGCCATGCCAAGCCCAAACATGGCAAAGAAGAGACTCAGATACAAGGCAAGGAGCATGAGAATCAGCGCTCCGGTAAAGAATGGAATTCCGCCGTAACTGACCATTGAGTTGACAACCCAATAGACTGTTCCCAGGAAAAAAATAAATCCCCACAGAAGACCGAGAAAAAAACCGCTTTTCTTATTCTTGCCGTCCAATGCAAAAAAGAATGACGTCATACCGATCCACGTCAGAAATTCCAGATCAATGGATGGGAATGCGGCAGCAAGCGCTATTGCCGAAAGTAAGGTTAAAAAAATATTACGCCACATTTTATTTTGATACAAAAGAAAAGATATAGAAGATAAAAAAGGTCACACCTGTTCCAAGAAGGGCGCCGAGTAGTATCTCAAATTTTGTGTGTATGCCTCCCACGAGACGGCTGTGGCTCACCATGAGCGCCATAACAAAGGTGAGAACCGTTACAACAGGGTCAAGCGTCAGGAGAACAACAGCAGCCCAGATGGAAAAGGCAACAGCAGAATGGCCGCTCGGCATACCACCGTGAAGCGGAGCGCCCTTTCCCAAATATGCCTTTGATACAACAACATTTATAAGAACAACAAGCAGCGACACAACGGCAATATGGACTTTAAACGCGCTGCCGGTTCGCAATACCTGAGAAAACGGGATGGTCAAATATTTGGAAAAAATAATATAACCCACAATAAACACGCCAATGGATGATATTAAAACAGCTCCTGCTGAAACATCCTTGGCTATCTTTGCCAGCGCATGATATTTTTTGCCGCAGACAATATCTACCGCAGTTTCAATGGCGGTGTTTACCATCTCTGCAAATAATAATATTACAATGGAGAGCGAAAGAAGTGCAAACTCGGCTGCGGGAAGATTTAAGATAAGGCTTAAAAAGAGAGATGCCGCTGCTGCAGCAAAGAAGTATCTTATATGCCTCTGATGTCTTACTGCATATATGACGCCCTCTATGGCGCAATTGAGGCTTTCAAAAATATTTTTTGGTTTTACGAGTTCTTTATCTTCTTCCAATTTATAATCTCCAACTGCATTGCATTTTAGATTTTGCATTTTACAATTTGCATTTTGCAATCTTCAACAGCCTCTCCTCCTCTTTCTTCATCCTAAAAGCCTCTTTGCGTCCTTTTTCGTGGTCAAAACCCAATAGATGAAGTATGCCATGTATCAAAAGCCTTGACGTCTCTTCCATTATAGTTACATCATTTGCATAAGCCTGTGTTTTTGCAGTTTCTACTGATATGACAACATCGCCCAAAATGAGTTCGGAGTTTGTAGGGGCGTAAGGCATTACGCCCTTACGGGTTTTGGAGTTAAAATCACACATTGGAAACGAAAGCACATCCGTGGGCTTATCCTTTTTTAAATACTTCCTATTCAGTTTCTGAATGCCGGCATTATCAGTCAGGAGTATGCTCAACTCCGCATTATCACGGCAGCCCAAATCTTTTAATACCTCCCTTGCCAGTTCCCTTATCGCCTTTATCCCAACCCTCGCCTTCTGCTCTTTTTGTATCAATATCTTCAATAACTCCCCCCTGATATATAAAATCTGCTGATTCCGGATATTCTATTCTCTGATGGAACATGCCGATGAGCGCCCTTTTAAAATTCCTTGCAATGGCATTAATGTCCTTTACTGTTAATTCGCATTCATCTAATTGGCCGTCCATAAATACTCTGTTTATTATCCTTTGAACCATAGCCTGAATATTTGCCGATGTCGGGTCAGGGATGGTCTTGGATGCGGCCTCCACCACATCGGCCAGCATCACCAGGCCTGCCTCCTTGCTTCTCGGTTTGGGCCCGGGGTACCGAAAATCCTTTTCGTCAACCTCATAAATATTTATACCCTCCTTAGCCTTTGCCTTCTGATAAAAATAGCTTATGAGGGATGTGCCGTGGTGCTGCCGGATTATCTCTGTAATCTCCTCACCAAGCCTGTGATCGTTTGCAAGCTCTACGCCTTCGGTTACATGCGATATAAGTATCCTGGCGCTCACCTCGGGCGCAAGACTGTCGTGTTTATTTTCACCCCGCATATTTTCAATAAAATATAACGGGTTTTTTACCTTGCCGATATCATGATAATAGGCGCTTACCTTTGCCAGAAGGGGATTGGCGTTTACTGCCTCTGCCGCCGCCTCCACCATGCTCCCGATAATAATTGAATGGTGATATGTGCCGGGTGCATGGAGCGCAAGTTCCTTTAACAGCGGGTGGTCCATCCTTGCCAGTTCAAGATGCCTTATATTGGTTGTATATCCGAATACGATCTCAAATACAGGCGCTATACCTGTAACTATCACTGATGTTATCTGGCCGCCAATGAATCCAAAAAGGATCGTAAGGACACCCTCTCTTAATGACCAGTTACCTTTGAGAATGATAAAACTTGCAATGGTAAGCACATTTATACAACCTAGGATAAGACCTGCCTTTGTTATGGTAGCCCTTTGCGTGGCATGGCGGACAGCTTTGGCCGCTGCAATTCCGCCGATAAAAAAATATGCCGCAAGACCTAGGCTGCCTTCTAAAAACACGCCTGATATCAGACTTATTACTGCGGCAAAAATCAGCGCGGTCTCTGAATTCAGGAAAAGCCGGACAAGCATCGGCCCTGCGGCTACCGGCAGAAGATACAGATACAGATGAAATGGTATGACGGGAAAGGCGGTTTCAATGGACTTTGCAACAAATAACGAAAGCCTGACAAGTGTGAGAATGGTTATCAGTATAACACCCATAAGAAGGATGTCCTTGGGTGATGACGCAAATTTTCTTATATTCCGCTCAGAAAAGGTGTAGGCGGTGTAAAAAAGAATTATGCTAAAAAGAAAGACGCCAACAGTAGAAGCTAAAAAACCTTTGCCGTAATAGGCATCCTGCACCGCCTTTAGTTTTTTAACCGCATCTTCTGTAATCCTGTCCCCTCCCCTTACAACAATCTCCCCCTTTTTTATATCTGTCCCTTCCAATGTGATATCATGGTCAGCCATAACATCTATGACCGCAATATCACCGGCCTTGTAGGAATAACCAAAGAGCGAAATATTTGTAGAAAATAAAAGAGCCACAATGCCGCTAATTAGAACGGCAGTGGCCCATCTCTGAAAAACAGGGGATTTTATTGATGCTGTGTGCATAATAAATACAGGGGTTGGGGATTAGGGGTTAGGGATTAGACTACCTCTCTTTCTTCTCTCTTTCTTCCCCTTCCCTCGTATGCCTTAATTACCTCCTTAACCAGCGGGTGCCTCACCACATCCTTCTCGGTAAAATATGAAAACCCTATGCCTTCAATGCCCTGCAATACCTTCTGGGCGTCTACAAGGCCGGACGGCTTTGCAAGGGGGAGGTCTATCTGAGTTATGTCTCCTGTTATAACTGCCTTTGAGCTAAACCCAAGCCGCGTCAAAAACATCTTCATCTGCTCGGATGTAGTGTTCTGGGCCTCATCCATGATCACAAAAGAATCATTGAGCGTCCTGCCGCGCATAAATGCGAGCGGGGCAACCTCTATCATCCCCCTCTCTATGAGTTTTTCCGCCCTTTCAAAATCAATCATATCGTGAAGCGCATCGTAGAGAGGCCTCAGATATGGGTCAACCTTTGCGGCCAGATCGCCAGGTAAAAACCCGAGTTTTTCTCCTGCCTCTACAGCGGGTCTGGTGAGTATTATCCTGTCCACCTCTTTTTTCGACAGCGCTGCAACTGCCATTGCCATCGCCAGATATGTCTTGCCTGTCCCTGCCGGTCCTATGCCAAAAACAATATCGTATTTTCTTATCATATCTATATATCTTTTCTGCGCAGGACTCTTTGGCGAAATAATCTTTTTCTTAAATGATATATAGACAGTATCGGTGAATATATCGGCAAGGTGGACTTCCCTGTCCGTCTCAATCGCCCTTATGGCGTAGTCTATATCAGTTGGATGAAGGGCATAGCCCTTTTGGAGCAGCTCGCACAGTTCTTTTAAAAGCTTTTCTGCCAGTTGAACCCTTTGACCCTCGCCGTGGACTACAACAAGATTTCCTCTTGTATCAAGCTTTACCCCAAGTTTTTTCTCCAGACGCTTCAGATTTTCACCTGCCTCGCCGAACAGGGCAATAGCGATAGCATTATCCTCTATCGTAATGTGCTTAAAGATTTTTTCTTCTACATTTAACAAGGCCTGACTCCAATTAAGGCGTAAGACAGAGGTTAAGAAGATGAGAAGTTGAGATATCCTCTTAACCTCATATCCTCTAATCTTCTATCCGCTATGTCTCCTCCGCGTCATCCCTCTCCGTGTAATATAAACGGTGCCCAATAAAATGGATTTGGGTATCGGGATTTTATTGTATTCCTTGCAAGGGTTAATGCCTCTGCCCTGCTTTTCCCTTCCTTGAGATGGCGATAAAAAATCTCCATATACTCCACTGTCTCCTTTGATGCCACTTCCCAGAGGCTTACCACAACGCTCCTTGCACCTGCATGCTGAAATGCCCTTGCAAAATTCGCAACCCCTTCACCCTCCATCATCTTGCCCCTTCCTGTAACACATGCCGATAGAACAACCATATCAGCATCAAGACCTAAATCAAGGACTTCGCTTAATGTTAAAAAACCATCATCTTTTTCTTTGTTTTCAACCTGACCGAGGATTATAAAAGGCTCTTTCATCCCCTGAACCTTTCCGGGCAAATCAGCATGGGTGGCGAAATGGAGATAGCGGTAATCTTCAAGTGATACCTTCCTGAGGTTGGTCTCATTAGCCATTACATTCAAAAGAACATCAGGAGCTTCAGGTTTAGTATCAAAGAGTTTTGAAATAGCTTTAACCTCATCCTCTGTCTCAGGAAGCGGTGCAAATATCACCTCCTCCCACTCTCTACTGTCCTTATCTGTTTTATCCATTTTTGGCACTATAGTAACCCCTCTATAGGCATAGTTATTCAAATTCTGGGCAAGGGGTGGTATTTGCTGTTGTTTCCCCTGTTTATAGGCTATGTATCTGGGGTCTTCTTTGGAATAAACTGGATTACCAATTGCAAAGAGGGGTTTATTAGCCTTTGAAGGTTTAAGCATACGGGTTAATGTAAGAGCAGTAGCAGACTGGGAGTATGATATTGCCCACTTATCACCCACATAAAAACTATCTTTATAACCTTCTCCTTCTTTAACTACCAATACCTCAAAAGGTAGTAATCCGAGTATTCCATCAGGTATGATTATCACCTTTTCTGTCTCTTTTATATCCTTAAATACATCGGCAAGGAGGATATCATAAAGCCCTTTTGCCATACTTACTGAAAATTCAGAGGGACTGCCTGTGTTAAAAGGCTCCACCAATGTTTTTATTTTTTCCTCAAGCGCCTCTCTGCCAATTGGTATCTTAATAAGATTTTTTACACCGCCCTTTCTCACTACAAAAACATAACAGGCATCATCACCAATGGCATACTCTATGAGAACCTCATTATCCTTTAAAGGTAAGTCTTCTGCTGAAACAGGTCTTGGATAGTTTAATGATGCATACAATGGATATTCTTTTCTTAATAATGCTATGAAAGAATCCAGTTCTTTTTTAAGTTCTTCTTTTCTTTTTACCAGTTCTTTAAACCCTTCTTCACCCTTTTTATATGTATCCTCCCAGATATTTTCTATAGCAGAAAGTTGATGAAGGATGTCCTCCTCTTTTTTTCTTAACTCTACCGGAAATTCAGTTTTATTATATTTCCTTGCAGACTCTGCCATTGTCTCAAGGAGTGTCCTTGCCTTTGTTGCCTCTGCAAAATAAAAAGCACTTGATGCCAAATCTTTACCATAGGGAATAAAAAGATTATCAAATTGTTCTCCATTAAGCGCTCTTTCAGCAAGTGTAGATACAAGACCCCTGTATGCTCTGATGCGACCACCTGCTGAACCTGCTCCCAAAAAACCAGATTTTTCTCCTTTAATTCTTTGTCGCATATCCTCAGAGATGGATATTGCTTTAAGAAAGTCAGACGAACTTTCTTTTAGCATCTTTTTGCCTTTTAGTGCACCACCATGTAACGTATAGAATTGTATTTGGTACGAACCTGTTGCATTCCAACGAGGAGTTTTATCCTTTAGTAAAAAAAGGGTATCATCATATTTTTTTAAAGCAAGAGAAATGTCCACCCACCCTAAAGTGGTTCCAAATTCCACTCCCTTTGTCCTTTCTGCTTCATCAAAATACTTTGCCGCATCTCTGTAATTTTTTTGTGAAAAATATACGCTTCCAGTATTGATAAGAGTTCCATAAATATCGTCGGTTAAATTCAATTCTTTACGTATTCTTAATGACTCATTGTAATAAATAAGAGCATCTTTATAATTCTCGGCACTATGATAGACAGCACCTATGTTATTAAGACTTGTGGCAATAAATTTAGGGACATTAAGAGTTTTATATATCATCAAAGTTTCATTATGGTAATTAAGTGCTTTGTCATAGTTACCAATACGCTGATAAAGTAACCCAATACTTGTAAGGTTCGTTGCAATACCTTCAGGATTATTTGTTTTTCTGTAAGTATTTAAAGCTTCTTCGTAGAGGTCAAGCGCTTTGTCATACCTGTCAAGTAATTTATAGAGCCTTCCCATTCTACTTACAGTTGAAGCAATGCCTTCTTGTGTTTCAAGTTCTCTATAAATTCTCAAAGCATTTTCATAACTTCTAAGTGCCTCCTGATATGTTCCTAAAGTTAGATGAATATCTCCCATCATAATGTGATTTGCTGCAATGCCTTTGTCAACATTAAAAAACTGATAATTTTTTAGCGATTGTTTGAAAAGTTCGTATGCCTCAACATATTTTCTGTCTTCTAAAGCCTTTTGTCCTTGCTGATAAAGGCTTAAAGCATCATTCTTTCCTTGTATAGAAGCACATCCCAAGATTCCAATGGGAAATAAAATAATAAAAACCGATAAAAAACTTAGGCCTTTTTTCATAAAACGCTCTGGCTTTAAAATAGAAGATTGGTCAAATGTATTAGGGCCAAATAAGGTTTTTTGGTTCAAGAATTATCTAAATATATCCACTATACCTTTACCAATATCAACCGCTGGTTCAATTTACAAAATTGAACCAGCCAGTAATACAAACACTCAAATTCCAGACAACCGAATCTTTATCGCTATTATTCAAGTCGTAATTCATAAAAATTCTATATGATTTAACATATCTTCCTGCTCTGCAATTTCCCATAGCAATTTTAATCTTCTGATTAAATCTCCTATTCCATACTTTTGTTGATGGATATATACAATACCTTTATGTTTAAAATTCATTGCCATTGATAAAAAGTCAGCATCGTGAGTGACTATAACAAGATTGTTTTTTACTGCATAGTTAAGTTGTTCCTCATCGGAAAGTCCAAGATTACCTACATCTTTTGCAGATAGAGCTTCAACATCCCGTCTTATTAACCCATTGGCAACTGCAATATTAACACTTTCATTTAGATAAAATTTTGGTTTAGCCATGAGTCTTCTTTAAAATCGAAGGAGTTTTTTGTGCAACCATCCTTATAAATTCCTTTTCCTCACGGATTTTTTCATCTATTGAAGTCTTATTCTCATAATAATATGAAAGTGCATCATGAACCGCCTCAAGAGTTAAATGTGAATGTGCATCTACAATCTGGTCTGGACTAAGACCAAGCCTATCGTATTCTATAGCTATATCTATTACCCTTACTCTTGTGCCTGAGATAACAGGGCTGCCTTTTGATACTCTCGAATTGATAGAAATATATGGATGTTTCAATTGTCTAACAGTTGTTAATCTCATATTGTTTCCTCCGTTTAACCCCTTAACCTCTCATCTTCTATCCGCTATCCTCAAAATCCCCCTTCATCCCCCTTTTCCAAAGGGGGACATGATTTCCCCTCTTTAGCAAAGAGGGGTCAGGGGAGATTTTGTAATCAGCGTCAACTACTTAAACTCCAATTCCTTAAACCATGCAATATCAATGTCAGGAAAAAGGTCGTCCCTTTTCTGGCACATATCAAGAAAATTTTTATCGCTATTTGAAAT
>ORMF011491954.1_pt1 | contig 10473 bp, 16 predicted proteins | sample 1779871 | NCBI WGS metagenome assembly ORMF01 (sample SAMEA104232316, study PRJEB22302) | groundwater metagenome | biome: forest; feature: aquifer; material: groundwater | place: USA | collected 2011-08-07 | depth 5.4 m
AATAGCTGGAGCTTGCAGTGTCTTCCCCGCATTCGTATTCCGAAGTTACTTAACCTTTACGCGCAGCAGGCGAATGAGCAGAAATGCGAACGCGCCGCACCACGAGACCGAGGCGAACCCGAGCAGCGCCAGCGGATGGTCGACACCCAGGCTTGCCAGCGCGCGCGCCAACGCGGCCGCGCCGAGGAGGATTGTCGCCCAGACCGGAACCCAGTCGCGCGAAGGATCATGGCGCGCCTTCAGCGCCCACGTCATAACCATCACGTTAAGCGTGAGCGTGCCGAGGCTGCCAACCGTGATGACGTGGAGCGCAGCGGTCAGGTAATGGCCCGTCGCCAGCGCGGCGCCGAACAGCAAAAGGCCTAACGCGAGCCATGCGTAACCGATGGCGAGGCAGATAAGGTCGGGCCTGCCGCGCAGCGCCCAAAGGCGCCAGCGTAGAAGGCGCACCGCTGCGAGCGCTCCGGCAACCGCCGTTGCGGCACCTGCCAATGTGTCGAACGGCGGCCGGCTAGCGAACGCCGACGCCACGATGGCAGCCGCCATCGCGAGTAGCAACCCGGACTCAATGCGCGGCTGCACCCGAGCATCGAGGTTGCCGCCTTGCCTGTAAAACTGGCCCGCGACCGCAGGGGCGATGAGGCGTCCTCCCATGAACAGCATCAGCACGGAAAATAACAGGACGGCAACGGTGAGTATGGCGTGCCCGGCGGAGGTGAAGCCGGCGCGCGGAGCGAGCTGAAATACGATGCTGCTGGCGCAAATCGCCGTCACCACCAAGGGGAGCGCCTGGTTGCGCAGCTTTTTCCCGGTCTTGAACAGGCGCGGCGCGATGTGCGCGGCAAGGAGCGCGGCGAAGGCGACATTCGCAGTTGCCGCCATCATGCTTTCCGGCGCAGAGACAAACGTTGCGCGCGCGACTGCCCAGAGCCCGACAAGTACGACTAGGCGTGGCATGGCTATCGGGCCGAGCTGATTGCCGGCGACCACGGCGAGCGCGAAACCAAACAGCATCTCGTGCGCATGTCCCGATCCGGATGCCAGAGTCGGAAAGATGCTCGTCAGCCCAAGCATCGCGAGGACGGATGCGGGCAGGACGAAGATCGCGTAGGCCGCCGCCACCGGGAAGAACAGCGTATTGCCTGTCACGAGCCGACGGGGGTCCGATTCCCTTTCGTGCCCGGGCGGCCGCCTCGGACCCGATTGATGGTCTTCCATCAATCCCGTTATCTGGCAGGGCAAATACGCGCCTGCAGCAGCGCTTCCGCCTGCGGTAGCGTCAAATGCATGGTGTGCATAGATGCGGGCCCGGCAAACATATCCGCCACCTCAGTCGCGGCGCGGCTGATCGACGCCTGAGGAAATGACAGCCCGTCCGGCGCTAATCCTTATGGGCGGGCGCGCCCGACTCGGGAAAATGCCCCTTGGCGGGTTCCTTGCCTGCTTCGTAGATCCGCTCAACGTAGTGGATGTATTCGACGTAGGCTTCAATGAATTCCCGCCCAGCCGCAACGTTGTCCTTACCGAAGTTCTTTTTTGACATCACGGCCTTGAATTGTTCGCGCAAACCTTTCTGAATGGCGTCCGCCAGCAGCTTGACGACCGGTTCGACCGAACCCGTCTCGATCGCCTTGTCAGCGGCCGGAATGGCCGGACCGAGGTCGCGCCCGGCGGGCTTGAGGCCGGTATAGGGTGCCCCTTCTCCGGCGCGATGCACACGCACCAGAGTCTCGAAGAAATAAGTATCAGCCATGTCCTTGGCTGCCGGGCTGAGCTTTCTGATGCTTAGCGCTTTCTGGAACGCGCTCTTGATCGCCGCTTCGTCGTTTTTTTGCACCCAGATCAGAACGGGGCTTACGTTCCCCGTATCGAGTGCCTGGCGGGCGGCCTTGACAACTGGACCATCAAGACCATCGCAGTGTGCAAGAACCGTCGTTGACCCAAACAGTATGACCAAAGGGATGGACGCTATCGACATCAAGCGAGTTATGGCGTTGAGATATTTCATGACGTTTCCTCTTTCCAAGTATTAATAATTTGCATTTATCTCAATGTTCATGTACTGCATGCTCGGCGGATTCGGCATGGTGGCCGTGCGCCGCGCCCGTCGCGTCCTGCCACAAGCGCTCGATGTAATGGATGTAAGGAACATATGCCTCGACGTATTCGCGCCCGGCGGTGACATCGTTCACGTCGAACTTTCTGCGGCTCGTCGCCGCATGGAAGTGTTTGTGCACGCCCTGGCGGATTGCCTCGGTTAGAAGGCTTGTCACCTTTTCCACCGAACCGTCCTCGAGCGCACGGTCGGCGGCCGGGATGGCGGGTCCGAGGTCGCGCCCGGCGGGTTTGAGACCGGTATAAGGCGCGCCTTCGCCGGCGCGGTGCACGCGCACCAGGGTCTCGAAGAAATGATGGTCGGCGAGCATTTTCGCTTGCGGACCGAGCTTGCGCACCGACACCGCATGCTCGAAAGCGCGGCGAATCTCGACTTCGTCGTCCTTGCGCACCCAGGGCAGCACGACGTTTACGTTGCCAGAGTCGAGCGCCTTTCGTGCTAGCGTCACCACCGGGCCGTCCACACCGTCGCAATGGCCGAACGCCCAGACAAGCAACCCGACGCTTCCGCCGTCGCCCGCGAATGCCGGGATCAGCGGCTCCGAACCAAGCAACCATGCGACCGCGCGGTCCGCGAGTGCAAAGGCCAGAATTACCGTGGTCGCGAGGATGGCTTTCCTGTCGATTGATTTCGTGCGCATGGCTAGTCTCCTTTCGTAGGAGCATAGTCAATGCGCGGGCAAGGCATTTGATCCGCATCAAGGGAACTACGGCGCGCAGGACTGATACTCGCCGACGACCTATTCGAAGAGCATCGGTGGTCTGCAGTTCGCGCTAAGACGGGGTTCGGGGTTTGCGATCTGACAAGGAGTCTTGAATGGCCATCCCGCATGCAGCGTCCGGTGAATTGATAGACGTTCGGCCACTTGGCGAGAATCTGCCTCGAACCAGTTCAACAACTCTGGTCCGGGCAGAGCACCTTGAGGTCTTTCGCCTGGTGCTAGCGGCCGGCAAGTCGGCGCCCGAGCACAAGGCATCCGGCGCGATCACAATTCAATGCCTGGAAGGGGCAGTGGAGCTCGACGTTCACGGACAAGTGCGGATACTCCGTGCGGGAAGCATGGTGTATCTATCTGACGCCGAACCGCACGGAGTCAAGGCGTTGGAAGATTCCTCCCTTCTCGTCACGATTCTGTTGAGGCGCGCGTGATTGCGGTCAACCGCAATGCGTTCCATCTCGATTCACTCGCGGGAGACGGTCATGGCAAATGAAATTGCGAATTTGCAGAAGGAACATGTGAACTTCAGAAAACTGCTCGCTTTGCTCGAGACGCAGTTAGGTCTTTTTCACCGAGCAGAATCTCCAGATTACCAACTCATGACTGACATCGTGTATTACATGACCCACTATCCCGATGTTTTTCATCATCCAAAAGAGGATGTCATATTTTTACGTCTTTTGAAACACGATTCCAGCGTAGCGAAAAGCGTCGAAGAACTGGCGAGGCAACACCACGTAATCGCGGAATCTGGAGCGCGCCTTCACGAAAACCTGGAAAGCGTCATCAACGGCGCGCTTATGCCGCGAGAGAAGTTAGAGACGCCGGGCCTCCTGTATGTCACTTACTACCGCGCTCACATGGACAAGGAGGAAAATGACCTTTTCAGATTGACTGAACAACGATTGCAGGACGATGACTGGAAGAAGATCAACGCCGAGACGCGGTCCCAGCCGGATCCCATGTTCGGCAAGGTCGTCGAGGACCGCTATTGCACGGTGTGTCGTTATATCGGGCAAACAGTCGGCGATGTTCGCGCCAGCTGACAGTGCCGCAATGAAGCTTCGAGGTTAGCAAGATCTCAAAGTTTTAGTCCGAATGGAGAGATGCCATGACCAAACAATCGCAGCGTGCCTTTGGATTGCCGAGAAAATTGGTCAAAGTCATTTCGCCCGAGCCGCCGCGGCATGCGGAGGGGCATGACGAGTGGCTCCTCGATGAAGCGCTTACCGAAACATTTCCCGCCAGCGATTCCATCGCCGTATCACCGGTTCGGCTGCTTCGGGCCAGTCCGCTTCGCAGGTCACGGAAAGTTGAGGAGTCCAGTAGGACTTCCGATTGCGACATCGGGCGCGACAAAGATCCCAAGGTCGCCGCCCTGGATACCTCGATTGAGTGCGACCACTGCCACACAGGGATTCCCGCGACCGTGGCGCTTAGCTTCGAGGGTGCTGACTACGTCTATCACTTCTGCGGCCCTCAATGCTTCGAGGCGTGGTCCAACGTGGCAATTGCGAGTGGCGAATGAAGAGGTCCATGCCGGAGAGGGACGATATGCGCGGTGTGTCGAAGCATCGCGCATCGAGTTTCTTCTGGAGCGCGACGGAGCGGCTGCCACGCTGGTCTGGGTGCGGCGCACCCTCATGATTTATCGCCGCGCAGTGCTCAATCGCAATCACTTCGCGCACGCGGCCGAATACCGCCACATGTTCGTCGCCTCGTGTCTCAGCTTTCGCCGCTGGCTTGCCGCAAACGGCGGTTATGGAGGCCGGGGTCCTACACCGCCAAACTCAAAGGTCTGAACGAAAATGACGTTCTCCCCGCGACCATGAGCACGCTTCCACAAATTCGCCTCGAACCAAAGGAGGTCATAGTGGCGCTCACAATGCGAATTCGTTACATCTTGGTATCTGGCGTATTCGCGTGCGCGGGCGCGATCCATCCGGCGTGGAGTGCGGATTTTCCCCAACCCAAGACGGCCCTGCGCGAAGCGATAACTCTTACGTTGGAAGAGCATGAGACCGTACTCGGAAAAATGCGCGACCTGCTCGCGCTGTCGCAACTGATCCTGGACGGCGCCGTGAACGCGAACATGAAACAGGTTGCAATGGCCGCTCGCGAGGGCGGGCTCCATGGCGGCGCGCACATGCCGCCGTCTGTACAGGCGAAACTTCCCCTTCCATTCAGGCAACTCGCGCAAGCTACGCATCGGACCTTCGACGAGATCGTGCAGGAAGCGGAGCAGACGGGCAACCGCGATGCGATCCTGCGCAAGCTTTCGGAGAACCTGCAACGCTGCGTGACCTGTCACGCGAATTACACGGTTCGCAGCGCGCCGAGGTCGCAGTAGCAATCCACAATTGCGGTCTTCTTGCCATGACTACAGAGACCAAGCGCCCGTATTTCCTGAATCTCCTTGCAGCGCCCGAACGGGAACGATTGCAGTCGCCGGACGAACGGGCCGAATTGGACGGTCTCTACGAGTGCATCCTGTGCGCCTGCTGCACCGGGTTCTGCCCTTCATATTGGTGGAACCCCGATCGATTCCTCGGACCTGCGGTCTTGCTCCAGGCGTTGCGCTTCATCGCCGACAGCCGCGACCAGATCACCGACGAGCGGCTCGAATATCTCGATGATGCCTACAGGCTGTTCCGTTGCCGCTCGATCATGAACTGCACCGAGGTTTGTCCCAAGGGCCTCAACCCGGCGCGCGCAATCGAGAAGATCCGGTTGAAGATGGCCAAACGGTCGATGTGAACGCGATCAACGGCAACATCATCTCAGGCGCTCATCGGACCCGCAGGTGCAAAGCGGCGAAACCGCTGGCGGGGTAGGCAGCGTTGGTCGGCAATTTGTCTCGGCTCCGTTCGATTCGGGTTGTCCGTCCGAGCAGTTCCTCCATGGCGACGCGCATCTCCAGGCGGGCCAGGGGAGCGCCCGGGCAAACGTGAATCCCGGTGCCGTACAACAGATTGGGCGTTGCATCGCGATCCAGTCGAAATGTCTTTGAATCCTCAAAGACGCGTTCGTCGCGGTTGGCGGAAATCCAGATAATCGAGATTGATTCGCCGGCACCAATCTTGCGGCCCCCGATATCCGTTGAACGGGTCGCTATGCGCCGGTTGGCCACCAGCGGTCCGTGAATCCGGAGGATTTCCTCGATCGCGCCGGGGAGGACTGACGGCCGCTCGCGGAATTGCCGCTGCGAATCGGGATTTTCCGCGAGGAAATGGGCCAAGATACCGACAGCCGCCGAGATCGTGCCAACTTCACCGACGGTCGCGTTCCGCAAAATACTCACGATTTCCTCGTGGCGCAATGGTCGGTTCCGCACCCGTGCGTGCAGCAGGCTGGTGGTGACGTCGTCGCTCGCCTCCGCCCCGGCCTTGCGACGGACACGCAACAACTCATCGATGTACCCATCGAACTCACCGGCAATCTCCGTCATCCGCGCTCGGTCCTGCGCTCGCGTTGCCTCCTGATTTTTTCGCGTCCAAAGACGCAGCGGTTCGTGCATATCCGGCGGCCAGCCCAGAAAAGCGCACTGAACTTGCACCGCAAACGATTCGGCAAATTCGGAGACAAACTCCACCTCATCGCGCTCGAGCAATTTCTTCGTCAAGCCTGCGGCGATCGCCCGACACACCGGCTCGAACACCGCCATCCGTTCGGGCTCAAAGTACGGGTCGAGGATGCGTCGGTATTCGGTGTGCTCGGGGGGATCCATCCCGTTCGGCACGGCGCGGTGTCTGGATACCACATTACTGAAAGCCTCAGGATCATTGAGTACGCGGGTGATATCCGCGTGCCGGAACAGCGACCAACCCAAAAAATCACTGTGAGCGACGGGACAGCGTTCGCGCATATCGTCGTATGCTGCGAGCTGATCCCGCAGAACGGCATCGGATCTCGGATCCCAATCCGGTCGCAGCGGATCGTTCGTCGTCATTCTCCTACACCCCGCCGATTCCACGGCGCTCGCGCATCGCGCGGCCGACGCGAGCGAGATCATCTTCGCTCAACAGCCGCGCCGCCATCGGCAACAGCTCGCTTTCTTCGCGCTCGATGTGGCGTTCGTACAGGCCGACCAGCGCCTCGACATCGTCCGACGCGAGCGGCACGGATTCGCCGGCCGCAATTCTTTCGAGTACGCCACGCAGGCGCCGCCAGGCCGCTTCCAGTGCGCGGTGATCCGCTTTCAGGCCTTCAATCATTTCGCGCAGGCACACCGCGTCCGATCCGGCCATCGATTCGATCAGCGCGGGAAAAAGATCCTCTTCTTCATCCGCATGATGGTGCTTCGCCGACGTATCGAAATAGCGCATCACGTTGGCCGCCGCCGTGCGCGCCTGCTGGTCGGCGCCTTGCGCAGCGAGGTGCGGCACCAGCCGTCTCAACGTCGCGCATTGGCGCTCGACGCGACCGTGGCAAGCCGAAAGCATCTCCAGCGGCGCTTCGGGCCCGACGGCCGGTCCGGTCAAGCTCCGCAGGTCGATCGTCACGGTTTTTCTTTCAATTGGCGGGCAGTGCAATCCCGCGCGACGGCCAACGCGCCGAGGACCGCGCCCGTCGCGTCGCTTACCAGGCCGAAGCTCATGTCCAGGTACAACCTGGCCCCGTTCTTGTGAACCGACCGGGTGGTCAGCACCCGATTGCCGTATTTGGTCTGGCCGGTATCGATAGCCCTGCGGAAGCCTTCCCAATGGGCGCTTCGCAGTTGCTCAGGAATGATCACATCCAGGTTGCAACCCAGGATTTCGGCGGCGGAATATCCAAAGACGGTTTCAGCGCCGCGATTCCAGACGCGGATGGCTCCGCTGCGGTCGGCGAAGATGATTGCATCCGGCGCCTGCTCCACAATAGCCTGAAACAGATTCAGCTTTGCATTCTCGACCTCGTGAGTCATTTACATCCTCGCTTCCTTCCCGGACGCCTGTCTGGGATCGAGGGCTGTCAAGTCGGGTACTTCAAAACCACCTTGCGGAGAAAGCAGCTCCGCACGATGAAGGCGCGCCAGTTTCTCCAGGCATTGTTCGCCCTTTCTGGTCAATTCCACCTCTACGCTGCGCATGTCGCTGCGGCTGGCTTTTCGCACGACCAACCCCGCCAGCTCGCACCTCGAAATCAGCGCGACCACCCCGTGATGCTTCGCCTGCAAGCGTTCTGCAAGTTCTACCACGGTCGCCCACTCGCGACCGGGAAAGCCTTTTATTTGCAGCAGCAACAGATACTGCAGAGGAGTGATCCCCCCGCGGCGCGTCACCTCCTCGCTGAAACGGAGAAAGCGGCGGAGCTGGTAGCGAAATTGCGCCAGTGCGTCGAAATCGGCTTTTGACATGCTGTGCCCGGATGCCTTGGTGCGCTGATTCATTGGATGATTGTATCACGTTGTGATACAATTGCCTGAATTTGCGACTCCGATCTGCAGCGGCTGCCGCGAGGATTTCCGTCACTATGAAACTCAATATCCTGTCCGACCTGCATCTGAGCCTCGGCGCGTTGACGATTCCGCAGAACGACGCGGATGTGGTGATTCTCGCGGGAGACATCGCGCGCCCCCTGCAGGGAGCCTCCTGGGCGTTGGGCTTCGCCAAACCCGTCCTTTACGTTCCCGGGAACCACGAATTCTACGGTGGCAGCATTTCAGGCACGGTGGATGAACTCAGACGCCAGTGCGCCGGGACCCATGTCCGCGTACTGCACAATGACGAGGTCATCATCGGGGACGTGCGCTTTCTGGGAACCACGCTGTGGACGGATTTCATGCTGTTCGGCGAAGGGGAGCAACGGGCGGCGGCGATTCAGGAAGCACTGCGCCTGATGCGTGATTTCAGCAGGATTCGCATCGACGAGGCATCGCGGGCATTGTTCACTCCCGCCGATTCGGCGGCCCTGTTCAATATCCATGCTGCCTGGCTCGAGAGCAAGCTCGCAGAACCGTACGCCGGTACCACCGTGGTGATTACCCACCATGCTCCATCGCGAAAAAGCATTCATCCGAGATTTGTCGATTCGCCCCTGAACGCGTGCTTCGTTTCCGACGCCGAGCGCCTGCTGGGCGGAGACCGCGCGCGCCTGTGGATACACGGGCATACCCACGACAGCTTCGATTATTTGCTGAATGGAACGCGGGTCGTATGCAATCCGCGCGGTTATGCAAAGGACGGAACCAACGAGAATCCGCTATTCGACCCGAATTTCGTGGTGGAAATCAGCTAATGCATACGAACGTGAAAGGGAGTGGATCATGGAACTAATCTGCCAGGCGCAGGGCACCGAGGGCGGAGGGCACGGCGGCGGCCGCGCCAAACCGAGGCAGCATAATCCAACCACTACAGGAGCTTGAACCATGGCCACCGCACCCCATCTGCACCTCTCACCCGACGCGATCTATCCGTTCGACGCCCGCGGCGTCGCCAAACGCTTCCGCCATGCCGCGATTTTCGGCGCACTGGATGCGCTGAACCCCGGCGAGACCATGCGCTTCGTCAATGATCACGACCCGCTGCCGCTGCTCGATCAACTGGCGACCCGCTACGGCGACAAGGTCACTATTCGTTACGTGCAGCGCGAGCCAGGGGCGATCGCAATCGATTTCGTGAGGAAATGAAGCCGCACCAATGCCGGCGCGCGCGGCAAAGGAACTGCGCGAAAGCGGCCGGTTCGAATCCCCGGGAGCCGCGCTGACCCACCCGGACGTGCAGCGGTTCTTCGATGGGGCTTGACGGGAACGACCCGGGAACATCGTCCTTTTTCAAAGGAAACAGACCATGAAACAACGCATCGATTACAAGAAGGTGGCGCCCGAGGCATACAAGGCGATGCTGGGCATCGAAGCCTACGTGCGCGGCTCCGGGCTGGAGCACTCGCTGCTGGAACTCGTGAAGACACGTGTGTCGCAAATCAACGGCTGTGCGCATTGCCTCGACATGCACACCAAGGATGCGCGCGCCGCCGGCGAAACCGAACAGCGGCTGTACCTGCTGCCGGCGTGGCGTGAGGCGCCGTTTTACTCGGATCGCGAGCGGGCCGCGCTCGTTTGGGCCGAGGCGGTCACGCAGATCTCCACGAACGATGGGTCGGATGAGCTTTACGCCGAAGTCCGGCGTCATTTCGACGAAAAGGCGCTTGTGGACCTCACGCTCGCGATCGTCGGCATCAATGGCTGGAACCGGCTCCCGGTCCCGTTCCGCTCGGAGACGGGAAGCTATCAGCCGAAGGCAGCTTAGCTGTTAGCGCTTTATGGCGCGGTAGTACGGATTATCGGGCTTAATCATCCAGATCGGCGGGCAGCGTAATCCGGTACTTCGGGTGCAGGCGACCTCCAATGGCTGAGGCTTTCCCTGACGATGCCGTTCGCCCTCACCGAGCACGGCGCGTTGATAGCAGCCTCCAGCCTCAACCTGACATTCTCTGCCGTATCTTGCAGTAATTCTGCTATGCTGCAATGCATGAAAGCCACTGTCACCATCACCAGCCGGGGCGTGATCACACTGCCGGCCAAACTGCGTCAGGCGCTCGGGCTGAAGGCCGAAGACCATCTGATCGCCGAAACCACGCCGGAGGGTTTGCTGTTGCGCCCTGCCGTCACGCTGCCGGTGGAGATGTACACGCCCGAGCGCGTGCGCGAGTTCGACGC
>ORMF011902937.1_pt1 | contig 10472 bp, 8 predicted proteins | sample 1779871 | NCBI WGS metagenome assembly ORMF01 (sample SAMEA104232316, study PRJEB22302) | groundwater metagenome | biome: forest; feature: aquifer; material: groundwater | place: USA | collected 2011-08-07 | depth 5.4 m
AAGAACCTTGGCGCTGGCAAAAAAGAAATCGACGCCAAGGGCCATGCCGTGGCGCCTGGCTTCATCGACTCGCACACCCACATGGACGCCTTCGTGGTGCAGTATCCCAACGGCAATCCGGTGGTGAACTACGGTGTCACCAGCATCGTCATCGGCGATTGCGGCGCTTCCTGCGCGCCGGTGCCGCCCAAGCCCGAGCCGCGCAAAGTTTTGGTCGCCTATTTGCGCCGGGTGCTCGACAAGTATGTTGACGACAAGGATTGGCACTGGAACACTTTCGGTGAGTATTTGAACTATCTCGAAGGCAAGATCGCCATCAACTGCTTGCCACTGATGCCCCACTCGCCGGTGCGTTTGACGGTCATGGGCGAAGCGGCTTACCAACGCGCGGCTAATCCCGAAGAGCTGCAAGCGATGAAAGCGATGGTGCGCGAAGGCATGGAACTCGGCGCCATCGGTTTCTCCACCAGCCCGCGCGGCGGCCCGGCGATTCACGCCGGCACGCCGAGCACGTTTGCCGAGCATGACGAGATCATCGCCCTCGCCAACGTCGCCGCGGAATACAAGGGCTGCTTTCAGTTCAACGGTTTCCAAATGGTCCTCCAGCCGGAATCCGGCGTGCCGGAAATGTTGACCAAGATCAAAGCGCTGCAAATCGGCAACGAGTTCCGCGTTCGGCCCGGCGCCAAAGCCGCGGGCATGGAGTCGATCAAGTATATGGAAGAAGCGCAGAAGCGCGGCCAAGATATTTACGGCGTGGTGATACCGTACCAACATATTCGCCGCTTCAACTTGGACGACTGCTTCCTGTTCAACGGCCTGCCGACCTGGGAAGCCGTTAAGAATTCGTCCGATTTGAAAGCGAAACTCAAAGACCAAGAAACCCGCCGCAAGATCGAGCAAGAACGCATCGCTTGCCAAGGTAAGTTGGAATTCCCCGAATGGCACGGCTGGGATCGCGTCGTGTTCGAGCATTTGGAAAAACCCGAGCTTAAAAAATTCGAGCAAAAGAACATGGCCGATGTCGCCCGCCTGACCGAGAAACAACCGGTGGATGCGTTCTTCGATATCTGGAGCGAAGACAACTTCAACTCGCAGATCCTCTATCATGGATTAGCCAACGCCCATCCCGAGCTGCTGGCGGAAATGATCAAGTCCGACACCAGCTTGATCGGCACCGATGTCGGCGCGCACTTGGATCGTTTCTTCTGGCACGGCGCGCCGACCAAGATTCTCGGTTACTGGCGCCGCGAGAAACATCTCATGAGCTTGGAAGCAGCCGTGCACAAGATCACCGGCTTCCCGGCGAAAAAACTTCGCCTCAACCGCGGCCTGCTGAAAGAAGGCATGCCGGCCGACATCGCCGTGTTCGACGCCGACAAGATCGACGATCTCGTCAGCGCCAAGCTGCCGGACATGGTCGACGCCGATGAAGTGAAACGCCATCCGCCCGGAATGAAAGCCGTGGTCGTCAATGGCGCCACGGTGGTTGAAGGCGGCCAATGCCTCGAAGTATTCCCCGGCAAAGTGCGCCGTCAGCAGCTTTGCATCAATTGATCGAATCGGATAATTTTCTCTCAACTCGAACAGTCCTCATCCTTCACCGTCTCCCTCTGGCAGAGGGCCCGAGTGAGGGAAAGCCGACGTGACGGCAACTTCTGACGGCGCCCCCATGACCACCATCAAATCCTGCGCCATCGATATCCATCACCATTACGTGCCGGGAATGCTCCTCGAGGAAGCCAAGAAGCGCGGCAAGCATTTGGGCGTCGAACTGACCGAGAAAGACGGCAACCGCTCACTCTCCTTCGCCGGCGGCCCGCCGTTTCTGCTCCACCCCGAACTTCCCGCCATCGACCAGCGCTTGAAAATGATGGAGGAATCCAAGCTCGCCATGGCCGCGCTGGAAGCGCACACCGCGACGCTCGGTTACCGCCTCACCGGCGAACAGGGCGAGAACTGGTCCAACGTCTACAACGACGGTATCCATGAGCTGATCAAGAAATATCCCGGCCGCTTCGTCGGCATGGCCTCGGTGCCGCTGCAAGATCCCACGCGGGCGGCTAAAGTGCTGGAACGCGCCGTGCGCGATTTGCATTTTCGCGGCGGTTACATCGGCACAAATGTGAATGGCAATTATTATGGCACCCAGGAATACGATCCGTTCTGGGCCAAGGCGCAGGAACTCGACGTGCTGGTAGTCATGCATCCCGAAGACGTCGCCGGCGCCGACAAGATGAATCCATTCGGACTGAAGTTAATTTGCGGCAATCCCGCCGACAGCGCGCTGTGCTTCGGCTTCATGACTTACAGCGGCGTCTTCGACCGCTTTCCCAATTTAAAACTGTGCATCCTGCACGGCGGCGGTTTTTTCCCCTATCACCTTGGCCGCTTCGACCAAGGCTGGGCGGTGCGCGCCGGGCCGCGCGCGGCCAAGGCGCAGATGGCGCCGAGTTCCTATTTGAAAAACATTTACTACGACAACATGATCTACCGTCTCGATACGATCAAATATTTGATCGGCCTGGGCGGCATCGACCACATCATGGTGGGAACGGATTATCCGTACGATCTCGGCGATTGGGACGCGGCGAAAAAAGTCGAACAGCTCGATATTCCCGAAGCCGACAAAATGCTGATGCTCGAAGGCAATGCCAAACGGCTGCTGAAACTTTAGAGTGAATCGAAAACCATTCATGTCATCCTGAGCCGAGGGCGAAGGATCTCGCAATCTTCCGTCGCATTCAGGGTGAGATTCTTCGCTGTCGCTCAGAATGACTGGTGCGACACAACGGCTGAGGATAACAGATTGTAGGATGCGGTGACCAACGGGAACCGCATCGCCTGCAAATTTCACACTGCGATGCGCTTCGCCGACTCAGCACATCCTACGGGTGTCGTCATCGTGACAAATTCATTGAGAACAAACTACTTGGCGATTCGATTCGCAACAAACTTGCTGTCCACCCCTGCCGTGCGCGCGAAACCTTCCATCACCTCGCCTTCAATGCGTCCGGTGAATTGGAATTTGCCGGCGCGGAAATTGACTTGATCGCTGCGCAAGCGCCCAGCGATGGGAAATGTGCCGTCGCTATTTTTCATTGTGCCGCTAAATGTCTGATAGACTTGCTTGAGCGTCAACTCGCCTTGGGGCAGCTTCCAAATCCCATTCACTTTGGCGGGCACGTACCACAGGCGCGCCGTGCAAAACTTTTCGCAGCCGCTGACATCGGTGGCGATCTCGTCGGGATTCCAATCGCCGATGGCAAAAGTATTGGCAACCACGCGCGCGCCAGGTTTGAGATTTAACAGTTTTGGCCTGAGCCGAATATTCATCTCCGGCGTAAGAAATAAAACCACTACCGTAGCTTTGGAAAAGTCTGCGACAAAAACATCGCCGCGTTCGAAGCTGGCCTTATCGCCGACGCCTTCCTTGCGCGCTTGCCGCTTGGCGAACTCGACCAAGTCGGCATCGTATTCAATGCCATGCGCATGGGCGCCGCGTTTCGCCGCGGCGATGACATTGCGGCCATCGCCGGAACCGAGATCGACGACGAAATCGCTCGGCATGACGCCCGCCATATCGAGCATTTTTTGCACCATCGTTTCCGGGTTGCCGACCCAGACGACATCTTTACCGAGTTGGCCCGACTTGGGAACGTAGCCTGGCTGTGCCGCGCGGGAGGGACTAACGAAGAGCGCGGCACAAATCAGCAACGACGGAATGGACAATGTCGGCTTCAATGCTTCAACATGAGGTTGCGCTTCGATCAATTCGCCGCGCGCCGGGATTGCCAGTTGCCGCCGCCGAGCACCGAACCGGTCATCGCATCGCCGCTCACCCGGCCGCCATATTCTTTGCCGTCAGCGCTGAAAGTGATTTGCTCACCGCGCAAGCGGCCGGTAATTGGAATCGTACCGGCGCTATTTTTAAGCGTGCCCGAGAGCATTTGATAGGACTGCTTCAAGGTCAGCTCGCCGTCCGCCAACTTCCACGTCCCTTCGACCTTGGCGGGCACGATCCAGAACAGCGCGGTGCACCAGCTGAAACAATCGCGGTCGACGCTGCTAGTTTCGTCCGGCCCCCACTCGCCCATGGTAAAGGTGTTCGAGACGATGCGCGTTCCCGCTTTGAGCGCGAGCAGCCGGGGCCGCAACTTGAGATTAATTTCCGGCAAAAGAAACATCGTGATCACCGTGGCCTGGGAAAAATCGCTCTCGTACAAATCCGCTTTGGCGAAGGTCGCTTTATCGCTCACCCCTTCGCTGGCGGCGTTACGTTTGGACAACTCCACCATGTCGGGATTGTATTCGATGCCATGGGCGCGAATGCCGCGCTTCGCCGCGGCAATCACGGTGCGGCCATCGCCCGAACCGAGATCCATGAGGTAATCGCTCGGCGTCGCCTTGGTCATGTCGAGCATCATGTCGACCAGAGCCTGAGGCGTCGGCACCCAGACGACATCTTTTCCCGCCTGGCCGACGCGCGGCTGAAACTCTTGTTTCGCCGGTTGCGCCTGCACCGGCGCCCTTATCGCTACCAAGGTAAGCAGTGCAAGCAAACCCCATCGCGAAAAACTTTGCAGAATCTTCATCATGATCCTTTGTCGATATTGAAATGCCATGAGCGCCAATTACTTGCTCGCCCGGGTCGCTTTCCAACTGCCGCCGGTGCTGACCGTGCCTTCCATGGCGCCGCCGCTCACTTTCGCCGAATAACGCGCGCCGCCGGCATTGAACACGATCTGATCGCCGTTGAGTATGCCGTTGGCGATGGGCACCATGTTGGCGCCACGCTTGAGCGAGCCGGAAATCATTTGATAAGTCTGCTTCAACGTCAGCTCGCCGTCGGCCAACTGCCAGTGGCCTTCTACTTTCGCGGGCACGATCCAAAGATAAGCCGTACAGTAAGACACGCAGCTGTCTTTCACATTGACCGTTTCATCCGCCGACCAATCGCCCATGGTGAACGAGTTGGAAACGATGCGCGTGCCGGGTTTGAGATTTAAAATCTTCGGGCGCAGTTTGAGATTGATATCGGGCAAGAGAAACATGGTGATCACGGTGGCCTGGGAAAAATCGCTCTCGAACAAATCCGCCTTGACGAAGTTAGCCTTGGCGCTGACGCCTTCTTTCGCCGCATTGCGCTTGGACAGCTCGACCATGTCGGGATTGTACTCGATGCCGAGCGCCTTGGCGCCGCGTTTGGCCGCGGTGATGACGGTACGGCCATCGCCGGACCCAAGGTCGATAACATAATCGTTCGCCGTCACTTTGCCCATGTCGAGCATGCGATCGACCAATGCTTGCGGCGTCGGCACCCAAATCACATCTTTGCCATCTTGACCGACCTGCGGCTGATAGTCCTGCGCGGACGCCGCCTGCACTGCCGCTAAGAGTAAAACAAACCAAACTCGGAACCGAAAAAGACTTGTTCGTTTCACTAGCTTCTTCCTTTGCTAAATTCGCCGAGAGGCTAAACTGAAATTGTCATGGGTCAGCGGGAATGTCTACAATTCCTGCGAAATCAATCCAGCAGCGCCGACTACTCGCCCAGCCACACTACGCTGGGCTCGCGCTCTGCCGGAGATTTCTTTGCACCCGCCGTGGTCGCGCCGCCCAGATCGACGTGGGTTATCATCTCATACAACTTGCCCATCGCCGCCGGGCTGTTGAAGCGCTTGAAGCCCGCCGCGCGACCCATCTCTTGGATCTGGTTCGCCATCGACGTGAGCGGCATGGGAATTTCCAACTTGGCGGCGCTGTTCAAGGCTTGGCGAAAATCTTTGTAGCTGTTGCTAAGCGCGCCGCCGTCGTTGTTGTTGCGTTTCATGAACTCTTCCATGCGCGACGCCGATGGCTGGGAGCCGGTGGTTTGTAAAAGTTTAAGAAAAACTTTCGGATCGGCGCCCTGGGCAGTCAACCACGAACAAATCTCGGCACTGATAATGTTGTTGGTGGTAGCGTACAAGATGATCGCGATCTTAAACGCCTTAGGCATCCATGGCTCCGGCAAACAAATGATCGTCTGGGCGATTGCGTTCAATACTTTCGCCGTCGGCTCGATCTTGGCTTTGGCGCCACCGATGACGATGGAAAACAAACCTTTGGGAATGACGATCGCCGGCGCGCCGCTGGCGTGAATCGTGCCGCCGACAAAGATCGCCTGCTTTTCGCTAAGCCGCTTCTCCAACTCGCGGGCGCAATCGGGATCGGTGCCGCTCAAATCGATCAGCGTCTGGCCTCGGGCGAGCGAGGTCAACGCGCCGCCTTCGCCGAGCACGGCCTGGCGGACTTCCACCGACGACGGCAGCAAAGTGATCGTGATATCGCGCACCGCGTTTGCCGCGGAACTAGCTCGTTGCGCACCCTGCATCACGGCGATATCGACCGCCGCGCGGTCGATATCGAAGACCGTCAATTCGAAACCGGCGCCAAGAATACGCTCCGCCATGGGCCGGCCGGCGTTGCCCAAACCGATTAAACCGATCGTCGTTGCCATTTATTCCTTACCTGCTTTCTTGAACGCCGCGTCGACGATCTTGTGCAGCCCCTTGCGCCCTTCCATGCCGTTGTACTTCGATGAGTTGAGCATGAAATAGTTCACCTCCTTGCGCGGTACGTCGTCCGGGTCGAGATCGTTTTTCGGGATGTCGACGCGCAGCGAATTGACTTCGGTGTATTTCTGCCACGCGCTCTGTCCTTCCTTGGACAAAATCCAGTTAACGAATAGTTTGGTTGCGTTGGGATGGGGCGCTTTGCTGATCACCGACATGCAGCACGAGCCGCCGCCCATGATATCGCCTTCTTTCATCGGATGGGGCAGCAAGTTCCCCGGCAGTCCCTGCTTCTTGGCTTTCATCACCGGCTGGCCGCTGCCGATTTGAAAAGCGACCTTGCCTTGCGCCAACCAGTCGGTTCCCTGTTGCAAGTCACGGGTGATGAGAATGTCGGTTTCGGTCAATATGCGCGTGATAAATTTTTGCCCCAACGCCGGCGTGTAATAAAAGAACAAGAAGGTCTCGCCGCCGCCGCCGGCAACCCGCGGATCGAAGGTCACCAGCTTGCCTTTCCACTTGGGCTGGAGCAAATCCCACCAGGACTGAATCTCCTTGGCATCGACGAGCTTGGTATTGTACGAGCCGCGCCGCGTGCCGATCTCACCGGAAATAATCAACGCGGCATTATTTTGCGGATCGGCGAAATAAAATTTGCCGTCGAACCAATTCGCCGGATCGATAACCTCCGGCAAAATCAGCAAAGGCTTCAATGGCGCCAAGGTGTTGGGCGCGAACGCGGCGTAGGTCGACGAGCCGCCCATCAGTAAATCGGCTAGATATTTTCCGGCGCGCCGCTCGGCGACGATGCGCTGGGCATGCTCCGAGCCTTTGCCCGGCACGAAGTTGAACTTGATTTCCGGATAACTTTTCTGAAACAGCGACCAGACCTGTTGATAGGCTGGATTATGCGGGCCGTAGATCGCGACCTCCCCCTCTTTCTTGCCGGCGTCGATGGTCTGCTCCCACTGCTTCTTCCAGTCGAATTGAGCACAAACCGGTGTAGCGATCACCAGCGCAAGAAAGTCTATCGCAACGAAAAATTTTCCGACGTTCAGAATTCCCATGGCCCCATCCCTCCAATACTCCATTACTCCAACACTCCAGTGGTATTTCTCGCTCACCGATGCGCGCGCATCTCCGCCGCCGTGAACGGCCCAGCGCCCATGATTTGATGCACTTCCCATTCGAGCAGCTCGAAGGAGCAAAAGCCCGCAGCCGTGTAAGGATCGCTGGCCGCGATTTGCCGCGCCGATTCTTTCGAAGCGGCGCGAATCACATAAACGCCGTACTTGCGGTCGGCGGTGGGACCGGAAAAAAGTATCGTCCCAGCCTCATGCTGTTGTTTCATCCACGCCAGATGCTGATCCAGCGTCACCGTCCATTTTTCGCGCGGCTTGGTTGCCTGGCGCAAGACCAAATACCACATGAGTGCCTCCTGTTTTTAATCATCGATATGCTCGATGCCGTCAGCTGTCAAGAAATTTGCCGGTCAAATTCACCGCCCAAGCGCGATGGCAATCGTCCCCGCGACCACTGCAACCGTGCCGAGAATCGTGATCATCGTGATTTTTTCCTTACCGCGCAAGAAAATCAGCGAGATGATCAAGCTGAACAACGGTGTCGTCGCGACGATCGGCGAGACGATCACCACTCGACCGCTGGTCAACGCCACCAGCGTCAACAGCGCGCCCAGCGCTTCGAAAAATCCCGACAGAAAAAAATGCCAAACACCCTTGCCATGCCACTTTAGATTACGATCAGCGCGGGCCCATAGCGTGTAAGGCAAGGTGCCGAGCAAAGAGACAATAGCGACAACGAAGCTAAAAAACACCGGCTCATTGGTGATCGTCAGACCATAGCGGCGTAGCGGAAAAGCCACGCCGGCGAGTAAGCCGGCGAGAGTCGAAAACAGCACATGCCACCAGCGATAGCTCGGCGGCGCCGCTTCGGGCTTCCAAGAGATCATCACGACGCCGACCACGACCAAAAAGGTTCCCAGCAGGACGGCGAACCCGGCGCGCTCGCCCATAAGCGCGATGGCGATGATCGCGCTCCATAGCGGATAGCTGTTGCGCAGCGGCTGGCTGCGCGAAGTGCCGATCTTTTGCAGACCGATGAAGGTCAGCAGACTGATGATGGTCTGCATGACGCCGAGCAGCACGAATACCCACAGCGCCCGCACGGCGAAATCTGGAATCCCGCCGGCAAAAATCAAAGCCGCGCCGAGCGTCAACGTCCGCGCCGACAACGACACCAGCGTCGCCGTCAGCGGCGTCGATACACGAAGGCCGAGCCAGCCGTAAACGGCAAACAAAGCGAATGCGACAGCGGCGCAAAGTGCGGCGAGTTCGGAGTTCATGGGAAATGGGCAGACTGATTTAAAAGGATGTACAAGACAAGCTTGCCCCAGTCAAAGGTCTCACGTTGCCGACGGCGGGGTTAAGATAAATAACGCAGCGCTTAACTCCGGACCGTCTTTTCGTATATACTTGCCCCTGTCCGTCGAACTGAATCGCTATTTAAGGAGCCCCCATGCGCCGAAGCCTGGCATTGTTTCTTGTCGTCTTTCTGTCTTTCCTGCTGTCGTCTCGGGTCCAAGCCCAGGATCAGATCCGCGACTTGGTGGTAAAAATTCACGCCACCCAGCACGCCCCAGACCTGCTCAAGCCGTGGACCAAAAACAGCCCCCAGCAAGTCAAGGGTTCCGGCGTCGTCATCGACGGCAAGCGGATTCTCACCAACGCCCATGTGGTCAAGTACGCCAGTCAAATATACGTCCAGCCCAACCAGTCGGCCACCTATATTCCGGCGCGCGTCGAAGCGCTGACGCCGGGAATGGATTTGGCGATCCTCAAACTGGACGACGAATCTTTTTTCAACAATCGAGGCTCCCTGCCCTTCGCCCAAGAGCTGCCGCGGGTAAAAGACAACATCAACGTCTACGGCTATCCCACCGGCGGCACCGAACTGTCGGTGACCCAGGGCATCGTCTCGCGCATCGAATATACCGATTACTATTACCAAGCGGCGGGCCTGCGCATTCAGGTCGACGCCGCGCTCAACTTCGGCAACAGCGGCGGTCCGGCGGTGTCCAATGGCAAGCTGGTCGGCCTGGTCTTCAGTCTGATCCAGAACGCGCAGAACATCGGTTATCTGATTCCCGTCGAAGAGATTCAGCTGTTTTTGAAAGATGTCGCCGATGGCCGCTACGACGGCAAACCGCAGACCTTCGATCTGATTCAGACCGTCGAGAACGACGCCTTGCGCCAACGTCTCGGCCTGCCCAAAGGAGTCAATGGCATCATGATCGCGCAGCCCTACCGTAACGACGCCAACTACCCGTTGAAAGAATGGGATGTGGTGACGCGCATCGGCAACACCTCCATCGATAGCGACGGCAAGGTTGCCATCCGCTACGATCTGCGTCTCTCGGCATCTTATCTCGTGCAAAAATTCGCCAAGAACGGCCTATTGCCGGTGACGGTTTTTCGCGACGGAAAACTGATCGATCTCAGTTTGCCCGTAAGCACGCAACGGGAGTTGGTGATCCCCTATTTGCTCGATGCCCAACCGCGCTTTTTTATCTACGGCCCGTTCGTTTTCTCAGCGACCACCCAGGATTATTTGGAAAGACTCGGCAACAACCAACGCGCCGCCTTCGGCCGGCTACCAAGTCCATTGGTCACGCGCCGTTATGACAAACCGGCTTTTGAGAACGAAGAGCTGGTCGTCGTCGCCTCGCCGTTGTTTCCGCACCGTATCACGCGCGGCTACGACGATCCCAACCGCGCCGTGCTCGGCGAAGTCAACGGCGTCAAAGTCAAAAACCTGCGCCACTTGGTCGAGCTCCTGCGCGACAACCGCGATGAACAGATCAGTTTCAAATTCGCCGCCTCGGGTGTCTTGATTCAT
>ORMF012610535.1_pt1 | contig 10470 bp, 11 predicted proteins | sample 1779871 | NCBI WGS metagenome assembly ORMF01 (sample SAMEA104232316, study PRJEB22302) | groundwater metagenome | biome: forest; feature: aquifer; material: groundwater | place: USA | collected 2011-08-07 | depth 5.4 m
GGTCTGGGTGCGCCAGAAGTTCAGGCCGAACTTGTCGATCGACAGCCACGACTGCCGGAACAGCTCGAATCCAATTCCCGCAACGATAAGGATCAACGCGAGGGCAAACGCCCCAGTGCCAACGCGAAACCCCAGATCGCCTTTCTTTATCACGTATTCAAGAGACCTTTACCCGCGCGAGCTGAGCGATCTCGAGCTTGATTACGGCTTCGGGCAGCGGCGCGTAGCCCAGTTCCGCGGCGTACTTCTGGCCGTCGCTCAGCGCCCACTTCACGAAGTCCACCATCACCTTGCTCTGGGCTTTGTCTTTGGGGTTTTCGAACAGCAACAACCACGTGAACGATGATACCGGATAGACGCCTTTTCCGGGCGCATTGGTAATGGACACCCGGAAGTCTGGCGGCATCTTGTCTGCGGCCGCCGCGGCGGCGGCGGTCACCGATTCAACCGATGCCCTCGTGAATTCTCCGTTCATGTTCTGGACCATGCCGTAGCTGATTTTGTTCTGCAGCGCATAGATCAACTCGACGTAGCCGATGGATCCGGGCGTCTGCGATACGAGGCCGGCGACGCCCTCGTTCCCCTTCCCGCCAACCCCTGTCGGCCAGTTGACGGATGTGGCCACGCCCACCTTGCTCTTCCATTCAGGGGAGACCTTGGCCAGGTAGTCCACCCAGATGTAGGTTGTCCCGGAGCCGTCCGACCGGTGCACGACCACAATGTCGCTTCCAGGCAGGTTGACGCCGGCGTTCAATTTCGCGAGGGCCGGGTCGTTCCATTTCGTGATCTTGCCGAGGAAGATATCGGCGAGAACCTGACCGCTGAACTTGAGCTCGGCCTTCACATTCGGGATGTTGTACACGGGCACGTCAGCCCCGAGCACGGTCGGGAAATGCAGGATCTTGCCTGGCGCCGCCTGGAGCTGCTCGTTCGTCATCGGCCCGTCCGTAGCCCCGAAGAACACGGTCTGGTTGGTAATCTGCCTGATGCCGCCGCCCGATCCGATCGACTGATAGTTGATCTCGACGTTGGAGTGCAGCTTGTTGTATTCCGAGAACCATTTCGAATAGATTGGGTTCGGGAATGTCGCACCCGCGCCGTTGATCTGTATCTTCTGCTGGGCGGAAATGCCACCAGCCAGAGCCACCGCGAACGCCGCGATTGCCATTCTGTGGAGAACTTTCATAAACACGACCTCCTAGAAATTGATCAATCCGTGCACAGCGACGCTATGGACGGGCGCCGTCGTGATGTTATCGAACTGTTGGCCGTCGTAGTCGATGAGGATCGCGGTGCTGACGCTGCCCTGGTGCGGGAACCAGTACGACACGCCGACAATCGTGCGGTTCTGGTGCTGATCCTTCAGGGTCGTAATGCCGGGGCTTGGCGATGTCGAGGTCGGCGCGAACGTCAGCGCTGTGTTGGGTGTCCAGTGATCGTACCGCAGCAATCCTTCCCACGACGAGCCATTGGCCATCGGCGCCCGCGGCGTCGCCCAGATCGAGTAGCCATGGCTCGACACGTCGGGGGCTGTCGCCAGCGTCTGGTCTCTGGCGTTGAGGTAATCGAATCCAGCGTTCAGGTACTGGTGTTCGAACGTCACGTTTCCCATGACGCGCTTGCGCTCGTCACCGCCGGCGTAGTTGTCGTTGTAGTAGACGAAATGCGCTCGAAGGCCCCGCAGGACCGGCGCCATCGTGGCGAAAGGCCGCAGCGTGCCGCGGAATTCGACGGCCTTCTGGTTGTTGACCTCAACCTTCTGGTAGTTCTCCCCGTTGTAGACGCCGATGTGAAAGTCGCCGTAGTTCGACGGGAAGTTGTAGCGGAAGGAGACACCGGCGTCTGAAGACGTCATGGTTGTGGGAAGCGGGATGCGCTCAACGAACACCGTGCCCTGGAAACGATAGCGGTAGATCCCCTCCTCGAAATCGACCCACGGCGTCTGCTGAATGCCGACCCGCGTCCACGAGCCTTTCGTCATCCAGTCGTCAAGGTTGAACTGGGCGTACGCGTACTTGACCCGGAAGACGAGGCTGTCACTGGACACGCTGTTCCCTGCGCCGAGAGCAAGCAACCCGCTCTCCCGAGTGATGTCGGGCGTGATGCGGAACGCCACGATGTGCGAGATATTGCCGGTGATGTTGATGTAGGCGCGCGCGACATCGAACGAACTCTTGTTGACAACGTTACCGTCGGCATCCGTTGTCGTGGGGTTCGACTGATACGTGAAAACCGGGTAGAGCGTAGCACCCACGCGAATCGACGGCGTGTCGTCGGGCGGCGTATACCCGGCGGCCGGCGTCACCTGAGCCGATGCGGCTCTGACTGAAGCCACGGTGATGAGCATCAAAAGCAGAACACGTCGCAAGAAGCCTCCTTGGCTCCCTTGTCCGCGGCCAACAGGCCCAGGGAGCATCGTGGCTTCAGAGTAACGACATGGTATGTCTGGCGTGATTCCCGGATGTTACAAAGCCGTTAAATATGTAACGACACGGTAAAGAAGACGCTCGAACCTATGCAGTATCTTGGGCAGCCTGCGCGACGCCGTGGCGACGGACACGTTTCGCCCGCGTCAAATCGACTTTGCGCGGCCGAGGTGGCTCGTCGTCCGAGTGTCACACAAATCGAGTAGGAATTGGCGTGCAGCAAGTGTCCCGATACAACGTCCTCTTCCTGTGCACCGGCAACTCGGCGCGCAGCATCATCGCCGAAGCACTGCTCAACTACTGGGGCAAGGGTCGCTTCACGGCGTTCAGCGCCGGGAGCCACCCGAAGGATCGGGTGCATCCGCTTGCGCTCGAGACCCTTGCGCGGAATCAGTTGCCCACCGACAACCTCAGGAGCAAGAGCTGGGATGAGTTCGCGGGGCCTGAAGCGATCCCTCTGCATTTCGTGTTCACCGTATGCGACCGCGCCGCCCAGGAGACCTGCCCCCTCTGGCCGGGGCAACCGATGACCGCTCATTGGGGCATTCAGGATCCGGCGGCCGTGGAAGGATCCGAGGAAGACCGGATGCGGGCGTTTCGCCGGGCATTCGCGGAGCTCGACGCCCGCATCAAGATTTTCACGAGCCTCCGCCTCGAGGCGCTGGATCAGCTGGCCCTTCAACAGCAACTCGACGCCATCGGAACAATCCGCCCTGCGGCAGACGACTCTAGTCCGGCGGGTGGGAGCGCTCCCGCAGACGGGTGACAGAATGAAGGGCGGCCACGGCCGCCCTTCTCCTTCCCGATATAGGTCGTGACCGGATGACCGCTCAGTGGTCGTCGTCATCCCCATTATCTTCGTGATGGGTGTGGTGTCCGTCATCCCATCCGTGATCCCGGTGCCCATGGTGCGGTTCCCGCGGGTCCGGCGAGGCGATCAAGTACAGCTGGCCGCCCTCAACCAGCTCACCAGGTATTCCGTAATGGGCCTGCAGATCCGCCAGAAAATAGCGGCGGCCCTTCTCATACCAGTGCGCGGACTTGACGATGTCGGTGACTTCGATGATCCCCGAGCTCTCCTCATCGACGTTGAAGGGCGCCGGTGCCGGCGGTGCGAACCGGGCGGGATCGGATTGCAGAACGGCCGTCGCGACCTTCGTCGCCGGGTTGACGAGCCAGGTCTTCGCGATGTACGGCGTGTTGCCCGGATCTTCCTGCACGAGGACCGAGCCGTCCCCGTCCACGGTGATGTTGTCGAACTGGGCGAACGACGGTTCGACCACTCCAGGCGGCGTCAGCGAGGAGCGTTCAACGATGAGCTCGATGGTGCCGCCGGTCGGGTTGACGAGGCTGTCGAACGTCAGCTTGTGGAGTCGTGCGGACTGGGCGTGCGCGTCGATCGTCGCGCCCGTGATCACGAAGTAGAAAACGCGCGGGTTCTGCGTGTCCCAGGCGCCGTCCTCGGGCCGCGCGAACTCGGTGACCTGGCGGGCGACGCTCGTCGCCTGCAGAGTCGAGCCTGGCCCGACGGCAACATCGGACACATCGACCAGTCCGAACGTGCCGTTGACGGCCCCGTTGTTCTCGCGAACGACCGGCAAGCCGCCATAGTTCGCGCCGCCATTGGTGACCCGGATGCCGTACAGGGCGCCGCCCGTCAGGCCGGCGCGCTCGACGGGGTTCCCGACCTTCTTCTTGTCGCCGACGTACAGATACACCTGACCCGGTGTCGAATCGTCGAGACCGACGACCATCGTTTTGTCGCCCGCGTTCGGGTGGGCGACGCTGTTCTCCCACGAAAATCGTCCCAAATGCGGCAGTTGAAACGACGTGCCTTTGTCATCTCCGGTGACAACGTGGGCAAATGCCCGCCCCTCGTTTCCGCTTTCCTCACCGTCCATGAAGAGGCGGCCGTCGAAACCCTTCTTCGTCTTCGGGTTGTAAAACGCGGTGCGCTCGGGCAGGTCGGCCGAGCAGAGGCGGCTGAATTGAGCCGTCGGGGCGAACACGTACTGACTCGCGGGGGCGTCCCACATGTAGACGTCCTGAATGAGATCCTCTCCCGACCGCACCTGGAGCGTGTCGAGATGGATCGTCCACTGCGAGACGAAGGCGCCGTTCTGGCCGTGCGCCCGCGCGATGCCGCCGGCGGAAATTTCGTGGTTCATGAACACCGTCATGTAGGCGTGAGCGGCGACGTACTTCCCGGACTTGAACTTCCCGGCGAGCGCGCCAAGTCCGTCGGGAATGCCGACCATGGCGTAGCCGTTGTGCTTCGCGCGATCGCCGACAGAGATGACGGCGAGCGTTTCCCAGCCGGGCGCCGCTGGAACCGGAACGACGTAAGGCGTCTGCGAGCTGCTCGGACCTGTGAAAGTTCACGGTGCAGTACCCGGAACAATCTGCGCGACAGCAGGCACAGCGGTGAGAGCGGCGGAGAGCGAGAGAACGACCGGGACGAATCGACGTAGCATGCGTGTCCTCCTTGGAGTTGCGAACACACGCAGTCTAGAAAGCGTGCGCGACAGGTGAATGACGCGCGTGCAATCTTCTCATCACAATTGATCACATGAAGATGCAACGGCCGGCGGGCGTGATGGATGCCGGCTCGATCAGGCGGCCCAGGATCCGTTGCGGTAGAGCGTGAGGGCGATGTCAACATTCGCTCTCAGCGTGCGAGCGATCGCGTCCCATTCCTTCTCGCAGCGCACGAGCGTCTTCCACGAATACAAATGCTTGGGCTTGTGAAAGTCGCTGTTGGCGACGTAGGGATAGTGTTTGAGGCTGGTGACGGAGAAGAGATCGTCCCGATTCGCCGCTTCCCAGACGTCGACGAGATCGACGAGCTGCTTTCGATGATCCCACAGGTAGCAGGTGCCTATTTCGAGGCGCCGCGTCGTCCGGTGGTGCGGGTGGCAGGCGATACTCAGCGCATTCTGGCGCTTGATCTCCTTGAGGATGTCTTCGGCCGGCTGGTCGGCCGAGATGAACTCCTTGATGTTCAACGCGACGACGTGTGAGTTCTTCTTGCTGCGGATGTGATTCTGCGTGATCTCCGCGCCGGGAATCACCAGCAGGTCATAGAGCCGCCGCGCGCGGCGCGCCTCGACGGCGATGTCTTCGAGGTAGGCCTCGAAACGTCCGCTCGTGACTGAGAACTCGCGGCTGCCGAGCGATGCGAGTTTCGCGGCACGCGCCAGCAGATCCCGCCTCATGAGGATGTGGTCGGTGATGGCGATCACATCGAAACGGCCAGTCTGACCATACAGGTCGACGACCTCGCGGAGACTCAGGCGTCCGTCGCTCCACCGCGTATGCACGTGGAAGTCGCACAGGAGAAACGGTTCGTATCCCGGCACCTTAAGCCCTCACGTCGAGATGATTGCGGTCGGCCGGTCGATGGCGCAGGATCTCGGACCAAAAGTTCCTGACGTACAGACGGAACACCGTCATCTTGCCCATCGCCCGGTACCGGCGCGCAGACGTCCACACCCAGCAGTCGGCGCAGACGGCCACGAAGCCGTGTCGGGTCAGACGACGGCCGAGATTCGTGTCTTCGCCGTGAAACTCGATCGTGCAATCGAAGCCGCCAATTCTGGCCAGCGCCTCACGCCGCACCGCGAAATTACCGCCGTACAGAATCGCGCCAATGCCGAACAGGCGATGCACGAGAAGATGGGTCGGCGGGGCTACAAACAGGTCGTACAGACGAATCAGGATCCGCCCTTCCCTGTCCCAATCGTAGAAGCGGTACGGGCCGGTGACGGCATCCACGTCAAGCCTCGACAGGAACCGAGCCTCGACCCGCTCCAGCCATTGCAGAGGCGGCCGGCAGTCGGCGTCGACGTAGGCCACGATGTCGCTGTGCGCGGCCCGCCGGCCTGTTTCGCGTGCCACCACCAGGCCCCGGGTCGGCTCGTACATCGTGCGAACGCCCGGTACCTGCCGCGCCACCATGTCGGTGTCGTCGGTGCTGGCATTGTTGATGACGATGATCTCGTCGGGTGGCCGTGTCTGAGCCCGAAGCGCAAAGAGGCAGGGGCCCAGGTATCGGGCCTCGTTATAAGCACAGACGACGACGGCCATCGTCAGCGCCATCGTGTGAGCGTGTACATCGACCCAAGATACAGGGACGCTGTAACAACGCCGCCGCAGCAGGATTACGTTAATGCGACGTCTTGCCGAGCGGCTCGAGGAGGATGAACCAGCTTTCGCAGTCGGTACGCGAGCCGCCGGCCAGGGTCACGGTAAAGACAAGATTGAGCGACGGAATTTCCCACCGCTGCTTGGCGCGGCTGGCCTCCATCGGGACTCGATGCGGCTGCAGCAGGTTCTGCGGAGAAGCGTGCTCGCGGTGCTCGTCGTTGATACCCTTGAAGATGGCGAACTCGCGGCCAGGTCCCAGATGTACCTCGAACTGGCCGACGCCGTTGACGACATGGTCGTACACACGTTCGGTGTAGCGCCCATCCACGTCGCGGCACGACTGCCAGTTGCCCTCGAGAACAGCGTGGCCGCCGACGCGTGAGAACGACGTGAACTGCGCGCCGGCGGGCCCGGCCACACCCACGATCGCGGCCGCGACCATCCCCAGAAACGCCCCAATTCGCATGTCAGGCCTGCAGAATACCATCGATCCGGCGGTCGTTAACCCACAATTAACAGGTTCGACACGATGGGGAAACCCCGCCCCGGTACTGTGGATTTGAACATGGCGAAATACCGGGTCCTGATCGTTGAGGACGAGCAGGACATCGCGGGTCTCATCAAGCACACGCTGGAGCGCCACACCGACGTCGAGGCGGATATCGTGGGCAGCGGAGACGCGGCGCTCAAAGCCGTTGTCGATCGGCCGCCGGATCTCATCATTCTCGATCTCAATCTGCCTGTGTTGAGCGGCGTCGAAGTCTGCCGGATCCTGCGGTCGCGTTCCGACGTGAAGCACGTCCCCATCATCATGCTGACGGCGCGCACGAGCGAGAACGATCGCGTGACCGGGCTCGAGATCGGCGCCGACGACTACGTCACCAAGCCTTTCAGTCTGAGGGAGCTGTCGGCGCGCGCGCGCGCGGTGCTCCGGCGGAGCGAGTCGGTCGCCGAGCGGCCCACGTCGGCATACCGTGGCACCCGCCTGGTGGCCGATTTTGATGCCGTATCCGTTTCCGCCGACGGTGAAGCCGTGCGTCTGACGCGGCGCGAATTCGAGCTGCTCCGGTATCTGGTGCAGAATCGGAATCGCGTCGTGTCGCGGGATCGTCTGCTCGAACGCGTGTGGGGATACGACCGTCTCGTGGAGACGCGCTCGGTGGACGTGCACGTCGGGCGGCTGCGCGGCAAGCTGGGCAGCGCCGGCCAGCAGATCGAGACCGTCATCGGCCTCGGCTATCGTTTCGTGGACTGAACCGCCCAACCCTTCGACGTCAACTCCGACACTTCCAACCTGAACACGGCCAGCGCGCGTTCGACGCGGTGCCAGTCGTGGTAGCACGCATGGCGGGTCAGCTGGCGATCGTCTTCGCGCTTCACTTCCCAACCCGATCCAACCAGCGGCTGGATGGAGTAATGTCGGGTGTGCTCGGCGCGTTGAAGACTCACTGAAAACATGGCGGACAACGGAACCTCCAGGGACAGGAACGGCAATCTTGGCCCGACCGGGGGCGCGGACGGCAGTAAATTCTCTGTAACATCGAGCCGCTGACGCGGCAGGAGGCACCCATGGCCGACGGCGTCCAGACCTACAAGAACCATACTCGGCTGCTGCCGGCGTTTCATTTCTTCGTGATGCCGGTGCTGCTCCTGAACGTGCTCAACACGTTGCGGATTTTTTGGCGTACGCCCAACCTCGGCGCCGGCTTCAACGTGATCGTCGCGATCGCGCTGCTGATGCTCGCGCTGCTGGCGCGCGTCATGGCGATTACGGTGCAGAACCGCGTGATCCGGCTCGAAATGCGGCTGCGCCTCCGCGAGATCCTGCCGCGCGATCTGCTGCCGCAGGTCGACGGCCTCAGCCATCTTCATCTCATCGCGCTGCGGTTCGCGAGCAACGAGGAGCTGCCCGATCTGGTCCGGGAAGTCGTGGCCGGAAAGCTGCAAAACGCGAAAGACATCAAGATGCGCGTCAAGAACTGGCAGGGCGATTTTCTACGAGCCTAGGCGACGCAGAATTTTCGGCGTCAGGAACCAGCGCAGGTCTCCGGGCGCGCTCGGCGGCAGTGCGTCCACGTCAATGCGGCACACCCCGCCCTTCTTGAACTCCATCGGGTGACGGGTGCCGATCAGCCGTGCTGCGAGCTCGCCGATGCCCGGCTCATGCCCGACGAGCGCAATGCGCACGCGCTTGCTCTGTTTCTCCAGATCCGCGATCACCGCCTGATGCGAGCCGCCAGGCTCGAGCGAATCAGCGTTGACCACATGCGGGTGCGGATCGAGCTCGGCGGCGATGATCTCCGCGGTCTGGCGTGCGCGCACCAGCGGGCTCGTCAGGGTCACGTCGACGCTGACACCGAGACGGCGCAGGCCGCGCGCGGCCTTCCCGAGCCGCGACATCCCCTCGTCGGTGAGCGGACGCTTGGAGTCGTCCGACCACGCGGCGCCGCGATCTTCAGCGACGCCGTGGCGAATGAGGTACAGCTCGTAGGGCCCTGGCATGACGTCGCAGCGGTCAGGCGGTGACGCGCGCGGCGGCCTGCGCCCGCCCGCCGAACCGTCCGCTGAGCGCCGTCAGCGCGTCGCGTCCGCGCATGTAGCGGCCGTGGAGACGACGGCAGTCCTGTTCCAGCGCGTCAACGAGCCCCTCGAGGCTGCGCCAGACAACCACGCTCGGCGGCACGAGGGACGCCTGCACCTGCCGGGTGCGGTCGATGAGGATTTGCAGATCGTGGAGCCGCCCCAGCAGATCCTGGTTGTATTTCACCAGCCGGAGATCGGGCCTCGCGATCGAGGCGCCGGATTCGCTCGCCACTTCCAGAGCGTACCGCAGCTTCTTGACCGCAATGCGGACCACGTGGAGCCGTTCGGGGAGGTAGACGGCGCCCGCCTCCTCGATGGCGTCGCCAAGACGGCCGGCGCGCCGCGCCACGCGCGCTTCGGCAGCCCACCGGACGCTTCGCTCGGGCGTCCGGCCGCGGGCCCGATCAGCCGGCCGTGTTTCACCGTCGCGAACCACCGCCTCGAGCTTCCGTCCGAGCCGATGCAGTTCGGCGATGGGAGCTTTGGCCATCAGCTTTCGTCGACTGGCCTTCCGCTCTTTGTTGACGAAGGCCGTGAGACGCGCCAGGGCGTCGGCAGGATACCGGTCCGACTCGCCGAGTTTCGTGGCGAGGGCCATGAGCACGTCCAGTTCCCGTACCGATCCCAAACGTTCGGTCGCCTTTCGCAGGCGACGAGTTAGTCTTTCGGCCAGGTCGGCTTCCAGATGGAGCACGGGCAGCAGTTCCCGCAAGCGCCGCGTCGCGACACGGGTGCGGTGCAGCGCGCGTACATCGCCTTTCTCGAGGCCGTGTAACATCTTCGTAAACTGCTCGAGGCGTCTGCGAAGCAAGTGATGGCGCTCGGCTGATGCGGGCATGATATAGCGGCGAATCCGTTGGAGGTGATTATAGTGGAAGGACCAGCCCGGACCTAGACATGCGACTCGCTGCGATCGACATCGGCACCAATTCGCTCCATATGATCGTCGTTCGCGTGCGCCCCGATCTGTCGTTCGAGGTCATCGACCGGGAGAAGGAAATGGTCCGGCTTGGCGCCGGCGGTCTCGACGGACGTGCGCTCACGCCCGAGGCGATGCACGCGGCGCATCAGGTGATGTCGAAGTTCCGGCGGCTCGCCGAATCGCACAAGGTCGACGAGATCATCGCCGCGGCCACGAGCGCCACACGCGAAGCGGAGAACGGCGGCAAGTTTCTCCGCGCGGTCGCGCATGAGACCGGCATCCGTCCGCGGGTCATCTCCGGGACGGAGGAGGCGAGGCTCATCCACCGGGCCGCCGTCTACGGGGTCGGCAGCCCGGGCGACATCGCGGTGGTCGTCGACATCGGCGGCGGCA
>ORMF011620693.1_pt1 | contig 10465 bp, 8 predicted proteins | sample 1779871 | NCBI WGS metagenome assembly ORMF01 (sample SAMEA104232316, study PRJEB22302) | groundwater metagenome | biome: forest; feature: aquifer; material: groundwater | place: USA | collected 2011-08-07 | depth 5.4 m
AAACTTCTCCTAAGTGATAGAAGAGTTTTCTCGTATCTCGTCAAGAGTAGGGACAGAGCCCAAAAGAACTTTGTGAAACCTTCGAGTCTTGGTGTCTTTGTGGCAAGCTTTTTCCGTTTTTTGATTTGGGGAATGTCCACCAATCAAACCCTTGCAAACACCTTAAATAAGTTGTACTTTTACAACGTCATGGACAGCCTATTCTACCGCAAAGAGAAAAAGAGCTTCGGCTTCAAGGAGAAAGTTCTAAAACTTCTCAAGAGCAAACGGTTTATGGTTCGGTTTGTTCTTGGTTCCATTGTCGTGCTCTATGTTTCGTTTGGCACGCACGGCATCATTCAACGTGTTCGCTTGCAGCATCAGAAGTCAGAGTTGGCAGCGAAAATTCAGGAAGCAGAGACGGAGACAAAACGGCTGCAGGCTGAATCGAAAGCGTTGGACGGCGACCCGAAAGCGATTGAAAAAGTTGCCCGCGAAAAACATGGGATGATCCGCGAAGGAGAAACGGTGTACAAGGTAAACAGGAAATAAAAGCACATGTAATGCTCAGTTCGATTTCGGATTTCGGATTGGGGATTGCGAATTGAATCCATTCCAATCCGCAATTGGCAATTCGCAATCCGCAATCAAAAGCATGGAACTCTTCGACCCCACACCAACCAAACCCTCACCATCAACTCACGCTCCACTTGCAGAACGCGTCCGTCCGCACACTCTTGCAGAGTTTGTCGGACAACAACATCTGCTCGGCGAGGAGAAGCCGCTGCGCATGTTGATCGAAAGCGATCAACTGCCATCGATGATTTTCTGGGGACCGCCCGGCAGCGGGAAGACAACACTTGCGCGCATCATCGCGCAGCATACCAAAGCAGATTTCTTTCAGCTTAATGCAGTTTCGTCAGGAGTAAAGGATGTCCGGGAAGTTCTCGATAAAGCTGCGGCGAACAGAAAGCATTTCGGTAGGCGTACGATTCTCTTCATTGATGAAATTCATCGTTTCAACAAAGCACAGCAAGACGCATTGCTCCACAGCGTCGAAGATGGGGTGATAACTCTTATCGGTGCAACGACGGAGAATCCTTCGTTTGAAGTCATCTCGCCGCTGCTCTCACGCTCCCGCGTTTATGTTCTGCAAGCACTCAACAATGATCATCTCAATACAATAATTGACCATGCATTGAAATCGGATGTAGCGCTCAGCAAACAAGAAATTGCTGTTGAAGACAGGGACTATCTTATTCTTCTCTCCGGCGGCGATGCGCGAATGACGTTGAACGGACTTGAAACTGCAATCAGCTTAACCAAGCCTGATGCGCAAAAACGAAAGGTCGTTACAAAGAAACAGATCGAAGAAGCATTTCAGCGCAAGTATGTGAAGTATGATAAAGGGGGTGAAGAGCATTACAACATAATTTCAGCATTCATCAAAAGCGTCCGCGGCAGCGACCCTGACGCAGCAGTCTATTGGCTCGCAAGAATGTTGGAAGGTGGCGAGGATCCGAAGTTCATCGCTCGTCGAATGATTATTCTTGCATCGGAAGACATCGGCAATGCCGATCCGTACGCGCTGACGCTGGCGACGTCGTGCTTCACTGCTGTTGATTACATTGGAATGCCTGAAGCGAGAATCGTCCTTTCACAGGCTGCGACGTATCTTGCATCGTGCCCGAAGAGCAATGCGTCATACGCTGCAATCAACGAAGCGATGAGTGATGTGAAAACGAAGCCTGATGAGCCTGTGCCGCTCCGCTTGCGCAACGCCCCGACGAAGTTGATGGAGAATCTTGGCTACGGTGCAGAGTATAAGTACAGTCACGACTTCGAGAACAGTTTTGTTGAACAACAATATCTGCCGGACGGTCTGAAGAGCAAAGTGTACTATCGTCCGACAGAACAAGGGGGAGAAAAGAAGATTCGAGAACGCTTGTTGGGTTGGTGGAAATCGAAGAAGCGATAGTCTTCTCTAAACCCTGAGCGGAGTGAAGGGTCTGAATGAATGAAGTGTCATTAGTCATTGGTCATTTGTCATTGGCAGATAAGAAGCGGAAGTTCAGATTTGTAGTGAGTGTGGTGTTATTGGCATTTGCATGCCTCTCGTCGCACGCGCAGCTACGCGACTTTCCGCAGCCTGTTCTCGTTAAGCCTGATACGTCTCGAGCGGCGTCTGATTCTCTCGCAAAGGCTTCAATCGATACATCAAAGGTGAAAGTTGATTCACTCCTTGCAGTAAAGTCACCCTCAGGAATTGATTCGGTTGTAATATACTCCGCTGCTGATTCAATTGTCTATTCGCTTTCCAGCAAGACGATGTTCCTGTACGGCAAAGGAAATATCAAATACAAAGAGCTTGGCTTGAAGTCGGAACAGATTGACATCAATTGGAATACTTCAACGCTCAATGCACAAGGAGTTCCGGATTCATCAGACACATCGAACACGGGCTTTCGCGGCGCACCGGATTTAATTGATGGCGGAGAGACGTATCGTGGTGAGAAGATTTCCTACAACTTCAAATCGAGGAAGGGAAAGATTGAGGTTGGCAAAACGGAAATCGAAAAAGGATATTACCGCGGCGAAGAGATAAAGAAGGTTGCACCAGATGTGCTGTTTGTTGCCGACGGACGTTACACAACGTGCGATGCCGAGCATCCGCACTATTACTTTGCAAGCCCGCAGATGAAGATGGTCATCAAAGACAAAGTCGTTGCACGTCCGATTTATCTCTACGTCTCTGATGTTCCCATCTTTGCACTGCCGTTCGGAATTTTTCCAACTGAACGCGGAAGGCGTTCGGGTATTATCGGTCCAGCGTACGGTGAAAGCGGTCGCGGTCGCTACCTTCTTCATCTCGGCTATTACTGGGCGATGAACGATTACATGGATTTGAGTGTGAAGGGGGACGGCTACACAAAAGGGAGCTGGGTGTTATACTCCGACTTCCGTTACGCGCTGCGCTACAATTTCACCGGCGGCATCAGCACATCATTTGCAAAGACCATTAATAGCGAGCGGGGAGACCCTGCATACTCGAATCAAAAAGTGTTCAATGTCCATATTGGACATAATCAAGAATTTGATCCGACAATGCGACTTGTTGTTGACTTCACGTTTACGAGCGGCTCATCGTATTACCAAAATGTGAGCTATCAACTGAATGACCTGCTGCGGCAGGAGATTTTTTCCAACGCGACGCTCTCGAAGTTCTGGGAAGGCACGCCGAATAGTATGACTATCAACGTCAGTCGCAGGCAGAACCTGAGAGCCAACCCCGGCGAGCTTGAAATTAGCGATGGGCTGCCGAACCTGAGTTTCAACCGCGTACAAAGTTTTCCATTTCGGTTTGGGAAGCGATCGGGCGAGTCGAGTTCGTCACAAGCTTGGTATGAGCTGATCGGCTATACGTACAGTGCGCAGCTTCTCAATACTCGTAATCAATTCAGAGCTGACTCTGCAGGGTTTGAACAAGTTGAGGAAAAGCGGGGTGTGCTACACAATCTTGCAATCAACGCATCGCCGAAGCTTGGGTACTTCACTATTTCGCCATTCTTCAACTACACAGAGAAGTGGTACGACAAGAGCATGCGACGCCAACTTCAAACAACAATCAGCGGTCCCGACACAGCACGGGATACCACCTACTCATTTCTTGATATCGATGTGAAGGGTTTCAAAGCAGTCCGCTATTATGACTTTGGCGTTTCCGCAAGCACGAAGTTCTTCGGCATAGTGCAGCCGAATATTCTCGGCGTCAAGGGCATTCGACATCAAGTCACGCCGGCGGTTAGCTACACCTATCAGCCCGATTTCTCCAAAGCATCGTATGGATATTTTGGGACATACGTTGATCAATTCGGGCTGGTGCAAAAGTATGGTCTGTTTGATCGTGAAGTGTTTGGCGGAGCGCCAGCAGAAGAACGACAAGCACTCGGACTGCGTATCGGCAACGTGATTGAAATGAAGACGGCGTCGAATGACACGTCCGGTCAAGACAACAAGTTCCAGCTATTGAACTTCGACATTTCGACCGGCTACAACTTCGCACGTGACAGTTTGAAGTTTGATGAAATTAGTCTCGGTTACCGGACAAATATCGGCACACTTCTAAACATCAGCGGCAGCAGCAGTTTCAATCTCTACAAATTTGAACCGGATGCTCGAGACCCGCTCAATGGTCGTCGTGTGAACAAGTTCTTGATCAATGAAACGGGGCAGCTTGCTCAGTTGACAAGCTTCAGTCTCAGTCTTTCGACATCGCTGAGTGGTGAAAAGAAGAAGTCGTCGTCTGGTCCCGTGCGTTCCGCTGCCGATTCACTTCGCCAGCAAAGCGGGACACGGCAGTTGTATGATGATCCATCGCCGGACTTCAGCATTCCGTGGAAGTTGGATTTGTCGTACAACTTTTCGCAGTTCCAGCCGGACCCGCGTAACAAGCAGCGACAAGCGAATATCGCTGCGTCGTTAAGCTTCAGTCTGACTGAAAATTGGAAAATCTCCGCAAGCGCAAACTACGACATCATCAATAATGTGTTCGCTGCGCCGCAGGTGAGCGTATATAGGGACTTACATTGTTGGGAGATGAGCTTCAATTGGGTGCCGACTGGTCCGTATCGTAACTACAGATTGGAGATTCGTTTGAAAGCGCCGCAGTTGCAGGATATCAAGGTGACGAAGCAGCAGAGTTCGAGGGATATTTTCTAAGATGTCGCACATTATTTGATTTTTGCTTAGGTTCTTTCAGTAGAAGAAAGGAGATTACAGTGGCGATTGATGTCATCAACATCGACCCAGAAATTCTTGGCGGGACGCCGGTTTTCAAGGGGACGCGTGTTCCCATCCAATCACTCTTCTGGCATCTTGAAAAAGGAATTACCCTTGATGAGTTTCTTGACGATTTTCCTTCGGTGACAAGAGAACAAGCACTTGCTCTCTTGGAAATCGCGGAGAAGGCAGTTGTCTCAAAGAACTTCAAGAGCTTCTATGAGACTGCTTCTTGATGAAAATCTGCCGAAAGCTCTGAAACGGCATTACGTATCCGGTTAGTGTCTTCCTGCTTGATGCGATTGACAACACGTATGTTGAGTTGAAGGAGCTTGTTCCACAAATCCATAAGAGGCTGGGAGAGGAATTGAAACCAGGAGTTACAATTATTTCTCGGTAACGAGAACGTCAAATCTTCAAAACAAACAAAGCCCCTCAACGGGGGCTTTTCATTTTCGTGTACAGAAATGTAGCATTGCTACGTCTCCACGAAGATCAATCACGCCGACTGCTTCCGCTCTTCAAACGTGTAGAGCGGATCTCTTTTCTTCAGAATAACATCTTTCGTGATTGTACACGTTGCAACATTCTCTCGCTCGGGGAGAGAATACATAATCTCGAGCATCACTTCTTCGATGATGGAACGAAGCGCTCGTGCACCAGTGCCGCGTTCTATCGCTTGCTGGACGACACCTCTAATTGCTGACTCCTCAAAATGCAGCTCAACGCCTTCCATTCTGAACAACTTCTTATACTGCTTTAACAGCGCATTCTTCGGCTCGGTGAGAATGCTGCGCAACGCATCTTCGCTAAGCGAGAAAAGCGACGCAATCAACGGCAACCTACCGACAAACTCCGGAATCAATCCGAACTTCATCAAGTCTTCCGGCTGGACCAATTGCAGCAAGTCATTACCATCAACATCGTGCTTGCTCTTAATTTCTGCACCGAAGCCCATCGGGTGTTTATTCACACGACGAGCAATGATCTTCTCGAGACCTTCAAACGCTCCCCCACAAACGAAGAGGATGTTTCGCGTGTTGATATTGATAAGGCTTTGCTCGGGATGTTTGCGTCCGCCTTTCGGGGGGACACCGGCAACTGTGCCTTCAAGAATCTTGAGCAATGCTTGTTGGACACCTTCGCCTGAAACATCGCGTGTAATTGAGGCACTATCGCTCTTGCGAGCAATCTTGTCTATCTCATCAATGTAAATGATGCCCCGTTCGGCTTTCTCAACGTTGTATTCCGCATTTTGCAGCAGGTGAACGAGAATGGTTTCCACGTCATCGCCAACGTAGCCGGCTTCGGTCAATGTTGTAGCATCGGCAATTGCGAACGGAAGGTCGAGAATCCTCGCCAGCGTTTTGGCGAGCAGCGTTTTGCCGGTTCCTGTTGGACCAATGAGAAGTATGTTCGTCTTCTCAATCTCCACGTCATCGATATCAAACAAGCGTTCCTTCTCATCGATGCGCTTGTAGTGATTGTACACCGCAACAGCGAGACTTTTCTTTGCCAGCTCTTGTCCGATAACATATTCGTCCAGCGCCTTTTTGATTTGAACAGGCGTCAGATTTCCCTTCACGCCTTTGCGCGCAGTGAACGCGGCAAGATTGTTGCGGATGATGTCCACCGAGCTCGAGACGCAAATGTCGCAAATGTACACATCCGGTCCGGCGATAATGCTCTGTACTTCTTCGGGACTGCGCCCGCAGAACGAGCAATGAATTTTTTCGCTGCCTCTTGAACGCTGGTTCACTTCTTTTCTTTCTCTTTTTTGAAGTACACAGTGTCAATCAAGCCGTAGTTCTTTGCTTCGTCCGACGACAAATACCGGTCACGGTCGGTGTCGCGTTCAATACATTCCAGGGGTTGCCCTGTGTGGTTTGCCAAAATCTGGTTGAGGCGCTTCTTTGTCTTCAAAATCTCTTCTGCTTGAATGCTGATGTCCGATGCTGTGCCTTGCACGCCGCCCCACGGTTGATGAATCATGATGCGCGAATTGGGGAGAGCAGCGCGTTTACCTTTTGCGCCACCGGCAAGAAGCACGGCACCCATGCTTGCTGCCATACCTATGCAAATCGTCGAGACATCGGGACGAATGTATTGCATTGTGTCGTAAATCGCGAGTCCGGCTGAAACACTGCCGCCCGGGCTGTTGATGTACACCATGATGTCCTTATCCGGGTCTTCCGATTCGAGGAACAACAACTGCGCGATGGAAAGACTCGCCACCGAATCATCAAGCGGTGTTCCGATGAAGATGATGCGCTCCTTCAGCAGGCGGGAGAAAATATCGTACGCACGCTCGCCTCTGCCTGTCTGCTCAACAACCATCGGCACCAATTGATAATGGATTTGTGAACTCATCCCCATGTCCTTTCTACGTAAGAGTGTTCTGATTCAGATTTATGCGGTTTCACCAACAACGTGTTCGGTCACGATTGCGTTTTCTTTCAACAACGTCATCAGCTTGTTGGAAAGCAACCGCTCAGTCGCAGCGCCGGAGCTTTTGTAGTAACGAAGCAACTGTGCTTTTTCGAGACCGATGCTCGCGGCTTCTGCTTCTGCAAGCTTCTCGATCTCTTCATCGGTTACGTTGAGATTTTCGGTTTCGATGATTCGCTCCCGCAACAAGCCCCATTTCGCTTGATAGACTGCGGACTCTTTGTTCTGCTCGCGGTACTTCGCTTCATCAAAACCTCGCGGCAACGTCTTATCCTTTGAGCGGTTCTTCAACTCTTCAACAAACGAGTCGAGGTACAAGTTCACGAGCGATTCGGGCACGGCAAAGTCGTGCGACTTCACAATCTCATCCACGATCTTGTCTTGAAGCGCTCGCTCGGATTGTTGAGCCCAATACGCGCCAAGGTCTTTGCGGAGATTTGTCAGGAACTCGTCTTTCGATGAAACTTTCTCCTGCGTAATCTTCTTCACAAACGCATCATCGAAATCCGGCAGCTCAACCTTCTCTATCTTCTTCACAGAAATCGCGACATGATGTTTGTGCGTGTGGTCATCGTGTCGCGAATCGAACCGGATTCTGTATTCGCCGCCGACTTCGGATTTGGACAACGCGTCTCGCACTTCCTTGGCAAGCGTTTCATCGGAGAGATAAAAGCGTGTATCCTTCGTCTTCTTGCCAATCAAGGGCATGCCATCCTCAGCCAGCTCTTGTACATCGGCAGTGATGACGTGGTCATCGTTATCGCGCACAAGCGTTACGCCGAGCATCGTAGCATTGATGTGTCGCAGTCTGTCAATTTCTGCGATGACATCTTTCTCAGAGACGGTGTGAACCGGTTTCTCGACTTTGACGTCCTTGTACTTCTTCAGCTCAATCGTCGGCTTCACTTCATATTTGATTTTGAACTTGAAGTGCTCGCCGCGTTTGAAATCCATGTCGGTCATCGTCGGTCTGCCAATCGGCTCGATGTTCTGCTCCTCGAGCGTCGAGCGGAATGATTCGTTCGCGATGTCATCAAGCGCATCCTGCTCGATTGCTTTGCCGTACATTTTCTTAATCATCGGCAGCGGCACTTTGCCTTTGCGGAAACCTTTAATCTCGACTTTTGGTGCAAACTTCTTGTACGCACGCTCGAAGTGCGGCTGAAGCTCCGCATCGTTCAGCACAAACTCAGCCTCACGTTGTACATCGGAAAGAGTATTGATGGTAACTTCCAACTCACAAATCCTTTTACGTTAGTGATTAAAACTCGGGGTGATTCTTGTGGGGCAGTGGGCACGGAGGGACTTGAACCCCCACGAGTTTCCTCACCAGATCCTAAGTCTGGCGCGTCTGCCAATTTCGCCACGTGCCCAAAAATGTGGAATTAAGATAAGTATTTTTGGAGGGAACTACAATGCCGATTCTTGCTCGTTCAGAATGGAGGGATGATGAACTCAGGTAAGCGGGAGAATAATGCAGACGGTTGTGCCTTTTCCAACTTCCGTGTCGATTTCGATTGAGCCTTTATGGTCGTCAACGATTTTCTTGGCGATGGCGAGACCAAGCCCGGTGCCATGCTGTTTGCCGCGGGTGAAGAATGGCTCAAACACTTTCAGCCTGACTTCTTCAGGCATGCCCATGCCAGTGTCGGTGAATGCAAATGCAACTTGTCCATTCTTCTTTTGAATTTGTAGGGTGAGTGTACCGCCGTTCAGCATTGCATCGGCAGCGTTACCGGCGACATTCTGAAACACTCGCATCATTTTTTCAGAATCCATCAACACGTTTCCCGTATACTCGAACTTCTTAACGAAGCTGATTTTTTTCTTTGCAAGCTCATGTTCGATGAACGTAAGCATGGTTGGAAGAACGTCCGCCAGCTCGACTGCCTCAATTTTTAGTTCGCTTATGCCGCGTGAGAAGTCGAGCACTTCCTGTGTCATATTCACGAAACGGTCCACTTGTTTCATCATCATCTCAGCGATTTCTGCAGCCTCTTGATCCTGTGTTTTGTTTTTGATGACTTGCGCGTAAATGCGCATCGTTGCCATTGGATTCTTGATGTCGTGAATAATCGTGCTTGCCATGCGCCCGATGGCGGAGAGGCGTTCGTTCTGTACAATCTCTTTTACAAGCCGGGCATTCTCGAGGGCAATTGCAGCGTGCACAGAAAGCGCATTAATGAATTCCTCATCCTCTTTCGTGAATGTACCGCCGCGTTTGTTCAGCAGTTGAAACACGCCGGCGATTTTTCCCTCCTTGTCGCGTAGCGGCATACACAGAACATTATGCGTTTTGTAGCCACTCTTCTTATCGATTTCAGGATTGAATCGCGGGTCCTTGTAAGCATCAACAATATTCACTGTCTCGCCCGTCTTCGCAACATAACCGGCAAGCCCTTTCCCCATTGACAAACGAATCTCAACGAGATCGTTTCCTTTTAACACTTTTGACCAAAGCTCATTCGTAATCGCATCAATCAAATAGAGTGTTCCTCGATCTGCCCGAAGACTGGTCGTTGCAGCAGTGAGAATAAGGTCAAGCAGCTCATCGCTATCAATAGTTGAGTTAACCGTTTTGCTTGCTTCAATGAGGAGATGAAGTTTATCAAGCTGAGACTGGTATGTCGAAACGTTTCGCTCCAGCTCGGAAACAAACATCTGATCAATGGTCCGTAAGCGCAGCGCAAGATGCTGAAGAAGATTCTGCGCGAATGTTTTGCTCTCGTTCAACAGTGATTGGTAATTCTCAAAGCTCAGGCAAACGATTGTGCAATCACCGACTGCTTCTGCGCGAGCAGAGCGAGGGAATCCACCAATCAATGACAGTTCGCCGAAGAAGTCCCGCTCATGGAGCACTGCCAACAGCGACTCAGTGCCGTATTTAGTATATTTCTTTATGTGGACTTTGCCCGTGAGAATCAGGTACAGGTCTCGGCCTTTTGTGCTCTCATCAAAAATCGTTTCGCCGTCCTTGTAGTGTTGCTGAACGAGCTTGGATACGATGCGCTGGAGTGTTCGCTTGCTGACGTTGGAGAAAAGAGTATTGGTGCGGACGAGCTCGAGCAGCGACTGTTGCTCGCTCAATTTCTTCGCAGAAATGAGGCGCATAGGTTTCCGTGAAACCGTGTGCATTATGGGGGACTTCTTGTTCATGCGCGGAGCATTGAGCGTTTATTGAGTGAAACCTCGCGCCGGGGATAGCGTCGTTAGTATATAGTCAAATCACATAGCAGAATCAAGAATTGTGACTTCCAAG